>Ga0100385_1000452_pt1 | contig 49587 bp, 46 predicted proteins | sample CryGeymeta201509_FD_81543 | JGI IMG/M metagenome (GOLD analysis project Ga0100385, IMG submission 81543) | Groundwater microbial communities from Crystal Geyser aquifers in Utah, USA - Crystal Geyser metaG 2015-09 | ecosystem: Environmental > Aquatic > Deep subsurface > Groundwater | place: USA... | reverse complement strand
GCGTGCCGAAATGCTCGACCCCCCGTGGCGTCGGCGGCCGAGCGCATTCGCGGGCGCTACGCCCCCGTTCGCTTCGCTCACGGGTCCCCCTCCGCTGCTCATGCGCTTAGCCCCTTGGCGATGATGAGCTTGAGGATCTCGCTGGTGCCGCCGCCGATCAGGGTGAATCGCACGTCGCGCAGGTAGCGCTGCACCGGGTAGTCCATCGCGTAGCCGTAGGAGGCGAACACGCGCGCGGCCTTGTCGCAGACCGTGGCCGCGGTCTCGGTCGCGCACAGCTTCGCCATCGCCGCCTCCTTGTGGTGCGGCCGCCCGGCGTCGTAGAGCCAGGCCGCATAGTGGACGAGCCGGGTCGCGGCCTCGAGGTCGGTCGCCATCTCCGCGAGCTTGAACTGGATCGCCTGGAAGCGGTTGATCGGCTTGCCGAACTGCCGCCGCTCGCCGGCGTAACGCACGGCCTCGGCGAGCGCAGCGCGCGCCACGCCGAGCGCCATCGCCGCGGTGACGATGCGGATCTCGGCCAGCGTCTTGCGCAGGTGGGCCTCGCCGTCGCCCTCCTCGCGCGAGAGCCGGTGCGTGTGCGGCACGAAGCATCCGTCGAAAACCACTTCCGAGGTCGGCAGCGCCCACACGCCCATCTTGTGGATCTCGCGCCCGACGACGAGGCCCGCGAAGTCGCGCTCGACCAGGAAGATGGTGAGCTTCTTCTCCTCGCCCGCCCTGGCGAAGACGGTAAAGAAATCCGCCACCGGCGCGCTGGTGATCCAGGTCTTCTGCCCGTCGAGCACATAGCCGCCGTCGACCCTGCGCGCGGCGGTGGCGATCGAGTCGAGATCCGACCCGGCGTTCGGCTCGGTCATGCAGATGGTGCCGATTCTCTCCCCGCGCAGCGCCGGCGCGAACAGCCGGCTGCGGATGTCCGCGTCGCCCAGCATGTGCAGGAATTTGGTGCCCATCAGCGACTGCATGGTGCAGGCGGCGGCGAGCGACATCGAGCCGCGCGCGATCTCCGCAGCCGCGAGGCAGAACTCGACGAGCCCGGTGCCGGCGCCGCCGTCGGCTTCCGGATAGCGCATGGCGAACAGGCCGAGCCCCGCCAGCTCGCCGAACAGTGCGCGCGGGAACGCGTGCGCCTCGTCGAGCGCGGCCGCCTGCGGCGCGATGCGCTCGTCGCAGAACCGCGCGAACGTGTCGCGGATCTGCTGCTGCTCGGCGGTCAGATCAAAGTTCATGATTCGCAGCCTCGCCGCGCACTGCCTCCGCCTTCACGGAGGAGCTACCGTGGTTCGCATCCTCACGGCACACTCCCTCCCCCTTCATGCAGGAGCCACCATGATTCCCATCCTCACGGCACACTCCCTCCCCCTTCATGCAGGAGCCACCATGATTCCCATCCTCACGGCACACTCCCTCCCCCTTCATGGGGGAGGGTGGGGGTGGGGGTAAGCACGAGCGTGAGCGTGCATCCTCCAGCGCGCTCATGGTCGCTTCGAGCACCCCTTCGATGTCTCCGAGCACTTCGTTGTTCCAGAACCTCAAGACCCGAAATCCCCGTTCCTTCAGCCACGCGTCGCGCACTCGGTCGGCCGCGCTTTCCGCATGCTGGCCGCCGTCGACTTCGATAACCAGCCGCGCCGGAAAACAGACGAAATCGAGCACGTAACGCTCCAGGGGCGCCTGCCGTCTGAAATAGGCGCCGAGCTGACGCCCGCGTATGCGGCTCCAGAGGCGGCGTTCGGCGTCCGTCATGTCGTGACGGAGCATGCGGGCGGTTCGAGTCAGGGCGTCGGTCATGGCTGTCGTTGACGCGTGCCACCCCCACCCCGGCCCTCCCCCATGAAGGGGGAGGGAGATGGAGGACAGCCCGTCCCGACGAAGGAGGAGGGAGAAGGCGGGCGGCCCGTCCCCATGAAGGGGGAGGGAGAAGGCGGGCGGCCCGTCCCCATGAAGGGGGAGGGAGAAGGCGGGCGGCCCGTCCCCATGAAGGGGGAGGGAGAAGGCGGGCGGCCCGTCCCGACGAAGGAGAAGGGAGAAGGAGAGCGGCGCTCTCCCGTCGACGGGGAGGCAGTGCGAGAGAACTCACCCCTGGCTAGGATTCCCATCCGTACTCCGATCTTGCTTTCTCCGGAGAAATGATCCCGTTCCGGATCTCCTCGGCGAGCACCGCGCGGTCGCGCTTGCGCGGGTCGCCGTAGCCGCCGCCTCCGCCCGCCTGCTGGTGGTAGATCGTGCCCTTGGGCACGCCGGTGATGAGGTCCTTGTTCTTCGGCACCACCGTGCGCCCGTCGGGGTAGGTGAGCCGGATGAAGTTGAGCGTTCCCGGTGCGCCGCCAAACAGACCGAAGGCCGGTTCGAAGTCGCCGTCTCCGAAGGTGACGAGCTGGGTGTCGTCGGCGCCGATCTCGAAGAGGGTCTCCACGCCCAGGCCGCCGCGCCACTGCCCGGCGCCGGCCGAATCGGCGAGCAGCTCGTGCCGGATCAGCCGGTGCGGGGTCTGCTGTTCGAACATCTCGTAGTCCTGGTCGAGCACCCCGCCGGAGGCGTCGATCATGCCGATGTGATCGTAGCCGTCGGTGCCCGCCATCGCTCCCGAGCCGCCCTTCAGGCCCATGAAGCCGATATCCACGTACTTCTCGTTCTTCTCCGGATCGATGCCGGTGGTGAGCGAGCACAGCAGGTTGTTCCAGCCGGCGGTCACCCGCTCGGGCATCACCGGCGCGAGCGCCCGCTGGATGGCGTCGGCATTGGGCGGGCAGAGGTGGTTGCCGAAGGTGGTGGCCTTCGGATAGGAGGCGTTGAGGATCCTGCCCTCCGGGATCACGATCTCGATCGGCTGCACCATGCCCTCGTTGTGCGGGATGTCGGGATTGACCATCTGCAACAGGGTCAGGATGGTGGCCGAGGCGCTGGAAGTGAAGGTGCCGTTCACGAAGCCGTTGGTCTGCGCATCGGTGCGTGAATAGTCGAACCGGATCGAGCGGTCCTTCACCTCGATGTCGACGCGGATGGTGAAGGTGCTGCCCTCGTGCCGGCCGTCGTAGAACACATGGCCCTCGCCGCTGTAGCGGCCGTTGGGGATCTTTTCGATCTCCGCCTCCATCATCCGGCGGGTGGCCTCGAACAGCGCGCGCTTGTGCGCCTCGAAACTCTCGAGCCCGTACTTTTCGATCAACGCGAGCAGGCGCCGCTCGCCCACCGTGCAGGCGCCGATCTCCGCCTTCATGTCCTGCTGCACGATCTCGAAGCGGATGTTGGCGAAGATGAGATCCCAGACATCCTTGCGCAGCCGCCCGCGCTCGATGACCTTGACCGGCGGGATGCGCAGCGCCTCCTGCCAGACTTCCACCGCGTTCGGGTTGTAGCCGCCCGCCACCGCTCCGCCGATGTCGGCCTGGTGTCCCTTGACCGCGGTCCATCCCACCAGCCGGTCCCCGTGGAACACCGGCTTGTAGGCCGCGACGTCGTTGTTCTGGTTGCCGAGCGAGAAGACGTCGTTGTGGAAGATCACGTCGCCGGGATGCAGATCGTCGCCGAAATACCTGCGGATGTACTTGCACACCGGCGCCAGCGAGAAGGCGAGGATGGGCAGGTTCTCGGTCTGCTCCAGCATGTTGCCCTCGGCATCGTAGAGGCCGGTGACATAGTCCCTGGCCTCGCACAGGATCGGCGAGCGCGTGGTCTTCTCCATCGAGATGCTCATCTCGTCGGTGATCGACTTGAAGGTGCGCGCAACCACCGACAGCAGGATCGGATCGATCTCGACGCTCTTCATGCCTTCACCCCGCTCACCAGATCCTCGCGTCCCTTCGGATAGAGGACGAAGGACGCGCGCCGGTCCACCACGCAGTCGTGGGACGCGCTCACGAACACGCTCATCGTCTCCTGTTCGATCAGCGCCGGACCCGCGATGCGATTGCCGCAGCGCAGCCGGCTGCCGTCGTAGATCGCGCCCGTGCGGAACTTCCCGTCCTCCGGCGAGTAGATGCGCCGCTCGCCCTTGCGCGCGTGCTCCGCGGACGCCCCGTCGAACGGCTCCTCCTTCGAGGCCGCCGCCCCGACCCGGCCGAGCGCCTGCACGCGCACGTTGATGATCTCGATGGGCGTGCCCTCCTCCTCCAGCGAATAGCCGTAGAGGCGCTCGTGCTCGGCATGGAAGCCGCGCGCGATCGCCGCCGCATCGGCGCGCCGGATCGCTTCGAGCGGCACCGCATGCGAGACCTCGTGGTACTGCTTGACGTAGCGGCAGTCGAGCTTGACCTCGAAGTGTCGGCGCGCCGGCTCGATGCGCTCGGCCTCGAGCCGGCCGGCGCCCTCCTCGATCATGCCATCGACGATCGCCGCCAGGCCCGCCCAGTCGAGGCCGCAGAGCCGCGAGACGAAGGTGCGCACGAAATCGTGCTTGAGATCGCTCATCAGCATGCCGAAGGCGCACAGCACCGAGGCCTCACGCGGCACGATCTGGAGCGGGATCTCGAGCTCGCGCGCGATCAGGCAGGCGTGGATCGGGCCGGCGCCGCCGGCGGCGACGAGCGGAAACTCGCGCGGATCGTAGCCGCGCTTGATCGTCACCTCGCGGATCGCCTGCGCCATGTTGTTGCACGCGACCCGGTACATCCCGGCCGCCGCCTGCTCGACCGAAAGGCCCATCGGAGCGCCGATGTGCTCTTCGATCGCCGCGCGCGCCGCCCCGACATCGAGCCGCATGCGCCCGCCCGCGAAGAACTCCGGATCGAGATAGCCCAGCACGACATTGGCATCGGTCGTCGTGGGAGCCGTACCCCCCTTGCCGTAACACGCCGGCCCCGGATCGGCGCCGGCGCTCTGCGGCCCCATGCGCAGCAGCCCGCCGCGGTCGAGCCAGCCGATCGATCCCCCGCCCGCGCCGATGGTGTGGATGTCGAGCATCGGGGCCGCGATCTTCAGCCGCGCGATCTCGCCGTCGTTCTTGAGCAGCGCGCCGCCCACCGCAAGCGAGGCCTCGAAGCTGGTGCCGCCCATGTCGGTGGTGATGCACTGGTCGCGGCCATGCACGCGGGCATACGACAGCCCGGCCGCCGGGCCGCCCGCCGGGCCCGAGAGCAGCGTGAGCACCGCCTTCTCGCGCGCCAGCTCCGGCGAGATCACGCCACCGTTGCTCTGCATGACGAGAAGCAGGCCGCGGAATCCCGCCGATCGCAACCTACCCACGAGCTGGTCGAGGTACAGGTTGAGCTTCGGGCCGACATAGGAATTGAGCGCGGTGGTGCTCAGGCGCTCGTAGAAGCGGATCGAGGGCAGCAGCTCGGCCGACACCGTGAGATACGCGTCCGGCATCTCCCGGCGCACCAGCTCCGCGGCCGCGCGCTCGTGCGCCGGATTGGCGAACGAGTTCATGAAGCAGATCGACACCGCCTCCACGCCTTCACGCCGGAGGACGGCAATCGCCTCACGCACCTGCGCGAGGTCGAGCGGCTCGATCTCGCGCCCATGACGGTCGAGCCGCCCGCGCACCCCGATGCGAAGGCGGCGCGGCACCAGCGGCTCCACGTTCGTGTAGCGGTTGTCGTATTGCCGCTCGCGGATGCCGCGGCGCATCTCCAGACAGTCGCGCACGCCTTCCGTGGTGATCAGCCCGCAGCGCGCGCCGCCGCGCGTGAGCGTGGCGTTGGTGGTCACCGTGGTGCCGTGCACGATGGTCTCGATGCCTGCGGCGAACTCCTCCAGCGTCTTCGGCGGATGCTGCGCGGCGGCCATCTCGCGCAGGCCTTCGATCACCGCGATCGAGGGGTCCGCAGGGGTCGAGAGCGTCTTGAAGATCGCCGGATCCTCGCCCGCGCGGATGAGGACGAAGTCGGTGAATGTGCCTCCGACATCGATTCCGATTCTCATGCCCATCGCCCGCCCATCCTCCTCATTCGGCGCGCGGCGCGCGCAGCACCATCTCGCGCACCGCTTCCTTGCGGATCTTGCCGAGCGCGGTGCGGGGGAGCGCCTCGGCGAGCACCACACGGCGCGGATGCTTGTAGCACGCGATGCGCCCATCCAGCAGATCGAGCACCTGTGCGGCCTCGATCCGCGCGCCCGGCCGCGGCACGACGACCGCCACCACCGCCTCGCCCCAGCGCTCGTCGGGTTCGCCCACGACCGCGACTTCGGCGATGTCGGGGGATTCCGAGAGCACGTTCTCGATCTCGGCCGGATAGACGTTCTCGCCCCCGGAGATGATCATGTCCTTCTTGCGCCCGTTGATGAAGAGGAAGCCCGCCTCGTCGAAGTAGCCGATGTCGCCGCTGTGGAACCAGCCCCCGCGCAGCACCCGGGCGCTCTCTTCGGGTTGCTTCCAGTAGCCGGTCATCACGTTCGGCCCTTGCACCAGCACCTCGCCGGAAACGCCCGCCGGCACGTCCGCGCCCGCCTCGTCGACGATCTTCACCCGGCAATGCACCGCCGGCCGGCCGGCGGAGGCCGGCTTGCGCATGGCATCCTCGGGCAGCAGAACGGTGGCGATCGGGCAGGTCTCGGTGGCGCCGTAGATCTGCACCAGTGGAATGCCGCGCGCATGGACGGCGCGGCTGATGCGCTCCGGGATGACCGAAGAGCCGGTCGCGATCATGCGCAGGCTGCCGAGTGCCGCGTCGCGCCAGCGCGGACTGCGGATCATCATGTCGAGCTGCGCCGGCACCAGCACGGTGAGGGAGATGCGCTCTGCCTCGATCGCGTCGAAGGTCGCATCGGCGTCGAACCTCGCATGCAGCACCACAGTCGCGCCGGCGTGCAGCGCGGGCAGGGTCTGATTGTTGAGCCCGCCGACATGGAACAGCGGCAGGGTGGTGAGCACCCGGTCGGCGCCGGTGAGGCCGTGCAGGTGGGTGCTGTTCACCGCATTCCAGAACAGCGCAGCCTGGGTGAGCATCGCACCCTTGGGGCTGCCGGTCGAACCGGATGTATAGCAGAGGAGCACCGGGTCGTCGTAGCCCGCCTGCCCCTCCGGCGGCGCTGCCGTGCCGGCGCCCGCGACGAAGGCCGCCCAGCTCATCCAGCCCGCATGGGCGTGGCCGAGCGTCACCAACTGGATGCGGCTGAGCACGTCGAACAGGCAGTCGATCGAGCCCACGAACTCCGGCTCGACGAAGAGCAGCCGCGGAGTGCAATCCCTGAGCACCCGGCAATGTTCCGGCGGCGCGAGCCTCCAGTTGAGCGGCATGAAGATCGCACCTAGCCGCGCGCAAGCGAACAGCAGCGCGAGCATCGATGGGCTGTTGGTGCCGAGCCAGGCGACGCAGGCGCCGCGCCCTATCCCGGCCCGCGCCAGCGCCGCGGCCGCCTCGTGCACCTCGCCCGCGAAGGCCGCATAGGTGAGGTCACGGCGCTCGAAGCGCAGCGCGACGCGCGATGGTGCGAGCCGCGCCCAGCCGTCGATCCATCCCGAAAGGTCCATTCCACCCTCCTCCGCCTCATGCGCGCGGGCGCTCGCACGCCTGCGTGCCGCGCCCGTGCCTAGCCGTCGCCGACCCGGAGCACCACCGCCATCGCCGAATCGCCCGCCGCGCAACCCGCGAACAGACCGGTCCCGCCGCCGCGCAGCGCGAGTTCCTCGATCAGCTCGATGATCGAACGCGTGCCCATCGGCGCCTGCGGGTGTCCCCACACCAGCGAGCAGCCGTAGTTGTTGATCTTGGCGCAATCCGCGCCGGTCTCCTGCGCGAACGCGAGGTCGTTGATCGCGAACGGATCGTGGAGCTTGATCGCATCCATGTCGCCGATCGTGCATCCCGCCTGAGCGAGCGCCATCGAGGCTGCCGGCGCGCTCGCCTCGGGCATCCAGGCGAGCTCCGCGCGCGCCTGGCCGAAGCCGAGGATGCGCACCGCGATGGCCGGATCGCGCGAGAGCTCTCGCGCGCGCTCCGCAGTGGTCACGACCAGCGCGGCGTTGCCATCCGCCGGATGGGTCTGGCCGCCGAAGGTGACGGTGCCGCCCTCGACCACCGGCCGCAGCCGGGCGAGCCCTTCGGCGCTCGAGCAGTTCACGCCCTCGTCCGCATCGAGCGTCGCCACGGTCTTCCTAAACCGCGGATCGGGCACCGAGAAGGGCAGCGTCATGAAGCGTTTCAGGAAGGCGGCTCCGCCGGCGAGCGCGGCGCGGTACTGCTCCTCGCGCCGGAGCACGATCTCGTGCTGCGCCGCCGTCGAGATGCCGCGTTTCGCGGCGACGTTCTCCGCGGTGCGGACCATCGCGTGCGGCCCGAGCGGATCGCAGCCGAAGTTCTCCATCACCCAGTCTTCGGAGGGCCCAGTGCCGCCCGGGCCGGCGGGATTCGGATAGTAGAGGTGCGGCCCGTTCGAGGTGCGGTCGCAGGTCACCGCGAGCACGGTGCCTGCGAGCCCGCATTCGATCTCCTGCGCCGCGGCGGCCAGCACGCGCACCCCGGTCGCGCAGGCCTGCATCAGTGTCGGCCCGCCGATGTGGCCGAGACCCGCCATCCCGGCCAGCCACGGCAGGCCGTAGAAGGCATGCTTCTGCGGCACCGACAGGCCGAGCACACCGTGATCGAACCGGGCCGGCGGAATGCCGCGCGCCGCGAGTTCCTGCCGGACCACGTGCGCGGCGAACTCGATCGAGTGCAGGTTCGCGAAGCTGCCCTGCCAGCGCGCGAAGGGCGTGGTCCAGTACGCACCGTAGGGAATCCGCGCCTTGTACTCCATCCCATTCTCCTCAGGACAGCGCGACGACTTTTTCGCCGCCGCAGGCCGCGACCCGCGCGGCCTGCGCCGCCGCCGTATAGCAGCGCTTGGCGGCCACGAGGTGGTCGCGCATCGCGCTCGCCGCGGCCTCGCCGTCGCCCGCGGCGAGCGCGGCCAGGATGCGGGTGAGCCCCGCGAGCACCAGCGCGCGCACGGCCGCATCCTCCAGCGTGAGCGCGCGCAGGTAACGCACGTGATCCGAGTACAGATCGATCGCATGCACCAGTCGCCGGTTGGGCACGAGCGCGAGCCAGGCGCTGCGGAAGGCGGCATTGGCGGACATGAATGCGTGCTTGTCGCCGGCCTTGTGCGCGCCTCGGCTCGCCTGAAGCGCACGCCTGATCCCGGCGAGCAGGCGCGGCCCCGGATGGCGCCCGGCGATCACCCGCAGCGCCTCGGGTTCGAGCAGCGCGCGCAGCGCGTAGATTTCGTCGATCTCCGCATCGCTCATCGTCGGCACCACGTAGCTGCGGCCCTGCACGACGATGAGACCTTCGCTCGCCAGCCGCCCGAGCGCTTCGCGCACCGGCGTGCGCGAGACGCCCATGCGCGTGGCGAGATCCACTTCGGTCAGGCGCTGGCCCGGCTCCAGCAGGCCGTCCCGCAGGTTGCCGCGCAGCGTCCGATAGACCTGGTCACCGAGGGCGACCGGACGATCGACCGGCTTGAGCGAGGAGACCATCGACGAGGTTCCCTGAGGTTTGCGCGAAACGCGTGGACGCGTTGCCGGGGTACTGTATACATTCGTTGCGCCGATGTAAACAGGATCGCGGTACCCGCGGGGCGCACGCGGAGGATGCTTCACCCCGTTCGGCCCGGAACCGGAATCGGGCGGCCGCGGCGCGCATCGAAATTCCGGCACAATGCGTGGACCACGGCGTTCGGGAAAATTGCGATGGCAGAGAAGGCCGGCTGGCAGGGCCGATTCTTCGAGGACTTCGAAGCGGGCGACCTCTACCGACACCCGCTCGGACGAACCGTGCTGGCGGTGGACAATTCCTGGTTCACCCTGCTCACGCAAAATACCGCGCCGATCCACTTCGACCGCCACTACGCGCGACAGACCGAGTTCGGCCGCCCGCTGGTGGATTCCACCTTCACGCTCGCGCTCGTCACCGGCCAGAGCGTCACCGACATCTCGCAGAACGTCTTCGCCAACCTGGGTTGGGATGAGGTGCGGCTACCTCACCCGGTGTTCGAGGGCGACACGATCTACTCGCAATCCGAGGTGCTGGAAAAGCGCGAGTCGAAGTCGCGCCCGGAGGTGGGCATCGTCCGGGTGCGCACCACCGGCTACAACCAGGACGGCACGACGGTGATCCGCTTCATCCGCACGGTGATGGTGTTCAGGCGCGGGAAGGCACCCGTCATGCCGCGCCCGACAGGCACGTAGCCGGCCCGGCGCCCGCGCCCATCGCGCCGACCGCGGCGGCGGAAGGCCACGGTGTCGACGAGGCCGCGTGACCTTCGGCGCCTGTCACCGGCTTCGCCTTCGCGGCTACCGCCCACCCGAAACCCGCAACCGTTACGTGGATTCGACGCAATGCGATTCGTGCGCCCTGCGCGGCCGGCGAAACCGGCTTCGTTCACCGCCCCGGCTCGCCGCGATCGATCGAGTCCGACAGGCGGTCAGAAATGATAGACGAAGCGAATATTGTAGCGTTCGCCCTCCGGCCGGTTGCGCGCTCCGCTTTCGAAGAAGGCGTTGACGAAAAAGTGCGCGTCCCGCGACAGGTGCCAGATCAGTCCCGGTCCGATGGCGAAGACGCGTTCGTCGCGCTCCGGGTGCTTCACCCCGTCGATTTTCGTGTCGGTGGTCTGATCGAGATAGTAGCCGTTGATGCCGATGCGCAACTGCTTCGGTATCACCATGTAGGCCGCGGAGAAGTTGGCGTGGACCGCCTGTCCAGGCCGTACGCTGCTGGCGCCCAGACCCACGAACGGCTCATCGTTCGTGCCGTTCCACAGGTAGTGCAGGCGCCACGAGGCGGTGACTCTCGGCCCGAGGAAGAGCGTGCCGGCCCAGTAGGGGTTGAACGACCAGTGGTTGCTCCCCTGATTGAGCGCCTTGTTCTGATCGTACTTGCCGGTCGGCCAGATTGTCTGCAGCTCGATGCGGTGCATGAACAGCGGCCCGTTCGCGCCCATCACGGGATCCCACTGCACATACGGCCCGACCAGCACATCGCCGAAACCGGTGCCGTTGTCGTTGAGAAAGCCGAAGGTGTCGCTGGAATCGAAACCCACCAGCGGCAGCATGAGGTTGAGCCCCCACTTGCCTCCGAAGAGGACCGGCTGGTTCGACTGGTAGATGTACTGGGTCAGGGCGATGCTGACATCGACCTTCGATCCCGGCGGCGCCGCGCCCTTGAAGTCGTCGGACGTGTAGTACTGCAGATACTCGGTGAAGTAGTGGCCGGGGCCGGCCGGGGGGCCACCGTCGAGAAAACTGGTGAAACCGAGGTTGACCGCCGGAAGATCGTAAGCGGCCGCCGGAGCGGCGCAAAGGGCGAGGGTCGGCAACAGACGACGGGCGAAGCGCTTCATGGAATCCTCCTTTACATGAAAAGACGCCGCGGCGGAAAACCGACGTGCCGCGGATTCTGGGCGGGCATGTTGCCGATGTCAATCACCGGTACATGCCTCTGTGATATGCCACAGCGGTGGCCTGCGGCCAAGAAGGCAGTACCGCATACCGCAAGCCGTACTGCGCATGCGGCGCCACCGTGGTGCAGGACGCCGGGGTGAGCCGGCATGGGGTCATGACGCAGCGACCGCGAAATGCGTCCGCCATCGGTCACGCCGGCGGCACCTCCGGCCGCGTGAGGACCGCCTCCGGTCCAGCCGGTTCGCCTTCGTGCAGGCGCTTCAGGCGGTAGGCGAGCTGCGGCCGGCTCAGGCCGAGCATCCGGGCCGCGGACGAGAGATTGCCGTGCGCCTTGTCGACTGCCGATTCGATCAGGGTGGCCTCGAGCTGGTCGAGCGTCAGTGCGCCGTCGAGCACGGCATCGCACAGCCGTTGCGCGCCCTCCGGCCGGTCGATGCCGAGCGCGCCATTCGTATCCAGTCCGAATTCGCGCGGCTGCTCCCCGGTACAGCTCGAGAACAGGTGGTCGACTTCGATGCTGGTTCCGGTCGGCGCCAGGATCACGCCCCGCTCGACGATGTTCTGCAGCTCGCGGATGTTGCCCGGCCACGGGTAGTCGAGCAGCGCACGTTTCGCCTTGTCGCTGAATCCGCGCAGCTTCTTGCCATGAATGGCAGAGTACTTTTCGAGGAAGCGCTTGGCGAGCAGCCGGACATCCTCCTTGCGCTGGCGCAGCGGCGGGATCTCGATCTGCCAGGCGTTGAGACGGTAGTAGAGGTCTGCGCGAAGCCTGCCTTCACCGACCAGTTGTCGCAGGTCGTGGTTGGTCGCCGCCACCACCCGCACGTCGATTCTGCGCGTCTTCGCGTCGCCCAGGCGTTCGAGCTCCCCCTCCTGCAGCACGCGCAGCAGCTTGCCCTGTGCCGCAAGAGGCAGGTCACCGATCTCATCCAGGAACAGCGTGCCGCGGTCGGCACGCTCGAACCGCCCCGGCCGCGACACCAGCGCGCCGGTGTATGCGCCTTTCTCGACGCCGAACAATTCGGACTCCATCAAGTCGTGCGGTATGGCGGCGCAGTTGATGGCGATGAAAGGCGCGTCGCGCCGCGGACCCATGTCGTGCAGGCAGCGGGCGAACAGCTCCTTGCCCACGCCGGTCTCGCCCAGCAGCAGCACGCCGATGCGGGTGTTCGCCGCCTGTTTGAGCAATGCGTAGGCGGCGCGGAAGCTGGGCGAATCCCCGACCATGTCGGCCGGCAGCTTCTCCTTCGCCCCGATGGTTGAGCGCAGCTGCGCGACCTGGTTCTGCAGGTCGAAGAGCTGGTCGGCGATCGACTCGCGGCTGAAGAAATGCTGGTATTCGGCAAAGTCGTCCCATTCCTCCATGGGCTTGCCGATGATGCGGCAATTGTTGTGGCCCATGCCGACGCACTCGACTTCCTTGTACAGGATTGGGCGCCCCATGAATGCCGAGCTGTAGCCGCAGGCGTAGCCGATCTGGGTCCAGCACACCGGGGCGCCGTGAATGCCGTAGAAATGCCGGTGCCACTGTCCCTCCCAGGAGTTTTCCCAGAGGAATTCGCCGTAGAACTTCCCGGCGACACGATCCAGTTCCAGCCGGATCGGCGTGACGCGGACGATGCCCTCCAGGGTGTGCAACTGCGGGCCAGTCATGAAGGCATCGAGGTCGCTCGACTCCTGGGCACGGATGCGCGCGAGTTCGGCGTCGCGCACCCCGGAAGCATAGCCCATGCGCGTGAGCAGGCCGTGGGCGCGATCCATGCCGAGGGTATCGATGAGCTCCTTGCGCAGGCTGGCTTGCGCCTCGGCGTGCACGAGAAGCATGCGGTGTTCGTGCAGCCAGATCTGGCCCGTCTCGGCGCAGAAATGCACGCGTGCGCGCAGATCATCGCTACCAGTTCGCGTGACGCTGCGAAGCCTGACCATGCGCAGTCCCCCTCCAGCGCGCTATTGGGAGCGTCGGCCCGCCGATCCGCATTGATCGGCGTCAAATAGTTTGGACTTAGGCGCAGTGCGAGGCAAGCCGACGAGCTTCGCGTGCCTTGATCATTTCATCACATTTCCGGGTCGAGCTGCCGGCTTCGTCACGAAAAGATCCATTGCCGGGACAACGCAACGGCACCCGTCGCGTTCTTCCCGGTCGAAGCGGGCGGGTGTCGTTGCGCGGCGCAGCAACTCCAGAATCCTGTTTTCGTGTGCTCTTCCGCTCGGCATCGACCGATCGCGCGGCGCGTCCTCGGCGCAGTGCACAAACGGTTCTGGCACATGCCTTGCTGTATTCGGAACGCGCATTGCACAATGCGCATTCCGCATGCCCTCCGGCACAAAGGGCTTCGGAACACGATTCGGAGATACCAGCCACATTCTGGAGGAGGCACCAGATGAAATTTCCCGTTCCGCACGACGTGAAGGCCGCGACGATTCCCGGTACCGAAGGCTGGGAACGCATGTATCCGTACCAGTACCAGTTCGTCACCGACGATCCGGTGCGCAACCGGTACGAGAAGGACACGTTCTGGTTCTACGACGGCCTGCACTATCCCGAGCCGCTGTATCCGTTCGACACCATCTGGGACGAGGCCTGGTTTCTCGCGCTGTCGCAGTTCAACAACCGCATCTTCATGGTGCCGCCGGTGCGCGGTATCGACCACCGCATGATCAACGGCTATGTCTACATCTCGCCGGTGCCGGTGAAGGACCCCGCGGAGATCGGCAGCCGCGTGCCCAACTTCATGGAGCGCGCCGGCTACTACTACAAGAACTGGGACGCGCTCGAAGCCCGCTGGAAAGTGAAGATGGAGGCCACGATCCGGGAGCTCGAGTCGCTGAAGATCCCGCGCCTCGCGGACATGGAAGACCTGTCCGTGGTGACCGACGCGATCGGAGAATCGAAGGGTTATCACCTGCTGAAGAACTACGACGACCTGATCAACCTCGGCATCAAGTGCTGGCAGTACCACTTCGAATTCCTCAACCTCGGCTACGCAGCCTACGTCTTCTTCCTCGACTTCATGCAGAAGCTGTTTCCGAGCATCCCGGCGCAGCGCGTGACGCAGATGATCTCGGGCATCGACGTGATCATGTACCAGCCCGACGAAGAGCTGAAGAAACTGGCCAGGAAAGCCATCGAGCTGGGCGTGGACACGGTGGTCACCTTCAGCCGCGAGTGGACCGAGGTCGAGCCAGCGCTGAAGAAACTGCCGAAGGGCGTGGAGTGGCTCGGCTCGCTCGATCTGGCGCGCGAGCCGTGGTTCAACATCTCGACCGGCACCGGGTGGTTCCACCATGACCGCTCGTGGAACGACCAGATGAACGTGCCGCTTTCCGGCATCGCAACCTACATCGAGAAACTCAAGCAGGGCGTGAGCATCGAGCGGCCGACGGCGAAGGTGCGCGCCGAGCGCGACCGCATCACGGCCGAGTACCGGAGCCTGATCGAGAAGGAAGAGGATCGCAAGCAGTTCGACGAATTGCTCGGCTGCGCCAAGACCGTGTTCCCGTACGTGGAGAACCACCTGTTCTACGTCGAGCACTGGTTCCACTCCGTGTTCTGGAACAAGATGCGCGAGGTCGGCGCGATCATGGCGGAGCATGGCGTGATCGAGGACGTCGAGGACGTCTGGTTGCTGCGCCGCGACGAGATCCGCTCCGCCCTGTGGGACATCGTTACCGCCTGGGCGACCGGCGTCACCCCGCGCGGTGCCTACACTTGGCCGAAGGAAATCGTCTGGCGCAAGGGCGTGATGCAGAAGTTCAAGGAATGGAGCGCACCGCCCGCCATCGGCACCGCGCCGGAAGTGATCCAGGAACCGTTCACCATCGTGCTCTGGGGCGTGACCAACAAGTCGCTGGGGGACTGGGCGTCGGTGCAGGAGGTCAAGGACCCGGACACCATCACCGAGCTGAAGGGTTCTGCCGGCAGCCCCGGCATCGTCGAAGGCAGGGCTCGCGTATGCAGGACCGTGAGCGAAGTCGGGCAGTTGCAGGACGGCGAGATCCTCGTGGCGCCGACGACCTCGCCGTCCTGGGCGCCGGCGTTCGCCCGGATCGGGGCCTGCATCACCGATGTCGGCGGCGTGATGAGCCATGCCGCGATCGTGTGCCGCGAGTACGGTCTGCCGGCAGTGGTCGGCACCGGGCACGCGACCAAGGTCATCCGGACCGGCATGCGGCTCCGGGTCGATGGCTCGACCGGCGCCGTCACCATTTCGCGCTGACGCCCGCCGATGGCCGGTGAAACGACCGTGACCCCGCGGGCGCCGGCGGATCCGCTCGCAGCCGGTCTTCCGCACAAGCCTCTGGTGTGCTGGTTCGAGGAATGCCTGAAGGATTCGGTGCCCCTGGTCGGCGGCAAGTGCGCGTCCCTCGGCGAGCTGATCAACGCCGGGGTGCGCGTGCCTCCCGGCTTTGCGCTCACCACCGAGGGATACCGGCGCTTCATGGCCGAGGCGGGAATCGAGCGCGAGGTCGAAACTCTGCTCGCCGGTCACGACGCACAGGACATCGAAGCCATCGAGGCCGCAAGCACGCGCATCCGCGCGCTGATCGAGGCCCAGCCGTTCTCGACCGAACTCGAGGATCTCGTCGCCGAGTGCTACCGCAAGCTCGCCCTGCGCTGCTGCGTGCCGGCGGTTCCGGTCGCGGTACGATCGAGCGCGACGGCGGAAGATCTGCCCGGCGCGAGCTTCGCGGGCCAGCAGGACACCTTCCTCTGGATACGCGGCATCGACGAGGTGCTGAGCAACATACGCCGCTGCATCTCCAGCCTGTACACTGGGCGCGCCATCGCCTACCGCGCCAACCGGGGCTACGGCGCCGACCAAGTCGCGATCAGCGTCGGGGTGCAGAAGATGGCCAACTCCTTCACCGCCGGCGTGATGTTCACCCTGCACCCGGTCAACGGCGATCGCTCGGTCATCGTCATCGATTCCAACTTCGGCTTCGGCGAATCGGTCGTCTCGGGCGAGGTCACGCCGGATCACTTCGTGGTGAACAAGATCACGTTGGACATCATCGATCGCACCGTGTCGCAGAAGACCGTCTGCCATACGGTCGATCCGAAGACACAGGCATCGCGGCTCACGGAAGTTCCGTTCGAGCGGCAGAAGGTGCAGTCGCTGATCGACGACGAGATCACGGAACTCGCCTGGATGGGGAAGCGAATCGAGAAGCACTACGGCCGGCCGATGGACATCGAGTGGGCCGTGGACAAGGATCTGCCGGCCGGCGGCAACATCTTCATCCTGCAGGCGCGGCCGGAAACCGTCTGGAGCGCAAAGAGCCAGGCCTCCGCCACCGGTTCTGCTCCGGCGGCATCGGCCATCGACTACATCCTGTCCGGGATGCTGGCCGGCAAGAAAGTGGGCTGAGCGGTTCGACACAGCCCGCTGCGGGAGAAGCGCGCCGCACGGTGCCTGCCGGGAGACCGCCTCATTCGCAACGACGCCAACGGAGCAAGCATGAAAGCACGTACCAGGGCAAAGCCCATCGACGACATCCGCAGCTACATCGCCGCCCTGGAGGCACATGGGCAGCTTCACCGCATCAAGGCCGAAGTGGACTGGAAATTCGAGCTGTGCCATGTCTCGAAGGTCAATGAGGAGCGGCAGGGTCCGGCGCTGCTCTACGAGAACGTCAAGGGCTACGACATTCCGGTATTCACCAGCGCCTTCACCACCTCGCGGCGGCTCGCCATCGCCCTCGAGCAGGATCCGGCGCTGTCGATGAGCCAGCTCTCCAAGAGGTGGATGGAGCTCACCACCAAGACGATGGTCAAGCCCGCGTTCGTCGACAACCCGCAGGTGACGGAGAACGTCATCGAGGGCGATGCCGTCGACATCGAGATGTTCCCTTCGCCCTGGTTCTACCCCGACGACGGCGGCCGGTTCTTCGTCACCTCCGGTTTCCTTGTGACCCGCGATCCCGATACCGGCTGGACGAACCTCGGCACCTATCGCTCGCAGGTGTTGGGCCGGAACATCCTCGGCTCGCAGATCATCAAGGGCAAGCACGGCGACATGCACATGAAGAAGTATCAGGCGCGCGGCGAGCCGATGCCCGCGGCCTACGTGGTCGGCTGCGATCCGGTGCTGTTTCTCGCCGCCTCGACCCTGGTGAGCGCCAACGTGGACGAGTACGACGTCGCCGGTTCGCTGCGCGGGCGGCCGGTGCAGGTGTTCAAGTCCGATCTCACCGGCCTCACCCTGCCGGCAACCGCCGAGATCATCGCCGAAGGCTGGATCGACCCGAACGAGCTGATGGAAGAGGGACCGTTCGGCGAATACACCGGCTATTACTCCGGCAACAAGGGAAAGGACTATCCCAAGCCGGTGCTGCGCGTGAAGCGCATTCTCCATCGCAACCAGCCGATCATGTGGTCCACCACCGTGGGCAAGCCGATCAACGACATCCACATGATCCAGTCGCTGAACCGTACCGCGACGCTCTGGCACGACCTCGAAACCATGAAGGTGCCGGGCATCCAGAGCGTCTATATCCCGCCCGAGGCCTGCGGCCGGTTCTGGGTCGTGGTGTCGGTCAGGCAGATGTATCCGGGGCACTCCAGCCACGTCGGCAATGCCGTCATCTCCACCACCACCGGTCACTACGGCGTGAAGGGCGTGATCGTCGTGGATCACGACATCGAAGCCGACGACTGGGACCGCGTCTGGTGGGCACTGGCGACCCGCTTCGACCCCAAGCGTTCCGCCCAGATCATCGATCGCGGCCGCTCCACGCCGCTGGATCCGGGGCTGCCCATCCACGCCCGCGACATCACCAGCCGCATCATCCTGGACGCCTGCACGCCCTACGAATGGACGGACAAGCCCAGCGAAATCTTCATGGACCGCAAGATGCTGCAACGGGTCTCCGACCGTTGGAACGAATACGGTTTCGCTGGCGCCAGTCCCGTTGCCGGCATGATCGACCGGCTGACGCGGCCGGAAGTGACGAAAGCGAAGGGCGGCAAGTAGATCGCCTCCGGCGCACGGACGCCTCCCGCCCTCGGACGGCGCACATGATCCCGAAAAAAGGCATCGTCATCGTCTGCAATCTGGACACGCGCGGCGAGGACATCGTCTTCGTGAAGCAGCTCATCGCCGATCGCGGCCACGAGGCCATCCTGCTGGATTTCAGCATGGAGGAGCCGCCGCCCTTCCCCGGCGATATCCGCACCGAGGAGGTGGCCGCGCGCGGCGGGCTTCCGATCGAGGCGGTGCGCGAGAAGTACCGCTGCGAGCGGAATGTTGCTACCGACAACCAGATCCGGGGCGCCGTGGCGATCGTCGAGGAACTGGTGGCGCAGGGCCGCGTGCATGGCATCTTCGGGATCGGCGGGGGCACCGCGACGCTGGTCGCCACCTCGATCATGCAGCGGCTGCCTTTCGGCATGCCGAAGCTGATGGCCTCGCCAATGGCCGCCCACCCGGCCTACATCGACAAGTATGTCGGCACCCGCGACATCACCATGCACCACACGGTGCTCGACATCGTGAAGATGAATCCCTTGCTGCGCGCGCAGATCGTCAACGCGGTCGGCGCCATCTGCGGCATGGTCGAGATGACGCAGGGGCCGAACATCGTTTTCGACAGACCGTGTGTCGCCATCTCCTCGTTCAGCTTCGGCGAGATGGCGGTGCAGGCGGCGCTCGCCATGCTGGAGGAGGCGGGCTTCACTCCGGTCGTCTGCCATGCGCAGGGCAAGGGCGACCGCGCGATGGAGGAGATGATCCGCGACGGCGCCTTCCACGGGGTGATCGACCTGTGCATCGGCGGTGTCGTCGAACACCTGTTCAAAGGCAACCGCGACCCCGGACCGGATCGCCTGATGGCGGCGGTCGAGACCGGCATTCCCATGGTGCTCGCGCCCTGCGGCCTCGACATCCTGTCCTACGGCGGGCGCCCCGACATGCTGGCGCAGACCGCGGAGCGCGCGCAGTTCGTGCAGGACACCCTGCGCGTTCAGGTGCGCACGAGCGCCGCCGAGCTCGTCCAGGCCGCCGACGTGATCGCCGGGCGGCTCAACCGCGCCAGGGGACCATGGAGCTTCCTGATTCCGCTCAAGGGCTGGTCTTCACTCGATCGCGAGGGGCGGCCGATCCACGACCCGGCAGCCGATGCCGCCTTCGTCGCGCGGCTGAAGCAGAAACTCGACGAGCCCGGCCGCGTCAGGGAAGTCGACCTGCACCTCTACACGCCGGAGTTCGCGCGCGTTGCGGTGGACGAGTTCCTGCGGGTGTTCCGGGCGGCGAAGGCGCCGGCATTCTGAAGGAGAACCGCCAATGATCGTGGGCAACTGGATGCAGGCCGATCCGATCACCATCGGCAGTGACACGCTCGTGTCCGAGGCCAAGCGCCTGCTGAGCGAAAACAACCTGCACGCGCTGCCGGTGGTCGACGACGGCAGGCTGCGCGGCCTGGTGACCCGCGCCAACCTGCTTCGCATGGGGCAATTCGTCCTGCGCACGCAAGACCCCGACGAATTCAATTTCTTCGTCACCCGGGTCAAGGTCAGGGACATCATGGTGCGCAACCCCGCGACCGTGCAGGTCGACGACACCATGGAACACTGCCTGTTGCGGGGACAGGAGCTGGGCGTCGCGCAGTTCCCGGTGGTGGACGGCGAGCGTGTGGTGGGAGTGATCTCCGCGAACGAGATCTTCCAGCTTGCAGCCCATTGCCTCGGCGCCTGGGAGCGGCGCAGCGGCGTGACTCTGGCACCGGTGAAGCTCGGTCCCGGCATGCTCGGCCACATCGCCGATGTCGTCGAGAGCGCGGGAGCGGTACTGCTGGCGCTGATTCCGGTCGGACGCCACGACCGCAACGGCGCTGCCGGCACCCCGGAGAAGAAGGTCATCGTCCGTTTCCATGCCGATGACGTGCGCGCAATCGCCTCCGCACTCGAGGAGGCGGGGTTCCCGGTGATCGAGTCGGTCGAGGCGCAACGGCCGGGCGCGTGAGTGCCGGCACACCGGCGACTGCGGCCGGAGCGGCGGGAGCGCGCCGAGGTGGCGCCGCCCTCCCGCGCAATCTATCTCACGAGCCTAGAAGCGGTACCCGATCCCGATACCGACCAGTACCGGATCGACCTCCACCCGTGAGAGCTTGGCCCCCGTATCGTCCGTGACGTCGCTGCGGATGTATACCTTCTTGACGTCGAAGTTGAGATACAGCGACTTGCTCAGCTTATAGTCGATGCCGGCTTGCACGGCTGCGCCAAAGCTGTCGTTCTCGAGATGGAGGCCGGTGACTGTAGGAACGCTCAGATTGTCGTTGGACAGCAGAGTGTAGTTAATGCCTGCACCAACGTAGGGGCGAAAGGTGCCCTCCGGGTTGAAATGCCATTGTAGCGTCAAGGTAGGCGGCAGATGCTTGAAACTTCCGGCGTCGAACGCACCGAGCGCACTGCTCGTCACCTTCACCGTGTGCCTCTGCGGATAGGTCAGGACCAGTTCGGCCGCCAGATTCCGGGTGAAAAAGTAACTGATGTTGACGTCCGGAATCCACTTGTCGCTGACTTCGATCGCGTCGGCCGGTACCGCCAGCCCCGGGATCGCGTCGGAATTGTTCGCCGGATCGATATAGAGCGCACGCAGCCGTACCATCCAGTTGCCTTCCGCAGACTGTTGTGCCACGGCCGGAACAGCGGCCGACAGCGCGACGGCGAGCACTGCGAACTTTAGTTTGTTCCGCATCGAGAGACCTCCCTGTCGTGATGGTTGAAAAGACCTTAATACGAGCGTGGTAAATTAACTCCTATACGATTCCGCTTTATTGATCCAGATCAAAAAATCCGCCAGTCCGATCAACGCTAGCACGGCCGAGCCTGCAGAACCGGCGCCATCTGGCCTCCGGTGCCGGTCACCGGCCTCGCCCGCACGAGCACCGCCAACCCGCGACCGTCAGCCCTGAACGCGGCGCGACGCCCTTCGGCGATGGAGGAGCAGCATCGCGAGCGCGCCGACGATCATCTCGAACGCGATGCCGGGCTCGGGCACGGGGCTGGCGAAATGCACGCGCCAGATCTTCGAGGCATCCTGCTCGGCGATGTAGAGGTCGCCGTTGGCCGGGTCGAAGGCGAGGCCCTGGGGAGACGAAAACCCCATTGCGAACACTTCGTGCGTCCCGTCGGCCGCGATCCGGACGATGCGCCCGCCGCCGGCCGCAACGTCCTCGCTCACGTAAAGGAATCCGTCCGGCCCGAACTCCAGGTTGTCCGGCTGGTTCAGGCCCACCGCGGAAGGATTGCCGAACACGGTCGCGGCTCCATCGGCTCCGATCCGCAACACGTTGTCGTCGGTGGTCTCGGCCACGTACAGCGCCGCGGGAGCCGCGCTGCCGAAATCGCCGAGGGCCGCGCCCTCGGGCCGGTGCAGGTTCGCGCCCGTGCCGGTGAGCACGGTCACCGCTGCAGGCGCTGCTGCGACATCCAGCTTCAATACACGCCCCGGCGTCGCATCCTCCGCCACCAGAAGATCGCCGGCGTTGCCATAGGGACCGTCGGAGCGCAGCACGACCAGTCCCTCGGGCCCGTTCAGGCCGATTCCGGTCGTGACGCTGGCGACCGTGGCCGAGGCCGGCCGATTCAGCGCATCGTAGGAAAGGGTCGCGCGGAACAGCCGCGAATCGGTGCCATCGCAAAACGATGCCGGAGCCACGAGCCGGCACGCGTCATACGACGCACCGGTCGGGACCGGCAGCTCGCTGGTGACGTAGAGTCGCCCGTCAGGGTGGATATCGATCTGGTCGGCTCCCCAGATCCCGGACACCAGGCTGATCGCGGTGCCGGTCTCTCGGTTCACCCAGGAAACGCCTGCGGCGGAATCCGTTCGCTCGCGCGCGGCGAACAGGTTGCCGAAGGTATCGAACGCGAGCCCGTCCGCCCGGCTGAGGTTCACCGGGTCGGAGACGACCAGCGCCAGCGTGCCCGCCGCCGGATCCGCCAGCGCGGGCGCGGCTGCAGCGGGGCCCGCCAACATCGCGCCAACCACGGCGAGCAGAGAACACGTTCCGATCCGCATGACGGACTCCTTCATCGAATTCCGCGCGCTGCATTCTTCACCCAGTTCGCGGCCGCGGGGAGGGCCGATTATCACACCATCGGCCTTGAATCTCGGTCGTTTCCGTAACGGTGCGTCGAAATTCGTGCCCAACCGGCGCTGCACGATGCGCACTGCACTCCGCTCGCCGCGACAAGGAGCGTAGCGAACCTGCAACTTGTCATTGCGAGGAGCTAAGCGACGACGCGTCATCCGGCATGCTCGGGAAACAAAGAAATCGGGGACAGACCGCGGTTTTCGATGGAAATCCCATCAGCGACGCATCATGCGCGAAGAAACATGGTCTGTTCCCTGCTTCGCGCGGGCGAATTCGAGGCGATGGGCCGGCCGGCAGTCCGTCTCCGGAGCAAACGGACATTGCCAAGCAATGACGGGCGACCCACAATCGGGCTCATTGCGAGCACTGATGGACGTGCTCGGATGAGTATGGATTTTGACCTGGCGGAGAGGGTGGGATTCGAACCCACGGTAGAGTTGCCCCTACTCCGGTTTTCGAGACCGGCCCGTTCGACCGCTCCGGCACCTCTCCGGGTCACGAATCAGGGATCGGGGATCAGGCAAACTACGGCATTGCATGAGTCCCATCCCGCGCGGCGGAGCGCATTCTAGCATCGAGCGAATTCAGGCGGCCGGTTCGATGCGCTCGAGCCCGCCCATGTAGGGCCGCAGCGCCTCCGGCACGGTGAGGCTGCCGTCCGCGTTCTGGTAGTTCTCCATCACCGCGACCAGGGTCCGGCCTACCGCGAGCCCGGAACCGTTGAGCGTGTGCACGAACTCCGGCTTGCCCTTCCCGGCGCGCCAGCGCGCCTGCATCCGGCGCGCCTGGAAGGATTCGAAATTGCTGCACGAGGAGATTTCGCGGTAGGCCCCCTGCCCCGGGAGCCAGACTTCGATGTCATAGGTCTTGGCGGCAGAAAAGCCCATGTCCCCGGCGCACAGCGTGACGACCCGGTAGGGCAGCTCCAGCCTGCGCAGGATTGTCTCCGCGTGACCCGTGAGTTCCTCAAGCGCCTGCCAGGAGTGTTCCGGCCGTTCGATCCACACCAGCTCGACCTTGTCGAACTGATGCTGGCGAATCATGCCGCGGGTGTCCTTGCCGTAGGAGCCGGCCTCTGAGCGGAAGCACGGGCTGTGACAGACGAACTTGAGCGGGAGGTCTTCCGCCGCGAGGATCGCACCGCGCACGAGGTTGGTGACCGGCACTTCCGCGGTCGGGATCAGGTACATCCGGCGCGTGCGGTCCAGGCCGACCAGCTCGCGCGGGGCCACGGCCTCGTCGTGCGCGAGCGTGGCTTCGGCGCCGTCCTCGGCGCGCTCGATCCTGAACAGGTCGGCCTCGAACTTCGGGAGCTGTCCGGTGCCGAACAGGCTGTCGCCGTTCACGAGGTAGGGCGCGTAAATCTCGACGTAGCCGTGCTCGCCGGTGTGCACATCGAGCATGAACTGCGCAAGGGCGCGGTGCAGGCGGGCGAGCGGCCCGCGCAGCAGCGAGAAGCGCGCGCCGCTGATCTTCGCTGCCGCATCGAGGTCGAGCCCGCCGAGCCGCGCCCCGACATCGACGTGATCGCAGGGCGCGAACCCGAATGCGCGCGGCTCGCCCCAGCGCCTCACCTCGACGTTGTCGCGCTCCGAGCGGCCCTCGGGCACGCTGTCGTGCGGCAGGTTGGGGATGCGAGAGAGGAAATGGTCGATCCGCGCGAGCACGTCAGCGAGGCCTTCCTCGCCCGTGCGTACCTGCTCCCCGGTCCCGGCGACCTCGGCCATGAGCTGCGCAGGATCGCCGCCGGCCGCCTTGACCCGACCGATCTCCTTCGAGAGCGCATTGCGCCGCGCCTGCAGTTCCTGCGTCCGTCCCTGGATCCGCCTGCGCTCCTCCTCCAGCGTCTGGAAGACCTCGGCCTCGAAGACGACGCCGCGCCTGGCGAGGCGTTCGCGCACGCGATCGGGGTGACTGCGCAGCAACTGGATGTCGAGCATGGTCGGGTTCCGTGGGGTGGCGGGCAAAGCCGGTTATTTGTCGTCGTTGGCGCGCCGGTCGAGTTCGCGAAGCTGCCGGAGCTTCTCCGCGATCTTCGCTTCGAGGCCACGATCGCTCGGTCGGTACCACTCGGGCGCGTCCATGCCCTCGGGCAGATAGCGTTCGCCGGCGGCATAGCCCTGCGCTTCGTCGTGCGCATAGCGGTAGCCCTCGCCGTAGCCCAGGTCCTTCATCAGGCGGGCCGGCGCATTGCGCAAATGCAGCGGCACCGGGCGCGTCTTGTCCCGGCCGACGAATTCGCGTGCGGCTTGATACGCAACGTAGACCGCGTTCGATTTCGCCGCGCAGGCCATGAAGATCACGGCATGGGCAAGCGCCAGTTCGCCCTCGGGCGAGCCGAGCCGCTCGTAGGTCGCGCAGGCGTCGAGCGCGATCTGCAACGCGCGCGGATCGGCGAGGCCGACATCCTCGACCGCCATGCGCACGACGCGCCGGCCGAGATAGAGCGGATCGGCGCCGCCCTCCAGCATGCGCACGAGCCAGTACAGGGCGGCGTCCGGATTCGAGCCGCGCACCGACTTGTGGAGCGCCGAGATCTGGTCGTAGAACTGCTCGCCGCCCTTGTCGAAGCGGCGCAGGCTGCGCGAGAGCGCCTCATCGACGAGCGCTGCCTCGACGCGGCGAATGGCAGCGGCCTGCGCCGCGCCGCGGACGAGTTCGAGCGTGTTGAGCAGACGGCGCGCGTCGCCGTCGGCGAAGCCGATCAAGCGCGCGCGGGCATCCTCGGAAAAATCGAGCTCCGGAAACACCCGCGCGCGAACGCGCTCGAACAGTGCGCCCAGATCCTCGTCCGACAGGCCGTTGAGCACATAGACCGCCGCGCGCGAGAGCAGGGCGCTGTTGACCTCGAACGATGGATTCTCGGTGGTCGCGCCGATCAGGGTGATCAGTCCGCGCTCGACATAGGGCAGGAAGGCATCCTGCTGCGCCTTGTTGAACCGGTGCACCTCGTCGACGAAAACGATGGTGCGCCGCCCGCTGCCCGCAGCGACCTGCTCGGCGCGCGCAATCGCCTCGCGGATCTCCTTGACCCCGGAGAGCACCGCAGAAAGCGCGATGAATTCGGCATCGAAGGCCTGGGCCATCAGCCGCGCGAGCGTGGTCTTGCCCGTTCCCGGCGGCCCCCAGAGGATCATCGAGTGGGGAGTGCCCGACTCGAAGGCGAGCCGCAACGGCTTGCCGGGGCCGAGCAGGTGGGTTTGCCCCAGCACCTCGTCGAGCGTGCGCGGACGCATCAGCTCGGCGAGCGGCGCATGAGGCGGCTGCGCGCCCGGAAACAGGTCACTCACCGATCACGTCCGCGCCGGCGGGCGGAACGAAGCGGAACTGCGAAGCATCGAGCGCCGGATTGCGCTCGAAGCGGCTGAAGCGCAGCGTGGTGCTGCGGCCGAAGTTGTCGCGCAACTCCATGACGGCAGGCACTGCTGCGCGCAGCCCGATACGGATGCGCTCATAGCCCGCTTCCGCGTTCCTGGGCGTCGCCTCCACCCACTCCAGGGTGTCGCTGCTGCCGCCCTCGGCAAGGACGAACCCGCGCTCCAGCGCGTTGTCGCCCGCGAGCAGCGCCGCCGGGCTGGAACCGAGAGCGCGGTCGAGGGTGCGCACGGTCACTTGGGCGAGTTCGCGGTCGTAGATCCAGAGCTTCTCGCCGTCGCCCACGATGACCTGATCGTAGGGCACCCGGTACACCCAGCGGAACCTCCCGGGCCGCGAGAAGGCCATGGTGCCGCTGGCGCTCTGCGGTGCGCGCCCGGGCTTCGCGCTCACCGTCTGCTCGAAGTCCGCGCGCGCGCTCCGGGTGGTGTCCAGGAAACGCCGGAGCTGGTCCAGTCCGCTTGCGCTCGCAGTCATGCTCGCCGCCGCGAGAGCCGCAGCGAGCGCGAGTCGCGCGGCGGTCCGCACCGACCCCGGACTCACCACCTTCCGTACATGCGCGCCAGTCATTCCCGGGCAGGCAGCAGCACTTCGCGGTTGCCGTTGGAGCCCATCGCCGAAACGAGCCCGCTGCGCTCCATCTGCTCGATCAGCCGCGCCGAGCGGTTGTAGCCGATGCGCAGATGGCGCTGCACCAGCGAGATGGACGGCCGCCGCGTGCGCAGGACGATCTCGACCGCCTGATCGTAGAGCGGATCCGCTTCGCCGGCGCCCTGCACATCGTCGTCGCCCGGCATCTCTTCGGCATCGTCGAGGATGCCCTCGACATAATCCGGCTTGCCCAGCCGCTTGAGATACTCCACCACGCGGTGCACCTCGCCATCGGCCACGAAGGCACCATGCACGCGCACCGGCATGCCGGTGCCGGGCACGAGAAAGAGCATGTCGCCCTGCCCCAGCAGGGCCTCGGCGCCCGACTGGTCGAGGATGGTGCGCGAGTCCACGCGGCTCGAGACCTGGAACGAGATCCGGGTCGGGATGTTCGCCTTGATCAGCCCGGTGATGACATCCACCGAGGGCCGCTGCGTCGCGAGGATGAGGTGAATACCGGCGGCGCGCGCCTTCTGCGCGAGCCGCGCGATCAGCTCCTCGACCTTCTTGCCCGCGACCATCATCAGGTCGGCCAGCTCGTCGATCACCACCACGATGTAAGGCAGCGTGGCAAGCGGCGCGCTCTGCGCGGGATCGGGCCGGAGCGGATCGTCGATCGGCTTGCCGGCCTTCCCGGCCTCGCGGATCTTGTGGTTGTAACCGGAGAGGTTGCGCACCGCGAGCGCCGACATCTGCCTGTAGCGGCGCTCCATCTCGCCCACGCACCACGCAAGCGCGTTGGCGGCGTGCCGCATGTCGGTCACCACCGGTGCGGCGAGGTGCGGAATGCCCTCGTAGGCGGACAGCTCGAGCATCTTGGGATCGACCAGGATGAGCTTCACCGCGTCCGGCTCCGACTTGTAGAGGAGCGACAGGATCATCGCGTTGATCGCGACCGACTTGCCGGAGCCGGTGGTGCCGGCCACCAGCAGATGCGGCATGCGTGCGAGATCGGCGACCACCGGCGCGCCGCCGATGTCCTTGCCCAGCACGAGGGCGAGCGGCGAGTGCATCTCGTGATAGGGCACCGAGCCGAGAATTTCGGCGAGATGCACCATCTGCCGCCTGGCATTCGGGATCTCCAGCCCCATGCAGCTCTTGCCCGGGATCGTCTCGATCACCCGAATGCTGACCACCGAGAGGGCGCGCGCGAGGTCCCGGACCAGATTGACGATCTGGCTGCCCTTGACGCCCACCGCCGGTTCGACTTCGTAGCGGGTGATGACCGGGCCGGGAAGCGCCGCAGCCACCTTCACCTCGACCCCGAAATCGCCGAGCTTGCGCTCGATCAGGCGCGAGGTGAATTCGAGCGTTTCGGGCGAGGGGGGTTCGGCATCGCGCGAGGCCTCGTCGAGCAGCGAAAGCGGAGGCAGCAGGTTGTCCGGCAGGTCCGCGAACAGCGGCTGCTGGCGTTCCTTCTCGACCCGCTCCGATCGCGGCAGTTCGCGCTCGACCGCTTCGATGCGCACGGGCTCGTGCGCCTGCTGGCGGCGGCGCTCGATCTCGATCACCGCCTCGCGGCTTCCGGCCACTTCGCGCCCGATGCGGCGATCGCGCCATTTCTCCCATGCGAACCGGATCGCGCCCGCGACGCGCTCCATCAGCAGCCCGGTACGTTCGGCGAGCCCGACCCACGACAGGCCGGAGAACAGGCTGAAGGAGGCCGCCATCAGGCCGAGCAGCAACAGGGTCCCGCCGGTGAATCCGAGATAGCGATGCGCGGCTCGCGCGACCTCGTAGCCGGTCACTCCGCCGGGAAGAAACGGCAGCACGGCCCGCACCGAATGGAAGCGCAGCGCTTCCAGTCCGCTGCTCGCCGCTAGCAGCACCGCGAAGCCTGCGACCGCGATCAGGAACGGCCTGCGGTCGCCACCGCCCGTCCGGCCGAGGCGACGGTAGCCGAGCACGACCAGGAACGCGAAGAAGGCGACCCACCACCATGCGGACAGGCCGAACAGGTAAAGGAGGACGTCGGCCAGCCACGCGCCGAAGCGCCCGCCCGGATTGGCGACCCGCTCCAGACCGGCTCCCGCATGCGACCAGCCCGGATCGGCGCGGTCATAGCCGAACAGAACGAGCGCGAAATAGCCGGCGCACGCCGCCAGGAGCAGCCAGCGCGCTTCATGCACAAGCCCGGCGATTCGTTCAGGAAGGGAGGGGGTCGCGGCGCTCACACGCAAATGGAAACGGCTGATGCCAACGCCGGCCCATTATACGCACCGCGCCCCCGCGCGGCGGGGGGTTCAGACCTTCTCGATCGGATCGCGCAGATAGATGCGGCCGTCCGCCTCGCGGATGAATCCCTGGAGCTGCAGGTCCTTCATCACCCGACTCACCATCTCGCGCGACGCACCGATCATCTTGGCGATGTCCTGCTTGGAGATCTTTCGCATCACGATCTTCTCGCCCGCCACCGTCTCGGCCATCTCCAGCAACAGGCGGGCGACACGGCCATAGACATCCATCAGGGCGAGGCTCTCGATCTTGCGGTCCGCCGTGCGCAGTCTTTGAACGAGATTGCGCATGATGTACGCGCAGACCTCGAAATTCTCCTGCAGGCAGCGCTTGAAATCGCTCTTGGCGATGACCACCAGGTCGCTGGGCACGACGGCAGCAACGGTCGCCGAGCGCGGATTGTCGTCGAGCACACCCATCTCGCCGAACAGCTCGCCGGGTCCGAGCATGGAGAGGATGACCTCGCGCCCTTCCTCGTCGCTCACCAGCACCTTCAGGCTGCCGGAAAGCACCAGATAGACGAAATCGGTGCGGTCTCCGGCGCGTACCACCGCCGAACCCCGCGGCACCCGGCGCATCATCGACACCCGCGCCAGCGATTCCAGGCTGCGCTCCTCCAGCCCGTAGAACATCGGGAAGGTACGCAGAGCCGTCGTCGACACCCCGTTGGGCACTCGCAATGTCATTGCCATCACTTACGCGATCCTCCCGCCAGCGGGCGGCATTCACGCGCCAATGGTTCTCGTTGGCGCCATTATAGTGGAATGCCGCAAGTGCACCGAACCGGGGCGCCGGACCTTGCGGGCCGCGCACCGCGCCGACCGGTGCGGCGCAGGCCGCCGCCGCGCTCCGGTATAATTCATTTATCGGCCCCGCCATCCCACTCCTTTAGCATTTCCCATCGACATGACCACCACCCGCCACGCCAGAGTGCTGATCCTCGGTTCCGGACCGGCCGGCTACACCGCCGCCGTCTACGCCGCCCGCGCGAACCTCCAGCCCGTCCTCGTTACCGGACTCGCACAGGGAGGCCAGCTCATGACCACGACCGATGTCGACAACTGGCCGGCCGACGCCGACGGCGTCCAGGGTCCCGATCTGATGGCGCGCTTCCAGCGGCACGCCGAGCGCTTCAATACCGAGATCGTTTTCGACCAGATCCACACGGCGCGCCTGAAGGAGCGCCCGATCGTGCTGATCGGCGACGAGGCGACCTACACCTGCGACGCACTGATCATCGCGACCGGCGCGACCGCCCGCTACCTCGGCCTGCCGTCCGAGCAGGCCTTCGCGGGCAAGGGGGTTTCGGCGTGTGCGACCTGCGATGGATTCTTCTACCGCGGCGAGGATGTCGCGGTGATCGGCGGCGGCAACACCGCGGTCGAGGAAGCGCTGTATCTCGCCAACATCGCGCGCCATGTCACCCTCGTACATCGCCGGGACCGGCTGCGCGCGGAGAAGATCCTGCAGGACAAGCTGTTCGAGAAACAGGCAGCCGGCAAACTCACGATCGAATGGCAGCACACGCTCGACGAGGTGCTGGGCGACAAGACCGGAGTCACGGGCATGCGCATCCGGCACGTCGCGACTCGGGCGACCCGTGACATCGCCCTGAAGGGCGTTTTCATCGCGATCGGCCACCAGCCCAACACGGAAATCTTCGCCGGGCAGATCGACATGGCCAACGGCTACATCCTCACGCGCGGCGGGGGCGAAGGCAACGCCACCGCGACCAGCGTCCCCGGCGTGTTCGCGGCCGGCGACGTCCAGGATCCCGTCTATCGGCAAGCGGTCACGAGCGCGGCGAGCGGCTGCATGGCCGCGCTCGATGCCGAGCGCTACCTGGACCGCATCGAGACTTCCTGACCATGCGCGCGCGGTGCATCTGCGATCCCGAGGCCGCCGCGCTGTTTCGCGCCGCGGTGGCCGATGCGACGCCGCTCGCCGTGCGCCGCGTGCATCTCGAAGCTCCTCGCCCGGCGCCGAAGCCGCGCCAGCGGCGGCGTGACGAAGCGGCCGCGCTCGCGGAATCGATCGAAGGGCCGGCCTCCTTCGAGCTTTTCCTGGAAGGCGGCGAAGAGGCAACATTTCGGCGGCCCGGAGTGCCGCGCACGACGCTGCGCGATCTCCGGCGCGGCCGCTGGGTGGTCCAGGACCAGATCGACCTGCACGGCATCACACGGCACGAGGCGCATCGGCTGATCTCGGAATTCGTCGCCCGGAGCCTGAAGCGGGGCTTGCGCTGCATCCGCGTCATTCACGGCAAGGGACTGGGCTCTCCGGGCGGAGAGCCGGTGCTCAAGGGCTGCGTGCAGGGCTGGCTGGCGCGCCGCGTCGACGTCCTGGCGTTCTGCCAGGCGCGCGCCGCGCTGGGCGGCAGCGGCGCACTCGTCGTGCTCCTGCGCGCCCTGCCGGAACGCCCTCACGCCGGCAAGAGCTGACGCCGTGCAATCCTTGGCGCCCTTGGTGCCTTGGTGCCCTTGGTGATGAACGCTTTCCGGAGGCCGGCGAAGGCGCCGCGGGCGGTCAGATCGCGGCCTCGTTGGTCTCGCCGGTGCGGATGCGCACGACCTGCTCCACTGCCGTCACGAAGATCTTTCCGTCCCCGATCTTGCCGGTGCGCGCCGCCTTGGTGATGGCGTCGAGGGCGGTGTCGACCTGAGACTCCGCGACCACCACCTCGACCTTGATCTTGGGCAGGAAGTCCACGACATACTCCGCACCCCGGTAGAGCTCGGTGTGCCCCTTCTGCCGGCCGAAGCCCTTGACCTCGGTGACCGTCAGGCCGGCGATCCCGACTTCCGAGAGCGCCTCGCGCACCTCGTCGAGCTTGAACGGCTTGATGATCGCTTCGATCTTCTTCATGAGCATTCTCCCGCCGGCACCGGCGCGGCCTCACCATTCGTCCGCGTAGCGCGATGTTATCGGATATCGCCAGTCCTTGCCGAAGCCGCGCCGCGTCACCCGGATGCCGACCGGCGCCTGCCGGCGCTTGTACTCGCTGCGCTTGAGCATCGTCACCACGCGGCGAACGTCGGTTGCGGTGTAACCGCGCGCGACGATCTCGCGCGGGGATTCGTCGCGTTCCATGTAGGCCTCGATGATGGCGTCCAGGACCTCGTAGGGCGGCAGCGTGTCCTGGTCGGTCTGACCCGGCTTGAGCTCGGCAGTGGGCGGGCGAGCGAGCGTGCTCTCGGGGATCACCGGCGCGACGCCGTTGCGGTAGCGCGCGAGCCGATAGACCATCGTCTTGAAGATGTCCTTGATAACGGCGAACCCGCCCGCCATGTCTCCGTAGAGGGTGGCGTAGCCGACCGCCATCTCCGACTTGTTTCCGGTCGTCAGGACGATGGAGCCTTCCTTGTTCGAAATCGCCATCAGGATCATCCCGCGGATGCGTGCCTGGATGTTCTCTTCGGTCGCATCGGCTTCGCGGCCGGCGAAGCGGCGCGCGAGCATCGAGGCGAACGCATCCATCGCCGGCCGGATCGGGATCTCGTCGTAGGCGACGCCCAGCGCTTGCGCGAGCGCGCGCGCATCCTCCAGGCTCATCCGGGACGTATAGGGCGAAGGCATCATGACCGCGTGCACCCGGTTCGCTCCGAGCGCGTCCGCCGCGACGCACAGCGTGAGTGCGGAGTCGATTCCGCCCGACAGGCCGACGATGGCGCCGGGAAATCCGTTCTTGCCCAGGTAATCCGCGACCCCGAGGCGAAGCGCCGCATAGATCTCCGCCTCGATCGGCTCGGGCGCTGCAATGTTGCCCGGCTGCAGGTCCCCGTCCGCATAGGTCACCCGATCGATCGCCTCGACGAAGGAGCGCGACTGGAGCACCAGCTCGCCCGAGCGGTCGAGCGCGAAGGAGGCCCCGTCGAAGACCAGCTCGTCCTGGCCGCCGACCAGGTTGGCATAGATCACCGGAATGCCGGTGTCCTCGATCCGGCTGCGCAGCACCTCATAGCGCGTCGCCTGCTTGTCGATGTGGTAGGGAGAAGCGTTGAGCGCCACGAGCAATTCGGCGCCCTCGCGGCGGGCCGCATCCGCGGCCCCTTCCTCCCAGACGTCCGCGCAGATGTTGATGCCGATGCGCACCCCCGCCACCGTCACCACGCACGGCTTCGCACCGCAATCGAAATAGCGTTCCTCGTCGAACACCTCGTAGTTGGGCAGCCGGTGCTTGCGGTAGCTGATGATCGGCTCGCCCGGCCTGACGAGCGAGGCGGCGTTGAAGTGCTGGTCGCCTTCCTCGAGCGGATGGCCGACGATCAGCGCGATGCCGTCGAGGCTGCGCGCGATCCGCGCCATCTCGCGTTCGCAGGCCCGGTAGAAATCGGAGCGCAGCAGCAGATCCTCCGGAGGGTAGCCGGAGAGCGCGAGTTCGGGCGTGACGACGAGGTGGGCGCCGGCGGCCCGTGCCTTCGCGGCCGCTTCCAGAATACGATCGGCGTTACCCGCAAGATCGCCGACCACGCAGTTGATCTGCGCGACGGCGATAACGAGCGGAGTCATGGAAGCGGGTGATCCGATCGTCATCCGTCCTGTTCAGAAAGCCGGCTTGTGCGCCGCCTGCTGGTAGCGTGCAACTCCATCCAGGATCTCGGCTTTCGCCTCCGCCGGTCCGACCCAGCCCTGGACCTTGACCCACTTTCCCGGCTCGAGATCCTTGTAATGCTCGAAGAAATGGCTGATCTGGGCGAGGATGCCCTCCGGGAGATCGCGCGGGGTGTCGACCGCGCGGTAGATCGAGATCAGCTTGTCGATCGGCACCGCGAGCAGTTTCGCATCCTCCCCGGCTTCGTCCTGCATCCTCAGCATTCCAACCGGCCGGCAGCGCACGACCGCGCCGGTGATGATCGGAACCGGCGAGAGCACCAGCACGTCGACCGGATCGCCGTCCCCCGAGATGGTGTGAGGAATGTAGCCGTAGTTGCAGGGATAACGCATCGAGGTCGACATGAAGCGGTCGACGAACATCGCACCCGCCTCCTTGTCCATCTCGTACTTGATCGGATCCGCGTGCATGGGGATCTCGACGATGACGTTGAAATCGTTCGGAAGATCGCGTCCCGAGGGTACTCGCTCCAGGCTCATCCGTTCGCTCCGGCCGTAGGGGTGCGGGGATTATCCCAGAGATTCCCGGTACGGCGGCTGAACGGATGATTCGCACCCCAGTTGATCTGGATCAAGTCGCACATCCGGGATAGCATGTGTAATAATAACCATTATCATTTAACAACCGCAGCCCCTGGCGGAGGGCCGCCATGCGGATCCTGCGGGAAAGGAGCCCGGCATGCTGTCGATGGCCATCATCACCTTCCGCGAAGGCGTCGAAGCCTTCCTCATCGTCGCGATCACGCTCGCCTACCTGCGCCGCAGCGGTCGCGAGGCGCTGGTGCCGGCCGCGATCGCGGGCATCGTCGCCTCGGTTGCGGCGAGCGCGGCCGGCGCGTGGTTGTTCAGCCGGACCGCCAACCAGCCGCTCTGGGAGGGCATCCTCGCACTGGTGGCCGCGGTGCTGGTCGCATCGATGGTGCTCTACATGATGCGCGCCGCCCGGTATCTGCGGGCGAACATCCATGCGGGCATCGACCGCGCAGCCGCCCGGCCGGGCACCGGCGCGAAGCTCGCGGTGTTCGCATTCGTGGTGCTGATGATCAGCCGGGAAGGGATGGAGACCGCGCTGCTCGTGAGCTCGCTCGCGCAACAGGTCGGCTCCGGGGCAACGATCGCGGGCGCGGCCGTGGGCATTCTCGCGGCGGCGTTGCTCGCGTGGGCATGGACGATCTACGGCCACCGCATCAACCTCGCCCGCTTCTTCCAGGTGACCTCCGTCTTCCTGCTGCTCTTCGCCGGCCAGCTCGTGGTGCTCGCCTTCCACGAATTCACGGAAGCGAACGTGCTGCCGGTCGACAACGCCTTCTGGCATGTCGCGACCGAGCCGTTCTCTCCCGAGGGCGAGTACGGAAGCTGGATCACGCTCTCGCTGATCGCGCTACCGCTCGGCTGGCTGGCGGTGTCGGCACTGCGCAACGCATCGCTCGGATCGGGCGCCGCGGCCGCCGCGCCGAAGGACTGAGCGTTCAGCCCGCCTCGAATCCGGCGTCGGCGACGGCCTGCTTCATCTGCGCCTCGCCGACACGCGCGGCCTCGTATTCGACCCGCGCCTCTGCACGCTCGAGCGACACCTCGGCGCGAGCCACGCCGGGCAGGGCTTCGAGAACGTTGGTGACACTCTTCACGCAGCCCTGGCAGCTCATGCCCCTCACCTTCAGAACGATCGCTTCCATCACGCCTCCTTCGCGCTTGGCCTTTCAGCGGCCGAAGATCCGTGGCCCGGCCGCCAGCGCCGCAGCAGCAGGGAATTGCTGACGACCGATACCGAACTCATCGCCATCGCGGCGCCGGCGATCACGGGGTTGAGCATGCCCAGCGCCGCGAGCGGGATGCCCAGCACGTTATAGACGAAGGCGAAGAACAGGTTCTGCCGGATCTTGGCGAGCGTCGCACGGGACAACGCGATCGCGTCGGCGACGGATTGCAGATCGCTGCGCATCAGCGTCACGTCCGCTGCTTCGAGCGCGACATCGGTGCCGCTGCCCATCGCGATCGACACGTCCGCGGCCGCCAGCGCGGGGGCGTCGTTGATGCCATCGCCCACCATGCCCACCCGGCGCCTCCCGCCCTCCTTGAGCGCCTCCACGGCGCGTGCCTTGTCCTCGGGCAGCAGGGCGGCCTCGAAGTGCGCGATGCCCGCCTGCGCGGCGATCGCGGCGGCCGTCGCGGCGTTGTCCCCGGTGAGCATGACGACTTCGATGCCGGCCGCACGCAGCCGTTCGACCGCCGCACGCGAACCCGGCCGCAGGCGGTCCGCCACTGCGATCAGCCCGAGAGGCCGCCCCTCGCAGGCCACCGCAACGATGCTCTTGCCTTCGCGGGCGAGCGCATCGAGAGCCGCGAAATTCATCCCGCCCTCCGAAGCCGCGAGGAATCCGGGCGAGCCGAGCCGGCATTGCGCGCCGCCCATCCTGCCCTCGACCCCCTTGCCCGCCAGAGTGCGCACGTCTTGGGCGGCGGGCGGTGCGATGCCCCGCCGGGCGCATTTTTCGAGGATCGCATCCGCGAGCGGATGACTGGAACCCTGCTCCAGGGCCGCCGCGACGCGAAGCAGCTCCGCGACATCGACGCCTGGCTCGGGCACGACGTCGGTCACGGCCGGCTCGCCCAGCGTGAGCGTGCCTGTCTTGTCGAGCGCGATCACCTCCAGTTTCTCGGCCAGCTCGAGCACCGCCGCATTCTTGACCAGGATTCCGGCCCGCGCACCCTGGCCGGTGCCGACCATGATCGCAGTCGGCGTGGCCAGGCCCAGCGCGCACGGGCAGGCGATCACCAGCACGGCGACCGCATTGACCAGTCCGGCGACCGCGCTCCCGCCCCACCCCCACCACAGCAGGAAGGTGAGCAGGGCGACCGCGCTCACCGCGGGAACGAAGACCGCCGCGATCCGATCCGCCAGCCGCTGCACCGGCGCCTTGGAACCCTGGGCCTTCTCGACCATGCGGATGATGCCGGCGAGCACGGTGTGGCTGCCGACCCCGGTCGCCCGGCAGCGCAGCAGACCTTCGCCATTCACGGTCGCGGCGAACACCTTCGCGCCGGCCGCCTTGGCACTGGGCAGGCTCTCGCCGGTCAGCATCGATTCGTTGACGCTCGATGCGCCCTCGATCACCTCGCCGTCGACCGGTACCGCCTCCCCGGCGCGCACCACGAAGATGTCGCCTGGGCGCACCGCATCACTGGCCACTTCGACGATGGCGCCGTCGCGTTCGATGCGGGCGAGCTGCGGCTGCATGCGCATCAGCGCCTCGATCGCCTCTGAGGTCCTCGCCTTGGCGCGCGCCTCCAGCAGCTTGCCCATGAGCACCAGCGTGATGATGACCGCCGAGGCCTCGAAATACACGTGCTGCCCAGAGAGCCCCGCCACGGTGACGAACAGGCTGTATCCGTAGGCCATCGAGGTTCCCAGGGCGATCAGCACGTCCATGTTGCCGGCCCCGCCGCGCAGCGCGTGCCAGGCCGCGACGTAGAAGCGCTTGCCGACCCAGAACTGCACCGGCGTGGCGAGGACGAGCTGGAACCAGCGCGGCAGCAGGTCGGCGTGCGCCCCGGCGAACATCGCCGCCATCTGCGCCACGAGCGGCGCGCTGAGCGCAGCCGACAGCCAGAAGCGGCGCAGCTCCCTGCGGTAGGCCGCTTCCTTGCGCGCCTTCTCCGCCGCTTGGCTGTCCGCGGTCACCGGGCGCGCATCGTAGCCGGCGCGCCGGATCGCGGCGAGCACCGCAGCGAGATCCGCCAGTCCCGGTTGCAGGCGCACGGCGGCCTTCTCGGCGGCGAAATTCACCGCGGCATCGACCCCCGGCAGACGGCCCAGCACCTTCTCGATGCGCGCTGCGCACGCCGCGCAGGTCATGCCCGAGATGGCAAGATCGACGCTCTGCTCCGGCACCGTGTAGCCGGTCTTGCGGATGCACTCCAGGACGCGCTCGGGCGACAGGCTGGCGGGATCGAACCGGACCCGGACGCGCTCGCTGGCGAAATTCACCGCCGCCTCCACTCCTGGCAACCGGGCGAGGCTCTTCTCGATGCGCGCCGCACAGGCCGCGCAGGTCATGCCCTCGACGGGAAGGTCGAGAACGGCGCGTTCCGGCGCGGACGATGCGGACTGCACCGTGCTACTTCGCGACCAGCACCGGCACCGGCGAAAGATGCAGCACCTTCGTCGTCACCGAGCCCAGCAGCGCGGAGGCTACCGTCCCGCGCCCATGGCTGCCCATGCAGATCAGCTCGCAGCCGAGTTCCCCGGCGAGCTTGACGATGATCGCGGCCGGATCGCCCACATGCAGGTGCCGGACGAAGGGCAGGTCCGCCGCGCTCAGGAGGTCCTCGGCCGGCCGCACTGCGGCCTCGCCTTCCCCGCGGTAATGGGCATCGAGCACCTCGCGGCTGATGTGGCCGGTCGCCAGCCCGACAGGAATCGGGGGGTGCACGTGCAGCACATGCAGCTCGGGCTTCCCGGCAAACCAGCGCACATGTGAGACCAGGCTGCGCACCGCATTCAACGAGCAATCCGAACCATCCACCGCGAGCAGGATCTTCACGGCCCGATTCTATCAGACGGTGCAGACGATCCCTCGCCACAGGCTCCCGCCCAGGCTCGGCGCCCTGGCGAGTCCCCAGAGACCGAAGCCGAGCACGAGCAGCCCGGAGGCGAGCCGAAGCGCGCGCACGTGGTTTCCCCGGTTGAGCCACGCCAGCAGCGCACCTGCCGCCAGGAGGTTGGGCAGGGTGCCGAGACCGAAAGCGGCCATCAGTGCCGCTCCGCGCAGTGCGCTGCCGGACACCAGCGCGGTGGCGAGCACGCTATAGACCATGCCGCAGGGCAGGAATCCCCAGAGCATTCCCAGGGGCAGGGCCTGCGAGACCCTCGTCGCCGGCAGGAAGCGCGTACCGAGCGGCCGGATCTTCCGCCACAGGAGCTCCCCCGCCCGCTCGGTCGGTGCGAGCACGCGCGTGAAGCCGAGCAGATACGCGCCGAGCGCCACCAGCATCAGATTGGCGGCGACGTACAGACCGAGCTGCACCGGCAGCACGCCCTCGAGCAGCAGCCCGGCACCGCCGACGGCGCCGGCGAGCGCTCCGGCGGCCACGTAGGCGCCGATCCGACCGGCGTTGTAGGCGAGATGAAGCGCGAAGCGCCCCCGCCCATTCGCGGACGGCCGGGAGAGCGCGCCCACGATGCCGCCGCACATCGCGGCGCAATGAACGCCGCCGAGCAGACCGATCAGGAACACCGCGATGTAGCCGGACTCAGGCATGCGTTGCGCAGCCGCGACGCGACGCGCGCCTCACGGCGCTCGCATGGTCTCGGCGGATGCGGCCGTCAGATGATCTTGGAATAGCGCGCGCGATCCCGGTCGGCGCGCAGGTATCGATCGAACACCATCGCGATCGCCCGCACCAGCATGCGCCCGCGCGCAAGCACGCTGATCCAGCGCTCGTCGATGCGCAGCAGCTCGGCCTTCTCCATGTCCCGCAGATCCACGAGCTCGCGCGCGAAATACGACTTGAAGTCGATCAGGTGGGCGATCTCGATGGACTCGATCGAGAGTTCGAAATGGCACATCAGCGCCTGGATGATCGAGCGGCGCAGCAGGTCGTCCGCGCTCAGCTCAATGCCGCGGAACACCGGGAGCGTGTCGCGGTCGAGCGCGTCGTAGTACTCCTCGATCGTCTTGTGGTTCTGGGCGTAGGTCGGGCCGACCTTGCTGATCGCCGAGACCCCGAACGCCAGCAGGTCGCACTCGGCATAGGTCGAATAGCCCTGGAAGTTGCGGTGCAGGCGGCCCTGGCGCTGCGCGACGGCGAGCTCGTCGTCGGGTTTCGCGAAATGGTCCATCCCGATATAGACGTAGCCGGCCTCGGTCAGCCGCCGGATCGCGAGCTGGAGGATGTGCAGGCGCGCATCCGCGCTGGGCAGATCGGCCTCCTCGATGCGCCGCTGCGGCTTGAACACTCTGGGCAGGTGCGCGTAGTGATAGACCGATACGCGGTCGGGGGACAGGCTGATGATCGTTTCCAGCGTGCGGTTGAAGCTGATCACGTTCTGCTTCGGCAGCCCATAGATGAGGTCGACGCTCACCGACTTGAAACCGCTCGCGCGCGCCGCCGCGATCACGGCCTGCGTCTCCCCGACGCTCTGGATGCGGTTGACCGCCCCCTGCACGAGCGGATCGAAGTCCTGGATGCCCACGCTCATGCGGTTGAAGCCGAACTGGCCAAGCAATGCGACCGTCTCGGGACTCACCTTGCGCGGGTCGACCTCGATCGAGTATTCGCCGTTCGGCACCAGCGTGAAACGGCGCCGGATGGAATCCATCGCCTCGTGCAGCTCGTCGTCCGAAAGGAAGGTCGGGGTGCCGCCGCCGAAGTGAAGCTGCACGACCTCGTGGCCGCCCTCGACCATCCCGGCCGCCAGTCCCATCTCCTTGTCGAGGACCTTGAGGTACTTCGCCGAGCGGCTGTGATCCTTGGTGACGATCTTGTTGCAGCCGCAGTAATAGCAGACCGTATTGCAGAACGGGATGTGAACATACAATGAAAGCGGCCGCGTGATGCCGCCCACCGTCCGCTTGCGCAGCCACATCGCGTAGCGGCCGGCATCGAAGGCCTCGACGAAGCGGTCCGCCGTCGGATAGGACGTGTAGCGCGGTCCGCTGACGTCGAAGCGGCGGATCAGCTCCGGATCGAAGATGAGGTCGTTGTAGGTCGAGGCCATGGCCGATGAAAATCCCGACGCTGGACAAAGAATTGTTCAGGGTTGATACAATCCCCCAACTGAAGGATTCCCGCTTTGACGTGGATCAAACGGAACCGCCGACCGATCGAACGAGAGTCCATGGACAAATCCGTGCGGGAAACCTCTCTGGCGGGAAGGCTCAAGACCGCGTGCGCACAGTGCAGCCTGCGCGAGCTGTGCCTCCCCGTGGGGCTCAACCAGGACGAGGTCGCGCGGCTCGACCGGCTGGTCGGCGCGCGGCGCAAGGTCCTCCGCCAGCAGCCCCTGTACCGCGCGGGCGATCCGTTCGAGGCGCTCTACGCGATCCGGGTCGGCTTCTTCAAGACCGACGTGCTGAACGAGGATGGCCGCAATCAGGTCACCGGATTCCAGATGGCGGGCGAAATTCTCGGCATGGACGGCATCTCGAGCGAGATGCATTCGTGCAACGCGATCGCGCTCGAGGATTCGGAAGTGTGCGTGATTCCGTTCGACCAGCTCGAGTCCCTCGGCCGCGACATCGGCGCGCTCCAGCACAACCTGCATCAGGTGCTCAGCCGCGAGATCGTGCGCGACCACGGCGTGATGATGCTGCTCGGGACCATGCGCGCGGAGGAGCGCCTCGCCGCCTTCCTGCTCAATATTTCCCAACGGTTCACGGTCCGCGGTTTTTCGCACGCCGAGTTCCACCTGCGCATGACGCGGGAGGAGATCGGCTGCTATCTGGGGCTGAAGCTCGAGACCGTCAGCCGCGCGTTCTCGAAGTTCCAGGACGAGAAGCTGATCAGCGTCCAGCAGCGGCGTATCCGGATCCTCGATTCGGCCGGGCTGAAGAAGGCGCTCGAACGGCGCAGCGGCTGAGAGCACGCTACAAGAGGCTGAACACCCCACCGGGCCGGTGCAGCAGCGCGACCGACACGATATAGGCGAAGGCAGCGAGCGCGGCGAGCCAGAACGCGAAGCGCACGCGGCGCGTGCGTCCGCGGCGCAGCGCGAACATCCCGAAGCCGATGTAGGCCAGCAGGCCGAACAGTTTCGCCGTCAGCCAGCCGTGCACGAACGGATATTGTCCGAGCATGACCGCGAGGCCGATCGCGCTCGCCAGCAGCAGGGTGTCGATCACGTGGGGGGCCACCCGCAGCCAGCGCCGATCGAGGATCGGCGAGCCGGCGAGCATCAGCAGGCCGCGCGCGAAGAAGCCCGTCACGCTCAGCACCACGCAGCACACATGGACGTACTTCAGGATCAGATAGCTCATGCTCGCCCCGGACGGCCGTCGGCGCGCGCCCGCCACGTGAGCGGAGCGAAACGCCAGCCCCAGGCGGCGAACACCGCGGCCCAGCCGCAGGCCGCGGCGAACGCGAGCCCGGCCGCCGCGCCGGATGCGAACTCCGCCGCCATGCGCAGGAGCACCACCGCCTGGAGTCCCCACAACTGCACCCACAGCCTTGAGTCGGCCTTCACCGGCACGCCAGAGTGGCCGAGCATCACCCGGGTCACCATGCCCAGCACCAGGGTGCCGAAGAATCCGATGGTGAGCGCGTGCAGGGGCGCCAGCCCGAGCCCGCGCACCCCCGCGGCCGCGAGGACGCCCTGGAGCGCGAACAGCGCTTCGGCGATGCCCAGCCAGGCAAACGCGACGTGATGCATCGCGGCCAATCCCGCCCGCAGGCCGTCCCGCAGGTTCCAGCGCCAGGACAGGGTGAGCGCGGCAATGGCTGCGGGAGCATCGACGAGCCAGCTCCAGTCCCGCAGCCCGGACAGGCCGAGCGCGCCGTGGAGGATCGACGCGACCAGAATCACGTACAGCGCCCAGCGCGGCCGGCGCACCGCATAGCCGGGCAATGCCGAGGCGGTGAAGAACGGGATCACGCGGTGGCTGACCGAAGCCATCAGCGGAACCAGAAACCACCAGAGGCCGATCTCCACCGCAGCCCCAAGCAGGTCGATCCAGCCGGTGAACGCCGCGCCGATCAGGCACCCGATCCCGGCCAGCCCTGCCCACAGCGCGGCGGCGACGAGCACGAGGTGCATCCTGCCCGGCACCGGGTGCAGCGCGATCCGGGTGAGCTTCGCCGCGCCGCCCGCCCAGCCGGCGGCGACCATCACCAGGGCGGGGCCTGCGAGCGCCGGAATCCACGGGGCGGCGAATACGCCGAGCACGCCTGCCGCCATCAGCGCAAACACGCTGCGGTACAGCCGCGGCGCGATCTCGGGCAGCCCCTGCCATCTGGGCATGGCCGTCATCGCGAAGCCGAAGATGAAGAACGGCAGGACAGCGAAGACCAGCACGGCTGCGTGCAGCCAGCCGGGCGGCGGCGGGAACAGGGTCGTGCCCGCCAGGCGCGCACCGAGCTCGCCGGCCCAAGCGATCGCCGCGGCGAGCAGAAAAACGATGCCGCCGAAGAACATCACGCGGTGAGGCGCCCCGAAAAGCACGATCACGGCCCGCCTCATGCGTCCTCACCCTGCGGGGCCGATTCGGCGCCACCGCGTTCCGTGGTATGGTTCGCCGCCATCGCCCAGATCCTCCGCGCACCGCATTGGGCCGCACCCATGACCGAGCATGACGTCGTCGATATCGCCGCCCTCCTCGCGCGCCTGCCGCTGTTTTCCGCGATCACGTCCGCGCACATCGAGCATCTGGCAGCCGCGAGCCGGGAGAAGCGGATCAGGAAGGGCGAGACGCTGTTCCACCGCGGCGACCTCCCGCGCGGTTTCTACGCGGTCGTCTACGGACAGATCAAGCTCGCGTTCTCCTCGCCCCAGGGAACCGAAAAGGTGGTCGAGGTCATCGGAGCGCGGCAGACTTTCGGCGAGGCGGTGATGTTCATGCAGCGGCCGTACCCGGTCTTCGCCGAGGCGCTCGCCGACACCCTGCTCGTGCACATCCCGTCCAAGGCAGTCATCGAGCTGCTGGAGGCCGACTCCACGTTCGCGCTGCACATGCTCGCCGGGCTCTCGATGCGTGTGCACCAGCTCATCCAGGACGTCGAGTCGTACTCGCTGCGCTCCGGTGCCCAGCGCCTGATCGGCTACCTGATCCGCAACTGCCAGGAGCCCGAAACGGGCGCGGACCGCACGATGGACCTCGAGCTGCCGACATCCAAGCAGGTCATCGCTTCGCTGCTCAACCTCACCCCGGAGACGTTCTCGCGCGTGCTTCACGACCTCAGTTCGAGCGGCCTCATCACGGTGCACGGCCGCCACATCACGATCAACGACATCGAGCAGCTTCGCAGGTACGAGCCCTGAGGCGGCCGGGCGCGGGCATGCCTCGCGCATCAGGGTGCGCTCCCGCGCGCGGCCGCGCTCAGGCGCACACACACCCGCAGCGCCTGCGCGAGGTTCCATTCGAGCATCGCGCACGAGGCGGCGAAGAGCGCGCCGCCGGGGTAGATCAACGGCGGCCAGGCCGGTGCGCAGGCGAGGCACGCAAGCGCGGCGAGATGCAGACGCGACTGTGCGCTCGCCCTTGCGCCCGGGACGAGCTGGTTCATGTTCGGCGCGATCGGCATCCGCTTCTGGAGATGCAGCCAGAGTACGAACGGCACGATCCGGTAGAGCATGCCGTTGATCACCGAAACGAAAAAGCCGATCAGGAGCAGGATTCCGAGCAAGAGCTCGATGCGGACGCGCAAGCCCCCCTCCGCCCAAGGCAGCACCACGCCCGCGGCCACGGCCGCAAGCATCGAGATCATTGCGATCCGGAAGAACGAGAAGGTCGCGTCGGTGAGCTTGCGGCGGCGCCGGCGCTGCAAGCGAAGCGTGACCGACGCGAACACCGCGCCGCAGGCGAGCAGTACCAGGCCCAGCATGGAGCGCACGCCGGCACCGGCCTCCGTCATGTGCGCGACGCTCCACGCGATCACGGCACCGATCACCACCCGCGGCAGCCAGAACGAAAACGCCGCAGGATAGGCGGGCGTGAGCTGGAACATCGGCACGACCAGGTAGGACACGCCCGCGACCAGCGTCAGGCCCCAGCCGAACACTGCCCACGCCGCATGAACCGGCGCGAGCTGCGCGACCGGCAGCGGCCACGACCAGGCGAATGCGCCCGCAGCCGCCGCACCGAGCGCGACCGTCACCGCGAGCGCGCCGACCGCCAGGCGCAGCGCCGCGATCGTCGCACCGCGCGCACTCGTTCGCAGCAAGGCCGCGAGCACGACCACGGCATAGAAGGCCATCGACGCGACGAGCACCGGCACGGCGAGCCGCAGCCACCCCAGCCGCTCGGCCGCCAGTCCCGCGGTGAGCGCGAGCGCGCCCGCACTGATCCCCGTGTGAGCGACCCACGCCACCAGGCGCGGGCGCCAGACGTTGGCGCCGGTCGACACCGGCGAGACCTGCAGCAGGGCGCCGCACATCGCCTGCAGCATGAAGCCGAGGGTGACGAGATGGGTGGCCGCCAGCGCCGGAAACCCGCCGCGGGTCTCGACCAGCTCCGGCCCCTGCCAGAGGAGGAAGACGCCGAAGACGATGCCGAACAACGGCGCGGTGAGCAGGAAGCGCAGCGGCACCGAGATCGGCGGCGCCTGTTCGAACGAGAGCGCGGCTGCCATGGGCGCTCAGGACGCGCGCCGGATGCGGATCTCGAACGTGCCGTCGGCCCGGCTTTCCGTGCGATGGCAGAAGCCGTTGTCCCGGAGGATGGAATAGAGCGGATGCGGCTCGCGGTACAGCAGCAGGACCAGCTCGTCGTCCGCGCCGAGATCGTCGAGCGCCGAGAGCGTCAGCTCCAGCGGCTCCGGCGGCAGCAGATCCCTCGCGTCGATCACCTTCCCCGCCACCGCTGCACGCTCAGGCCGCAGCCCCCAGGCTGCGCTCGATCTCCTCGAGCAGCGCGGCATCCGTGCCGAGCGTCTGGTCGCACATCGGATAGAGGATGTTCTCCTCCTTCATGTTGTGCTGCTGCATGAGCACGAGCTGGGTGTCGGCGGCGCCGCAGAAGGCGTCCGCGTCGCGTGCCTTCACGGCCGCCTCCATCTGGGCGATCATGCTGCGGATCTGGGTATGCTCCATGCGCATCACCTGGGTCGGGCCGCCGAACATCCCGGAGCGCTGCTCGAAGGCCGGAAAGAGGACGTTTTCCTCGGTGTCGAAATGACGCTCCAGCGCCTCGCGGAAGCGCGAGAAAGCCGCCTCGCAGGCCGCCCAGTCGCCTCGTCCCGCCGCGTCCTCGGCGATCGCGAACTGCTCGTCGCAACCCTTGTGGTGCTCCTGCATGCCGTCCGAAATGTTCTTCATGGCTTGTCTCAGGGAGTGTCGCGGGCATTGTCCCGGCGCCCTCCGGCGGCCGCCTTGACAGGCGTCAAGTGCCCCGGGTTCCACCGTCAGGCGGGGTGCAGTCCGGGCGGAACCTCGCCGCTGATCAGATAATGGATCAGATCGCGCACCGGACGGATCGCATCCCCGAACGGCAAAGCCTCGGCCCCGCGGAAGAACAGTCCGCCCTTGAGGTCACCGGAGAGCGCCGCGGCCAGTTGCAGGTCGATGCAGAACTGCCCCGCCTTGGGCAGCCCGTCGCGCAATCCGCAGGAGAGCAGGCAGTCCCAGTTCAGGCTGCAGCGGGCGCGGCGATGGACGCGTTCGCGGAACTCCTCGAAGTGTTTCAGGTAGTGCGCCAGCCAGGGCGTACGCACGGCGCGCGCGGGAAGCCCCGCCACGCTCATGAAGGTGACGATGTCCTCGGGCCGCGCCTCGGCCAGGACCTTCTTGAACACCGGGTGCGCATCGCCCTCCTGCGTCACCGCGAAAGCGGTTCCGACCTGAACCCCCGAGGCACCCAGCGCGAGCAGGGACCGGACACGATCGTAGCTGTTGACGCCGCCCGCGGCGATCAGCGGGATGCGCTCGGCTTCGATGCCGAGCTCCCTGAACAGTTCGAGTGCGGCCGGAATCACCGTCTCGAAATCGAAGCGTGCATCTCCCACGTCTTCCACCCGCGATGCGCCCAGATGACCACCGGCATAACGCGGGTGTTCGATGACGATCGCATCGGGCAGGTGATGCCTGCGCATCCACTTGCGCAGCAGCAGCGAGATGCCGCGCACGTCCGACAGGATGGGGATCAGGGCCACCTGCGGAAAACCGGCGGTGAGCTCGGGCAGATCGAGGGGCAGGCCCGCGCCCATCACGATCGCGCCCGCGCCGCTCGCGCACGCCTGGCGGACAAGATCCGCGTACTGGGACACCGCCCGCATCACATTCACCGCGATCAGGCCGCGGCCCTGCGCGAGCGCGAGCGCCTGCCGCACCTCGCGATCGAGCGCCTCGAGGTTGGCCGCGTTGATGTCGTCCTTCGTGCGCGAACGGGCGGTACGCTCCATCAGGTCGGGATGCAGGCGGCGCAGATCCACGCTCGCGATCGTGCCCACCGCGTTGCACGCCGCCACCGCACCGGAGAGGCGGTGCGCCGAGACGCCGACCCCCATCCCGCCCTGGACGACGGGCAGCAGCGCGCGCCCCTTGATCCGCAGCGGAGGCATTCCGGGTTCAGTCATGTCGCGTTCCCGCCCCGACGAATTCCAGCAGCCCGGCCGCAGCCGGGTCGATAATCAACGTTGGATGGATTTTACTCCGGCGCCGACACGCAGGCCCGCGTGCCGAGCGACCACGCCCGGATCAGTTCGCGCGCTGCGAGTACAGGGTTTCGGAGGGCAGTTCGCCGAACATCTTCCGGTAGTCGGCGGCGAAATGGCTGAGATGCCAGAAACCCCAGCGCGCGGCAACGTCTCCGACCGAGGTGCGCCGGGTGCCGCATGCCTTCAGTTCCCTGCGTACCCCCGCGAGCCGGAGCGCACGCAGGTAATACACCGGCCTGACGCCGAGCACTTCCCGGAAGCAGTACTGCAGGGTCCGCCGGCTGACCGCGGTCACGGCGCACAGATCCGCCACCGAGACCGGACCGTCGCGGTGGCTGAGTAGATACTCGCGCGCCTTGTCGACGACGCGGCGGCGCACGAGGTAGTTGACCGGAGTTTCGGGCTCCGTTCTCGCGCACCGACTGATTGGTGACTTCGCGGAACAACTGCATCGACTCGAACCAGACCTCGCTGAGACTGCCGCGAAAGCGCCCGGCCGAGAGCTGGTCGTAGGACTGATCCCAGCAGCGCAGGCGCTCGGCCTGCTCGTCGGCGTCGTGCGTCTCGATGCGCGCTTGCAGGTAGCCGACATTCGCTTCGGCTACGCCCGCCTTCACGCCTAGCCAGGACGAGCGATCGCCTTCAGACGACACGGCCACTCCGCATCTCCACACCTGTTTGAGGAATTAACAAATGCTACACCCAACCGATTTCGTGCGCCAACCCGGCGCGCGCCCATGCGTCGCAACCCTTGCCGATTTTGGCTAACGGCGTCCGCGCGAAGCGACCTAGACTCGCCGCACGATGAGGTCCCACCACGCGCACCGATCGCAGTGCCAGGGCTGTGGATCGCGAAGCTCGGGAGGCGGAGAAGCGATGAGCACCTGGAGGAGAGGCCCGGCAATCGCGCTGGCGGTCGCGACGCTGGCGAGCGGCGGATCGTGGGCCGATGTCGCCATCGAGCAGGTGACGACTGCGAAGCTCGCGCCGGCCACGCCGCATCGCGTGTATGTCACCGATGTCGCGATCAGCCACATCGTCGACGGCCGGGTCCACGTCGTGGACGGCGACAGCCTCAAGTATCTGGGCATGATCGCGTCGGCTTATGCGGGCCAGACCACGCTCTCCCAGGACGGCAGGGAATTCTACGTCGCCACGACCTACTATTCGCGCCTCAGCCGCGGGGAGCGCACGGACGTGGTCGATATCTATGATACGGCCACGCTGGCGCAGGTCGGGGAGATCCCGATCCCGCCCAAGCATGCCCAGGCGCTCAATTACAAAGGCATTCTCCGGACCACGCGCGACGGCCGCTTCCTGCTCGTACAGAACGCCACGCCGGCGACCTCGGTCAGCGTCGTGGATCTCAAGGCACGCAAGTTCGTGGCCGAGATTCCCACGCCGGGTTGCTGGACGGTCATTCCGTCCCAGTCCGCACCGCAGCGTTTCGCCGCCCTGTGCGGCGACGGAAGCCTGCTCGTGGTCACGCTCGACGGCGACGGGCGCCAGGCGAAGATGGCGCGCAGTGCGAAGTTCTTCGATCCGGACGACGATCCGCTCTTCGTGCAATCCGAGAACCTCGGCGACGAGCACCTGTTCGTCTCCTTCAAGGGCAAGGTCTACAGTGCCGATCTGTCCCAGGAAACGCCCCGTTTCGGATCCCCGTGGTCGCTGGTCACGCCCGCGGAGGCGAAAAAGAACTGGCGGCCGGGCGGCTATCAGCCGATCGCGGTCCATCGCGGCACGCACCGGCTCTTCGTGACCATGCATCCCAACGGCAAGGAAGGCAGCCACAAGGATCCGGCGCAGGAGATCTGGGTCTTCGATTTCGATTCGAAGGCCCGCATCCAGCGCGTCAAGGGAGCCAACGCGGTGTCGATCAGCGCGAGCCAGGACGACAAGCCGCTGCTGTTCGCGCTCGACGGCAAGAACATGGGGCTGGTCGTGTTCGAGGCGGCGAACAAGCTCGTCCAGAAGCGGCGGCTCGATCCGCTCGCCGAAACCGCATTCCTGCTGGAAACGCAGCCATGAGCCTCGCACTGCCCTGCGATCCGGCGGTGACGAGCATCGCCGCCGCGGCCCTGAGCGTGATCTTTCTGCTCGCCGCGTGGCACAAGCTCCGCGACATCGACTCGTTCGAGAGCGCGGCGGCCGCCTACCGCTTGCTCCCGGCCGCGTGGATACGTCCGTTCGCGCGCCTGCTCCCGGCGCTCGAAGCGGTCGCCGGAATGGGCCTGCTCTTCGCAGCCATCCGCGAACACGCTGCGTGGCTCGCACTCGGATTGCTGTTCGTGATGACCGGCGCCGTCGCGATCAACCTCGCGCGCGGCATCCGGGACATCGACTGCGGCTGCGGCAGTGCTCCCATCCCCTTGTCGCCCTTTCTGGTCGCGCGCAACCTGGTGCTGGCAGGCGGCCTGATCGTGGCGATGCAGGCGAGCGCGCCGCGCGCGCTGCACTGGCTCGACTACGTGACCGTGGCCGGCGGCACGCTGGCCCTGCTCGGACTGTATGCAGCCGGCAACGAACTGCTCGCCACCCACACGCGGGCGCAGGAAGCGAGGAACCACGCATGAACGAGGCGTTGATGGTCTCGAACATCATTCTCTGGGTCGTGGTTCTGGCGCTGGTGGTCGCGCTGGTCGCCCTCGCGCGCCAGGTCGGAATCCTGTACGAGCGCGTCGCCCCGATCGGCGCGCTGATGATGGATTCCGGTCCGAAGGTCGGCGACGAGGCGCCGGCCTTCGATCTCGTCGACCTCGCCGGACAGGCGGTTTCCCTCGGCAAGCCCGCCGACCGGAGCACGCTGCTGTTCTTCCTGTCGCCGAGCTGCCCGGTGTGCAAGAAGCTGGTGCCGATCCTGGGCTCGATAAGATCCCGTCGCTCAGCTTCACGCCGGGGGCCACCAACTACTTCCTCGAGTACGGTCAGGACCGCGACCTGTGGGGCGTGTCGATGAATACCACGCTCGGCAAATGGGC
>Ga0100385_1000442_pt1 | contig 49922 bp, 44 predicted proteins | sample CryGeymeta201509_FD_81543 | JGI IMG/M metagenome (GOLD analysis project Ga0100385, IMG submission 81543) | Groundwater microbial communities from Crystal Geyser aquifers in Utah, USA - Crystal Geyser metaG 2015-09 | ecosystem: Environmental > Aquatic > Deep subsurface > Groundwater | place: USA... | reverse complement strand
GGACCATGCGATTATTCAAACACATGCGAGCCATAAGGCTCGCGGACCCACCGCAAGCGAGCCATAGGGCTCGCGGACCAATCACAAAAACCACCTCTTGTTCGCCCCTTATGCGACAGCCTCATAGGGCCTGCGTACCGGTCGCAAGAACTGACAACCGATAACTGACAACTGACAACTGACAACTGACAACTGACAACCGACACCCGATAATCGGCAACGGCCTAGCGCTGGTATCGACGAGTGATTCGCATGGAGCCGGTCTGCGTCGCTGCGTCGTAATCGAACCAACCCGAAACCCAAACGTTTCCGAGTGGCGAGTCGCAGCTTTCGAGGAAATTACACTCGTTGCCAGCGCAGTTCAGTGTGCTGCCATTATCGGTGAATTCGATGGCGTTGGCAGGAACATCCGTGTCCAGATCTGCAAGTAGGATCTGACCGCCACAGGTGTTGCAGCATGGGTTGTCCTCGGTACAGCCTCGTTTGGTGCAATAACCAAGTCCAAGGATGAATGCGCCTCGCACAACCACGTGGTGGCCGGCGTAGGTGCGTGGATTGGCCATCAGCTCGGCGACTGAGGTTTCGGCGATGCTGCACGAACCTGGGATGTCCGCGATGATGTCGTAAGGTGCGATGCACTCCATGTCTGGGGTGCATGCTTGGTTGAGGTGTGCTGGACGAAATCCGCCACAACCTTCGCCCTCAGCGACGTACGCTTTACATGCTGTTGAGCCTGTCTCGGTGGGTGCGCACCAACCATCGACACAATCCGAGTCGCTGGTGCAGGCCGTCGAGGGTTTACACACGTTGTAGCTCACGTCGCACGGTGCTGTGATGCAGTACACGCCGTTATGCTCGCAGCTTTGGCCGGCGGCGCAATCTGCGCTCGTGTCGCAGCGTTGTTCGGTGGATGCGGTGATCAGGTATTCCGCGTTCCAGACGAATTTAGGTCCCAAGACGACCATGTAGGTACCGGCCTCGTCGGAGGTAAACGTCGAGTTTTCAATCTCGTCGCCGGCCAAGTCACCCTTCAGAATCGAGGAGCGAAAGAGTGGGCGGCCGTCGCGTGCAGTGCGGTACGAAGGCCCGTAAACGCGCAGCAAGCTGTCTGCCGTCGTCAAGATTTCGAGGTCCACCGTGGTGTTCGCGGCAAGTTCCAACGTGTAGCCGTGGAACCATTCTGGGTAATCGATTTCGCCAGACAACATTTCGTTGGGCGTCAATTCGCCCACAACGGTCGTCCATCGATTACTGAGGTTGTCGGCTTTATCGCCCACAAACTCGGCATCCGGATCGGCCGCCGATTTGATTTCTGGCGTAGATGCTGGCTCGGCGCAAGCTGCCGAAAAAACTAGAGTAACTAGAAAAAGATATTTCAACATTTAATCCTCCATTTATTGGTCGGTGTGTATCAGAATGTGGGATGATGTGCGATAGATGAACGCGCTTTTTTTATGCTAAATCATTGAGTTGTTTGAAAGTTGGCATGTCGCTTGGGTTCTGATTGGGTTTTCAAATGAAGAATTATGCAGGCTTTGTTTTGGTCATGGCCGCGGCCGGCTTGTTCGGCTGCAAAGAGGGGAATTCCACCGGCGGCCACTTGATGTTGAGCAGTGGCAGCACAGGGGGGTTAGCCCGCTCACGCCATGTGGAACTCTTGCAATGGAAAAAGCCTGTTCACATTCGAATGGCGCCGGGTTCATCCTTTGATGTGTACGTCGGGGACCCAGAAACAGGGGTTGGCCTAGTCGTTTCGGCCGCGCGTATTGATGCGGATCTGGCCTCGGCTCAAGTGATTGCGCCCGGGGTCGTTCGCATCAAGGCGACCAAGGAAGGCGAAGCAGACTTGCACATAACGGCTCAAATCGACGGAGAGTCTTTCGAAGATGCCGTTCCTGTGGTGATCAGGGCGCCGAACGTGCTCGAGTTTTCCAAGCCCTGTTCGAACGAAAACTATTGGGTTGGTCATCCAGCGGTCGTTCGTCACGAGTTTAGCCAGAGTCCGATGTCGGATGACGCCAGGTTTGGTGGTGAGATTTACGGCTCGGGCTACGTCCCAATCGACCCAAAACCCGCGATGTCTTTGCTGTATGAGAATGGTTATGAGTGGGTGTTTTCGGGTCTTGATGCCCCCGGTCACGCAACACTGACCGGACGCCTAGCAGGTGACTCGCGGGTAATGGACCTGAAATTCGAGCCCGCACCCAAGGTGAAAGACCTAGCGTTGGCTGGGATTTGGACGGACGGTGTGCTGGGTCATGAATTCCAGGGGCCAACCGGTGGAAGGCATATTTTTCGAGTCTTCCCTGTGGGCGAAGACGGCCAACAGATGTGTAATACGACGGCTGCCGCGCAGGTGAAGGCGACCACGGCAGGCTGCGTGGTTCGTTCATTGGACCAGGACGCCGCATTTGCTCCCGCCGCAAGCAGCCAATGGGGCGTTTTTGAGGTGACTTCTTCCAGACCCATCGATCGCTGCACGTACGAGATCACACTTGGCCGCGAAGACTGGGAATTCACATCGAATGAGCCGATACGTGGCCAAATATCGACGGTGTTTTTTTCGGCGAAGTAGATTTTAGGCACTGAACGTGCGCTGGCCCGGCGGTATTGCGATTCCGTGCACACATCGCTAACGTTCGTCGAAACGATAAAACCAAAGAGATTCTATGAGATTTTCCCTGACCCTTATTGCCGTCTTGGCCGTAGCCGGTTGCTCCTTCGATGACGCAGGCAAGACGTTCACGAACCCAGACGCCTGGGACCTCGGGGATGATGTCGGCGCACAGTCTGACATGTCGGAGGCGGACTCAGGTTCCACTGACGCGGCAACTTCGGACGCGGCTGTGACCCCGGACACCGGAACGCCAGACCTTGGGGATGCCGGCACTGCTGAATGCGGCAATCGAATCGTGGAGCCCGGCGAAGATTGCGACGATGGCAACACGTCGCAAGACGATGAATGCCTGAACGACTGCACCTACGCGTGTGGAGACGGTATCGTTAATATGTCTGAAATTTGCGATACGGGAATTGCCGCCGGTGAGGCCGGGGCGTGCCCGACGAGCTGTGACGACGGCGATTCTTGCACCACCGGGTCATTGCAGGGCACAGGTTGCATCGCGGAATGTGTTTACGGTCAGATTGCAGCCTGTTTGAACGGGGACGGCTGCTGTGCCGCCGGCTGCAACGAGACCACCGATAACGATTGTGCGGCCATGTGCGGCAATGACGTCATCGAAACCGGTGAAGTTTGCGACCCACCAGGCTCTTGCCCCGCATCTTGTGACGATAGCGACGCCTGTACCCAAAACGTGTTGACCGGTTCGAGCACGAGCTGCGACGCCGTGTGTACGTACCCAACGATTACGGCTTGTGTGGCCGATGGTTGCTGCGCGGCGGGATGCAATTCGACAAACGACCCAGACTGCAGCGTGAGCTGCGGTAATGGCTTGGTCGAAGCCGGCGAAACCTGCGACCCCGTCGCCTCCTGCCCGACGTCTTGCAACGATAACGACGCGTGTACCAACGACGTGCTTACAGGCTCGGCGGCTAACTGCAATGCGGCGTGTACCTATCCGGCAAAGACCGGCTGCCAGGCAGATGGATGTTGTGTGCCGGGCTGCAACGCTGTGAACGACGCCGATTGCTCGCCAGTATGCGGCAACAGTGTGGTGGAATCTGGTGAGGCTTGCGATGACGGCAACAACGACCCGAACGACGCCTGCGATGCCTGCGTGCTCACGGGTAACGTTTCTCCCACGGCGTTTTTGCTGACAGACATCGACGTCCGTGATCCCCATATGTTCACGAATGTCAGCGTTTTGGGTTGCCAGGATATCACGAACCGAGTCTTGACATTCGACGGGGTGAACCCGCAATTCCAGAATGCGATTCAGACCGACGGGAACAACGACGGCTTGCTCGACTTAAGCCTGCTCGCCGTGTTCCGTCCGCTCAATCAGGCGGGGGCCGCGACAGGCACCGTGGACTTCGTCGAAGGCGATTGCACAGCACCTCTCAGCTCCGTGACCTGTCAGCCGGCGGTCGGGGCCGTTTCGGTCTCCTTCACGTACACCAATCAAACGTCGGGCAAATGCCTTGACGTCGTGCCAGGAACGACGCGTCCAACCTACACACCGACCATCGCAACGCCATCCGGCCCTTGTTTTTCCACGGATGCGCAGACCATCTCGCTGGACCTGAATGGCATTATCGTGACCTTGGCGGACGCTCGATTTGGTGCGAGCTATGTCGGTGTTCCGGCGACCGGTCTCAGCAACGGCTTGATTCGAGGTTTTCTGACCCAAGCAACAGCCGAGGCCATCATTCTTCCAGCGAATCTGCCACTGGTAGGAGGCTCGTCGATGGCGTCCCTTTTGCGCGGCCACAGCACCAACTGCGCCACTGGTTCCGACATGGACGTGCATCCGACGCTGGGCAATGGTTGGTGGCTCTACCTGAACTTCCCGGCCTCGAAGGTGACATTTTCTGAACCTTGAATGATGGGCCACACGGTCATCACCTCGGTTCAAAAAGTACGAAGCTTTCGAAGCGCTCTACCAAGGCTTCCACAAAAAGCCTTACCGCAGCTCCGTGACGCCGAGACGACGGCGTTACGACATGGAAGGAGACCTCGTCGGAGACCCACTCGGGCAGGACGCGAACGAGCGTTCCGGCTCGGAGCTCCGGCAGGGCCAGCAACTCAGCCATAAAGCCGACTCCAGCGCCTACGCCAAGCAGCGAAAGGTAAGACTGAACGGTGTCGGTCTCCATCACCACGTAGGGGTTGTGCACCACCGTTTCGCCTGCATCGTTTCGCCAGTCTCGGAGTTTTCGTCGGCCTGTAAGGGCCAAGCTGGGCGCGCTCATCAGGTCCTGAACCGTCGAAATGGGATGGGCCTCGAGCCACTCGGGCGTCGCGAGAGCGATATGAGGGCCACTCCAAAGTTGGCGCGATCCGAACTCTGAAGCGGGAAGGGGACCACCACGCACGGCCACATCGACGCCTTCGTCGAGCAGCGAAAGCGTTGCCAGAGTCGTGCGAAACACCATGCTGGTTGCCGGAAAACGCTCCCTGAATGAAACCGCAGTCGGAATGACGAGCGACGGCATGAAGATGTCGGGTGCGGTAATGACCAAAACTCCTTGTGGCTCCGTTGCGTGAGCCCGTACGCGGTCTTCCGCGACTCGCCATTGCGGCAAAATCGTCGAAATCTCTTCGCTTAAGGTGCGTCCGGCGTCGGTCAGGGTGACGCTTCGGGTCGTGCGATGAAGCAGCCGGAGTCCAAGTGCTTCCTCAAGTGCGGCAACTCGCGCGGACACGGTACTTGGTGAAAGCTTGAGCTCGATGGCCGCACTGCGAAACGACCCGTGACGGACCACGGCATCAAAAACGAGGGCTGCGGGGAGCATTTCAAGAATATTATGCGGAACATTGATCGGCATACCGATCAATGTAGTCGACACCTGCCCATAGTCGCAAGCGCACCTTCTCCGTAGTTTCAATGGCAGAACATCGCCTCATTCAAGAGCGCGACACGCAGAGATTGACGGGATTCGCTACACCTTCGAAGTCCGACAGAATATCGAAGCCTCTGAGCAGGTCATCATGCGCTTGCCCGATTACGGTATCGTGGTGCTCGGCGACGTTTTATATAATGGGTGGCATGCCGTGATGAACCCAGGTTTCGACGGCTGGATCTCAACCCTGACGACCTTTGCCGCAGAGGAAAACGTAAATCTCTTTTTGGCAGGCCATGGTGAGGCTGGCGATTCGGCTACACTGCTCGCCGCCTCGGAGTATTTGACCACTGCCAAAGAAGCGTTCGCGACCGCAGAGACCGGCGATGAATTCAGCACCGCGATGCTCGCCGCCTACCCGAACTATCCGGGCCAGTTTCTGCTGCAGCTGAGCATTGACCAGATTCTCTACCCGAGCCCTGACTCGAATTAATCGGCAATAGATCCAAGCAGATTTGCCCAACCCAAAGTTGAATCCCAATGAGCACCAAAGACATTAAAGTTTACGCGGACATCACGCTGCTGGTCGGTTACGCGTTCGTGAATATTCCTCAATCAACCGGGGTTCCTTTTCACGAATGGGCCAGCATTCTTTTTATCGCGCCAATTCTGGTTCATATCCTCCTGAGTTGGAAATGGGTTGTCAGTGTGACTCGCGGCATGTTTGGTGGGCTTCAAGGCAAGGTGCGCTTTAATCATACCCTGGACCTGATTATCTTCATTTTGATGAGTCTGGTCATGATGACGGGGCTGGTCATTTCCGAGTCCGCTCTTCCTGCCCTTGGTCTTCAGCCAGTCATCGACCCATTTTGGTCCAAGATGCACGACGTCACGGCGAACCTGACGATTCTGGTTGTTGGGGTCCACCTTGCGATGCATTGGGACTGGATCCGTGGTGCCGTCAAGTGGCGTCAATTCAGCGGCCCTTTGAAGGTCCTGCGCGGGAGTTTGGGCCCGGTGGTTATCGTGATTGCAGCAGCATTGGTGGTGAGTTTCTTGGCATGGTGGGTCGGGCAGACGGAGTGGGCCAATCAGATTCGCCAGGAAGCCATCACGGCAACCACGACCGGCCCCGAGGAAGCGGGGCCGACCGGGATTGGACGGATATTCCTGCCCACGGTCAAGGTTATCGTCATTATGAGCATTGGCGGGCTCTTCACGTCGGCAGGGATCTGGCTGGTCGGTTGGCGGAAGCGTAAATCCCGTCAAAAAATCGATAAAAAAGATGCAAACGGGTGACCCTGATTTGGGCTCCCTTGAACAACTCAAATTAGAACGAAAGGTGAATGATGAAGATTGCAGTGACCGCCGCCTCGGGACATCTCGGTGGCGAAATTATTCGAGCGCTTAAGGCGCAAATCGGTGCGGATTCCGTCGTGGGTCTGGCCCGCACGCCAAAAAACGCCGAGGGACTGGGCGTCGAGATTCGGCCTGGCGATTACGAACAACGCGACCAGCTGCAAGAATCCTTGGCAGGCGTCGATGCCGTGCTCCTGGTATCGGGCATGGCCGCTCCCGATAAGCGCATCGAGCAACACCGCAATGTCATCGAGGCCGCCAAGTCGGCGGGCGTTAAGAAGATCGTTTACACGAGCATCCAAGGACTCGAGGAAGGCACGGGGTTTTCGCCGGTTGTGCAAAGCAATCGGCAGACTGAGGCCGATATTCGCGCCAGCGGGCTGGAGTGGGCCATCGGTCGCAACGGCATCTATATTGAGCCGGACGTCGAGTACATTCAGACTTACAAGGAGCGCGGCGAGGTCGCAAACTGCGCCGGCGACCAGAAGTGCGGGTACACAACGCGTGCAGAATTGGCTTACGCCTACAGCGAAATGCTGACCGGCCCAAAACACAACGGCCAGACCTACAACCTGCACGGCGAGCCCATCACGCAGGCAAGGCTCACCCAGTATTTGAACCAGGCCTTTGGGACCGAGCTCACCTACCGCTCGATGACGGTCGACGAATACCGCGAGGACCGCACAAAAGAACTGGGTCCATTTTTGGGCGGCATTATTGCCGGTATTTATCAAGGCATCCGGTTGGGCGCGCTTGATACCCCCGGCGATTTTCAGGCGGCGGCGGGGCGGCCACATCAGAGCTGGGACGACTATTTTGCGACGCTCAAGAGTTGATTTTATTGCGGGCCCTCGTCACCGTGGTTAGCCCAAGGAGGACTCGATGAAATGGACCGCATATTTGCTTTTGATGTTCGTGGTTGCCTGTTCCGATGACACAAATTCCTCGAACGAGGTCACCACGCCATGTGGGCTATCGGTATGTGTGGACGCCGGCTCGAACAGTGACGTTTCGAATGACGACCAGCCCGATATTGGCTCATTAGGCGACGCAACGCTCGATGATGCGGGGATGAACGCCGACGCCTCTTCCGATGCCGAGGCTCTTCCGATGCTGATGGCATCGGGCGCAAACGAGGCCGATATTCTTTATGGCTGGGTCGCCGCCGCTCAACCCAGCGAACAGCGGGTGCGCGAGGTGGTCGCTACCGGCGCCACGATTATCTCGCTGCGGGCGGTGTCCGAAGATCCCTTTGACGAGCCTGCCCTGGTCGAGAGCCTGGGCGGCACTTTTATCCGTTACGCCACCGCCAGCTCCAACTACGAAAACGTCGCCTTCCGCGAAGCGATGTACGACCTCTACGACGCCCAGCTGGACGCAGGAACCATCGTTTACCTGCATTGCGCCTCATCCAACCGAGCGGGTGCTGCGTGGGCGCTCTATCAAGCTGAGCGCAAAGGAGTGCCCCCCGAGGAAGCCATCGCTTTGGGAAAAGCTGCTGGTCTCTCGTCACTTGAATCCTTGGTCCGTCAGATTCTGGGGGTCTAAGACCAAGGTGAATGAAATTGGGAGGCCTAGAGGCCGAGGGCGCGCAGGATGGGCCCAATGATTGGGAGCGACTTCAAGATCGCCAAGAAACCACCGTCGTCTTGAGGTTTAGCCAACGCGGTCGACGGCGAGGATGTCTGCGCTGAAGATGACGAAGAGCTTGAACTCGGAGCATCCTGCGAGTCTTCAGGGGCCGTGTAACTCCAGTCTTCAAGGGCTTCTGCCATATCCGAAAGGGTCTCGCGGTAGTCGTCGACAAGCGAACGCAGCTGCACGCGCTTGAGTTCATCCGTCGCGCCCGCAAATGCCTGCTGAGCCATCTTCTCACGAGGCTGCAGACGGGCGATCGCCTTACGGACGGCGTTTTGCGCCGTTTCGTTTTGCTGTGGCGTCATGAAAGCTTCGTTGGCCAAATCCTTGAGTGGGCGGTAGACCAAATCCGACGTTCCTTGTTGGGCGTCCTCTTGGTCAGCCATCGCAGACCATGCGTGGATTTCCACTGCGTCGACTGGGCCCTGAAGTGAAGTCAGGCCTGGTCGATCATTGCCTGGGCCGTCGTTGAGGATGCGCACGGCTTCGTCGAATGCGCGCTGCGTGAGCTGCTTCATCTGAGGATTGCGGTCGTTCCAGCTAAGCTCCCAAATACGGATCATTTCGCGCGCTCCGCGAGCACGGACCCGTACGTCCTTATGGTCAAAAAACTCGGCGGCATTATCCATCGTGAGCTCTTTGCTCATCCCGCCGCCTTTGCCTTCCCTGTCCGCAGCATCCGACAGAATGCGCTCAGTGCTAGCTTCGATCGAAGCCTGAAGGTTAGGAGACCACTTTTGGTAGAGCTGACCGAACTGCAAGATGATGGGGTCAGTCGGGCTGCATTGGCTCATCTTGGTGCCCCAAGCCGCCTGTCCGCGCAGCCATTGATCCATCGAGATGCCCTCGGCCGCGATAAGCTGCTCGACGACTGCTCCAGTCTGAATTTGAGCACTGATTTTTGCGTAGGATTCCAGCGATACGCCTTCCATCGATTCACCAGAAACATTGGGCTGTTTCGAGATCATCTGGCGGTTTCGAACCTGCGCCATGTAGCCGTGGAACTTTGAAGCGAGGCCCGCGTCAGCCTGCATTTCGCCGTTCCAATCGTTGTAGACGTCGGCCCAACTTTGTTGGGTCAATCCCTTTGAACGCAGGAATTGCTGGAATGGAGCCAGATATCCGGGCTCGCCGTGAGTCGTCTTGAGCTCCGTCATTTGGTTCATGACCTCAGCCACGTCCGCGAGGGAGTAGCCGTTTCTTTGTACGTTCAGTGGATCCATGTCCGCACTCCTGTCGTTGATTTCTACGGTCGGTAAATTGAGACCGACATCATGCAACGCATTTCCAGAAGTGCAAACCAATACAGCTGCGAGTCCACTCTTTGGAACGTCAACGCAGCCAGCTTTCGATCGTCGCTGGAGTAGGGACACTCCCGATGTGTACGACGACTCCATCGACAACGACACTTGGCGTCGACATCACGCCGAAGCTGGCGATCTGCGCGAAGTCCTCGACCTTTTCGATCTCGATTTCGACACCGAGCTTCTTGGCCGTTGCAGTGATGTTGTCCGTCGTGATGCGGCACTTGTTGCAGCCGCTTCCGAGTACTTTGATATTCTTCATGATGGGGACTCCATGGGGTTCATGATGTTTAGAGGACGTGGTTGAAGACGATGCCGACCAGCAAGATGCCGGTCGCGACGATCGTGATGAAGGTGGCGATGAGTTTCGGTTTGAGGACCTTGCGCAGGATGATCATCTCGGGGGCCGACAGTGCAATCACGCTCATCATGAACGCCAGCGCCGTGCCAAGCGATGCCCCCTTGGCGAGCAAGGCCTCGACGATCGGAATCACGCCGGCGGCGTTGGTGTACATCGGCACGCCCAAGAGCACGGCAGCTGGAACCGACCACCAAGAGTCGCTGCCCATGATCGAGGCCATGAAGTCCTCGGGCACATAGCCGTGAATGCCGGCTCCCAAAGCGACCCCAAGAATGATGAAAATCCAGACTTTGCCCACGATCTCGCGGACGTGTTCCCAGCCGCTCGCGATGCGCTCATTCCACGTCGGTGCAGTGCCAGTCGGCAGGGATGGGTGCTCCTGCGACCGGAGCGCGAGGACCCAGTCTTCGACCCAGCTCTCCAGGTTCAGCGCCCCCAGCACCATGCCGCCGACGATGGCCACGAGCAGGCCCATGCCCAGGTATAATAGGGCGACCCGCCAGCCGAAGAGGGCGAAGAGCATGCCAAGGGCCACTTCATTGACCATCGGGGCGGCGATCAGGAACGAAAAAGTGACCCCCAGGGGCACGCCGGCCTGAAGGAATCCGATGAAGAGCGGCACCGCTGAGCACGAACAGAATGGAGTCACGATTCCAAGGCTCGCCGCCAAGACGTTGCCCGTGCCCATTTTATGGCCCGAAAGGACTTCGCGCGTGCGTTCCGGCGACACAAACGTGTGGACAACCCCCATCAGGAATACGATGCCGGTCAGCAGCAGCAGGACTTTGGGGGTGTCGTAGAGGAAAAACTGAACCGCGCCGGCCAGACGCGTGTCTGACTCGAGACCCATCAGGTCTACGAGCGCAAACGAGAGCGGCTCCAACTGGAAGTACACGAGTACCCAGATAACGGCCCCAAGCGCCACCGCGAGAAGGGGGTGGCGTTGTGGAATCTGCAATAATTTCGAATTCGACTCTGACATGCTCTTCGCCTTAGTGCGGAACCGGCTCCGTCATGGAGACGAACGACTTTGCGAATGGATGCAGGCTTTTTTGAGTTTCTTAGCTCGGTTCTTCATTTTCGGCCGGACGTGGCACGAAGCAGCATACCCGGCCGCTCTCGTCACATCGGACCTGACACACCTTTGTGAGGTGGTCTTGAAGACGACGGCGAGCGCGCTGAAGCCGCGACTTGGCGCCGGGGATAGAGAGTCCTTTCAGGCTCGCATAATCGGTTTGAGTCATCCCTTCGAGGTCGCATTGTCGCAGGATGTCGGCATCTTGCTCGTTCAGCTCGCTGAGCGCCCGCGGCAAGCACGCGGTCAATGAGTCAACCGGAGGACTGAGTTCGACGGGCTCACTCAGGTTTTCGGGGAGCGGAACCTGGTTTTTCTGCAAGCGGAAGTGGTCCACGAGCGCGTTGCGGGCCGTGGCAAAGAGCCATGCTCGCTGGTTTTCGACCTCGCAAAAGCGCCGTCCTTGGCCCAGCGCTTTCACAAAAACGATTTGGAGTAGGTCGTCCGCGAGCACCTTATCGGCGACCCGATTCACCAGCCAACCACGCAGCTCTCCCTCGTGTTTCTGCCAAGCATCCTGGATGCAAGGTCTTGAACATGATTCGTCTGGGGTTTCCATGATTTAGTTTTCTCTTGGCGAGACCGTTTCGATTTCTTCGATTTCGCCGTCGGTCCGTCGCGCTCGCATTGAGCCCGAAAGCTCGCACGCCTGCGCGAGCGTGTTCGAAACGGTTCCAAACTTCATGATATTCTTGTGAAAGAGCTTGCATCGTTGGGCCGGCTCGTCCGTATCGACGTCAAGGATATAGCTGGCCCGAATGATCCGGGGCGGGTTGTCTTGCCGCTCGAGTTCGACATCGACCGTGGCGGCTGAGTATTCAAACGGCAACATATGGCTGAAACGCTCGACGTTTTTGAGGACGCACGCGGCCAACGCCGATGCGAGCAGGTGAGCCGGGCCGGGGACCAACTCGCCCATCGACTGGCTTCCATCGAAAGGAATCGTGGCTGCCAATGCCGTTGCATGTGCGTCGCCGCCAGGCTGGGTTTCGCCATGAGCGCGATAGAGATTATTTGTCATGAGATCCCCATGATTTCTTTGTCCAATCCGCGAGAACCTTTTTAAGGGCTCTTCGGAGCCTCGGTTTGAGTCGTTGCATGTGCGTTCTGAAAGGCTCTTAGGCGCGCACATTCGCTTTCAATATTGGTGAGGAGTTCAAATGGTTCAAGGCTGATTTTTAATTTCCGGGCAATAAAGAGGTCTGGGATTAAACACGCGTCGGCCCAAGTCGGGGAGTCGCCTACGCTGAATTTTCCGGCCGTTGTCGCTGCGACAGCTTGAAAGGCGCCCAGGCGTTTCAACACGGATGGGATTTGTTGCGGCTCCTGCGCAGCACTAAGGATTTCGGCAAGTTGCCGAGTTCGTGCTCTTAAGATCAAATCTCGTGGCAGCAGCGCTGGTGATGGATACCTTTCTTCCAGAAAGTCCAAAATCGCCAAGGTCTGGCCTAATCGATGAGTCTGACCTGCGTAATTGACGTCCAGCGTACAGCCATTAGGCAGCTTCTCCATCGGCACGATGTCATAGCTCACGCCCTTGAGCTCCAACGCGATGCGCACTCGCCAGGTCGCCGGGTCATTCCACTTTCCGTAGAGTTCCATGTTTTTATCGACTCCTAGAAATGCTCAGGTCACATGTTTAGTCCAGCTTGTGAAGCGCATCCGCTTTCGCTCGGATAAACTCCTCAAGATCTTCTGCCGCGTAATAACCTTCTCCGTCTGACTCGGCCTCCAACGCCAACGCGTTGTCGCAGCACGCGACCAGATTTTTGAGCACAGCCTTAAGTTCGGCGCCTGTCTCCAACGTGGCGCGGTATTTCCACGCATCGAAGTTTTCTGGGTCCAGCTTGGTCACCAAGGCAAAACATTTGGCCTCAAAAACTAAGGCCGCGGGGTCTCGAACGGAGATTTTTCCCTGCCGTTCATCATGCCAAGGGATGGCCGCAAAACAATCGCGGTCGCTCTCCATATAACCGTCGGCGTAGGTCTTTTTTAAGGTCGTCAGCGCTTGGGTCTCTTTGCCCAACTCGTAAAGCGCTCGCACGGTGATTCGGCAGATTTCATAACGTTCTTTGTTGTCCGAGTTCGACTTTTTGGCGGCCTTGGCTCCGGCCTGTACCGCTTGTTCCCATCTGCCAACGGCAAGCGCCTGAGCGGCCGCTTCGCGCCAAGCGATGGCGTCGATCGTGTCGCGGTCGACGCGTTTGGCGAAGGCCATCAGCCCATCGGCCCGCTCTTCAGGCGAAACCGATTCGAGGTCCTGATGGACCAGGAGCCGGTCCGCCTCAAACCTGCGTCGCTCTTCTGCTCCGTTCACATGCTTGCTGGCGTTGACCACGCGGATGACCTCTTTCAGACAGCGTGTGCGCTCGGTGATTTCGGTCGATTCCGAGCCGAGCAGGAACCATCCCTCGAAATACGAAGGAAATACTTCGGTCACAAGCGCCAGGGCGCGCAAGCGGAAGGCCACATCGGCGTTAGTCGGGACGAGGTTCGTCGGTCTTTCGTTATGAGGGTTTTTAATTCTGGCAAAGGCAGTGCGTAGTGCGGCCAGCGCGTCGTCATCTCGGCCAAGTCGATGAAGGCCGAGCACGAGCGGTTCCGTGTACAGGTTAGACCACCCTTTGGGCGCAAAGCGGTTGCCCGTCGATGCCGCCTCGATCAGCAGCGGCCATCGCTCTAGTTCCACTGCGGCGTACGCGATTTTGCCCCAGAGCTCGCCCTCAGCGGGGTATTGGCGCACAAGGGGCAGCAGCAGATCTAATTGCTCTGCTTTTGACAGGGCGGATGGTTCGTCGACCTTAGCCAGCGCCGCTTTGCGCTCTTTGGCGGGCATCTTTGGAAGCCCGAGGTATTTGGCATTCGTGTAGAGGTCCTCGTACTTTTCCGCTTTTGCTTCTTGGGCTTCTTGGTCCAGCAACTTCGCTTTTGCCAGGCTGGTGATAAGTGAAATGAAGACCTCAAACGACATGAACTCTCGTTGTGCACCGGCCTCGTGGTCATAAAAAATAATCTGGCCAGGCGCGCCCAAATCAAGGCTGCCCGTAGGATCGACGCAGTAGAACTGACCGTCGCCGTCGGCCAAAAAAGGAATCCATTTCGAATTCCACGGGCCATTTTCTGCCGGAAACACCTCTTGCATCTTCTGGCGTTCGGCGACAATCGCTTCGATCGGCAGGAGCTGAAAGCTGCCAAGAAACTCGTGTTCTGTGCCGTCGTGCGCCGTATAGAGCGCCATCATCAGGCTTGGAGCATCAAGCGCTCGAAGGCTCTGAAGCGCGTCGGCCGTCGCCGGTGGATGGAGCTGAGGTGTCAGCCATTTTTCTTTGGTGCGGACAGTCTCAAGAAGAACCTGAATGGCTTTTGTAGGATCTGTGTTCGGCATGAATCTCTCAAGTTTCGCTCGTAGTTCGCGTCGTTTGAAGATGGCATGCCTGCAGGCAGGAATCCAATCGAGTCAAACTAACGTCGAGCCGCCAGAACACCCCGCAGAAGCCGTTTTACCGTGGGTGTCAGTCGTGTTCGATTATACTCGTCTCCGCATCGACGAATGGCGTCGGCGATGGTCGGGTAGGGGTGGATAACGCTGGCTAGGCCGCCAAGCCCAAGTCCAGTCTTCATGACCACAGAAATCTCGCTGATCAAGTCGCCGGCATGGGGACCAACGATCGTTGCGCCCAAGATTTCGTCCGTGCCCGCCCGGGTGTGAATCGTGACAAACCCGGCTTCGCCTTCCAATATCGCGCGGTCATTCGAAGCGAGGTCTTGCCGGAAGGTTTGGAACTCAATGCCTCGCTCGCCCATGTCTCTGGGGTAAAGGCCGACGTGGGCGACCTCGGGTTCGGTATAGGTGCACCAAGGGATCAGAAGCTCGCTGAACTTCTCGTTGCCAAAAAAGAGGGCATTCTTGACCACCATCCGCGCCATCGCGTCGGCGACATGGGTGAATTGATAACGTGTTGCCACGTCTCCGACAGCGTAGATATCGGCGTTAGTGGTGCGCAAATGGTCGTCCACCTGAACGCCCTTGGATGAATACTCCACGCCGACGTGTTCTAGGCCCATCCCATCAACATTGGCCTTGCGGCCCGTCGCCACCAAGAGTGCATCGACGTGAATGGCCGAATCCTCGGTACGCACGACGAAACCGGTGTCTTTCGAATACTCCACGGAGGTGACGGTGCTTTTGAGCCGGATATCCACACCGTCATCCACGAGGGCGCGATGAACCCATTGGGCGGCCTCGTCGTCTTCTCGTGGCAGGATGCGATAGTCGGATTGAAACAACGTCACCTTTGAACCAAAACGCGCAAAAGCCTGAGCCATTTCGCAGCCGATGACACCGCCGCCGATGATCCCCAACCGAGGTGGAAGCTCGTTCAGGTTAAAAATGGTCATATTGGTCAGGTAGGGCGATTCACGAAGCCCCGGAATCGGCGGCACAGCAGGCTGAGCGCCCGTTGCGATGACGGCTTTGGCGTACGAAATCTCTTGCCCGTTCACCTGGATGACACCGGGTTTGGTAAACTCCCCTCGCCCAATAAAAACATCGACTCCAAGCTCGTGGGCAAAGCGGTCCGCGCTGTCGACATGCGAGATCTCGGCGCGCAGGCGGCGAAGCCTGGCCATGATTTTCCCGAAATTAACACGAATTTCACCTTGGATCTCGACGCCAAACGCCGAGGCTCGCCGAACATCGGCGACGGCGCGGGCTGCACGCAGCAAGGCCTTTGAAGGCACGCAGCCGAAGTTCAAACAATCGCCGCCCATCATGTGTTCTTCGACCAGCGCGACCCGACCCCCAAGCCCTGCGATGGATGCGGCCGTGACGAGCCCGCCAGCTCCTGCTCCGATCACCACGGCATTATAGCGGTTCGAGGTTTCTGGATTCCTCCACGCGGGCGGATGCACACGGTTCAATAGAGCAATATTATGAGCGTCCATGGGCGAAAGCGGAGTCGCTCCTTGAATGGCTGACTTTTCTTTCAATTCTGGCAGGCTGGCTTGCAACGAAATATGTTGGGTCGAGGTTTTGCCCAAAAGGTCCGCCCACGACAGTGCCGTGGAGTCGGATTGGATAGAGCTTGAGCCGTGCACGTCCGAAAAACGGTAAAATAAATGGGAGTTTTGGAAGGGATGTTCGCGCGTGACATGGTGAAATGCCCCGGTTTCCATCAGCGCATTTCCAAGCGCCAAGGCCTGGTCTAGGTCCGCCACGACTCCATTTTCGACGAGCTTGCGACAGGTCTCGTCGCCCACAAAAACAGAGTCGTAGGTTATGAGGCGGTGTTTGCGGTCGGCGACGTCTGCAGCGGCACGAAATGCCTCTAGGAATTCATTTAAATCGATTTCAAACACGTCACGTTCTCGGAAATATAATTTTCAAAATTAGGGCAATGACGCTCGGTCATCGTCCGGCGGATTTGGGAGGAGCGTGAGCAATATACCCAGCTTTCGCCACAGCATTCAGGACGGCCAGGTCGTCGGCTCGATCGCCCTCAAACACTACGGTCGCCGTAGCCTTGGAATAAGACACCTCAACGGCCTTCACGTTCATCAGGACGGCGACTTCGGAGCGGACATGTCCGGTGCATGCCTCACATGTCATGCCGTCGATGGCGTAAATTCGTGAGGTGTCGTGAGCACTTTGTGCCTTGACAGCGGTTCCTTCTCCATCGCTCCCAAATCCCGCGCCGATGTAGTTGGGAAACAAGGCGAACGCCAGGACCAGTGCGGTCGCGGTCCACAGACTGACCTTGTTGAGTCGTTCAATCCGAGGGTTGGGGACGATGCATTTTCCGCCAGGGGCGCACTTTGGTTTTCGCAGGTACGCATAGTAGAAACCACCACCCAAAAATACGGCGGTCACGATCAGGAAATAGGGCCGATAAACCTCAAAAAAACCAGCAACACCGAGGGTCGACGCGCCCATCCCGATCAACAGAAGCGGCAGCCAGCAACACGCCGATGACAACACTGCGCCAAATACCGCGCCGATAGCCGAGAACAAACCTGGTTTCATGATTCTTCGTCTTCGCTCTGACATGAGCAACAAGGCATGCTTACTTGGTTTGCTTTGTCTTGCGCCTCGAGCGCCGCTTTAACCACCTGGCGAACGTTCGCAAGGCAACACGCGCCCTGAGGGTTATTTCGTTCGCAGTCGTCGAGTCCAGATCTGCAGCCGAATGCGATGCTCTCTAAGACATCCGTCTGTCCATGTTCCATGATCTCCTGCCCAATGCCTGAGACCGTATGTTGAAAGCAGTAGCAGACCAGACGGTCTGGCGCCGAGGTCTTCTGAAACACGGGCACCATGACATCATTGGTCTTGAACAGGACGAGATGGAGTTCGTCGAAATACACGACATCACACGTTTCGTTGCGGCAAAAACGGAATGGCCCAGCAGGGAGTAGCGCCTTGGCGCTTGGGTGCAGAAGTGACTCAAGGGTTGTGCGTTCGACCTTGCGACCTTTTGCATCGCATTTTGGACAAATGGTTGAATTTGACATCAGATTTTCCGCTGCGTTGTGACCAATTGATGGCTTGGATTCCAAGTCGACTGGTAGGGTTTCGCCTTGGACGTCATTCATTCAGGAATTCACTTCGAAAGTGTTATTTTAGAAAGATGCGGCTCTAAGATTTCGTCGGGTGAGGCAGGTCCCTTGCGCCAACGGCGGACGAGCTTGAAGGCAAAAGTCAGCGCAAATGCGACCACTAAAAATGGGAATAATATCTCGCCATATTCGGTGATTTTGAGCTGAACTAATGCGACTTCTTCACGCTTCAACAAGGAACCGGACCCAAGTAAAATGGCGGCCCATATTAAGGTTCCAGCGCCGTCCCAGATGATGAAGCGTAGGTAGGAAGTCCCGACACGTCCCGCCATTGGGGCCGCAAATGTCGATAATCCAGGGACGAATTTGGCCACGAGCAGCGCCTTGAGCCCATGTTTTTCGAACATAAGTTCCGTGCGCGCAGTGCACAGGTGTGTTCCCAACGACACTTTGCAGTAGAGGCCCAAGAGCTGGGTTCCATAATGTCGGCCTGCCGTGAACCAAACGAGGTCCGCCAATACGGCACCCAATATGGTCATGCCGATTAAAACGAACCACGAAAGTTCTGCGGAATCGGCCAGCGCCCCGACGCTCAAAAGGATAATCAGGCTGGGGATTGGAACTCCAATGAATTCCAAAAAAGCCGCCAGAAATACCCCAAGATAGGCGTGTTCGATGAGTTGTTCGACAAAGGACATCACGGGCCTACTGACGCAAAAGAATTAGTGTTTATGTTCGCCAGAACCGTACACCGCGCCCACGACAGCACCAAAGACTAAGTGACCCATCAAGCTTCCGCCGGCTGCCAACATCGAACCACTAAAGAAGCCTGACCCCATCATCGGCATCACGACGACCTGAGCCATCAACCATGGAACAAGTGAAAAAATCATTCCGCGGACGGGATAGGGTCCGGGAAGCCGTCCCACAAAAACCAGCGCGTAACCCACCGTCAGCATCAATCCCATGACAAAATGAGCCATCCATCCGAGCGCTGTGATGCCGCCCATCATCGAGCCCAACATCTCGCCGATATTCATGGGTGGCATCCCCATTTTTGGCGCCATTAGCATCAGCATCGTCATCGCTGCTGTCCCCAAAATTCCTGCCGCAATCACTCGTACAAAATTGATGTTTTTCATGTCGTTCTCCTGAGTTTTTTTTGAAACGACAAGCAGTTGCCGTCTTCGGATTTAGGTCTCGTGGAGGTCCTAAATATTACAGATAAAAGTATTTATTTTGGGATTGCCGGCGATTAAGCGGGCATGAGTGGTCGGTAGACGCCCGATTCTGTCAATTCCACCAACAGAATGTGCAGCGTCACGCCGCTTGGGCTGACGAAGACGCCTTCGGCATGCGAAAATGACCCGAGGGCGGATCGCAGCATGGACCCAGAGTAGGTTTTCTGAAGGCTGAGCCAGGTCTCGAGGGCGTTTTCCTCGAAGCGCCGCGCCACCAAAACACCTCCCACCAAGGACTCCCCTTCTTTTTGCGACGACGCATCAAGGACAGACCGTACAAAGAGCTCCAACGACTCAGCCGTAGCGGCCGCGGCAAAACGAACCAGATGATTCGCTTGCTGATTCGTATCCAAAGTCACGCCATCGAAGTCTTCTGTTTTACCGCCGCTGACCGGTTGTCCATGGTGCAAAACAACCGTTTCGACGTGGGCGAGCGGGGCCAGCAAACGCTTCCAGGGCTTGACTCGGCGGTGCTGTTCCATCTGAAGCGGCAGCTGTCCAACCAGATAACGCATGCACTGAAACGCTGGATCCGAATGGACCAACTGCTGCATCGTGGACTCACCACGTCCCAACCCATGGCCTTCCGGCTCCAAATCAACGCTAGCGGCCGCGGCGACCCGGTCTTCTAGGATTTTCCCGCTCTCTTTTTCGTCCGGCCGTATGACGCTGAGCCGAGCTTCTCTGAGTTGTTGACGATAGGTCAGCGCCGGAAAAACGATCCGTCGTGCCTCGACCCGCGCGGTGCAACGCGTTTGAGCGATCCACGACTCCCACCGTTGGCCTTCAACCACGCCGGGGAAATGCCCTCCAATCACGTCGAGCACACGTTTGCCGCGATTAAAAAGCGCCAGCACGGTGCCGGCGGAGCCTTGGATTCGCAGAACGCCATCGAAACCTTCTGTGGACAGTCGATCCTGCAAGGCCACAAGGTCCGAAACATCCGATTCGTAGGTCGGCGCGGTATCCACTGGTTTCAGCGAAGCTGCCAGCGCCGGGATGGTGTTCGAATACGCTCCAGCCTGGTAAATCGTCGCGTCGACCAGATCGGGAAGTCGTTCGAAAACCTCGTCTCCGAGCCCACCTTTTTCATCAAAGATGGCATAGACCAACCCGTCGTGGAAAAGCAGCCAGGCGTCGCCAACCTGAGCGCCTCCGCAAAAGGGCTCGGCATGAAGTGGTCGTTCGGTGAGGTCACGGACCAATTTGTGTTTGTTGATTGCCTTGACGGACCGGGCTGGCCAACTTGCAATCAGATCGGTCGAAAGGCCTATCTGGTCGATGGCATCGACGCGAAGCGTAGGAACAGCCGGCAACACGACGGGCAGGGCGCGCGTGACGCTATGATTGGATTGCGAAACACGAATGCCCCGAACGACTTCTCGCAGCTCAGCCAACATATCTGCCGCAGAAGCAGGGCGGTCTTCTGCATGGTATGAAAGGCCTCGCTCCACAAATTCAGCCAACGCCACGGATATTTCATCACTGATTTCGTTCAGCGGCTGTGGGCGTTCACGTTGATGCGCGTGCAATAGACCCGCAATCGACTTGAAGCCGCTAAAGGGCGGCCGTCCACTTAGCATCTCGTAGAGCACAGCGCTCAACGCATAGAGGTCGGTTCGGGCGTCTACCGGACCTCCAATCAGCTGCTCAGGAGCCGCATAAAGTGGTGTCCCCAACATCATGCCGGGCTGAGTCAGAGTCATTTCGTCCTCCGACCCGCGCATCTGAGAAATGCCGAAATCAAAGAGCTTAACGGAGCCCTTAGGGTCCACAGAGATGTTCCCTGGTTTCACATCCCTGTGGATAATTTGGGCGTCATGCGCCGCAGTGAGGGCGCTCAAAACCTTCTGTGTGACCCGCACGGCAGCCGGCACCGAAAGGCGTTTATGCTCTTTCAGGACGACGTCGAGCGGAGACGCCTCGACCCATTCCATCGCAAGGAAGGGAACGCCGGCTTCTTCGCCGACTCGGAAGACCGTCACAACGTTCGGATGATTAAGCCGCGCCAGCGCTCGAGCCTCCTGAATAAAGCGCTGCGTGACCTCAAACATCAGTGTGTCGTCGAGCTTCTCTAGGAACTTTGGACTGATGACCTTCACCGCGACTCTGCGGTTCAAAGAAGGCTCAAGCGCCCGATAGACCTCGCCCATCGCCCCTTCGCCGACTTTTGTCTCGAGGATATAGGGGAACGTGTCTGTGGGAGTCTCGGGAAGATGCGGGATATCGCGTTTCATCGTTTTGCACGCGTGATGGGGGATGTGTCGAGGTTTTTACGCAAAGAATCCGCTTAGGTAAGCGGCTAGCGCCAAGACCGCGAAAATACTCGCCCCAATCATCATTTTATCGTGAATACAAAGGCCTGATTTTGCCTTGCAACCGTCCAGTGGACACATCTTAGCCATAGCGTTCTCCTGTGTGATGGGGCTTCATGCCCTCTTCACAGGTAGGTCTCGCCAGGCGGTTAGATATTACAAAAAAAGATTATTCTTTTTTCCAGCCGCGAAAGGCCGCCAAAAGGTCGTCTTGAATTTCTTCAGGCAGGGGCTCGGGAGGAAGCTGACCCGTAAGGTCGATGAGGAGCTTCTGGCCTTGCACAAACCTGCGACAATGTGGGCACATGCCAAGATTCATCTTAAACTGCAGTCGATCGGCGAAGCTCAAATTACCTTCTAAATAATCTGTGACTAATTCTGTAAGCTCTTGACATGTCAGCATGATTTTACCTCCGCGCTCACTTCGGCCTCCATTATTTTATAGAGTGCCGCTCGAGCACGATGCAAAAGTACTCGTTGGTTAGTCTCGCTAACCTCAAGAATATTACAAACTTCTTGCGTTTCTAAGCCCTCCACATCGCGCAGCACCAATACAGCGCGTTGATTTTCGGGAAGGGCTTCGATCGCTTCGGCGAGCCGAACCTTAAGTCGTGCGCGCTCCAAAGCTGCTTCGGGCGTGTCGTCTTGCCAATGTGGTGGCGGTTCATTCCACCTGCCGCGAGCATTGAAGCGCGACGGGTCCACCGAGCCCTCATCGTCTCCCAGGTCGGAAAACGACGACGACCGAGACTCACGAACACCCCGAGTTTTGGAACGATTCACCAGGATTCGATAGATCCAGCTCTTCAACGGGCTGCGTCGCTCGAATTTGGGAAGCCCCTTAAGCACCGCCAGCCAGGTGTCTTGGACGACTTCCTCGGCTTGGGCGCGGTCGCGAACAAAGGTCATGGCCAGGCCGGTCATCCGTCCATGCATGCTGGTGACGAGTTCCAAAAAAGCTTTTTCGTCTCCCGCCAGTAGATTTTCGATCAGCGCGTCTTCATTCGACATTTGCGATCCCGCAACGACTTTCGGCACCCCACCACGAAGCCATGGTACACGTCAATTCATTGTTCTAGCTGGACGCTTGACACGCGGGGCGCAGGTCGAGATTTTCAGTCCTTACACATTTGTAGGCCTCTCATGTCGAATTCGGTATCCATATCGACGCTTCCACGACCTTTGGCGTTAGTCTTTTCGGGCGGGGCCAGCCTTGGAGCGATTCAGGTGGGACAGGTCAAGGCCATCATCGAAGCCGGGATCGTTCCCGATTTTGTGGTGGGAACCTCAGTGGGCGCCATCAATGCTGTCTTCATGGCGCGTGATTTTAGTGCCCAACAGGCCGGAGCCTTGGAGGCGGTCTGGTTGGGGCTTCGTCGAGACGATGTCTTCGGTAATTTGGGGATCGGGACGGCGATTCGACTGCTGCGTGGCGGTAAGACGCTGGTTTCCAGTGCGGGGCTCGAGGCCCTGCTTAACCGCGAATTGCCACCTGAGGCTGGCTCTCTGCAGCTACCTGCTCATGTGGTTGCCGTAGAGTACCTCAGCGGTCGTATTGCCGTTCTTTCCGAAGGTGACCTGCGGCGCAATGTGCTGGCAAGCGCCTCCATCCCCAATATCTTCGACCCCGTGAAAATCGATGGACAGCTGTTGGTGGATGGCGGGGTATCCGCAAATGTCCCTATCCTTCAGGCCGCGCGCTTGGGGGCCAAGTCGTTGATTGTGTTGGATGCTGGCTATCCGTGTGCACTCACAGAGCCGCCCAAAGGCATCGTGCCGGGCATTCTTCACACCCTTTCACTCGCATTACGAAACCAGGTTCAGGTGACGCTGCCCATGCTCGCTGCGGACCATTCGATCATCTATCTGCCCGCGCCATGTCCGCTGTCGACGTCGCCTCATGATTTTTCGGAAAGCCAGCAGCTGATGTCCGCAGGATACGAGCTCGCCACCGCTGCACTTGCTAGTTACGCAGCCGACGGCCCGAATGTGCAGGGACACCCTCATTTCCACGGCTAGGAATCCGTCACATTTTTAGGGCCGTGGACGATTGGTCTTGTGAAGCTTTTTACGACGGATCGCAAACGGGCGGGGGAAGCACGTTGGACGTGTTGAAGGAGCCGGCGACGGAAAAGAGTGGTGGGGTTCTTAAACTTAAACAACAAATTCGACCACGCCGCTGTAACAAATGGGCATCTCGTTAGACCTACACCCAATAGAAGGCAATCTCGCCGACTTAATATGGGCATTCGGACTTCAAATGTCGGGTGCCTAACTTTCATTGGAGTAGAATCATGCGGAATCGAATTCTTCATCCCCTTGCGGCCTTGGTCGTCTTCGGCGCCGTCGCGGGTTGCGACGACGAGTCGTTAAACACAACGCCTGACGCGTTCGACGCTGCTCAGGACACCAGTGTCGAGTCTGATGCAGGCGTCGCCGATACTGATGTGGCCGACGTTGACGTGGTCGACGCTGCGACGGACACCGGCCCGATGGTCGTGCCACCCGTCATCACAACGAGCGTCTATAACACTGCCGACCAGATGCTGTTGGCCAATGAGATCAACGAGAGCGGCGAGCCCTTCGCCGAGGCGTTGGGGTACAACCTGGACAACCTCGATCCGGTCGTGCCGGGTAGCCCAGACGACACCTCGTACAGTCTCGGTATCGAGAACTACGAGTACTCACGTTACCAACTCGGTACCGTGATCAGCCGCTCAGGCATCGGCCTGCACATGATGTGGGCCCCGATGATTACGCAATCGGCGGCGATGGAGCCCGATGGATTCGACGGCTCCATGACCATGGCCCCTAATGGCTACAAAGAGGACGACGAGTTAATGAAAAACATCATGACGTTCTCGACCCTCACGGGGCAGACACCGCCTGGCAATCCGTGGCCGCAATTCGCGGAGTTCGTCGGCGGCGACCCGCACCTGCCGCAAGCCATCGACGCTGCGAACTTCAGTTGGGCGGATTTCAGTACATTGCGTTGGGACCGCTCCAAGATGACTAAGACTCTCAACCCTGCCGCCATGGGGCAGGCGCTTATGAAACAGTACTTGTGGGCACAAGATATGCTCGGCGCGTTCCACGACTCGGACGACAACGGCATCGATGCCGACGGGACGATATCGCCAGACTTAGCGGCGAGTTCCGAGTTCGACCCCGGCAATAATGTGTTTTATGGCGGCAACGCCCTGGACGGGTTCGTCGGCATGGTGCTTACAGCAGAGGGCATCAACAAAGTCGCCTTTCTGACACAAAGCCTTGCTTACGACGGCACGAATCTGGGCATGATCGATCTCATGAACTACGATCCGGCCAACGGCGTGCAGTATTTCGCACATGGCGTCGATGTGACCGAGGAACCTGTCGCCGTGGGTCTTCCTCCCAAGGCCGGCACACTCGTGGTATCGGACCGCCGCAGCGACCTCTTCGACCAGGCATCGTTGCTGTGGGCGGTCTCCTCGTTCGCTAACATGATGGACCCCGCGAATACGACTGACGCACCCCACCTCGCTTACAAGGAGGTTTTCGACGGCAGTCCCTTTCCCAATGCCATGTCCGAGACCGGGACGCCTGGGCCCTACGATCTCATGAAGGGCACAGGTCGGGCTATATTTCTGAACCTCCAAGCGATGCACTACGACGCCGCGAACGAGGTCTTCGTCGATACCGCGCAGGTTGACGCGGGTATTGTCTCGCGTCTGGACACGGTCAGCATCGAGGCTTCGGCTTACTTGATCGTCGCCCTTGAGTCCTTCATCGGCGAGTTCGCAGGGACGCCGTTGGAGCAGGCCGCCACCGATGCAGTTGCGAAGCAAGCTGCGTTTGTGCGCGACCACCTATCCGACGGATCTGGCCTGTATTTCGACGCCGTCACCGTAGGGGATACGACGCCGGGTACGAAGAATCTCACCACGCAGGCAGCGGCGGTACGGGCGCTCTACGTTGCCTTCCGAGTCACGGGTGACACCGCATTCAGCGCCGCGGCTGCCTTGGCGTACGAACGTCTGATCAGCGACTACTACGTTAAGGACCAGGCACTATTCCGCACACAGATTGGCTCCGATACCGCGACTTTCACTCCTCGCAACTTCGCCATTCTTGCGGGGGCTTTGCGAGAAGCCTCACTCGAAGGGGGCGACACCGAAGCGCCGACCATCTATATCGCCGTGTGGAAGAACATTGCGAACCGTATGCAGCTGTCGGAAGGAGCGGCATCTGGCGAAACTGGGGGCGATTCGGATGGTGATGGGATCCCGTTCATCCCAGAGCAACCTGACAACCTTCCGCCGATCTTTGCGACGCAAGCGGTCTACACACTCGTTCCCTAACATTGATGGATAGTCCGCCGGCAAATCGCCTCATGATTTTTCGGCGGGCCGATTTTCCCGACCGCAACACCCTCGCGTAGAATCTAGAGGTTCCTCCCAATCTCGGCGTCCGACGGAACCAAGATCCAAGGTTCGGGCACGCTCTACACCTTGGCGTGGCGCGGCGTGTATCAACCCGAGCTCTCACTTCGTTTCATTTCGATCGGCGTGGGTTCACCGCTTAGGTGCGACGCAAAAATCAGCATCTTCTGGTCCTCAAGGTCGATGGGGAATTTCGTGAAAATCTGGGGGAAATATTCAGGCGGATTTGGCGACGGATTTCTTTGATAATCATCCCACTCGCCTGGGTATGGATGGTGAACGAAGCCCGAGTAGACACGTCGCCGTGCAAGAAACTCTGATATTCCTTGTCAGTTTCCCCTATTCAAGGGGTAAACTAACGATTCAACTTAACCTGACAAAATTGCACCCGAAGGCGAGTTCATGGCCCTGGTACCCTGTTCCAACTGCGGCGATTCGATATCGGCTCAAGCTGATTATTGCCCACATTGTTTTTTTAAATTTGCCCTAGGTTCTGACGGGGTCGTCATCCCAGAACGTCCAATTAAACTGAACGATTTGTGGACTACCTATAAAGCGCTGCTCAGTGAGCAATGGATCGGACTTCTGCTGAGATTCGCCATTTATGGTGCGGCATGGTTTGGTTTGGTCATGCTTACGCTTGTCAACTTCGTGAAGCTTCCCCACCAATATCTCCAGCTCCTGGTGCTCGCAGGATCTTTGGCAGCGTGGCCCATAATGGTTCTCGGGGTCCCGACTTTAATGTTGGGCTATATTCGAAAGGCGCTGGGCGTAAAGTCGCCGACTTCGGGCGGCTTCGTGGCTTTACCCCAAGATGCTCTGAAGTCGATATTGATTACGGCGCCCGTCGTGCTCGCGATTTCGTTGGGGGCGACTGTTCTGGTTATTCCAGGCCTGATTGTCGCTGGCGCTCTTTGGTGTGCGCCGTATCTTTTTGTGCACGAAAATCTAGGTTTCGGCGACGCATTTAGGAGGTCTATAGCGCTCTTCAAAACGCAAGGGACCACCATGTTTGCGGCTTGTACTATCGCTGCGCTCATCATGCCGGCAAGCGGCGCAATTGGCGTGGTTGTGGCGAGCTTTTTTACCGACGAAGTCTCATTTTTATTTTTGTTCGGGCTCGTTGGCGGATTTATGCTTTGGACTTGGAGTGGCGCCGTATTAACCGCGTTTATCCACCCTGAAATTGTCGTGCATGCGGGAGTCTCTGAGCAGTTTTCACCCGTGTCGGATCTGGAACATGCTCCAACAAAGGCTGCATCAGACAGTTCATCCAGCCCACACGAACGGCTGAAATCCCTTAATGAACTTCGTGATTCGGGCCTCATCAACGAAGCCGATTTCGAACGCAAAAAGCTCGAGATACTATCTGAGCTCTAAGCGTGGTTTCAGATGTCGCGCAATTCGCGTCGCAGGATTTTCCCGACAGGCGTTTTAGGCAACGACTCCCGGAACTCCACTTCGCGCGGGATTTTGTAGCCTGTGAGGTTGGCCTTGCAGTGCTCGATCACGGCTTCTTTTGTGAGGCTCGGGTCCTTCTTGACGATCACGGCTCTGACCGCTTCGCCTGACCTTTCATTGGGCACACCAACCACCCCGCATTCAAGCACGCCGGGCAGTTCCGCGATGACGGCTTCGATCTCGCCGGGATAAACGTTGAATCCTGACACCAGAATCATGTCCTTCTTGCGGTCGGTGAGCGTGAAGCGTCCGTCTGTGTCCATGTGTCCAAGATCGCCCGTCTTTAACCAGCCATCCTGCATCACCTTGGCCGTTTCCTCGGCGTTTTTCCAATAGCCCTTCATGACCTGCGGGCCGCGCACGCACATTTCACCGGTGAATGCGGCGATATCGCCTTCGCCTGCCCATGCTGGCAGTTCTTCGAAGTTCTCGTTGCGGATCGACATGTCGGTCGATGGCACCGGAAATCCAACGCTTCCATTCCACGGGGTTTCAAGCGGATTGGAGCAGATGCCGGGCGACGTCTCGGTCAGGCCGTAGGCCTCGGTGATGAACGAGCCGGTCACTTTCCGCCAGGACTCGGACACCTGCCGTTGCACCGCTGCGCCACCGCCGACCACCACTTTGAGTGCAGAAAAGTCGACCTCACTAAAGCCTGGCGTGTTCAATAATCCGTTGAAGAGCGTGTTAACGCCGGTCATCACCGTGAACTTCCAGCTTTCAAGCTCCTTCACCAATGCCGGCATGTCGCGTGGGTTGGTGATGAGCACGATGAGCGTGCCCCACTTCAAGAACGAGAGCGTCGAGGTCAGGCAGAAAATATGGTACAAAGGCAACGGCGCGATGGCGATTTCGCTGCCTTCCTTGAAGCTTTTTGAGACCCAAATGCCCGTCTGTTCAACGTTCGCAAGAATGTTGCGATGGGTCAGCATGGTTCCCTTGGACACGCCTGTCGTGCCGCCGGTGTATTGCAGGAACGCGAGGTCTTCGCGGGCTATCGGAACCGGCTGCAGCGTCATCGCGGCCCCACGCGAAAGCACGTCGCGAAAGCTGATCGCGTGCTTGATATGCCAAGCAGGCACCATCTTCTTTACGTTCTTGACGACAAAATTGACCATCCAGCGCCTCGGCCAAGGCAGAAGGTCGCCAAGCTGCGTAGTGATGACATGCTCGACGGGCACATTCTTGAGTGCTTGCTCCAGCACAGAGGCGAAGTTCTCGACCACCATGATGGCTTGGGCGCCACAATCCTTAAGTTGGTGCTCCAATTCAGGTGCGGTGTAGAGCGGATTGACGTTCACGACGACCATGCCGGCGCGCAGAATTCCAAAGAGCGCAACCGGGTATTGCAGCACGTTTGGCGTCATGATCGCGACCCGGGCGCCCTTTTTCATGCCCGGCAATCCCTGCAGGTAAGCCGCAAAATCACGCGAAAGCTTGTCGATTTCCGCAAAGCTCAGGGTGTGGCCGAAATTATGAAAAGCCGGTCGATCCGCAAACTTGGTTGCGGTCTTTTCGAATAAGTCGGGAATCGACAAGAACACGTCTGGGTCGATCTCGGCCGGCATGCCTTCCGGGTAGTTTTTAAGCCAGATTTTGTTCGTCATGACGTCTCCCTTTGACCCTTGTTTTGCGTCTTCACCCCTACGCTATCATGGGCATTTCAAGGGCGTCACTGTCCACGGTCCATCGAGCGCTCCGGATGCACCAACTTCAAAAGCTCCGTGGGGCCAACAGGGTCGTTCGCAGACCAGGGCACCATGAAGACGCGACGTGCGTGGGTATCCTTTACGCGTTCGATTTCTTTGAGCTCAGCATTGGCACGAGCCCGCAGCACGGGGTCCGTGGTCTGGTTGGCAGCGAGGCTGCGGTTGATAAGCCAGGCATAGGGCTCGATTTGGGCGCGTCGAAGGTCCTCTTGAAGCTCGGCGGCCTCTTGCACCGGCGTCGTTTCGGCGAGCGTCACAATGACGACCCAGGTCTGCGAGGGGTCTTGCAGGCGCATGAGTGGCGTACCGACATGAAGCCCGCTGCCAGCCTGGCGGACAGACTCGCGGTGGTAAGAACCCGCGGCGTCCAAAAGCAGCAATGTGTGTCCCGTTGGCGCAGTGTCCATGATGACGATTTCTCGTTTGGCCGAGAACACAACCTTTGAAAACGCGTGGAAGACTGCGACTTCTTCGGTGCACGGGGATTTTAACTCTTCTTCTAAAAGTGCCATGCCTTCGGCATCTAGATCGGGGCGCGAGCGGTCAATGATTCGCTTACGGTAGGCCTCGGTCTCGGCATGCGGATCGATTTTACTAACCCGCAAATTCGGAACCTGTTCGCCAGTCGTGCCATCCAGATGCGCGGCTGGGTCTGTTGTGGTCAGGTGCACAGCCAATCCGCGGCTTGCGAGTTCGACGGCCACGGCGGCGGCCATCGTGGTCTTGCCGACGCCTCCTTTGCCCATGAACATCACCAACCCATGACCGGCAGCGGCAACCTCGTCAGCGAGCGCCGAGAGCGGCGTAAACTCACCCAGCGTCTTGGCGGTCTGCGCTTCGTTGTCGTCGTTCGCTTCGGGAGTCGATTGCGTAAAAAACGAGCCAAGTGCCTCAAGGCCGACCAGATTAAACGGTTTGAGCGGCACCTCAAAAGACCGCAGTGTCCGAAGCCCGGCAGGCATCGCGTTGAGCGCCTTTTGCCCCACAGCCTGCAGGCGTGTGGCCAACCCGTCGTTCGAAGTGGCGCGGAACACGCCGTTGATCAAAAGCACCTGATTGTTGATGCCTTGTTTTTCGAGTTCGACCCGTGTCCGTTCGGCTTCCGCAAGTGCGCTGCGCTCGGGACGGGTTACCAGGACCAGAGTTGTTTGGGTCTCGTCGCTCAACGCCGAGAGCGACTGTGCGTAGCGTTCTTGTTGGTTCTTCAAGCCCGATAGCGGCCCCAAACACGAGGCTCCACGCTGGTTTGTTTCGATAAAACTTGTCCACGCTGCCGGCAGTTGAAGCAGGCGCAGCGTGTGCCCGGTGGGCGCGGTGTCGAAGATGATATGGTCGAAGGCCTCGTTGGTCTCGGCATGGCTCATCAGCCCAGTGAACTCGTCAAACGCCGCGACCTCGACAGTGCAGGCGCCCGAAAGCTGTTCCTCGATCGAGGCCACAGCGTCGTCGGGGAGAACATCCCGGTATGGGCCAACGACGCGTTCGCGGTAGGTGCGAGCGGCTTCCTCGGGGTCGATATTTAATCCAAAGAGATTCGGGACACCGCTGATGGGCGTTTTTGTGTTCGTCAGGTGGGTGCCCAACACGGCATCGAGGTTCGACGCGGGATCCGTGCTGACGATGAGCACACGTTTGCCTGCGTGGGCGAGCATCAGTGCGGTCGCACAAGCCGCCGAGGTCTTTCCGACCCCGCCTTTACCCGTAAAAAAGAGGAAACGCGTCGGGTCTTGAAGCTGTTCAAACATGATATTCCTTCAGCAGCAGCTTGATTTACCGTCTACGATTGGACCGCAACAGCCGCCCGATTTTGGGGCTGCCACTTCGGCACTGGCGCCTGTCCACGCCGCCAATTGGTTGTGGGTGGGGTAGGTGCCAGACATCACCAGCCGTCCGTCGACCAAAAAGATTGGCAACGCCGAATTACCGGTGTCTTCGAGCGCGGCCTTGACGAGCGGGGCGGCTATAAACTCACCGGGCTCCTGCGCAAGGTTGAAGCGCTCAACCACCACTCCCTGCGCGCGTAACCATTCCAAGTCTGACGAAAAACGAATCAGCTGCGGGTCAACATCAGTGCCGCAGATGCCGGTTGAACAACACATCGCAGGATCGAAAACGGAGAGGGTCTTGGTTGTCATCTGGGGCCTCATGTGGAGCCATGTTTAAATGTCTATCGTCGATATACGATTAATGTTGCCGGGTGTCAAGATGAGCACTTTCGCACGCGAGGATTGCGAAGTTCGACAACCTTAGGGTTTAACGCGTATATTCGTAGGAAAGTCGAGTAAATCAGCCTGGAGGTCAGCCATGCGAGCATTGTTTTTTTCCCTGATGACCGCGTTTTTGATCGTCGGGTGTGGCTCGGACGACAGCAACACCACCACTCAAAACAATCCTCCCGTCGCCCACGCTGGCGCGGAGCAAACGGTCACGGTTGGTGCGCTTGTTGCGCTCGACGCAAGCCAGAGTCTTGACCCTGATGGGGATGCGCTCACCTACGCTTGGCGCCTCGTCACGATCCCAGAGGGCAGCGAAGCGAGCCTTTTATCGCCTGACGCCCAAACGTCTAGTTTCACTGCTGACCTGCCGGGTGAGTTCGTCGTGGAGCTCGTCGTAAACGACGGAGAGCTCGACTCGGCTCCTGTCCGTCTCACCGTCAGCGCGACAGCGACCCAGCCCCAAAACCGCGCACCTTTGGCCGTTGCTGGTGAAGCGCAAAGTGTGGTCGCCGGCACCTCCGTCAGCCTCGATGGTAGCGGGAGCAGCGACCCCGATGGCGACGATCTTATCTATATTTGGCGCCTAGTCACCGTACCGGAAGGCAGCGAAGCCGCCCTCACATCACCTGACACAAAAGTGGCGAGTTTCATCGCGGATTTGCCCGGCGCCTTTGTTGTCGAACTTATCGTGAATGACGGGGAACTCGACTCGTCGCCAGCCCGGCTTACCGTGACTGTGACCAAGCTCAACCACGCACCCGTGGCTGTTGCGGGCGAGGACGTCTCGGTCGCCACCGCAACGGAGGTCACGCTCGACGCCACCGCAAGCAGCGACCCGGACGGAGACACGCTCACCTACGCATGGACACTTGTCTCGAAGCCCGTCGGTAGCGACGCAGCGATCGATCCGAGTGACCAAACAACAGCGCTTCTCGTTCCGGACCGTGCCGGCGATTACGTCGTGAGGTTGGTCGTGTCGGACGGCGAGTTTGACCATGCCGATGAACTCACGGTTTCTGTCTACGCGACTTGGACGGCCTCGCAAGAGGTCGCTGGGTTTTATGGGGCGACAGTCCTCTCCAACCGAACCGGACTCATCCTGGCTCTACACCAGGGCACCGGCTACACGATCGAAACGAGTCAATACGACACCGAAACCGACGTGTGGTCCGCTCCTGAGCTCGTGATCGACCCGACCTATATTTACACAATGAAGGGTGCCGTGAGTGATGACGGAACGGTCGTTTTGGTCTGGGAAGAAGACACGGTCGGCGGGACTCGCCTGTCCGCCATGTTGCGAGACCCGGTCACGGGGTGGGGCGCGCCAACGGTGCTCACGACGCCGACGACCGACGATCTCGATCTTTTTCAGGTGGCCATCGACGCCGAGGGCCGAGCGGTCGTGATCTGGGTGCAGTCGCGCCCGAACTACGACCTTATGGCGGCCCGCTACCTGCCTGGCACGGGCTGGTCTGCGCCCGAGGTGCTCGATACCGAAACCGGCGAGGCACGTCGGCCCGTCGTCAGCGTCGATGCCGGTAAGGCGGTGGTTGTTTGGACCCAGACGGCGTCGAGTGGCATTGACCAACTCCGCGCCCGCAGTGGAGATGTCGCGACCGGCATATGGGACGCCGTGGTCGACCTGCAACCGCAGGGCCGCCCGAACGACGATAGCGATTACCCCGCGCTCGCGGTGGGGGCATCAGGCGAGCGTTGGCTTGTATGGTTGGTTAGCGTGCAGACAGGCGTCATGGACGTGTTGGTTCGCCACTACGACCCCGTTGGGCAGATCTGGGCCGACCCGGTGATGCTCGCTGTGGCCGACGCGACCAATTCCACGAGCCTCCTGCCTACGCTCGCGGCAAACGATTCTGGTGACGTCGTCGTAGGCTGGGCTTGGTCTTCCTATCCCGTCACCGAATTTAGAACCCGAGTTTACCGGGCGTCGACCGGGACGTGGTCCGCTCCGGTGACTGAAGCGGACATCGGTGGTTTCTCGGTTGCGATTTCGCCGTCCGGTGAGGTGGTGCGTGGATGGGCCGCGTCCGGGGTCACGCCTCGTGCTCTTTCACTCAGCCGCGGCGACGGCACGAACTGGGACACCCCGACGGTGGTGGGGCAGTTCTACCAACCGGGCCACATTCCATTTCTGGTCCCGCTTGAGGGCGACCGTTGGCTCGCGGCTTGGACGATGAGTGGCCTCGCGTGGAGTCTTTACCGCTGAATTTCGCGGTTCGGCGGGCGCCTACGATGCAATTTTTTGTTGAAATGGACGCGGCGGTCGCACACTTTCGTCGCGATTAACAAAAACTTAATTGCTGAATGATATCAGCGCGGCGCGACCACAGTTCGGATCAGGGTGTGTTGATAATCATGTCGATGGCAAGGGCGATGGCCCCCACTCCGACCAGCCCCTTCGTCACCTTAGCGAGTCGGCCTCCCCGCTGCATCCAACCGCCAACGCGGGCGCCGAAAACTCCCGCAGTCCACGTGGCGACAAGGTGTGCCCCGATGAACGCCGCTAACGCAGTCACCCTTAAACCCAATGGAGCAGGTCCGGCGCCGAATGCCAGCAGGGGAGCAAAAAAGCCGAAGGTGCATGGACCAAGGGTGGTGCCGAGCACCCCGCCCGCAGCCGTCGCGCCGGCAGCACCTGTCCTCGCCCGATCGGGGCGAAGTTGGCCCAAGGATGGGAGGCTGATGGCATCGAGGAGAATCAGCCCGCCAATAAGCAGGAATGCAACCATTATCCACGAACCGATGCCCCACAGGTCTCCCAGGATGAGGCCGGCTGCGAAACTTATCGCTCCAACCAGAACCAGGCTCAAGGACACGCCGACGGTTACCCAGAACGCGAGGCGTTTTTCACCGAGAGTCTGCCCCTCCATGCGACCTAAGAACCCGACCAAAAGCGGGATGCTGGCTAGATGACATGGGCTAAGAAGGATGCTTGCCAGGCCCCAAAGAAAGGCGCCGAGCACCGCCAGCCAAGTGCTGGTCTCGACAAGCCGAAGGATGAATTCGGTCATTATTCGCAGCTCCGCAGTGGGTGGCCGCTCGACGCGAAGGCGGTCTTGATCGCATCGGCAGACCAAAATCCCGTGTGGCGCGTCAGCTCACGGCCGTCTGGGGCTAAGAGTACTTGCGAGGGGATAACCGTGATGTCAAACCGCTCGCCTTCCTCGGGGGAGTCCCACACATCGATGAAGCGGACGTTCAAAGTGCATTTGTGGTCATTTCGCAACTCCTCCAAAACCGGGATCATCGCGCGACAACTTGTGCATCGATCTGACCCCAACTCGATGAATGTGGGTGAAGTTAAGGTGACAGGAACTTCTTGCGTTTCTGCCGAGACAGCCTGCTCTGCTTTACCAGCTCGAAGATAGAAAGCCGCCGCAACGGCTGCCGCGACGAGAACCAGTATGGCGATCGACTTTGAAGAGTTCATCTATTTCCCGTGCGAAAACTGTTTGGCGTGCATCACCGAATCCAGTCTTCGATCATCTTCCGAGTCGGGACACTGGCAGGAGAATAGCTATCGCCTATCGTAGATATACGATTAATGGCGTAAACGTGTCAAATGACCACCGAAGTCTCAATGAACCTGCCCGATATTCACGGTTCCAGCTTACCAAAGGGCTCCAAAGCGTTGTAAATAAACAGGGGTTCGTCATGGGGAAACAGCACCGATGGGCTTATTCCTAAAACCCAACTCCAAGTGTGAAACCGACTCGGTCCACACTTCCGTCTCGATTAACATCGACGATGCCCGTCAAGACGTTAGGTACGAAGATGGGCTCCGTTAGGCGAAGCAAACCCGCCGACGTCACGTCGATTCCAAAACGCATCGCGTCCTCGTCCCTTCGATCGCGCATAAGGTTGTCCAGCCCAAACTCAAAAGCCCAGCGATATCCCAGGATCGCTTGGAGTTTAAGGTCGGACATTTGTCGTGTCGAAGACGACTCATCAGAGTCTTCATGATTGCCCTGCCAAGCCATTCCTAAGCGCACCTGTGGGCTGATCTGATTGGGGCCAGTCAATAATGGAATGAACCCGGTCCGCAGCTCAAGACCGGGTGTGAAGAAGAAAGCAGTGCCTGGTTCCGCTGGGTCGGCTCCTGGAAAAATAGCAGCTCCTGCCCAGAGCGCAAAGCCTCCGGCCAACTCAGCTTCGTCGCCGAACTCGAAGAATACTCCAAAATGGGCCGCGGGCACGACGCCTGTCTCAGCGACCGCATTCATGGGGAAGGCCAGGACTCCGAGAAGGGCGAACATGCCGATTAAAAAGAGTTGTTTCACTGAGTCTGTTTCCCGCGCTAGTAACGTATATGTGTGGCGAGTGGTCCAGAGAACGAACTCGCAATCCGCAGGGACGGCGCGTCATCTGAAATGTTTTCGAATAAGCGGCGTCCGCCGTTAAAGAGCACGGGCGCCAGCGAAATCTCCAATTCGTCGATGACGCCCATATTCAGGTATTGCTGAATCAGATTAGCCCCGCCTGAGATACGAATATCGCGGTCGCCAGCGGCCTCGCGGGCAAGTTCAAGCGCCCGCTCTGGTCCGTCATTCACAAAAAAGAAAGTGGTTCCGCCGGGCCTAATCCATGGCTCCCGTTTTTCGTGTGTGAGGACAAAGACCGGCGTGTGGAAAGGCGCCTCTTCTGGCCACGAACGCTCACCCTGGTCGAACATTCGTTTGCCCATGATGTTGGCACCTGCGCGCTGCATTGTGTGACGCACCATGTCGTTCACCGGGCCGGTCTCTCCACCTTCGCCGAACTGGAGGGTTTCCCGAAAATATTGCTGGTTTAATATCCAGCCCATCAGCGCACCCCATTTGGCGCCCCAATTCTTGTATTCGGGATTCTCCCAGTTCTCGAGCGTCATCCCTTCCGGCGCCATGTAGCCATCGAGGCTAAGTCCGATATTCACAAATACTTTGCTCATGTCGTGCTCCTTTTGCTGCCATCATAGATGAAAAAGCGCGCAAATCGCATCAGCGTTTGTTTACTATTCAAGCCCACCAAATGGCTTCAAGGCGGCATGAATGAACGGGAGTTCGTCACGGGCAACGAGTCCGCGGTCAAGCGCGCCGAGGGCAGCACCTCGCAGTAGCTCAGGTGGTAGATTTTCGGCCACACAGTCTTCGAGCGTGCGCAGCGGATCGGTTGCGGGAACTGGTCCGAACCAGTACCGGTCGCTGTCGGCGACGTCCCCGTAGTGCAGGACGACGCCTTCAGGCACGCGCAGTCGCCGCGAGCGCCATGTGTTGGGAAGCGTGAGGTGAACCTGCGAGGGCAGCACGTCCGAAAGGTCGTGCAGGGCGAGCGCGGTCTGGTGGGAGAACACCCCCATGTGCTCGGACCAGAGCCACACTGTTGTCAGGTCCTCGTAATCACCTGCTGGGAAATGAACGAGCCGATAAACGCCACGACGAACACGAATCATCCGCTGAGCACGTAGGTGGTGTGCGATTAGCTGCGGCGAATAGCCGGCCTCGGCCGCTTGAAGCGTCGTGAAAAGTCCGTCTTGAGCCGCCGCAATCTCGAAGAGGTGGTCCCAGTCGGGCGAGCTGGTAGCTGCGTCATTCATGCACAAACATTAAGTTAGGCTTTAGTTTTGTGCGAGTGGTGTTCTTATTGACGTTCGTCAGCGCCAATGTCTGGTACGCCATTGGCGTGTGGCTCGCCGTCGATATCCAAGCCAGCTTCGTTGACGACTTCGCCCTTATCGATGGCGTCGGTGGCACCTGCACTCAGGTGAAGGTCACCCGCTGCGGCATCCACAAACATGTTTAGTTCCGCGCCTTCAATATTACTCGAAAGTTCACCGACCGCGCCGTTCCGCTGCGTGATGCGGCGAGTGATGTTGTTGCGGATCTCGGCTTTGGTGTTCGCAAAGCGATAGTCGATCGACGAGAAAAATCCGCTGGCATCGGGTGAGGACACAACGGTGTTGTGGAACACCCGGACGCCGTGTGCCTGGGCGAGCTCGATGCCGGTGTCGTAGAAATCGATGTCGGCGTAGATGAAGTTGTTGCGGATGATGCCGTCGTAATGGCCGATATAGCCAATGCCAGAGTAGGGGTCGTCCGCATAATCACGCGTGCGGCCGTTCTCGACGAGTCCAAAGCCGATGCCTCGGGCGCAATTGATGATCGTGTTTCGTTCCACAACCGTGTCGCGTGACGCCGACCAGAAGTGCACGGCGTGTTCGGCAAGGCCTTCGCCAGCGCAGTAGATGCCCTCGAAGTGATTGTCGTGAATCTTCCAGCCGCGGGCCTGATGGCCGTCGATGCCGCCCGTGTAACAGCCGCCCGTGGCTCGCTCAACATTTGGTCGGCCATCATCGGTCATGATGAACGTCGAGCACACGACCTCGCCGTCGTCGACCCAAGCCCCTTCCGTCCCGTCGCTGTTGATTTTGATGAACTGTTCGCCGCCATCGATCAGCCGAACATCGTAGATGCGCGTGCCTTTGATGGTGGTGCCCTGAGGCGTCGCGTGAATCAGGTGGTCGACGGCATGCGTAATTGTCAGGTGGGCGACCGTGACGTTATTGGCGTGGATGGTGACGACCTCGTTGGTCGCGTATCCGCCGTCCAGAATGACCGCGCTGGCGTCACCCGAAGCACCGCGCAAGGTCAGGCCATCCGCGCTCAGTTGAACGCGGCTCGCCGCGTCCCCACCGTTGAGCATGTAAGTTCCATCGGCGAGGAGGAGCGTTGTTCCAGGTGCCGCATTCGCAGCAATCGTGCGCAAATCATCGCCTGGCGCCACGTCAATCGTTGGGCCTTGCACGGGAAGTTCGGCGCAGCGTGCAGTTGGGGTCGTCCCCATATCCGTGGTGGTTGTCATATCATCGCTTCCGCCGTCGGGCAGGACCGTTGCATCTTGACCGAGATCAAGCGTCGTTCCCGTATCCGGGGTGTTTCCGCTGTCTTGGCCGTTATTGGACGATGTGTTGTCGGCGTCACTGCTGCAGGCGGCGAGCGCAAGAGTCAGAACTAAGAATAGGGTACGGGACATCGAGGACCTCGCTCGTCGGCTTGCAAATCGTCACTCAGAACTACAGCATCACGCTCAATAACGATAGATTGACGCTGTTCACCCTAACGCGGGACGGAGCTGAGAAATGGTGGAATTGATCGAAGATATTTTATTGCAAGATGTTGAAAGTCTCCAACTGAAGCTCGCAAACGGCGCAGATCCCAATCACGTTGACGAATTCGGTTATGCAGCGCTCCACTTTGCCGCTCTGATGGGCTCAATCGAGTGCACCAAAGCCTTGCTTGGTGCCGGTGCTAATCCGAAACTCAAAACACTAGCGATGGCATCTGGATTGCTGGAATCACGAGTCATCAGGCCTGCAGGTGCGACCTTTTTTATTCGCGAAGCCAAACATCCGCGCCTGCCCGAAAACGTTGCCTTCGACAAAGGGAGCACGCCTTTGCACATCGCCGCTTGGGCCGGGCATCTTGGGATCGTTGATGTGCTGATGGCGGCCAAGGCAAAACCGGTAAAAGACGGCGTTGGCGCCACTCCATTGCATCTTGCGGCCCTTAGGGGACATGCAAAAGTCGTCGAACGTTTATTGGAAAATTCGGCTGTCGATGACGCCACCAAGACGCGAAAAAGCATCGTGTTTTTCGATAAAGGCATGACGGCACTTCATGCCGGCTTGGAGTGTGGGAACATCGATGTCGTCCATGCCCTGCTTGCAGCCGGCGCATCTGCCGACGCAACGACGGACACAGGCTGCACCACTGAGTTTTTTGCGGCTCGAGGCGGAAATGTCGAAGCCTTGAATGCGTTAGGAACGTCGTCGGATCCAGGTGGTGAGTATATGAACTGGCCGCTCGTGGAAGCCGTCGAACGTGGCCATGCCGAGATGGTGACCGCATTATTAAAGCGCGGAGCTTTAACGGAGAGTCGAGGACAACAGACGCCACTTCGGCGCGCGACGGAGCAAAATGATCTTCGCATCCGCACGATTCTCTTGGAGCACGGGGCCCGGCCTCTAGAACACAACAAGCCACGTTGGGCGGCGAGAGCCAATGACGTGACCGCGCTTAATGAAATGGCATGTGCGGGGGTTGACCTTAGTGCGCCGGATGATGGCAGCACGCCCCTGATGGATGCCGCAGCAAAGGGGCATATCGCCGCTGTTGCGACCTTGCTTGACCTTGGTGTCGACCCAAATGTCGTGACCTCGTATTCGGCGACGCACGTTGCGATTAGCAACGACCACGCCGAAATCCTCGATATGTTGTTGGATGCGGGCGTGGATTGCAGTGTGGTGGATAATTACGGAAACACACCGTTATTCAGTCTTTTGTTCAAGCGCGCCGCAACTCCTCAGCGGGTTCAAAGGATGATGGAGCTCGGCGCGAATCCGCATCGACAAAATCGCAGTCAAGCCTCGCCCATCAAAAGCGCGCGACAGGCCGAACTGATGGACCTTGTGGCGGTCATGGAGACCGCAGCGGTGCCCGAAGATGCTGATGCGCTGAGTTTTAAAGCTCGAATTCGATCAGAAGTCTTGGATTCCGCTGACGGCAGCGAAAGTTGGAAAGAATTAAATAATAAATTATGGGACGAACTCGTCCCGCCGCGAAACTCCGCGCCGACCGTTCAGGGAGAGCTCTTGCGGTGCATCGGGTCGCTGACCGATGAGGCCTACCGCAATGGCAATATGAATTGGGGGCCGCGCTTTGTTGAGATGGTCGACATGCTGGAGCGCTTCCTCTTTGATGGCACGTTGGGCGAGGCGCGCGAAGGCGAGCTTAAACCATCGCTTCGAGCTCTTAAGCATCACCGCAGCCCGGACTTGAGCGGGGACGGTTCGCCGCATTTTCTAGTCAATGAAGCGGTCGTGGAGTGGTGTTTAAAAAATCGAGAATTAATTCCGATTTAAATTTCAAAACGCCGCACTAGCCAACCACCAACCACGCAAATCCAACCATACGAGCCGTCCAAATGAGCGTGCGGATCCAATTGCTGCGCACGAGCCGTTGAATGACCTCCAAATTGTGTCCATCGCGTCCAAGCCGGTTATGCAGCGGTATCTGAATGAAAGCGGTCGAAAGCCAGACCAATCCGGTCAGCGCGGCCAAGACCCAAGTGATTGCGGTCCCGTTTTGGACGACCAAAAGCGCACTAAGTGACAATTCGCCCAGCATGAGTGGGGCGACGATCCATGTGATTCGGCTTGCATGCGCTGTGTGATACGCGGCGAAGTGTGAAGCCGGGACGTTTGCAAATTGTGGGTACACCACGACTTGAATGGTCCAGCATAGGCCGGCAAGCATGCCCGTTAGGATGAGTTGTAAAATCAACATGTCTACGAGATGCGAAGCTAGGTGTTTTGATGCATCAATGACCCTAACAAGCTCGACAAGCGAAGTTCCTCACGCGGCAAGAAGTCGCAATAAATGATCTTTAGTCAGAATTTTGAGCTCGTTTGAATCCTGCAGAAACGGCGCAACGTCTGCCTGAACTGCTGACCAATCCAACGTCTGAAGCCGTTCCGCGATAAGGTTTTTCCAAGTCGAAGGTGTTGGTAAATTCCCATCGTACCCAGACTGTTTGAGTGCGTTCCCAAGGAGCGTCAGGTTTGGCGCCGGCCAAGTGGGGTCGGCCAGATACCAGAGAAGATCGTAGAGGTCTCGTCCTTTGACATAGTCGCGCTGAAGCACAGCATGGAGTTTTCCTGCAAGCAACGACGCGCTGTCGTGGTGGTACAAGTTCAAGAGCACATGTCGACGCACAATGGTCGTCTCCGTCACGGCACCTGCTGGTGGGTTGGTATCAACTTCAATCTTGATCGCCAAGACTTGGTGAGTGTGTCCCGACAGGCCCAGTTCGGCCGGGAGTCCACGAAACCGCACGAAGGCGCTGTGAACCACCCGAGCGGTACTCAGTTTCACCTCAATATCGTAATCCTCAGCGCGAAGATTCGCTGCAGCGGTGCTCAGCCACGCCTTGAGGTCGTAGCCATCACTCTCGCCCTCGAGCGCAAAGTCGAGATCCTCGAAATAGCACGGTATCGCGTAAAGAAATCGAAGCACTGTACCGCCATGAAACGCGATGCGGGTCATCGCGCCCGCGCGCTGCAGTTCTTGCAGCAGCCGAGCCTGTAAGTATTCGCGGCAAATGCTCCACCCCTCATCCACGTTTGCTGCGCGCTCAACCAGCCGTTTGAGGTGGTCTTTCATAGGCTAATATACTCCTCGTCGTCGTAACTGAGAGACCTGATAGCGCCGGCCGCTCGCAGAGCCTTTGGTGTGCCCCATCGTTGCGCTGCAGCATCAAGTGCCTTGAAGTCGAAAGTCTCCGGATTTTGAAGTCGTAAAGACCGCAAATATTCTTCGTGGTCGCCGCCTGCCACTAAATGCACAAGGTCGAGCAGCGCTTTAGCTGGTGTCGCGACCCAGGCGTGTTGCCCGTCGCGAACCTCCACAGACTCGTACCCCCAGAAGTACTTTGGTTTCAGATGACGGTAGATATGCTGTCCCAGGCCGGTGGAATAATCGGAAGCCCGTCGAGTGGTGACGCTGGTCGTCGTAGGCACGTTTTCGGGAATCAGGTCATGATAGCGGAGTGCCGATTGCAGACTCACGTAAGATGGAGCGCAAATCGCATTTGCTAGGACAAATGGGTGGGCTTCGACTCGACGATAAGGCTCCGCAAGTGTGTAGACACCGCGCCGCAACTGGATGATTACGCCGCGGTCCGTCCAACGACTCAATTGCTGACGAACTCCGGCTGGATCAACATCGCCCGCCAACAAAATGCTGGACTCGAACACCGGTTCATCGCCCACAAGGCTCAAAAGGTCGGATAGATTCATCGCAGCAATATGGCAAGAATGTATAGTTGACGCAATGAATTTTATTGTGCCGCGAAAAATGGGCCTTAGCCGCGTATTTCTCGACTGGCGTTCGAATAAATCACCTTAAAACCTCGGAAGCGCGGCAGCTGTTGCCGATCGGGAACACCAACGCGCCGCCCCATCTGGTGTTAGGATGACCTATGGCTCGTCGGGCGGGCTTCGCAAAGATAGGTTCCGTCGCGGTGTTTGGCACTCCAGAGGTCCGCGGCAAGCAAGAACGGCCTGCTACGAATCCAAAAAACCGGCTGCAAACTTCAGCGACAGGGTCAGCACCAACCCTACCGGCACCCCGATGAGCGTCGAGACCACCCATCCAAGGCCAAACCAGTGGGTTATAACGATGGCGCCGATGATGAGCGGAATCCAAAGAATGGTGGTGATCAGTTCGGACGGACGCATGAAAATCCAGAAGAAGGATGATGACTTCAGCAGACGTTGCGCTTCATCCGCATCTCGTCGATTGAAAATAGAATGCCTTATCGTTTCGCGGTTTACCCCAGACGTCAACGTGCGGTGGTTGCCCCAGCCACTGGGTTGTTTCTATCTTGTGCGGTGGTCTTCTGAGCTAGCCGCGAACCACGACTTCACGGCTTGCGTTTGAATAAATCACTTTGAATCCGCGAAAGCGCGGTAGTTGTTGGCGATCGGGCACACCAACGCGGCGCGCAGCCCCATCCAGCGGCGTTAGGATGACCTTATGGCTCGTCGGGCGGACTTCGCAAAGATAGGTTCCGTCGCGGTGTTTCCAGGTGCGCGGGAAATCGTCGCGCAGCGTTTGGAGTTCCCAGTCGGGAACCCCTGAAAGGGCCGTCATATCAGGCGCGACGTCTTTGCCTTCTAGCAATGATAGGTCTTCGGTGCGCTCGACACCGACCTCACTTAAGCGCGCGGCCAGCCAGGTCACTTCATCGGGCACGGACCGCGATTTTAGTTCGTCCAAATTCCAATGACTCGTGTCGTCCATCGGGCGCCACATCGAAAGAATTCGCCATAAATGGAAGGCGTCGGCAATACGTTCGCGGGCGTCTGTGCGCTTCATCAATCGGCCTTCGATGATGAGCTTGGCCGCGGCATCACAGAGCTCTTTATCGCGCAGGGTTTTTTCGCCTGCTTCCAGAACAATTCCGGCGAGTTCGCGGCGCACGGTTGCTGTGACCTTTCCGTGGGTGACACGGATATCGGCGACCTCCAAGGTTCCGAAGCCCAATTCAGCAAGGACTTGCGGCCGGCAGGGCAGCAACATACGCCCGACGCCATTCACGCCGTTGCCGGTATCGTCGCCGATCCAGAATTGGTCCAGCACAGCACCCGCGACGGGCAAGTCTTTAACGTTGCGCCGCTCATGGTTGTGCGGCTCCCAAGGATATAAACGCAGCTCGACCTCACCATTGCTCCATGGCTCGCCGCTTCCAAACGCGCGCTTGCCCTTGGCTCGGCCGCGCAACAGGTATGCGGCTTCGGGCACACGTTTCAAGATGTGTTTCGCAAGTTCGTCGGTGGCCCCAGGGGCCTCAAAATCGCCGAAGGGGTCGAGGCGTTTGCAGCCAAGCAGTCCGCGCAATCGTGTTGCCGCCAGGCGTGCGTCTTTGAGCGTCGATGCGTTTAACCTGTGTCGATTCGCATCGCCGTGTCGCAAGGCGATTAACGCCTCGTCGACTTCGTTTTCGCATGAATCAAAAAGGTCGCGGCGTTGGGCGGCGACGGCCGCGGGTGCTGGCAAAAGCCGGCTTCATGAAGAGTAATGCATGATTAAATAGAGGCATGCGGCGTCAGAAGAAGCTTGTCGAAAAGATATACACGATCAAAAATTGACCCAATTACTCAATAATCTTGGCGGCCATCCGCCTGGGGTACAACATATGAAAATCGACCTAGTTCGCTCCAGTCGCGATGGTGACCAATTTCATTATTTCTGGGCAGCCAGTCGCTGTTTGAAGCTACTTCAGCCAAAGAATGATCTCGTCGCGGTAAGCATCGAAGGGGCGTCACCGTATGAGCAACCTAAAATGAATGTCATCGCGGGTGAAGAGGTGATTGACATCGCGGAGTATTTTGGCAGTGAAGATGTCGGTGAAGCCACTCGCGTTCGATACATGCAGCTCAAACACTCAACAACTCGTGTTGACGTGGCTTGGACATGGAGTGAACTGGAGCAGACCTTAAGGAAATTCGCCCAACGATATGAACAACAAAAGAAAATGTGTTTAGAGGACTGCCTTTCATCAAAGTTTGAGTTTTGGTTTGTCACAAATCGAAAGATCGGCTTGAAGATTCGTGCAGTCGTTGAAGATGTGGTGAATGGTCACATTTCTCGATATCCAACCGATTTGAAGAAATTAAAAAAACACACTAATTTGAGTGGTGCGTTATTGACTGATTTTTGCCGGATGCTGCATTTTAAAGACGGCGAAGTTGGATATTGGGAACAACGTAATTTACTTCATTTAAATGTCGCAAGCTATCTTCCTGGGCCAGATGTTGATGCCTCTACACAACTTAAGGAATTGGTAACCCGAAAGGCTCTTTCAGAAAATGCACAAAATCCCATAATTAAAAAATGTGATGTGCTACGTGCGTTGAAGTCGGATGAGAACCAACTTTTCCCGGCCCCAAACAAAATCATTAGTGTCGTTGACGCGATTCAGCGAGAACAACAATCCGAAATCCTCGCTTCAATCGTTGAGGCCAACGCTCCACTGGTCATTCATGCCGCAGGAGGTGTTGGGAAATCCACTTTCGCGACCCAAATTGGCAATGGTCTACCAAGTGGTTCAGTCGCAATTGTTTATGATTGCTTTGGCGGTGGAGACTATCGAAGTGCAACTGGCGAGCGTCATAGCCATAAACGCGCTTTCGTCCAAATGGCCAATGAACTCGCAGCACTGTCTCTTTGCGATCCGTTGGTGCCAGGGCGTGCCGACAGAACAGAATATGTTCGAGCATTCATGTACCGGTTGACTCAAGCGGCCGACGCACTGCGTGCGGCGACCCCGGATGCAATCTTGTGTGTCATTGTCGATGCGGCCGATAATGCCCAAATGGTGGCCGACGAAATGAACGAAACTCGCTCGTTCGTGCGTGATCTCATAAAAGAACGCGCCCCAATAGGCGTGCGACTGGTGTTCTTGTGCCGGTCACATCGGCAGGGGATTTTGGAAGCGCCTCCGAACACGATTAGGATAGAATTACGACCATTCAGTCGCCAGGAAACATCGGTTTTCCTGACTCAAGTTTATGGCAACGTGGCTGACAATGATATCGACGAGTTTCATCGTTTGAGTTCTCAGACCCCCCGAGTACAGGCTTTAGTCGTTTCTCGTGGGGCGTACTCGTTGAAGGAAACACTTGATCGTCTTGGCCCACAAGTTGCCACGGTTGATAGCGTAATTGCTAAACTATTGGATGAAGCACTCGCACAACTGAAATACAACTCTACAAAAGGTGAAAACCACGAAATTGATAGGCTTTGTTTAGCACTCACATTATTGCGACCCATGATTCCAATACAAGTTCTCGCTAATATGTGTGAGGTGGAGTCTGAAGTTATTGTGAGTTTCGCTAACGACTTCGGGCCTTCTCTTTTGGTGAAAGATAACGCAATACAGTTTCGAGATGAGCCAACCGAAACTTGGTTTCGTGAGAAGTTTCAACCGACAAAACCCCAATTGTTGAGTTTTGTGGCAATACTCATGCCCTTGGCGAAGCGAAGTGTCTATATTGCGTCAGTGCTGCCGCAGTTAATGTTGCAGGCTGAGCAACTTTCCGAGCTGGTGGAGTTAGCCCTCTCACAAGCGGGCCTGCCAAACGGCAACGAACTGGAGCGACGTGATGTGGAGCTGAAAAGGCTTCAATACGCACTGAAAGCCGCACTTCGCGACGGACGTCGAGCAGATGCTACGAAGTTGGCGTTTAAGGCCGGTAATGTCACGGCAGGCGACGGCCGTCGCCGAAAACTACTACGGAAGAATACAGACCTTGCCTCTAAATTTCTGCCGACGGACTCTATTCAACAAATTGCCTCGCAAGGAGTTTTGGCGGGAGGTTGGCTGGGATCACAAAATGTTTACGAAGCAGCCATTTTGTCGGGACATTTAGAGTTCAGAGGTGATGCGCGCGGACGATTAAGGATGTCCCACGACTGGTTAGAAAGCTGGACAAGCTTGCCGGCAAGCCAAAATGGAAACGATTCAATTTCACTGCAAGATATTGCTGAAATTGCCTTCGCAGAACTCAATGTTGAGGGCGCGGAGTTTGCTGTGGAGGGGTTAGGCGATTGGGGTCCCGACAGTGTCTCGTGGGAGGCGGGTCGTATTCTTGTGCGCCGTTTGATTGACCATGGACGCTGGTCAGATTTGGAAAAACTCGCAGTTGCGGCCCAATCGAACGTGCTTTTAGTTGCTGCCATCGTGGTCGAGCTAAGAGCGGTTCATAGAAATCCGCCGCACGACGTTCTTGCGATTGTAGTCCAGTCGCTTCTTGCCCAACCTGTTCATTTTGGAAGTAATGCTCTTGACCAAGCAAATGACGCGATAGAACCAATCGTTGCGATTGTTGAAGCCGCGTTGGCGCTACAAGTATGTTCGAAAAATGATGCTTCAAGATTGCTCACATACTATTTGCCGAATGAGCCTCCGCGTGGCCTTTCACCAAAGTTCTCTAGTCATAGGTTCCCGCTATTACGGGGCTACTGCTTGCGATCGGCGTTAGACGGTGATGAGATTGAAGTTGTCGATCTTGCTTCAAGTGACTTGAAGAAACTGATCGCGAAACGCAGCCCGTCTAGTCACAATAATCGATTGTCGGATTTTGAGCAGGAGATTGGAGTTTTACTTCCATGGCATAAGCTTTGGTCCGCTGTTGTAGTTGCGCAAATAGATGGGGCAGAGATTTGTAGCAGAATAGAAATCTTAGCCAAGATTACCGCACAGTCAGAACAACGCCAACTCTCCGAAGATTCAAGTATTTGGAATCAGGTCGCCGTTCTTTGGATGGATATTCTAAATCGTGGTGGGGTTACAGACACACCACAGTTGTCGGTATTTGAGCAATGGCGCCAAGCACTTAAACGACCCCTGTTCACGCCAACAATCATAACACTCTGTCGCACTTGTTCCCAACGGCCTGATACAGCAAGTCACGCGGTAAAATATGCGTCCGAGGCTTACATTCAAACAAAAAGTGATGTCGAAACAACAGCTGAGGACAAACTGGAAGAGTTCATTGAAATCGCGCGGGCGGTATTGGTAGTCAGTAGACGAGATGCGCAAACTTACTTTGACGAAGCAGTGACGGTCGCCAGCAGCATTGGTGATGAAAATCTTGCGCGTTGGGGGGCTTTACTTGATCTTGCGAACCAAGCTGATGGAAACGGCACATGTCATTCTGAAATCGCATATCGTTTCGCTCGATGTGCGGAGCTAACTTATAAGTTCGTCGTTCGCGATAAATATTTTCCGTGGGAAGAGACCATAGTCGCACTGTGCGGCCTTTGCCCGGTATCTGGCATTACCATTTTAAGTCGTTGGCGGGATAGGGGATTTGGTTGGTCCAGGAGGCTGCTTCCAAGTGCGGTGGAGAGATTGGTCCAAACCAAGATAATTGATCCTCGAGATGCCATTCCCTTATTGGGATTTCGTGCAGAGTGGGACTATGGAAAAATCCTTGAGTCAATTTGTGCTCTAAACATCTTGTCCGATGAGAGGCTGTTTGCGATCGAAAATTTGGCACGACATGCGCTTCTGAGTGAATCGGAATTAGCAGTGTTCACAACCCTTAACGAAGTTGCCAAGAACCATAAGATTATTATTGAAGACATAGACGAAAAAATCATGATTTTGAAGCGGAATGAAGCTTCGCAAAATCATGATGTCCATATCGCACCAGACTTTGGGGAGAATATTCTCCCCTGGGACGAGATTTTCGCCGCTAATAACCTGTCGACAAGCGTTGGGCTGACGGCAGCCTATTCATCGTTCAAGGAAACGAAACCACCTTGGCAGTTTAAAGCCTTTGTTGTTCACGCCATAAAACGTGTAGCGGTAGGGGCCGAGATCGAATTCCTTAAGGCGTTGATAAATATGCCTGAGTTTATTTGGTATCATTTGGAAGCCCTTTTGGATGCGATACCCAAGGATTGGGTTCAGAGACCAGTTATCTCCAATGGACTGCGAAGTATCGTAGAGACGGTATGTGTGCGAAACTGTTTAGATATAGGAGCTTATAGATGTTCTGGTTTCTTTCCGTTCGCACTTGTGCAGTCACTTGTCGACTTTGACGAGTCGGAAATTATTGATGTTCTTTTAAAGGCGATTGGTGAACGTCCGGAAATCATATCGCCTAAACAGCTCTTTTCACTAATTGGACTTCTCACAACTAAGCTTTCAAATGAAGAAGCATTGAATTGCTTCAGTTTTGTCCTGGAACTATTTGAACCAGATTTGACTGATGATATTGGTGACGGGCCTTGGGATCGTTCCATTAGTCCACTAAATACGGTTCCCAAGGCCATTGCTGGATATCTTTGGGCGGCTTTGGCAGCGCCATCTGCTCATCTTCGATGGGAGGGGGCTCATGTCGTTCTCGATCTTTGCTTGCTCGACCGAAAAGACGTACTTGATGAATTGCTGAACATTGCTCAAACAAAGAGTGGTGGACCTTATGTGGACCGTAAGTTGGTTTTCTATAATCTGCACGGCATTCTGTGGCTGCTGATTGGTCTTGCAAGAGCCTCACTCGACGCCCCCAAGATTGTAGCCTATTATTCCGCCGAACTAAATACATGGGCGCAACTCAAAGAACCACATGTTCTCATCAGGCATTTCGCAGCTCGAACACTTCTTCAACTTATTTCATCCGGAGAACTCAAAGATGAGGATGGCCATTTTTCACAACTATTCCAAATCAATAAATCACCGTTTCCAACCATTGAGTCCGATTGTTACGAACGAAACTTTGGAGGCGAAACAGATATCGAATATACAGACGAGGCGGATACATATTTTTTCGGCATCGATATTGGTCGCTACTGGTACTATCCACTTGCCCGGGTTTTTGGGCTCACCCAAGCCCAGGTCGAGAAAATGGCATTGAAGACTATTCGGGACGACCTTAATTATTATGGAACGGGTCGCTGGGACGACGACGAGCGTCAACATCGACAAATATATGAAAGTAGAAGTCAATACGGTCATCAGTCATCATATCCTCGAACTGACAATCTACAATTTTACCATTCATACCACGCAATGATGATTGTCGCAGGCAGGCTATTGGCGACTACGCAAACTCATAATGACCCAAAAATGGGCATATCCGATGAATTTGCTGACTGGTTGTCGCGGCATGATCTTACCCGGGGAGATGGGAGATGGCTTTGGGACCGGCGAGACTATGAACCTGTACGATTGGGGGATCGACCTGCCGAAGATTCCGTTGCGCGACAGCCAGTCATAGTTGATGAGTTTCAACAAGCAATTCAGATTGATGACTGGGTTAACCTTTGGGGTTATTGGGTGGAGGGAGATTCAGGTCGACATTATAGCACAAGAATTTCTAGTGCATTGGTTCGCCCAGATAAATCACAATCGCTTTTGTGTGCTTTGTCGACAGCAAAAAACTCACATGACTACGCAATACCAACATCATCCAGCGATATGGAGATTCAAGAAGGTGATTTTGAGTTAACAGGATGGTTGGTCGATGATCAACGAGATCGGCGACTTGACGAACACGACCCTTGGGCTGGTGGAATTGGTTTTCCTCCACCATATCCAGCGGCATTCGTGGTTGATGAAATGTGCCTTCAATCTGACTCGGATTTACGGTGTAGATGATCGTCGAGAAACGCGGAAAGTTGGACATGCCGCGTAGAAATGACAAACGGCGTCTTTTTTCACATTTCAGATTTTGAGGGG
>Ga0100385_1000437_pt1 | contig 50300 bp, 43 predicted proteins | sample CryGeymeta201509_FD_81543 | JGI IMG/M metagenome (GOLD analysis project Ga0100385, IMG submission 81543) | Groundwater microbial communities from Crystal Geyser aquifers in Utah, USA - Crystal Geyser metaG 2015-09 | ecosystem: Environmental > Aquatic > Deep subsurface > Groundwater | place: USA... | reverse complement strand
CCATTCAGGGCGCGATCGAAAGCCTGGGCCACGAGGTCGTCTTGCTTGAGGCAAGGTCAGATATCCTTCGTAAAATCGAAGACGCAAATATCGACGTGGCTTTCAATGTTTCTGAAGGTCTGACGGGGCGAACTCGCGAGGCAGTCGTGCCCGCGATTCTAGACATGCTTGGCATTCCATTCACGGGTTCCGATGCAGTCACAATGGCGCTCACACTCGACAAGGCCTTGGCCAAACGTGTTGTTCGCGATGCCGGCGTGCCGACCCCACGATCCGTGCTGCTTTTTACCGGTAAAGAAAAGCTGCCCGCTGGAATCTCCTATCCCGTGATGGTGAAGCCGGTTGCCGAGGGATCCTCGAAAGGCGTCCTGGATTCGGGAGTGGCCGAAAACGAAGCCGAATTGCGCCAGAAGGCGCTGGCCATGATCGAAAAATACAAACAGCCGGCCCTTGTGGAGACCTACCTGTCTGGTCGGGAATTCACGATTGGTTTGCTGGGAGGACCTCGCCCGCGCGCGTTGCCTCCAATGGAAATCGTGTTCAAACCCGGCGTTAAGAACCCTGTGTATTCCTTTGCCCATAAACAGGAAGCAGGTCTTGTCAGCTATCAGGTCCCGGCCATTTTGGACGCGAAGCTCGCCAAAGAAATCAACCATGTTTGCCGGCTGTCATTTGAGGCCTTGGGCTGTCGCGATGTTGCGCGTATAGACGTTCGCTGTGACGGCAATGGAGTGGTGAATTTCATCGAGTGCAACCCCCTGCCCGGCCTCACTCCAGGCTGGTCGGACCTTTGCCTCATTTCGGACGCTGCAGGAATCACCTACGAAGAGCTTATCAAACAGATCTTGTCTCCAGCGTTGCGCCGCTGGAAGAACCAACGACGTGCTCCGCACGTGGCGCAAAAACAGAAGGCAAAGACATGAGCGACCGTCGTCGTTATCGGGATTTGGGGTTGACCATTGGCGTGTTTCCCACGGGGAAACAGAATGCAATTACCGATGTGGCTGGCGTTCGAGTCGGCCACAGCACCGTGATTCACGACGACGGACCCGCGCGCACAGGCGTGACGGCCATCTTGCCCAATGAAGGCAACGTGTTCATGGACCGGATGGTCGGTGGCTCTTTTGTATTGAATGGCGCAGGCGAACTCTCGGGCTTGGTCCAGGTGCAGGAATGGGGGTTGATTGAAACGCCCATTCTATTGACGAATACTCACAGCGTCGGCATGTGCTCGGGCGCCCTCACTGCGACGTTGTCCAAGCTTTATCCCACGATCGGAGACACCCACGACGTCTTGATTCCGCTGGTCGGTGAGTGCGACGATTCCTATTTGAATGACATCAAAGGGCAGCATGTGAAGCAAGTTCACGTGGACGAAGCGCTCTCGAACGCGACCGATACCGTGGTTCCTGAGGGCAATGTTGGTGGCGGAACCGGCATGGTGAGTTTTGACGTCAAAGGTGGCATTGGAACATCTTCGCGCATCGTGAAAATGACCGAGTCCTACACGATTGGCGTGTTGGTCATGAGCAATGTTGGACGTCTGGAAGACCTCCGGATCGACGGTGTCGACATCGGCAATCGGTTGCTCCGAGAAGGATTCCAACCCGGTGATATTCGTCCCAATCTCTATGGAAGCATCATTGCGGTGCTCGCCACGGACGCCCCGCTTTCGACGCACCAAATCAACCGGCTCTGCAAACGGGTCGCCCTGGGCATCGGTCGTGCAGGTTCTTATGCGGCACACGGATCGGGCGAAATCGTACTCGGGTTCTCGACCGCCAACAGCGTTCCGCGCGACGGAGACCAAGAAGTGTATGATTTCCGCGCGATGGCAGACACCCGCATGGACAAACTTTACCGTGCGGCGATCGAATGCACCGAAGAAGCCATGATCAACGCGATGTGCATGGCTCGTCCGATGTCGGGAATCAACGGTCATTATGTTCATGCGCTACCTCTGGATGACCTCGCCGCCATCATGCGACGTGTGGCTGCTGCATGACTTTTTTGCGACTTTCCATCAGGCTCTTGATCTCGATGGCACGTGCAGATAGCTTCACGCGACTTATGGAATGAGGAATTCAGTGAAAAACATCTCCTGGTTAGTAGTGTCGATTTTGTTGGTGGGAGCGTGCTCGGACGATAAGACAGGGGTTTCGATCCCTTGCACGGATGACGAACTCTACGACCAAGTTAACGACGTATGCGTGCCACGTGGGGTGCCGACTCCAGACGTTGGCTTGCCAGATGTGGGCGAGACCGACGCGGGCGACAACACTAATAACACCGTGCCTGACATGGATGTTGTCCCGGACATGAACCAGCCTAATCCATGCGATCGCGACAACGATGGCGCGGAAGCGATCTCTTGTGGCGGTGACGATTGCGACGACTCGGCTCCGTATTTGTCTCCACTCCTTCCAGAGTTTTGTGACGACATCGACAACGATTGTTCTGGCGTGAACAACGACGGCATCGACTGCTCATTCTTCGCCCACAGCAACGACAAGTTGTATCGGGTCGACCCATTTGCGAAGACCATCGTCGAAGAAACGACCCCGATGCCACGTGGTGCGGATACCCTTCAGGATATCGACACCCATCCCGATGGTCGGCTTTTTGGTGTTTCACGCACAGGGCTCTTCCGTTTCGACGAGCCAGGCAACAAATGGGTTAAGGTGGGCGACTTTGGAATCGAAGTGGGTGACCCCAATGGCATGGCGATCGACCAAGGTGGGGCCGTCTTGATCACCGCAGGATCACAGACTTTCGAAGTCGACGCTGAAACCGGGGTTGCCACGTTGCTCGGCGACATGGGGGACTTCTACTCAAGCGGCGATTGTGTCGTGAATAAATACGACACGCTCTACATGACCTCTAAGCGTGACATGGAAGACGACAGCCTGATTTCCATCAATCGAGAAACCGGAGCGGGCACTCAAATCGGCATCACTGGTTTTCGAAAGATCTACGGATTGACCTTCGCTTGGGGCAAGCTCTGGGGGCTCAACGATCAGGGGCAGCTTATCACGATCGACCTTCGAACCGGCGCCGGCACCTTGGAGCAAACCTTTGAGGGCGTGCGTTTCTTCGGAGCTGCAAGCACTCCGAACCGCTGAGCTTGGGACTCGTGCGATTTGCCTGTATGCTGACCGCCAAGCCTTCAACCCAGATGAGTCATGGCCAACTTTCTTGATTCTTCATCCGATACGGACCGACGTATCGGTGATTTCGCGACCCGACTTTTTCGTGTCGAATCTCATATTCGGCGAGGCGAACGTCGTGCGGCTCGCGCCCAATTGAACGGCATGCTCGATGAACTCGAGTTGCTCGCTCGTGAGATCGAGTTACCTCTTGAAACCATCATCGTTGGTGCCCAACTCGGGTTTTTTTCAGGTGGGTCGCTGACGCGCGGTCGCATTCCTGGGGCCATCATTGGTGCGTGTGCAGGTTGGATGTACGGGCAGCATAATCATCTGCAGTACCGCCGCCTCATTGTAGAGCTGATCGAACGCGTCGCAGAACTCTACACCTCGCTTGAGCTCGCCGACCGGCAGGCTGCGGCAAAAATTGAAAAGAGCGCCTGAAGCGCGTAGTTTGGTCGCATGCGCTCAATTTATTTACTAGCTATCATCGGACTGGTTGCCTGCGCCGAGGGAGAAGTCCCTTCGGCCGACGCGGGTGATGCAGGTGTCATGACGTCTAACGACATGGCGGTCCTTCCGGATTCCACCACCACTTCCGACCCTGATGTTCCTTCGGTGTGCGGCGTGTGCTGTCCGGGCGACCGGATGTGTTCTGACGACGTGACATCGTCAAGCTGCAAAGCTGACGGATCGGGGTTCGAAATGAGTCCGTGTGTGGGCGACGAAACCTGCACCGACGGTATCTGCACCGTGGCGCCCGTTTGTCAGCCCGGCGAAAAATCATGTTTCGACACGACGACCGTGCTGACGTGCCGGCAAACTGGCGACGGCTTCACGACCTCGCCCTGTGTCGGTGAGACCACGTGTATTGACGGGGCGTGTCTTTCGGGATCTGGGCTGGGCGCCGCATGTACCACCGACGACGAGTGCGTCACGGGCAATTGCCATTGCGACTCTGCTGAGGGGTGTCCCTCCTCGATTTCGACCGGCTACTGCACGACTCAGACCTGCACTTTCGACTCATGTGGTCGTGACGCGATGTGTTTTGTAGCGGGCGTGGCTCCCCTGAATAACGTTGCTGCGGATTACGACCATTGTGTCCCGAAATGCACCGTAGGCTCATGTCCTGCGGGTCGAGAGTGCATCAGCGTACCGGTTCGCACCGTCGACGGCGTGATTTGGGAACAAGCCTGCTATTTTTCGGGATTTGTGGGTATTGGTGGCAAGTGCACCACAGACACACAGTGCATCGGTGGCACGTGCCTGAAAGACTACTATTCGATCGGATACTGCACACGCGAGTGCTCCGACGACGGCATCTGTCCCGATACCGCGGCGTGCGTGAGCTTGATTCCAGGCAAGCATCACTGTTCAACGCTTTGTGGTGATGGATCGGTGATGAGCCAGGCGCCCTGCCCGTTTACGACAGCTGAGCCGCTCGAAACTCAATGCAAGCTCTTCTCGGACCGAGACGGCTTTGCTCGCAAAGCCTGCTACTCGCCGTGATTTTCGGACTCAGCTGACGCGGTGGAACTTGATGAGGTTCGTTTCGGCGTTTGCGCGAACCGGTGAGCCCATCACAATCACGATTTCGTCGCCCGACTTGATGTCGTGGTGGTCCTTCAGCACCGTTTCGATACGTTCCACGGCGTGCTCCATCGTGTAGGTCTGGTCGCCCACAATATTGGCCTGAAGGTTCAGGTCGATATGATGAGGCACGACGCCCCAATACAACGCCATCTGGCGGGCGAGAGTCTCGTCCGGTGTGCATGCGAAGATGGGTTTGTTGGGCCGATGGGCCATTAAGAGCCGAGCGCTTGATCCCGAAAGCGTCAATACGACGATTCCACGAACATCAAGTTCCCGCGCCGCCATGGAGGCACTGCGCGCAACCGCGCTTGGAAAGCTCCTCAAGTACTCGGTTGAGATGTCTTCTCGAGAATCCTCGTAGATGGCACTTCCTTCAACTTCTTTGATGATGTCGGCCATCATCTGAACCGCTGCAATCGGGTATTTCCCTGAAGCCGTTTCTCCCGAGAGCATCACGGCGTCAGTTCCGTCGAGCACGGCGTTGGCGACGTCAGAGGCCTCGGCCCGCGTTGGACGCGAGTTCTCGGTCATCGACTCAAGCATCTGGGTCGCAGTGATGGTTGTGCGTCCCATCGACTTCGCCAGTTTGATCGCCATCTTTTGAATGACAGGGACTTTCTGGGGAGGCAATTCCACACCGAGATCACCACGCGCGATCATGATTCCGTCCGAGACCGCGATGATCTCGTCGAGCACAGCGATGGCCTGTGGTTTCTCGATCTTCGAAATGATTTTTTGGGGTGCAGATGCCGGCATGCGCGCACGCAACATATGGATGTCGAGTGCGGAGCGCACGAAGCTGAGTGCGATGTAATCAACGCCCAGCTCAAGGCCGAACTCCAAGTCCTCGCGGTCTTTTGGAGTCAGGCTTGGGGCAGAAACTGCCGCAGTGGGGATGTTGATACCCTTATTATTCTTCAGGGTGCCGCCGATCTCGACGATCGTGCGGACATCGAGGCCATGAACGTCTGCCACTCGCAGTCTGAGAAGACCGTCGTCGAGCAGCAAGATGTCGCCAGGATGGACGTCATAGGGCAGGTCCGAATAGGTCGTCGAAACGCGATCATCGTCGCCCAGGATGTCGTCGGCGGTGATGACGAATTCGGAGCCCTCGATCAACTGAGTCGAGCCCGTCTCGAACTTGCCGACGCGAATCTTGGGGCCTTGCAAGTCCTGTAGGATCGCGACAGTGCGTCCCATGTCCTTTGATAGCCTACGAAGCGTGTTGTACACGGCTCGATGGTCGTCGTGGGTGCCATGAGAAAAATTCAGCCGAGCGACGTTCATGCCAGCCGAAATTAACTCAGCGAGCATCTCTTCGGAGCTGGAAGCGGGCCCAATAGTGCAGACAATTTTTGCGCGGCGCATGATGACTCACAGTGGTCGGAAAAACCACTATCACGTATCACGGAAGCGCAGCACGCAACAGTAAACAGGATCACATCACGACGCGATTTCGCCCGGATTGTTTGGCAACGTAGAGACGGTCGTCGGAGATTTTGACGAACGCGAACGGGTTCAACTCGGGATCGCCCAACGCGGCTACCGCCTCGCGGTATTCAAGCAAATCCGAGACTCCCATCGACATCGTGACGGGGATCGAAATGTTGTCGAATACAAAAGGTTCCCCGTCGATGAGTCGACGAAGCTTTTCTCCCAAATGTGCGCCCTGGACTTTGCCCAGCTCTGGCAGCATCAAGATGAATTCTTCGCCACCGTAACGGCCAAACACATCGTCGCGACGAATATGTTCTTTGATACGTCGCGCCACCTGCCGAAGGATATGGTCACCCGCCAGATGGCCGTAGGTGTCATTGATGGCTTTGAAATGATCGATGTCGAGCATCACCAGTGTGAGCTCGCGGTCGTAACGCAGAGACCGGCTCATCTCGCGTTCCATCTCTTTCAAGAAGTAACGCTTATTATAGATCTGTGTCAGACCATCGGTCGTGGTCAGTTTGTAAATCTCGTCGTGGTATTGCGCTTCGACATTCGAGCCCGAAAGAAACTTGAAGATGGTGCGTCCGATCTTGATTTGGTCGCCGTCCATCAGCTTCTTTTCACGCACCTGATTGTCGTTAACGTAGGTGCCGTTGGTCGATTCGAGGTCACGGGCGACCACGGAATCACCGTAATTATCAATCACAGCGTGGGATCGGGAGATCGACTCTTCGTCGATCTGAATATCAACCTTGCTCGAACGACCGATCACGGTCGAGCTTTGAGCGAGGACGTATTTTTTGCCCAAGTCGGCGCCGTTGATCACCACAAGGCAAGCGTCTTTCTTCGCCTGTTCCTTAGGGACCTTAGAGATAACCGTTACAACTGTGCTGTCTTTTCCCATGCTCACCGAGCGCGGTCGTTCAATCGAAGTTTCACATTAGTTCTATGGGGGAATCCTACATTGCAACGACGCGCAACGCAAAGAGCCCACTCGACAAGAGATGTAATGAAAGCCCCCTTTGACCCGGATTTCTTCCCTGCTGACAAAGAAATATCGGTATGAAGCCGTGCTGCACCCCATGGTTGGCGGGCTCGGAAGCCTATCTGCGCGGTGACCGAACGACTCTCATGGGAATTCTTTGATGCACACGGTAGAATAGTGTGAGGATTTCCGTGGTTCCATTGTTGAATCAGGGAGTGCGTAAAGAATGAGCCTTCGGCCAACACAACGAACCCCCAATACGCTGCAATTCATCATCTCAATCGGGATTGCGATCGTGTTGCATATTCCTGGACTCCTCCTCTTATCGATGTGGGAGCCGCAGGCCGCGGGAGACGTGCGTCCATACTCGGCGGAGGCCGGCACAGCGCGGTCGAAGCAGTTCAGCGTTAAAGTTCTGAGCGAAAAAAAGCCCCCGAAAAAAGAAGAGAAACCTAAAGAAGAAGATGAAGAAAAACTTCAATTCGTGAGCGCTCCCCTCCCTGAGGTTGAAGAGGTGCCGGACAGGGCCAAATACCTCGACCGGGTTGCATCGAAGGCTCTTAAAGAGACGGTTCGTAAGGCCGCGCCCGGCGCCCCGGTGGTTCCTGTCGCCAAGCCAATGCCCAAAGAACGCCCGGCAAACGAGAAAGCTGAGAGTGGGCAGACTTCGCCCCCCCAAGAAGACGACAGGGTTGCGAAGGGTGTGAAAGAGAAATTGGCAGAGGGGGGGGATTTAGCGCGGGAAAAGGCGACCAACGCTCCCCTGCGTCCGACCGCTCAGCCCAAGAATGGTGGAGGGGCGGAGACACCACGGTTGGCGTTGCCTAATTTTGCGAATACGCCGCTGATTTCTCCCAACGGAGATAACGGGTCGATCGATTATCTGCGCGACGTCGACGAAGGCGACAAAACCCTGCTGAATCGCAAGGAATCACGGTACGCAGCGTTTTTTGATCGGGTAAAAATTCAGATCGCCGACAAATGGTCTCCTGTAACGACCTATCGCAAACGTGATCCGCGAGGAAACGTGTACGGCGTGAAGGACCGCTATTCTCAGGTGCGAGTCACGCTAAATGGTGATGGTTCGGTGAGGCAGCTCTTTCTGGCGCGCGAATCAGGCCTCGACTTCTTCGACGACGAGGCCGTACGCAGCATTCGCGCAGCGGCGCCTTTTCATAACCCGCCAGAAGGTCTCAAAGACGACGACGGGTTGGTGCATTTCACGTTTGGATTTTATTTCGAAATCTCAGCCGGTCCCGGCATGAGCGTATTTCATTAAATTTCTGCGACCAGCAGACGGGAAGCCAGGATGCGAGAAACTTGAATCTCGGCGCCCTCCCCGACTCTGAGCGTCATCTGCCCATCAAAGGGCAGCACGTCGATCACGGATACGTGAGCCTGCGGAACCAAACCGATCCCAGCCAAATGACGCAGCACTTCGGGCTGTTGGTCGAGGACGCGTTCGAGTCTGACCGTCATTGCGGGGGGCGTTTCGTGCAAGGGAATCAGTTCACGGTGATGGACTTCTCCATCGGCGGTCGGAATCGGGTCCCCATGGGGATCAAAGCGCGGATTATCCAAAAAAGCGTCGATGCGTTCCGCAAGAATATCACTGACCGCGTGTTCGAGGGTTTCCGCCTCGATATGGACCTCATCCCAAGTGTAACCAAGCGTTTCAACCAGGAACATTTCGATGAGTCGATGTTTCCTGATGACTTGCAATGCCACCGAAGTGCCCTTCGCTTGAAGGTGAGCCCCTTTATACGGCTGATAGATGACGAAATGTTCGGCAGCCAAAGACTGCAACATCGAGGTCACCGAAGGCTGCGAAACACCAAGTGCCTCGGCGATGGCCTTTGTGGTGGCTCGGACCCCGCGCGCCTCCATATGGTAAATCGCTTTGAGGTAATTCTGCGCTGAGACCGTCGTCATGCGTGCTTCCAGGCAACTTGATGCTTCGATTCAAAAGGCGAGCCCGATCATCGCGCTCCTCTGACACTATGGCCTCGGCGAGCGCTCAGTTCAATGCGCTTTGCGTTGAAGGCCGCGTCAGGCGTCTGCCTCGTTGCGAGTGGCTGACTGCGATTCTGTGCCGCCGCGTCGTTTGTTTCAGGCTGGTCTCATGAGTGTTAGCCACTCGGCAGCCAGCTTCACATGCTCGTCATCTGGATATTCGTTGTTCAGTGTCGCGACGATATCTGACAGACCCAAGCGAGCAGCAAGCATCGCCTCTGGGCCCGGCGATGAGGCGCAGAATCGTCTCGCCCGCTCAAAAAGCACGTGTGCGTCGATCTGCGGAATTTCTCGCATCGCATCAACCCAAAGATGTTCGCCGTGGATCGAAGGGCCCAACGTTCGTATCCAGCCCGATACAAGTGGTGGCGGTGAAAACGCCACAAGCGCCGTGTCATTGCTGGGGCCCGCGACTGTACTTACGGCGATGATACGTGCGCCACTTCGTTTTGCGGCATCATAAATCTCGTCCGGGGTTGTGGGACCTTGGTCGCCGACCGTTGCGCCGAGCGCGACGACAAAGTCACTTTCGGGAAGCGCGCGCCTGCGAAAGTCGCCCTCCAAGAACTCCGTATGGGGGTGGTGCGCCCGTGCTTCGCCCAGAAAATGTGGCAAAACCTCGACCCCGACATAGTGGAGCTTCTTGTTCCAATTAAGGTGTTCGATTAGTGCGCCGTCGGCGCATCCGATGTCAAGAATTGACAGGTCTGTAAAGTCTGATTTTTCAACAATATGCGAGATCCATTCAAAGCGAAAGGAACGTTCTATCTCGCTTCTCCATCCAGCCCTTTGGGCTGCGCCATTGGCGTCTAACTTGTCTTGGTAGAAGCCCACTTACCAGGCTCGCGGATCGACGGACTCGTGGATCTTTTGCAGAGGACGCAGAACTTGAAGCTTGGCTGCGTCTGTCGCGCATTGAAACGCGATTTGCAACGAGCGACTGGTCTCGTGTGGAGCCATTTGCAGTGCTTTTAGCGGTTCCCGCGCGGACACAAGAACCTCGGTGATTTCGTCCCAATCGTTAAGCAGCGCGTGGCAGGACACCGCGTGAAGGGCAGCCACCGCAAAACCTTGCAGATTGCGGGTTGCGCGGTGGTGTGACGCAACCTGCGCAAGCACGATCAAGGCTTCTTTGGGGCGCCCACCGTCGCGCAGCAAGAGCGCGAGCGTGTTGCGAGCATGCATGCTTTCGTCGGAACCGAGGCTCTCGTAGAGCTGAATCGACTTCACGCTCCATTCGATTCCACGGTCGATTTGCCCCTCTGCGCGGAAGAGGTCCGCGAGGTCGTCTTGACAGTCTGCCACGCCAATTTGGTGACCAAGACGTTCAAAAACCTCCATCGCAGCGCGCGAGAAGTCACGTGCCTCACGGTAACGTCTTGTCTCGCGCATCATGTCGCCAATTGCATTCAGACAGCGTCCTTCGCCGACGTGGTCGCCCTCCTCCACAAAAATCGTTCCGGCCTTTTCTATCAGCATCACAGCCTCTTCGAAGAGACTCTGGGCGCCACGAACTCGTCCGAGGCCAAGCATCGCCCTGGCCCTAACACGTGGATGGTGAATGCTGATCTCAAGCGCTTTTTCGAAAAGTTGCGCGGCCTTATGGAGGGACATATGGGCTAACAGGCATTCGGCCTGCGTGACGAGGGCGACTGGAAGCGTCTCCCATTTATGCCGTCGAGCTTCGATCGTTCCGGTTTCGGCTTGGCGCAGAGCCTCGGCAAGATGTCCTTGCTGAAGGTGCAACTCAGCTTCGATCGCGTAGCCCTGCCCGCGTCGCTCATCGTCGCGAGGCAATGGAAGTGTCTTGGCGAGCTCCCAGAATCGCTTCAGGTGTCGTTTTGCGTCGTCAAATTCGCTTCGTTCGACGCGGCCCGCGGCGGCGAGCAGTCGGTGAGAAAGAGACGCTTCGGGTTCGAGCGCGTGTTCGAGATGCCTCGAGACTCGGTCGTGAAACGGGAATTCGCGCCCCGGATAACGTCGGAAAAGCATCTCGACACAGGCGGCATTCACAGCAGCCCAACGCTCATTGGCCTCAGCATCACGTTGAATGCTCTCACGCAACAACCCATGCGAAAACATCCACCCCTCGGGCTGCCTTTCTGCCAGGCCTTCCGCTAGAAGCACTCCGACCAAATCCAAGGGTGGGGTGATGTCGGCTAGCTCGCAGGCGATCGTCCATTCTTGGCGGTCAACTTCCAGGCCGATCGCGGCTGCAATCTCGAGCGCCACCATGTCGACCTCTGGCCGGGCCGCGACGAGTCGGAACACGCGTGAACGCCACAATGCATGGATATCATCAGGGATCTCGACCGTTTGATTAGGTCCAAGGATGAAGCCTCTTGGACCGAACTGAAGCTTCCCGCGCGCAACCATGTCTCCAACGATCTGCACCGCAAAGAGCGGGTTTCCGCCGGATCGTTGTTCCACCTCATCGGCCAGATCGCCGTCCAGATACAGGAGTTCGCGGACCAGACGATCGATCTCGACCTCGGTCAGCGACTTGAGGTTGAGCGTGGTGGTGGCCCCGGACTCCGCGATGCGATCGAGCATGACGGATTCGGTTTCACGGAAGGCCAGTGATTCTTCGCGCACCGTAAGTACGATGAGTACCGGGACAGGTTGGGTTTCGACCCGTTCAAGCAGGTATTGCGTGAACATCAAGGCATCGCCACCCCATTGCGCATCATCGATGACCATGATGAATGGCCGATCCCCCGCGGTGTCGAACAGAAATTTGCGAAGCATGCCGTAGCGCTGGTCGGTTCTCGACATGCGTAACGTCGTTCTTGCGGGCATCGCAATTTCAGGTCCGCTCGGCGAAATGAAGTCGGCAAATGCTCGAGAATCGATGTCGGAATGAAGACTTTGATCTGCGCGCTCGACGATTTCCTCGCGTCGAAGGCCCAGACAGCGCGTGTATCGAGCCATCATGCGGCCAATTCCGTCCGAGGGATTGCCCATGCCGCTGTGAATGGCGTGCATCAGATTTGCCGAGCCCGTTTCGTGCGCACGTCTCGAAATCCACTCCGCGAGGCGGCTCTTCCCGGTGCCAGCTCCGCCGCGAATCATCACGACTCGCGCCTGGCTGGTCTCGCGGACTTCGCGCAGTTTCGCCCAAATCACGTCCCTTTCGTGTTCTCGGCCCACCAGAGGAACTGTTCGCAATCCAAAAAGTCCCAGCCCAGCGCCAAGAAGCTGTCGCGATGGGGGCGCGATCGTAAGAGGCCGCCATGAAACAGGCATGGGCGGGAATTGGACGGCCATCGCCTCCCCGTTCTCGACCAACGAAGAAACCTTTGAGCTGAAATCGATGCGTTCGTTCTGCGTGTGGGCGACCAGCAGTTGGGTGGTTGGAGCGTGGCGAGGCGCGTCGCGTTCGGTGTCGTGTTCGGGAAGAGTCGCTGGCGTTTCGTGTTCCAAAGGCTCGGGAATCGTCCGGACGGATGCGACGTCGATGCCGGGTGGCATGGGCAAAGCCATAAGCGCGTATGCGGCATCGGCAGCGCATAAGAATCGCTCTTGCGGAGACTTCTGCATCAGGCGCGCGATCCATCCCTCGATCCCGGCTGGAACCTCAAATTTTGGCCTCAAACGCCGCACCGGTGTTCCGGTATGTGCTCGACCATACCCAACCGCGGATGTGGCAGCGAATGGCAGCTCGCCGTCGATCAGCTCAAATGCCGTCACGCCCAGCGAATAGAGGTCGGTCCATGGTCCGTAATCGCGCCATGCCCCCCGGAATTGCTCAGGAGCCATGTATTGCGGCGTGCCCCAACCTGTTTCCTCGCTGCCCGCTTGGTCGAATGAATCGGCTGCTCTAGCCAGGCCAAAATCCGTCAATTTTATGCCAGCGTCGGGTCCGCGGCACCCCACCAAGATATTGGCCGGTTTGAGGTCGCGATGAATGATACCGGCAGCATGCGCGTGCCCCAGCGCTTCGAGCACCACCAGCAGCGCCGCCCGCACGTGGGGCCACTGCATCGTGGTTTGAAACCGACGAAGACTGCCTCGCGCGGCGAGTTCCATGACAATATAGGGGCTGCCCTCGGCGAGCCGTCCTTGAGATGCAAGCGATTGCGCAGAGGTTATTTCACCGTAGTCCAGCGGAATGACGATATGCGGGTGATTCAGCCCCGCTACCGCGCGAACTTCATTGTGGAAGGCTTCCAAATACTCTTCGCGGCGGGCGCCCGCGCGCGTCAGCACTTTTACCGCGACCGGTTCACCTTCGGAGACGTGGACTCCACCCCACACCTCTCCCATTCCACCTTTGCCGATGACTTGACGTAATTCGAATGGTCCGAGAGCTGTTGGCATGATCACGAGCAGTGGGTGAGCGGTTCGGCCCACATTATCTTTTGAATCTTGTGACTACAACTTCCCATCTTCAAAGTTCGCGTGTGACCACGATATTTGGCGAGGATCGGAGACTCAAGGGTCCGAATTTGCGCGATGTCCGCGAAGTTGTCGACACTCCTCGTGCCTTGCGCCCTTGAATTTGCAGCGAATCAACGCTATCTCGTGGCGACCCCGCGGGCCTTGCTGCGCGGTCACAATAGTGTTTTGCCACGTGTGATTGCCATGCCTAGACGACAAGACCTCAAATCCATTTGCATATTGGGCTCTGGACCGATCGTGATCGGTCAGGCCTGCGAATTCGATTATTCAGGAACCCAAGCCATTCGCGCCCTCAAAGGTGAAGGGATGCGGGTTGTGTTGGTGAATTCAAATCCCGCCACGATCATGACCGATCCCGATATCGCCGATGCGACGTACATCGAACCGTTGACGGTTGAGTACGTTACGAAGGTGTTGGAACGGGAACGTCCGGATGCGTTGTTGCCCACGATGGGCGGTCAAACGGCGCTGAATTTGGCCATCAAGCTTGCCGAAGAAGGTGTTCTGGAACGCCTCGGAATCGAGATGATCGGTGTCACCCCAGAGGTGATCGCACGAGCAGAAGATCGACAGCAGTTCTCGGACTTGATGGCGGATATCGGCGTGGCGCAACCACTCTCGGGCGTGGCGCGCAACATGAGTGACGCGTGGAAAATACTCGACCGCACCGGTTTCCCTGCGATCTTGCGCCCTAGTTTTACGATGGGCGGGAGCGGCGGAAATATCGCCTACAATCGCACCGAATTTGAAGAGTTCGTGAAGTGGTCGCTCGCCCAGAGTCCGACGCACGAAGTCCTGATCGACGAGAGCCTGATTGGCTGGAAGGAGTTCGAACTCGAACTCATGCGGGACCGAAACGACAACGTCGTGATCATCTGCGGAATCGAAAACCTTGACGCTCTTGGCGTTCATACGGGCGATTCGATCACGATTGCCCCGATTCAAACGCTGTCTGACGTCGAGTATCAAGGCATGCGCGACGAAGCGATCGCCATCATTCGTAAGGTTGGTGTCGAGACCGGCGGCTGTAATATCCAGTTCGCCGTCGACCCTGCAACCGGTCGTCGCGTGGTGATCGAGATGAACCCGCGAGTGTCTCGGTCTTCAGCGTTGGCCTCTAAGGCAACCGGATACCCCATCGCCAAAGTCGCAGCCCTGCTTGCGATCGGTTACACGCTGGACGAAATTCGCAACGAGATCACGGGCAAAACTTCTGCGGCTTTTGAGCCCGTGCTCGATTATAATGTCGTCAAGATTCCGCGCTTTGCGTTCGAAAAATTCCCGGGCGCCAGCGACCGATTGACCACGCAGATGAAGAGCGTCGGTGAAGTCATGGCGATCGGTCGAACTTTCCCCGAAGCGCTTTTGAAGGCGGTTCGCGGTCTGGAAACCAACGATATTGGGCTGACGCCTCGCATGACGCCGGCCGCCGAAAAGACACCCGCTGAGACGCGTGAGTTCTTTGCAGCGGCGTTGCTAAAGCCCACGCCAAAACGTTTGTTTTTTGTGATGGATGCGCTGCGTGCGGGGCTGACGATCGCAGAAATCTCCGAGATGACCGGCTACGATCCGTGGTTCACCAACCAGCTTCGGCTGATCTGTGAGGCCGAAACAGCCTTGGTTGCCGTTGGTCGCATCGAGTCTGTTGATGCAGCATTGATGCGCCGGATGAAGCGATTGGGCTTTGGTGATCCGCATATCGCGCAGCTTTTGGGCAGCGATGAAGTCACCGTTCGGGCGCGCCGCGAAACGCTGAAAGTGAAACCTGTATTCAAACAGGTGGATACCTGTGCAGCCGAATTTGCAGCTGTGACCTCGTATTTCTATTCGACCTTTGAGTCTGGTGAAAACGAAGCCGAACATGACGACCGGCCGTCGGTGATGATTTTGGGGGGAGGTCCCAATCGTATCGGCCAGGGAATCGAGTTCGATTATTGCGCGGTTCATGCAGCGATGGCTCTTCGGAAACAGGGATATCGAACGATCATGGTGAACTGCAATCCCGAGACGGTGAGCACCGATTACGACATTTCGGATCGCCTTTATTTCGAGCCGCTGACGTACGAGACGGTCATGGAGATCGTCGAGACCGAGCGTCCTTTGGGCGTGATTCTTCAGTTCGGCGGTCAAACACCGCTCAAGCTCGCAGAACCGCTCGCAGCGGCCGGTGTGACGATTCTAGGCACCTCTCATGATGCCATCGATCGAACCGAAGACCGAAAACGCTTCAATCTGATTGTCGAGAAGTTGGGACTGCTTCAACCAGACGCCAGAATCGCGGATTCGTTCGACGAAGCCGTTGGATTTTGCGCAGAGCTTGGTTACCCGGTTCTGGTGCGTCCGAGCTACGTCCTGGGCGGACTTGCGATGCAAGTGGTTCACGAAGAAAGTGAATTGCGTGATGTGTTCGCACGAGCGGTGGGTGAGTCCCACGGCAAAGGTGTGCTTCTGGACAAGTTCTTGGATCAGGCCGTCGAAGTCGACGTCGACTGCATCCGAGACGGACACACGGCCGTGATCGGTGGCGTGATGGAGCATATCGAAGAAGCGGGAGTCCACAGCGGTGACTCTGCCTGCGTCACTCCCCCACATCATTTGCCCGAATCTGTCTTGCGAGTGATTCGTGAACAAACCATCGCGATGGCACATGAACTTGATATCATTGGCTTGATGAACGTTCAGTTCGCGGTCCAGGAACGAAACGTGTTTGTCCTCGAGGTCAATCCACGCGCCAGCCGCACGGTCCCATTCATCTCCAAATCGATTGGACAGCCGCTCGCCGGTTTCGCCGCACGGTTGATGCTTGGCGAGACCCTCGAAGACGTGGGGCTGACGAAGGAAATCATTCCTAAACATTTTGCGGTCAAAGAAAGCGTGTTCCCGTTTTCCAAATTCCCCGAAGTCGACACCATCCTTGGCCCAGAAATGCGTTCGACCGGCGAGGTCATGGGAATCGATAAGGATTTCAACGCGGCATTTATCAAGGCGCAGATTGGAGGGTTCAACTCACCACCAGAATCTGGCCGGGTTTTCGTGAGCGTTCGTGACATCGACAAATGGAGCATCGTCCCCATTGCACGAAAACTGAAAAGTCTTGGTTTTCATGTGGTTTCGACGCGGGGAACGGCGCGCTACTTGATCGAAAACGGGGTCGATGCGACACCGATCAACAAGGTCAAAGAAGGGCAGCCTCATATCGTCGACGCGATCATCAACGGAGAAATTGATATGGTTATCAATACGACGGTTGGTGGACCCGCGATCCAAGATTCAAGGTCGATTCGACGTGAAACACTGAACCGAGGCGTGCCATACTTCACGACCTTGGCAGGTGCTGCTGCGGCAGTCGGTGCCCTTTACGAGTCTCAGACCGCGACACGTGGTGTCCGGTCCATACAAGAGTTCCATGCCGACGTAGCGGCGGACAATCTACAGGTGACCCCATGAAAATTCCGATGACCACAGAGGGTTATCGCGCATTGCGCGACGAGCTCGACCAACTCAAGAAGGTTGAGCGACCCAAGATTTCGGCCGAGATCGAAGTTGCTCGCGCCCATGGCGATCTCAAAGAAAACGCTGAATATCACGCGGCAAAAGAGAAACAATCGTTCATCGAAGGACGTTTGCGCGAGATCGAAGCCAAACTTTCGAACGCTGAAGTGATCGACATCAGCGCAATGGAAGGCTCAAGGGTGGTTTTCGGTTGTACGGTGACGTTCATCGACCTCGAGACCGAGGAAGAGCTGACTTACAAGATCGTCGGCGACGACGAATCTGATTTGAAGGGTGGGAAGATTTCCTTTGGAAGTCCCCTCGCCAAGGCTCTGATCGGACGTGAAGAAGGTGACGAGACGACCATCAGGGCGCCAGGCGGTAACCGAGTCGTCGAGATTTCGAGCGTTTCCTACTCTTAGTGACGCCAGATCGTAGTCGCGGGCGGCTCCCAGGCACTCAACATGTCAACCAGCGCCGCGATGTCCTCATGGACACAGACCATCGCTCGGTCGTGCGCGCTTAAGAAGCCTTCCGCCACCATGTGGTCCAACATCTGCACAAATGGGTCGTAAAATCCCTCCACGTTTAGCAACCCAAATGGCTTGCCGTGGATGCCCAGTTGCGCCCAGGTGAAGATCTCGGTGAACTCCTCTAAAGTTCCCATCCCACCTGGCAAAGCGATAAATGCGTCAGAGAGCTCGGCCATTCGGGCTTTGCGAGTGTGCATTGTGTCGACCAAAATGATTTCAGTCGCGCCAGCGTGAATGCGCTCGCGGTCGGCAAGTCCGTGCGGAATAACCCCCGTCACTCGGCCGCCCATCTCGATCACTCCATCCGCAACGGCGCCCATGAGCCCGACAGAGGCCCCACCATAAACGAGCTCGATGTTTCTGGAGGATAGAAGTCGGCCCGTATTGAAAGCGATATCTCGATACGACGGACGGGCACCGTCGCGTGAGCCGCAAAAGACACAGATTGAGCGCAAATGCCTCACTAGTCTTTTGCCTTCACTTCGATGGGAGTTGTTCGAATCACTGAGCCGTCGAGTACCAACGGTGGCAGGTTCTGGACGTGCTCAACGAAGAAGAACTCCATCTCGTTCTGGATGTCTTTCGACACATCGTAGAGGTCTTTCCGATTTCGCTCGGGCAAAATAACCCGTTTGATGCCGGAGCGATGTGCAGCAAGGACTTTCTCCTTGATGCCGCCCACGGGAAGGACATTTCCGCGAAGGGTAATCTCGCCCGTCATCGCGACGTCGGGACGCACTCTGACGCCAGTGAGGAGGCTCAACATCGCGATAAACATCGTGATGCCTGCGCTTGGGCCGTCTTTGGGGATAGCGCCGGCAGGAACGTGCAAGTGGATGTCGTAGAGTCGCATGAAATTCGTTTCGATTTCGAAATCGTCGACATGAGCGCGGATATAACTCAGCGCAGCTCGCACCGACTCTTTCATCACGTCGCCAAGCTGGCCGGTGAGGACGAGCTCGCCCTTCCCTTGCATCTTGGTGGCTTCGATGAAGAGGATATCTCCACCAGCTGCCGTCCAGGCGAGTCCGGTTGCAACACCCGGTTGAGCCACACGCTGGGCGACCTCGAAGGTGTATTTCTCGGGTCCGAGATAGTCTTCAAGGTTATCCGGCGTGATCTTCACCGAGACGGATTCGACCTCGACGCCCTTCTCTTTGTCGGACATGCCTTCGGCCACTTTCACAGCAACACCGCGGCAAACATCGGCGATTCGACGCTCAAGCGAGCGAACACCCGCTTCACGTGTGTAGCTTCCGATCAACAGCTCAAGAGCTTCATCGCTGACGATGATGTTGTCTTCGGAGATTCCGTGGGACTCCAGCTGCTTGGGCAACAGGTATCGTCGCGAAATGATCTGTTTATCGTGCGCCGTGTAGCCCGAGATTTCGATGATATCCATGCGGTCACGCAATGGCGCCGAGATGGGATCGAGCTGATTGGCGGTTGCGATGAACAACACGTTCGAGAGGTCAATTGGGATCTCGACGTAGTGGTCCGAGAACGCGCTGTTTTGCTCGGGGTCCAAGACCTCAAGCAATGCCGCCGAAGGGTCACCGCGGAAGTCTTTTCCGACTTTGTCGATCTCGTCGAGCATGAGGACGGGGTTGTTGGTCCCGGCCTTACGCATCGCTTGCACGATTCGACCTGGCAACGCGCCGACATAGGTTCGGCGATGTCCGCGAATTTCGGATTCGTCGTGAACGCCGCCCAAGCTGATACGTACAAATTTACGACCCAACGCACGCGCGACCGAACGACCAAGGCTGGTTTTACCCACGCCAGGAGGGCCAGCGAGGCACAAAATCGGTCCCTTCATGTCGTTCTTGAGCTTTCGAACGGCAAGGTATTCGATGATGCGTTTTTTGACCTTCAGGAGGTCGTAGTGGTCTTCGTCCAGGATGACCTGTGCTTCACGGATATTGAGGTGGTCATCCGTCGAGGTTTTCCATGGCATATCGACCAAAGTTTCAAGGTAAGTGCGGGTTACGCCGTATTCGCTTGAGGCTGGCTGCATCATGCGCAGTCGGTTCAGCTGTTTACGACCGACATCGCGAACTTCGTCTGGAAGGTCGCCTTCTTCGATCGAGGCAGCCAAGTCTTCAAGGTCGTTGCCTTCGCCGTCGAGCTCACCAAGCTGCTCTTTGATCGCCTTGAGCTGCTGGCGCAGATAGTACTCGCGCTGATTCTTATCGATCTCTTCTTTGATCTGGCTCTGGATCTTGTCCGAGACGCGCAGCACTTCGAGTTGCCGAGCCAGAAGCGTGACCACAGTCTTGAGGCGGTCCTTGAGGTCGACGGTTTCGAGGATGGACTGTTTCTCTTCTGGAGAGATGTCCATGTTGGCGGCCACGAAGTCACAAAGTTGGCCCGGATCGTTGACGCCGTCCACCATTTGACTGGCTTCTTTAGGCATCTCCTCGATGAACTTCACAACCTGCTTAGCGGTGCTCTTCAAATTCATGAAGAGGGCCTCAATTTCGACTTCCTCGGCCGGGTCTGGGGTGGATTCGTCGTCGATGTAGGTGAATGACCCCGAGAAGAATGGCTCTTCTTGAGACAACTCATCGAGTCGAATTCGTCCCTGTCCCTGAATGATTACGCTGTAATTATCGCTCGCGATCTTAACGACCTTGAGGATGCGCGCCACGGTACCGACCTGATAGAGGTCGCCCGATTCGGGGTCGTCGGTGTCGGCATTGCGTTGGGTCAGAATGGCGATTGGGCGCTCATGTTTGACCGCTTCTTCAATGAGACGGACGCTTTTCGGCCGGCCAACCGCGAGGGGTACAACCACCTGCGGAAACAAAACGGTGTTTCGAAGCGGCAAAATCGCAAGATCTTGGCGTCGTGGTGCTTTGGGAGTCTCTTCGGACATCGGTTCGCTCGATATAACGGGAAAAAGCAACGGACGTGGCCGTCAGTCTAGGAGCATATTCACAAGACGCTTGTCGGCAACTCTAATGGCTCGTTCTAGCCCGATTTGTGCGGGTTTTGCAACAAGCACTGCCAACCTCATTTTGCTTTGATGTGAGCCATCAAATCGGGGAGCGCGTCGACCATGGAACGCATCAAATAGGTTTGCAAGAATCGCGGCACGGTGACGATGACAAACGCAGTGGAATCCGCGTCGGCCTCGGTGCCAAGCACGCGCATCGCTGTGCTTTTTGAGACCTCACCCGTGATTTTCGGGGCGCGGCGCGCGTCAAAAATCTGATGGAATTCGGTCGGAACTTCCGAAAGGTCGGCACTGACTCCTTCCAAACCGGTCGCCAGACGTTCCGCCCAGCGACGCACTTCGTCCTGCATCGCCCGAATACTCTGCACGTCCACCAAATCTTTGGGATGCACCGAGACTACGAACTGGACCATATTTTGGGCAAAAACCAAGGTCGACGCCACGACGAAACCCCGCCCGTGTTGGGCTTCGGCCCATTCCGCGAAGTCGAACAGGCTCTTGGCATCGGGGTCGAATTTAAACGTGGTGGCTGCTGCAAATTGCCCCAGTCCCGCAAGTGCGGTTTGGATGCCCTCGAGAGTTTCACGGCGACTCAGCTTTTCTGCGGCAATGCCGGCAATCACACGAAGTCCGTCCTCCGCCTTGGTGCCCAGCTTGGATTCACGTGCCTGAATCAGGCGATTTCGAAGGCGCGCCACACGGGACGTGGACTTGGCCGGCACGAGTTCGGGCGTTTTTTGATCGATAGTAGTCATGCTTCTCGATTGACAAACCTAAGGCCAACATGACCCACTTCACGACCCGCATCAACTGGAGGCGTGGCTTGAAACGTCGTTGGCTCGTCACGCTGAGCCTTTTCTATTTTTTCCAGCTGGCTTCGGCTTTCGCGGGAACCTATCTGCCGCGCTATCTTGGTTTGCTAGGGATGTCGGGTACCGCGATTGGCTTGGCGTTCGGTTTGCAGGCTGTCGCACGCAGCGTCGCGATGCCGCTGTGGTCGTACGCATCAGACCGTTTTGGAATCAGTGTGCGGTTGGTGCAGGTTCAGTTTCTGCTCGCGGTTCCCTACCTTGCCTTGCCGTTTGCTGCCAACGGAACCGTCATCACGGCCCTTCTGGTGCTGTCGGGGATCTCAATCGGTTGTGCGATTCCTGTGACGGATGTCGTCACGATTCGTGAACTCTCGGGCCAGGCCTTTGGACGGATTCGTTCCGTTGGTTCTGTGGGTTTTGGCGTTTCCGCCGCCTGCTTCGCCTACCTGGGGCTCACTCATAGCCACACCGAACTCGCCAAACTCTCAGTATGGGTGATCGTGGGGCTTTTGGTGCTGGCGGGCGTTTCGGCGTCGTTTTTCCCGCGATCACCAGCGAGTTTGGCAACGGCGGGTCGCGAAGAGCTCTCGAAGATGCTCACGAACCGCTGGCTCGTTGTGCTGATGCCGCTGTGGGCGCTGCATTGGGCGTCCCAAGTCCCTTATAATATGTACTTGGTATATTTTGCCGAGAGTCGCGGGTTTGCCGCTTGGATGCCCGGCGCGTCGGTCGTGGTCGCGATTCTGGCCGAGGTCCTATTCTTGGCTTTTGGAAGTCGTATCGTTGAGCGCCTTGGCCCCCTGCTGAGTTTCGTGTTGGTCGTGGGGGCCACGGCTGCTCGCTGGTTCTTGATGGCTTACGTCGAAGATCCCTTCATCGTTGTTGCGCTGCAATTGGTTCATGGCCTGACCTTTGGGGGCTTCATGTTATCGATGATGTCCGTGTTGAACCGCGAGGTTCCCTCAGGCGTGCGAGCGACCGCACAGGCCGTGCTTTACGTCGTTGTGTTTGGGCTCGGTGGGGCTTTGGGGCAATTTGTCTCGGGTCGCCTCCTGGATACGTTTGGTGCGGTTTCGCTCTTTGAAACCGTGGCATGGCTGGAGGTTTGCCTTTTTGTTCCGACGGCTGTGATTTCACTGTATTACCGTCGAGCGGGACGTCATCGCATGTCAGTGCTTTCCTGATCCCTATGCTGTGGGCTACACTCTTGCTGCCCTGAAGTAGTGAACACGATGCAACCCAAACTTTTTGTAGCCATGGCGGGAAATATTGGAGCCGGTAAAAGTACCGCAGCCAAGATTATCTCTCGTCATTTCGGATTCGATCTCTTTCATGAACCCGTGGTCGAGAACCGTTTCTTAAAGCTCTACTACAACGATATGAGACGCTGGAGCTTCACGTTGCAGATGGAGTTTCTATTGGCGCGGATCGAGCACCATCGGCATATCGAGCGGCTCGGAGGCGGTTGCATTCAGGACCGAACGTTGATCGAAGATCCCGAGATCTTTGCGAAATACCTTCATGGTCTGGGCAACATGAACGACAATGAGCTCGACCTGTACTTTGACTATTTCAAGCGCTTCAACGAGCAGTTTCGTCAGCCGGATCGTGTGATCTTATTGCACACGCCCGACGTGAACGTGTTGCTTCGACGAATCGCTGAACGCGGTCGCGAAGAAGAGAGAGGCATCACCTCCGATTTCTTGCGCGGGCTTAATGGGTATTATGAGACGTTCGACCAAGTCGCCGAGCAAAAGTATGGCTTGAAGGTCTTACGCATCGACGTGACAAATCGAGACTTCCGGCGCGGCGAGGAACGTTCTAAATTTCTGGAAGAAGTTCAGGAGTTTATGAGTGAGGCCCTGCCCGGAAACCAGGAATTACCTTTCGCGGTTTCGCCGCGAGACGAACTCAATTGAGGAGACGACCATGACGACCGTTCGAAAAAAGAAGAAGGGACATGAGGACAAGAACCGCGAACCCGAGGTTGTCCTCGATAAGCGATCCAAGAAGTTCCTGTGGGCGTTGGCGATCATTGGTGGAGTGATGGCGCTCGTGCTGACCGCACTCGAATTCATGAAATAGTCAGATCCGACTCGTCCTTCGCCGATAGATACAGGTGTTCGAGTACGATCGTTCTGGTGATCAATCCTACCAGTTCACCCGACTTCACCACCGGCAATCGGCCGAAATCATGGTCGGTCATGACATCCAAAGCATCGTCGACGGGCTCGTCCGGGTCGATCGTGACGATCTGATGTTTCATGTGGCTCGACACAGGCAGTTGAAGCTTGTTCGAGCGTTCTGCGCGGGCGATATCTCTGAGCGAAATCATCCCTACCATTTTCCCATCGCGAAGCACGGGGGCACCTGTAAAGCCGTTGCTAGACAACAGCTCGTGTGCGTCTTCAAGCGACATGGATCCATCAATGCAAACCACGGGCGCCGCCATCACGTCGCGGACACGAATCGGTTGAAACGGGTTGGCTTGAATGACTTTACGAAGGTCGGCCAGCACCGCTTTGATGCTGGAGTGTCGAATCGTTGCGGCTGCGGCTCCATGGTGCCCCCCTCCCCCGATTTCACGCATGAGCGACCCCACATCCACATGGGAGACTCGGCTTCGGGCGATGACCTGCACGCGGTCGTTTTTCTGGAATCGCATCACCGAGATCATGACATCGTAGCCACCAAATTCCATGACCTGCTGAACCACATCCGACGCGCCGTCCACGTAGCTCGTCACTTCTGAGGTGCAAAAAGCTATCTCAACCCGCTTAAAACTCTCTTCGTGTACCGACGAAATCAGACTGGCGAGCAGTTTCATTTGTTCTTCAGAATACTGAAGTCCCAGATATCGGCTCGCCACCCTCAGGTTGGCGCCATTGCTCAAGAGCCAGGAGGCCGCGCGCGCATCGCGTGGCTGAGTCGAGGCAAACGAAAGCCGCCCGGTGTCGCTATAGAGTCCCAGCAAGAACAAGGTGGCTTCCGAGTTTGAAATCTCGTCTGCCTTTGGCATCAAGGCTTCGATCAACAGCGTGACGCATGCGCCAATCGGTTCCACGTGTGATTCGTGGCACTCGACATCAAATGGCGTGGCTGGATGATGATCCCAGACTATGACTCGTTTTGCTGCCTTGATGAATTCAAGCGAATCGGTGAGGCGTCGGCTGTCGCGCACGTCCACGACGATGACCTCATCCACAGGCCCGGTGATCTCGGAGACCGTGGCTACATTTAGATGGTCTTTATGCAGCGCCAAATAGCGACGAACGCCCGGCGATACGAAGGTAGGAATCACAGGGATCGCCCCTGGATACAGGCGTTGCGCCGCGACCAGACAGGCAAGAGCATCCAAGTCAGAATTATGATGCGTAACGATGATTCGTTTCATGGCAGACCCTGTGGAAATCCGTCCGAAAGCATCCAGCCGTTCTTGCCCAACGTGAATTTCAGGGCTCGCACTTCCTTGCCCTGTGCTCCGGTGAACTCCACATATGCCGCAGCGTGGATGCCATCTTCGTCGCGCAGAACCTTCAAAACGCTGGGTTTGCCCTGAACTTTGCGCCAGATGGGATCCTCGGCCAGTCGGGAAATCAGCACACGTTTCCCGTATTTCTGACAATCAAGAGTCGGATCTTCGCAGCGCAGTCGGGCAATCTGGAAGAGCAAGCGCGCCTCGTCCTCGAGCTTTGCAATTTCGTCTTGAGACGCCGCCATGAGGTTTTTGCAGGCCTCTGGGTTTTTTGCGCTTCCCTCCCCCAGCTTCGTCAGAACGCGCGCAAATTCGGGGCTTCGGCAGTATTCGTTGTCTGGGGTGGCCAGCGTGTGCGCCTCGGTCAGTAGGACGGTTTCGCCCGCTGAGATCGCAAGGATCACGTCCTCGATGCGTTGTTCGAGTGGGTCAGCCTTTCGGTCACAGCCTGAAAATAGGAGGAGCAAAGGGATTATGGCGAGTGAACGATTCACAGGGTCAGCGTACACTAGGAAGAGATTTCAACCGAGACCCTTTGATGTTCGAGAAGCTCGCCGCCCGGTTGCGACGTCCCATATCCAACGCATTTTTGACCGTTTTCCGGGTGTTCTTCGGGATTTGGATGGTCATCCGTTGCGTCTGGTACATCGTTTCTCAAGACGTTCGTTACGTTGAACATACTCAGATTTTGTTCTCGTACAGAGGGTGGGAATGGGTGCCGCATGCGCCCGCGGGCTGGTTCATCGTGTTGATGTGGATCTCCATGTTCAGCGCTGTTGGCATCGCGTTGGGGATCTTTACACGGTTCTCCTCCTTCGTTTTCTTGATGACCTTTGGCTATTTCTTCATTGTCGACGCGGCGACCTGGGGGAACATGGATTACCTGTTCTCGCTTTTGGCCTTCATCCTCTTGTTGGTGCCGTCAGGCGCGCGAGGATCATGGGATGCGTGGCACAAAGGCAGGCATCTGGACAGCGTTCCCGCTTGGACACTTTACCTGCTGCGATTTCAGATTGGCGCCGTTTACTTCTATGCGGGCCTCATCAAATGCACGCCAGATTGGTTGCTGCGCGCAAGCCCGATCGATATTTTCTTGAGCACGGAAAACAAGATTGCTGTGCTTCAGCCTCTCTTTGAAACCCCGTTGGTCGTGCATGCCTTCGCGTATGGAGGCTGTTTTTTTGACCTCTTCATCGTGCCGTTGCTGCTTTGGCCGCGCTCAAGGCGTTGGGCGATGGCCTTGGTTGTCTTTTTCCATACCTTCAACATGGTGGTCTTGGGGCTGGGCAACGTCACGGTGTTTATGCTCCTGGCGACCTTGCTCGTGTTTTCGGAGCCCGACTTATTCGAGGCGGTCGTGTCGCGGTTAGAGCATTTTTTGAAGACGGCCGTGGGCATCATTCCCGGGCCCTCGTGGATGGGGTTCATCGCCGCAGCTTTTGTCGTCGCACAGGCGCTGATTCCGCTAAGGCATTTGGCCTATCCAGGCGACGCTCGCTGGAACGGAGACGGCCAGAATTTCTCTTGGTGGATGCGGTCGATTCACATGAAAGTCGATTCAAAATTCTACGCAGAATACGACGGCAAACGGGTTCGCCTGAATCCACTCGAAACCATTGCGAAGGAGCAGTCAGCAATGGGAAAAGATCCCGACATGATGGCTCAATACGCAAGATTTGTGGCTTCTCGACTGCGCGCCGAGGGGCATCAGGATGTTAAAGTGATGGTTGAGTCTATGGCCAGCCTGAATGGCCGGCCGACGCAACGGTTCGTGCGGGAAAACGTGGACTTAGCCGCATTGTCGGCTGATTTCGTTCCCGCCGATATTGTGGTTCCGTTGGACTAAATAATCGAATTTAGCCAAGAGTCGATCGATTCTTCGAGCAGGTCACGGCACGCTCGGAACGCAGGCAGATCTTGATTCACAGGGTCGGCGATTTCATCAAGTGGAGCCTGTGCGTACTCCCAGATTCGCACGATTTTGGGGGCCAACTCAGGTGCCGATTCCAGGATAAACCGCTCGTGTTTCGGTGCCATCACCACGACGAAATCCGCCATTCGTAAAAGCCCGACCGAAACTCCTTGCGACCTGTGCGACTCGATATCGATATCGTGCTCTGCCATGGCCTGAATCGCTTCTTTTGCCGCAGGCCGGTGCATGATGTTCAACGTTCCGCACGAGATGATGGCTGCAGGCTCCTGTCGTGACTTCAACTTATTATTTGTGATGGCCGCCGCCATGGGTGAACGGCAAATGTTGCCAGAACAAACGAATACAATTCGCTTCACGCCCCCTCCAGAAAGTCTTGGTAAGAGTCCGGCAACCCACTTGGATCGTATTGCTCGACCAAGGGTGTCAGGTCGGCTCCGTTGAGGGTGTGCCAGTAAAGCACTCGCTTGCCTTTCCACTGTTTCTGGTGGCTGAGGATCGAGCCAAAAGCCTTTGCCGTATAAGTGGGTTCGAGCGTCAAATCGTGGGTTTCTCGGGCAAGTTCAATCGCCTTGAGTCCTTGAGGCGTCTGAAGCCCATAGCCTTCACCAAGTTGATTATGGTCGAGTTCGACGTCCGACATCGTGATGCTGGGAACCTTGGGGGCGCCGTAGCTTCTGAGGAGATCGGCCGTCTGATTGGCCAGATGAACGACCATGGGTTTATTGCAAATGAACCGTTCGACAACGCGCACGCCAACGACTCGAGTTGAAAGACCAAGCCATCTCAGGCCGAGCAAGATGCCCGCGTAGGTGCCGGCTGTCCCAGCTGCAACGACGATGATCTCGGGGAAAGGCTCACCTAACTCTTCGAATTGGCGAACCAGTTCAAAGGCAGCATTGACGTAACCGATCGCGCCCATCGGCGAAGAGCCGCCACCCGGGATATAATAAATGTTCTCGCCGGTGGAGAGCCATTCCTTCAACTTTACCTTGAACAAAGCAGCGGGAAGCCCCGTCTTGTGCCCGATAAGCGTCAGCTTGGGATGTGTGGTCGAGAGCGCCTTCAAGTTCTTGATGACATGTGGGGTGATGGGCTGGGGGAAGTGCAGCGCCGAGCATTCCATCCCGAGATGTCTGGCCCAGATGCAAGTTGCCAGCACATGGTGGCTGCCGATGGCGCCAACTGTCCACACCTCGCGTTTGCCTTGAGCCTTGGCATCGCCAAAAAGAAACTCAAGCTTTCGTGTTTTATTGCCGCCATAAAGGGCCCCCGATGCGTCGTCGCGTTTGACCCAAATATCGAGGCCGGTGGCGTCGCGCATGCCCTTCATTTGCTCAACAGGAGTGGGCAAAGAAGCGATGGGTTCGATGGGAACCTTTTCCAGTTCTGGGTAACGACGAAATAGTTCATGCACGGCCATGGGTTTTCCTCTTCATGGGTCTGTCGTAAGGTACGGCATCACCGAGTTCCTACCAAACCGAGGTCGACATGACACAACGATACGATAAAGAAAAAGAGACACTTTGGATCCTCAGCACGCTGGACCCAGATTCACTCTTTCCCGCCGATGAGTTGAAGCATTTATCGTCGCAAGTTCGTGACGGAAAGCTGGCTGATGGTCGAAAGGTCAAGGCGGTCAATGTGGTGTTCGCGGATGCGGATACCGCCGAGTACAACGAAAGTGCACTGGGCTTCTCAAAAATTGGTGTCTACGTGGGCACGCTGGATGAGCCGACTGTCTATGCTTCGACGCTTGAATTCAAAACACGCGACGATTTCGGCGTTTAAGTCTCAGGCCAATATGGCCAGCAAAATGATCGATAGGATCAGCATCCCAAAAAGAGTGAGGCCGAGGATCGTGTAGCGTCGGTTTTCCTCTTCCGATCCCCTGCCATTGACCACGCGATACACCTCGGCCACCAAATCACTCACACGCTGCATAAACACGGGGCTTTCACGTGTTCCCGAAGCCTGAGACAACATTCCAGGCTGAGATGCTTGACCCGGCACTTCTTTGGGCATCCATGACGTTGGAATCGGCTTTGGCCTCGCTGGCTGATGGCCTGCTTCTGAACTGCCAAACATGCTTTCACGTAGCTTGTCTTGTTTGGGTTTCGGCATCGACTTGGTGTCGCCGCCCGGCGTCTCCATGATTTTGGGGTTGAAGAGCTCGGTCGCTCCGCCTTCGAACTCATCCACCAAAGCGGGAACCTTGCCGCCCGAAATACTGCGACGAACGGTCTGGTCGCCCGTATCTTGGACCAAAACTGCAAGTTCATCGGTCTTTTCTGAGACTGAATCTGGAAGTGCGACGCTCACCGGCTCCGTATGCGGATCCGGCATGGACAGGCTGGCAGCGTATGGCGCTTCGTCAGGGAAGATTTTGGCCAGGAATTGTCGCACATTTGCGCGCGTGAAGTTCGGTGTTCGCTTGTAAAGGTAGCGAGTCAGCGCGGCCTCGAAAGCTTCGCAGTCCGCGAAGCGGTCCTCACGACGGCGTTCCAGCCCCTTCATGATGATGGCCTCGAACTCGGGCTCCATGTCGGGTCGTAGATTCTTGGGTGACGCGAATTTCGCCTCCCGCATGCGCACCAACATCTTGCGCATGTCGGGTTCGTCCTCGTAGGCCATGCTCGAGGTGCTCATTTCATACAAACATAGAGCGGCCGAGAACATGTCGCTGCGACCGTCGAGCTTCTCGCCCCATGCCTGCTCGGGCGACATGTAGCGGAATTTTCCTTTGATGATTCCGGCCTGGGTTTCTGGGCGTGCAGCCTGAGCGGCTTTTGCCACACCGAAATCAAGAACCTTCACCTCACCTTGCCAACTCAAAATGATGTTTTGGGGGCTGATATCGCGATGAACGAGCGTCAACGGTTTGCCCGTGGAATCGTCGATCTTGTTATGGGCGTAGTTCAATCCGGCGAGCGTTTCTTTGAGCACCCACGCGCAGACATCGAGCGGCACCGGTATTCGCATGTCATAGGCTTGATTCAACAGCTGAAAAAGGTCTTTCCCGCGGATGTACTCCATCACGATGAAGTGATGGTTTCCGTCGGCGTTGAGGTCAATCACCTGTGCAATATTCGTGTGATGCAATTGTGCTGTGAGTTTGGCTTCCTCCACCAACATGCGAAGGAAATCAGTGTCTCCGCTATGTTTGGGGTGGATCAGCTTGAGCACATATTCTTTCTCGAACCCTTGAATGCCTTTCGAGCGCGCAAGAAAGATCTCGGCCATGCCACCGACTGCGAGTCGATCGATGAGTTCGTAGCCTCCGAGTTTTTTGGGTGCTGCCATATACTACTAGGTCTCAGTAGGGCTTAGAATAACAGGAAGACCGTCGATCGCGAAGGACTAGCGCACGCAAAGCACGACCTTTCCGAAACTTTCGTTGGAAGCCAAATGCGCATGGGCGGCTTCGACGTCCTGAATATTATATTCTTCGTCGACGATCGGGCCAATTCGTTCATCCAAAATCATGGGCCAGATTTCGTGCAGGAAATGTGCGGTGATGGCGGCCTTTTCCTCGATGCTGCGGCTCCTCAACACGCTCCCTATGACACGCTGGCGCTTGCTTAAGAGCGTTCGCAGGTCGAGGTCGGCCGAAACTCCGCCCATCAAGCCGATGACGACGAGTCGTCCTTCGTGCGCCAGGCATCGCTGATTTCGCGGCAGATACGTGCCGACCGGGTCCAAGATCACATCGGCGCCCTTTCCTTCTGTGACCTCCAGCACGCACTCAACAAAATCTTCGGAATTCCGGTCGACCGCAAACGCGCCGAGTTCCGAAATCGACTCCAGTTTTGGTTCGCTGGCCGTGGCGATGACCCGGCAGCCTGACTCAACTGCCATCTGAATGCCGGCGGTCCCAACGCCTGAGCCGCCAGCGTGGATCAAGACCGTCTCGCCTTCGCTCAGGCCCGCCTCTAAGAAGAGGTTCACGAATGCGGTGTAAAACACTTCGGGTATCGCGGCTGCTAACTCGAAGGGCATCGCATCCGGCAAGGGGATCAGCGCCGAGTGATGCACCCGCACACGCTCGGCATAGCCACCGCCCGAAAGCAGGCAAGCAGCTCGATCGCCCACTCGCCAGCCAACCGTGGCTGGACCGACTTCTGAGACGATGCCTGCTGCTTCAAGTCCAAGGATTTCCGATGCGCCAGGGGGCGGTGGATAAAACCCCTTTCGTTGCAAGAGGTCGGCTCGATTGACCGCCGTGGCCACGATGTCGAGGACGACGTCTTCAGGCCCACAAAATGGGTCTCGATAATCCGCCCAAACTAGAGAGTCACCGTCGATTTGAATAGCTTTCATGCTTCCTCCTGCCCCTCCTTGTAGCTCACCTCGATGCAAAGCTAAACTGAGGGAAGAATCGTGTGCTTGGTTCGGTTCTAGAAGTGCGGAGGTCATATGTTTCAAATTTGGACTGAGTTCACGATCTCGTTGGCCATTTTGTTGTGGTCACTTCGGTGGACAGCGACGCGCGACATCGCCAAGCGGCCACGAGTGGGGGCCCCAACGTCTGGTATCTGGCCACTGATTCTGGCTGCGTTTGCGGTCACCCTTCCCTTGCCCGATCTGAAATTTGATTGGGTCTTGCGACTCGCGATTTTGCTGGTCTCACAGGGCGTCTTGACTCGGCTGCTCGCGCCCGAGGAGCGCATTGTTAAAGCATGGCGGATGGTCGGCGTTCACGACGCCGCTGAGCACCATGACCGGGCGATTTTGCGTACGACCGTCTTTACCATGCTGCTTTTTGGACTGGGTTGGCGACACGGTGCACCGGAAGTCATCGCAGTTGCTGTGGTCGCTCTGGCCGCCTGTTTGGTGACCGATATCCGCCGCGAGATGCGGTTTCGAGAGGCCCATGGGTTTTGTGCGGAAGTCATCAGTACTGACCGCGTCGAACTCGCAGAGGCTATCGCAGGGCATCTGCTGGACGATGGCATCCCCGTGATGGTTCGTGGGCTATCGGTTGGCAGACTCTTACGTTTACCGCGGCGAACCCTCGAAGTGATGGTGCCTTCGGAGCGAATGATCGACGTGGAGCGGAGCCTGGAAGGTACGGAAATCGAGCTCTCATGGGCCGACGATTCGGTGCCAGATGAAGAATAGGAGCGCGGTGCAGAAAGCGAACACCGCCAAGACACCGAGGACCATCAGGATTTTTAGCCCGCGTTGCCCGCCTTGGGCAGAGGCCATGTTTAGGCTTCCAGGTGGGTGTGTGTCGGTGATGCTCAACGCGGGTTCCTGCGACCGCTGGGTCATCCGAGGCGGAGGAATCGAGGGCTGAACGACCGGTGGAACGATTTGGTCGCCGCGGATTTGGTCTTTGGGGACCGAGACTCTTGCTGTCCTCGACTGCGCGGATGCGGCCCGTCGCCGCATATACTCCGAAGTCGATGGGCCTGAGTTCATGGCGGTGCCGACGAACTCGTCTAAAGCAACCAGGGCGGCATGTGCATTGGGAAACCGATCGGACGGATCCTTTTGCATGCAGCGAACTAAGAATGCCGCAAATTCAGGCGGGATCTCTAGGCCCGCCCTTGGAATCACCTGTGCGGGAGGATCCATGATGTGCATCCTCACCATTTCCTGCGGTGTTTGCGCGGGATGAGGGAGTCTGCCGCACACGATTTCATAGAGAACGCATCCCAACGAATAAATGTCCGACGCGGCCGTGACCGTATCGGTCTCTCCGCGGCATTGCTCGGGCGACATGTAGGCAGGGGTTCCGAAAAGCGTTCCTGCCATCGTCCGGCTTTCTTGTTCACCGCTAAGCATCTTTGCGATGCCAAAGTCGACGACCTTGACCACTTGTTCTTCGGTTCCGGCTCGCATCGACAAGATGATGTTTTCGGGCTTCAAATCTCGATGCACAATTTCCAACCCGTGCGCTTCGCGCAGGGCGAGCAAGATCTGCTGGGCGATCTCAACGATGGCGTCGAATTTCAGTCCGCGATTGACCGCATGCCTCAGGGAGAGGCCCTGAACGAACTCCATCGCGATGTACAAAAAACGCCCGTCGGAGCTGACGCCGTAGTCATACAACGTGACACAATTCGGATGCGAAATCTGAGCGAGCACCTGGGCTTCACGCTCAAAGCGCTGCTTGGCCAATCCAATGGCCTGATCCAGATCGCCTGACGGCAAGAGTTCATGCTGTAGAGACGCGCTATCAAAGAGTTTGAGCGCGACGTCTCGATTGAGCTGAAGTTGGCGAGCGCGAAAGACGCGAGCCATCGAGCCTCGCCCGATCAGAGCCGTGACGACAAAACGACCCGCAACCGGCCAGCCAAGCAAGGGCTCACCACGACAAGCCTGCCAGTCCTTTTCGTCGATGGTGTAAAAACCATCACCGCTGGGACAGAGCTCAAGCTGTGTTTCAGAATGTGTTTCGCAATAGGGGCAGATGGCCATCTGCCGAGGTTATTACAAGCCCACCCTTGCGTCCACCCGCACGTCATGCCGGTTTGACCCGATTTCTCCCCTCGTGTTACTCACGCCATCACGAATTACTGAAGAGAGGTCAGGCGTGGAAATCAAGAAAATTGGCGTCATCGGCGCAGGTCAGATGGGAAACGGAATTGCTCAAGTGGCCGCAGTTGCAGGCTATGAGGTCATCATGGCCGACCTCTCGGGTCCGGCCACACAGAAAGGTATGGCCACCATCGGGAAGAGCCTGAGCAAGCTGTTGGCTAAAGAACGAATCTCGGCGGATTTGCGCGACGCAACGCTCTCGCGTTTGTCGACCACGACGTCCATCGAAGATGCGGCCCAATGCGACCTTGTGATCGAAGCCGTGGTCGAAAGTGCAGCCGTTAAACAACAGGTTTTTCAGACCTTGGATAAAGCCGCCGCAGCTCACACCATCTTAGCGTCGAACACGTCGAGCATTTCGATCACCAAGATCGGCGGATTCACAGACCGTGCGGACAAAGTGGTCGGCATGCATTTCATGAATCCAGTGCCGATCATGAAATTGGTCGAATTGATTCGTGGTCTCGCCACCTCGGATGAGACCTATATGGCCGTGAAAACCGCCTCGGAGCGAATGGGGAAAACCACCGTTCTGGCCCAGGATTACCCAGGTTTCATCGTGAATCGCGTTCTTATGCCGATGATCAATGAGGCCGCCTACACGCTCATGGAAGGCGTTGGCAGTGTCGAAGATATCGACATCGCGATGAAGCTTGGCACCAATCAACCGATGGGGCCTCTGACCCTTGCCGATTTTATCGGTTTGGATACGTGTCTTGCGATCATGGAAGTGTTGCACGTGAACTTGGGCGATTCGAAATACCGCCCATGCCCACTCTTGCGCAAATACGTCGATGCAGGTTGGTTGGGCCGTAAATCGGGCCGTGGTTTCTACTCCTACGAGGCGTAAACAAATGACAGATTACCAATGCGTATCCTACGAAGTCGCACAGGGCGTGGGTCGTTTGACGATTCGGCGGCCTGAGGCCTTGAATGCTCTTAACGGCCAGACCCTTTCCGAGATTCTTGCCGTCGCCCTTGCGGCCAAAGACGATCCCAATTTGGACGTTTTTGTGATCACGGGTGAAGGCCGAGCCTTTGTGGCTGGGGCCGACATCAAAGCGATGGTGGACTTCACCTCCGAGCAGGCCAACGAATTCAGCGCTCTGGGCCATGCGGCATTTGCGGCCGTGGCTGCCCTTCCTTGTCCCTCGATTGCGGCCGTCAACGGTTTCGCGCTCGGCGGTGGCTTGGAACTCGCGCTCAGTTGCGACCTTATCTACGCCTCGGACAAAGCTCGCCTGGGCCTCCCTGAGGTCTCGTTGTCGGTGATTCCAGGCTGGGGTGGCACTCAGCGTCTGGGCCGTCTCGTGGGCTGGCATGTGGCGCGTGAGCTTGTTCTGACGGGCAGGCAAGTCAAAGCGGATGAGGCTAAAGCACTGGGCTTGGTTTTGGATGTCTTTCCAATCGCTGAATTCGCGGAACGAATCGAGGCGATCATCGCGAGCATCCAAAAAAATGGACCGTTGGCGCTCAGAGCCGCCAAAAAGGCACTTTCGCAGGGCTATAGCGTCGGATTGAGTGACGGCTTGAAAGCAGAACAGCAGGCATTTTCCGGGCTATTTGGCACCGCAGACCAAAAAGAAGGCATGGGTGCCTTCATTGAAGGGCGTGCCCCCAATTTTGTGAGGAAGTAGTTCATGAATTTTGAACTTGGTTCGACGCACTTTGACACTCGCCAGCGCGCTCAAGAGCTTGCTGATTCGATGATTCGCCCAAATTTACGACATCGAGAAGCCAACCATGAGTTCCCGCTTGATGCCTTGGCCGCGCTGGCATCTGCGGGGCTGATGGGCGTGAACGTCAAGCCAGAATACGGCGGGCTTGGTGCAGGAGTCATCTCATACTCCGAGGCCGTTCAGGTGGTTGCAGCCGCAGACCCGGCTGTTGCCGTCACGATGTGTGTGAACAACATGGTGGCCGAGGTTCTGCAGCAATTTGGCGGCCCCTCGCACCTTGAGATGATTCCAAAAATGACGTCTGGAGAATGGTCCAGCGGCTCGTTTTGCCTGAGTGAGCCAGGAAGTGGAAGTGACGCTGCTGCGATGCAGACGCGAGCCGAACATCGTGGCGATTCGTTTGTGTTGTCGGGGGCTAAAGCGTGGATTACGTCCGGCGCCTATGCAGGCGTATTTCTGGTCTGGGCGCGAGTTGGCGATTCTAAAAACACCATTTCAGCCTTCGTGGTGGATCCAAAATTGCCGGGAATCACCTTTGGCAAGCCCGAGGAAAAAATGGGCCAACATGCTTCAAATACTGTCGCATTGGCCTTTGATGAAGTGGTCATCCCGGAGTCGGCGTTGCTTGGTGACGTGGGAGACGGCTTTCGTGTCGCGATGATGGCGCTGGATGGCGGCCGAGTTGGCATTGCCAGTCAAGCCATTGGCATTGCAGATGAAGCACTTCGCTTGGCTGCAGAAGCAGAAATCCCATGCGACGACCTTTTCGCAGAGGTCGAGGCCGCACGTGTCTTGGTTTGGCGAGCGGCTTGGATGAAGGAAGGCAAGATGCCCTTCACGGTTGAAGCGAGCATGGCGAAACTTCATGCCTCTGAGACCGCCTGCAGAGTTTGTGAGACGTTGGTGGCGCGGGCAGGCATTCGCGGTCTCGACCCGGACTTCGGTCTCGAGAAACTAGTGCGGGATGCCCGGGTTACGCGAATTTATGAAGGCACCAGTGAGATTCAACGAATCGTAATCTCTCGCGACGTGCTGAGGAGTCTGTAATGGATTTTGCGCTCACTGAAGATCAGAAAATGCTTCGGGACATGGTTCAACGTTTTTCCGAGGACCAGCTCCAAGGGGCCGCGGTCGCCGCCGATATAAATGGCCGCCTCAACGCCTCCACGGTGGTCCAGTTGCGCGAACTCGGATTACTCGGGCTCGCCGACGACGATGGAGATCGCGGTTTCGCTGCGGTGGCGCTCTACGAGTTGGCGCGTCACGACGCTGCCACAGCCTTGTTTGTCGGGCTGCATTGCGCCGCCAGCGCAGGCATTGCCGCGGCAGGCGCAGACGCCGGCGCTACGTTCACGATTCCGGTTTTCGAAAATCTGATCTTGGACGAAGAAGCAGGTGAAATCATCGCTAGAGCCTCGGGCTTTGTGGTTCCGTTTTTGGACCACGCCAACTCGTTGGTGTTCCCGGTACGGCTTGCGGGTCGGGCTTCCTTGGCCCGAGCTTCCTCTCATGTGCTCGGCGAAACTCAACCCTTTCGGGGCTTGGGCGTGTGTGCGGCAGCGTTCGAAAAAGGTCAGCTTGAAGGCCAGGTCATCGAGACCTTCGGCGACGACGAAGCCGTCGAGGCGTTTGAAACTTGGCGAATATTGACCCTGGCTGCTGTTGCAGCGGGTGTCGCTCGCGCTTCGAAGGAAGCCGGGACACTCTACGCCAGCGAACGGATTCAATTCGGTAAGGCGCTCACGGAATTTCAGGCCACTCAGTTCAAAGTGGCAGACATGGCGTTGAGAGCAGATACCGCGTGGTTGATGTTGATGCGGGCCGCCAGTCGGTCAGGTGTTAGCGATGATAATCGCATGGTCAAAAATGCGTCGCGGGTGGCGATTGCTTCGGCCATGTATTGCTCCGACGAGGCGCTCCAACTTCACGGTGGGTACGGCTACACCCGTGAATATGCAATCGAACGCTACTACCGAGACGCACGGGCCTTGTCCTCGCTCGTGTGAGACATGCTGCATCCAATAATAAAAAAGGCCGTCTGATTCAGACGGCCTTTTTTTATGAACTTGGTTCCACGCTCAGCGAGGTGGCAGCACGTCGCGACTCACGACGCCTGTTTGAATCAACGATTCAAGACCGATGCCTGTGGACTCAACCTGACGAGTCACGTCAACACCGTCGCTCGCTTGAGTGTTGGGATTGTTGCGAAGGGCCTTCGAGATAGGCTCCGCAACTTCGGCTGCCCAGTCATGCAGGTCGAATGTGAATTGCAGGACCTGTTCGCCACGCTCCAATTCGACATCGTTGAGTGTGTAAAACACGGCTCGTTGGCTCGAATACTGGAACGGCGTCCACAGCATTGGCGTCGCGGAGCTGTCCGTGACTTCGTCGCTGGTTCGGCGTGCATCAAACGGAAGGGGCAACGGCGAACCATCGGCAACCTTCCCAGGATTCGTAATGTCGGTGGCCTGAGCCACAAAACCACTGACAGAGAGGCTAGACGACTCGTCGCTTCCTGTGAGGTCACTCACGGGCTCAAGTCGAATGCTCACCACATAGCGGCCGCGCTCGGGCAGTTCGAGGGTATCACCGTCACGTGAATATTCTCCTGCAGCGACGTTGAAACGCAGAACCGTCGGCTGGGCACTTGCGTAAGCCAACCCGTACTTGGTCGTGACGATGGGCGTTAAACGAATCTCAGAAACGACGAGCCCAAGCTCGGTGAAATAGAGGTCGTCAGGAACCTGGTCTGCTCCCACGAACACAAATCGCGGGACAACGCTGACGGCCTGAGTGCGTGTCGACGAGCTGCCGCCGTCCTCGACGATCGCTTCAGCGTCCACACAACTTGTACCGAGAGCTACCAGTCCGATGACCGCAAAGATTGTTTTTTTCACTGCCATCTCCTATCCGACCAATACTGACTTCAGGTCAGCAAGTTCTTCGGTTCCATTAATGATCTGGCTCAACCGTGGACGCTTCATCTGCAGCAATTCAGCTGCTTTAGTTACGTTACCATCGGCCTCGAGCAAGGCACGTTTAATCGACTCAATCTCAAGCCTCTTTTTGAGGTCTGTCAGACTGAGTCCTCCGTTCACCACCATCTCGACCAAAGCCATTTCCGGGTCATGACCAGCGGGTTCGGGGCTCTGGGCGACTTCAGCTTTGCCAACGGATTGCATCGGCTTGTACGTCTCTGGGAGTTCGACCTCGGAAGCATCAAAAGTCCCACTGATGAAGAAATCTTCAAAGTCGGCCAAATCTTCCATCGTCACTTCGTTTCCTTCCACAAAGAGAAGAATGCTGCGAACGAAGTTCTGTAACTCGCGAATATTTCCGGGCCAGCTGTAGCGCATAAGGTGCTTTAGGACAGCGGGCGCAAATCGTTTTGGGATGCCATCGGCAAATCGGGCCGCAAAATGCTGAACTAGGCTTGGGACGTCTTCACGACGTTCTCTCAATGCTGGGCTCTCAATCACGACGCCTTTCAAGCGATAGTAGAGGTCGAGCCGGAACTCTCCCTTTTGAACCATCTCTTCGAGATTCTTGTTCGTGGCACACACGACGCGAACATCGACCTTTAAAGTCGTGTTTCCACCGACGCGCTCAAAGGTCCCTTCCTGGAGTACACGCAGCAAAGCAACCTGCGTATTGGGCGAAAGGTCGCCGATCTCATCCAAGAAAATGGTGCCCTGATCCGCGAGTTCGAAACGGCCTGGTTTCTGGGACGTCGCCCCTGTGAAGGCGCCTTTCTCGTGCCCGAATAATTCCGAAAGCAGTAGGTTTTCTACAAAGGCGGCGCAGTTTACCTTAACGAAAGGCCCACGCGCTCGATTGCTTGTATGATGCAACGCCTCGGCGATCAGCTCTTTACCTGTGCCTGACTCACCGTAAACGAGGATCGTCGCGTCAGATTTCGACACGCGGTCGATGATCCTAAAGACTTGATGCAAGCGTGGGCTTTCACCCACAATATCGCCGTATCGGTCATGCCAACTCGCCAAACGTGTCGTGATGGTTGGTGTCACAAGACGAACGGGCTCAAGCGCCGTGCTGACCAACGCGGGGACTTCGCCACGAAGGTCTTGCAGCAACGAAACCAGCTTGCGGTGGTCAGGCTTCCCAAAATACGCGTTGGTGAAGTCATCGGGCACACGGCTCGCCCTGCGCACGATTTCTTGCAATTGGTTTTCAAGCAAAACACGCGCTTCTGAAGACCTGGATAAGGCCACCAAAGCCTCAGCGCAAAGCGTTGCGGCGCGAACAGAATCGGTCCTCTGCGAGATCTCCGTGAAACGTGTAAGGGCTTTGCGCCCCAGAGCAAGCGCGTTCACAGGATCGTTGGAGAGGCCAAGTTCAGCGTCCAAAAGCCACGTGATTCCCTCAAGAACCGGGGCATCGCCCTCCCCGTCTTCTGGGGCTATCGACAAACGGAGGCGGACGGCTTCTTCACGCTGTCCCAATTCCAGATGTGATTGAGCGAGTCGCAAGCGCGCTTCTGGCTGGTACAGCAGGTTGGCGCCGTCGGTGAGTTCATCAAAGACTTCGATCGCTTCATGGTATTGGTGTTGGTCGAAATACAAGTACCCCTGCACCAATCGACTCCACCGACTGACCATCGTGCGGTTTTCGTGGGCCGTGTGGAGGTGGTCGATGATCGCGTGTCCGCGCTCGAAAGCGCCGAGATCTTGGTAGATCGTGGCGAGGTTGTGAGCAGCGACTCCGTAGGCGACATCGTCGTCTGAACGTCGTGCACAACGAAGGGCGTCCAAACACGCCTCAAGGGCCTGATGATACTCTTCAAGTCGTTGATAGATCGTGGCCAAGTTGACCAGACCGTAGGCGCGAGGCCGAGCACCACGTAAACCGTGGGACGCCAGCGCTTTGTTGAGCCGTGTGAGGGCTTCTGCATGGTCCCGTCGCTGCATGGCAACGACGCCAAGGTTCGCGTCTGCGCGTGCGATTTCGTCTTCCCAGGCCCACTCCGTGGCCGTCAGTCGATTTTCTTCGAAGATCTGCACGGCTTCGTCGTACTTCGCCTTGAAGATTGCGATGCGCCCGCGAATATTCTTGGCCTGCACACGAAGGCGATCAGCCTTGATTTGCGGAACCTCGCCCACCAAAAGGTCGGCGATCAAGATTTGAAGCGACGAGTCGGCCGTCTCAAGGTCTCCCAGCGCATAATCGCACTCGGCGAGTCCCAGTCGTGCGCTTCCGTCGATGAAATCGGAGCCGCCCAGGGCTCTCGTGAAGCGTTCACGGGCTTGGTCGAACTCAGAAATCTTGGAAAGAAGCTGTCCGATGCGCACGTCAAACTCGCGCAGGTCTTCCGCGGCAACTTCGATGACCTGAGCCTCGGCAAGTGCTTCGCGGTAATGGCCCACTGCGGTCAAGACATCGACGCGCTGCAGGCGCAAGTGCTGCGGCCAGACAGCGGCTTGAAGGCGGCCGCGGTCGAGCAGGTCAAGTGCCTCATCCCAGCTTCCGCGGGCAATCAAGCGTTTAACCGCCGCATCCAAATATTTCAGTCCAGCTTCGGTTTGCTCTGCGAGCAAGAAGTGCCGAGCAATAAACGCCAGATCGGGCTCGTCGGGATTCAGGCGCTCAGCGTTGGCCAACGCTTCGTGAAGCGCCAGCGCTGGGCCCTGAGCTTCAAGGATGTGTTGGCTAAGTTCCTGATCTTCGAGCCAGAGCAGAATATCCCCACCCGCGACACTGCGTTTCAAGAGTCCTTGTTCAAGGCTCGTCTTCACGGCGCGCCCGAAGAACTCTGAGCGTTCCATCAGCGCCAAGGTTCGCTTGATCGCCTGGGGTTTCATGGGTTCGCCGGCCAACACCACGATATTCAGGATGTCCTGCGCGGCGGCGTCCAACGTCTGGTAGCGAGCCCACTGAAGGTTTCGAGCGTTCTCAGGAAGGTGAGTGACAATATCGGCAAGGCGGCCCACGTCGCCACCTGTGGCGTCGAGCAGCTGCTGCATCACCGCTTCGTTTGCCAGATATTGCTTGAACGCAGTCGCCGATTGCTCTTTAAAATCGACATCGTGCGCGATCACTCCCTCAAAGCCGTTATGTGTGGTTACCAACGAGCCATGAACGCGATTCACCGACTCAAATTCAGGTGATAACGGGGAGATGGGGTCCGAAAACACATTTCGTGACAGGTATTCCAACGCTTGCCGGTCCCCAGGAGTGCATTCTTCGAATTGCACGACCACAAGAACGAAGGGCATCAACACGCTCATCGCCGTAAGCAGGTCTCCGACGAGTTCGTGCTGAAGGCGTCCCTGGGCAATTTCGGGAACGTTAACGCTGGGCCGGCGCACTGATTCGTAGTTTTCGAGTGCCAGAAGCGTGCGATTGTCCAAGAGGCTCTGCCTCTCGAGGCTTCTTGAGAATCTTGAGACCACGCCATGAAGGGATGATTCTTCGTCCGAAGCCGCGCGCGGGTTCAGCAGCAGAAATTCAATCCCTTGCTCGGCAAGGTGGCGGGCCAGTGAGGGCGCTTCACGCACGACTTGAGTGTCGGTGGTGCCACTCAGCACAACGACGCCGGGACCATCTACAGCATTGGCTAACACTCTTTCGAAGTCAGGGTGTTGCCACAGATGTTCAAGTGCAGGGGTCATAGGTTCTCGGGTTGAATCGCCCTCGAATTATACACCCTCCGTGCCTCAATTCAATGACGTGTGGGTAGAGAACCCACTTTTGTGTACGTCAACGCCGTGAAAAACTGACCTTTTTGATGCGTTCAGGGGTCTCGACGACGCCCGAGGCGTTGACCGGACTCTGCGAAATAGTCCGAATCACGTCCAAAGGACTGCATTCACCAAAAATCGTGTGACGGTCATCCAAATGCGGAGCTGCACGCAGAGTGATGAAGAACTGTCCAGAGTTGGTGTTTGGACCGTTATTGGCGAGCGCGAGGACTCCCGGACGATCAAAACGCAGCTCGGGACGGATTTCGTCGTTGTACGTGAAGCCCGGGCCCCCGCGTCCAGAGTCAGTTGGGTCGCCGCCCTGGATGACGAAATTCGAGACGACTCGAAAAAACGCGGTTCCATCAAGGTAGGGACGTGTCACTTCTTCGTCAGATTCGGGGTCCATCCATGGGCGTTGTCCGGTCGCGAGGCCAACAAAAGTCGCCACCGCGCGCGGCGTTTTGCGCCAATAGAGTTCGCACTCCAAATCGCCGGCGGTGGTGTGAAGTGTGGCGACCAGGGTCTCGCCGCTTCCAAACTTGGACATGTAGCCGTTGAGCAGACGAACCTCCGACGGCGCGTCGGCGTCGACGGGTTCGGCGACGTCTTTTTTTACCGTCGTCGCTGTCTGAGGCGGATCGGGCTTATCTTTGGGCGAATCGCATGCCGCCAGAAGGCCGAAGATGAGGGCTAGACGATTCACAGCTCGGTTGGGTTTGCCACGAATTTCAAGGTCATGACCAATTTAACATCGGCCGAGCCTTTTGGAGGTGAAGGCTGGCCCTTCTCGATGGCGGCAGGCTGCATGAATGGAATCATCGAAAGCTGAAGAGACTTCAAGATATCGCTTGATTTGGACATGTTGGCCGCTTCGACAGTCGCGGTACCTGTTGAGTTCTCGCCTGCTTTTGCGGTGGGGACGTCGACGATCAACACACCCTTGGTGTGGGTGGTGACATTCGCGCCGCCCACATAGAGCGCGATCTTTGGGGTTTCGATATTCAGGGTGTTGCCTGCATACGTGTACTGCACTTTCTCGACTTCAACCGACTTCAGGCGCTGGCTGACTTCGCTGAGTTGGCTGCTTCCTGTGGCGGCCAACACGTCGATTGGGATCGCCACTTCAAAATCTGGCAACACGATGCGATCGGGCGATGGGCCTGCGGCTGCGTTGCAGTCCACTGTAGTGGGGCAAAAATTAGCTGCGTCGATCGTGAACTCAATCGGCACTTCCTCGCGGAAGACGATGTCGAAAGGGTCGTCCTCGCCGCTGAAGAGACCACAACCTGAGAGAAGTGGAGCGAGGGTGAGTGCTACGAACAAAAATGGCTTCAACATATACGTCCTAAAATTAACGGTGTTGCGTGACTTTGCCTAAAACGGAATCACGTCTCAAATTTTTATGTGTCTTCTTCGTTTCGGCGACGGGTCCAACGGCGTTTGCCGGAATCTGGCTTGGCACCTGATTCCGGTGTTGGAGGTCGCTTCTTTTCCGAAGTTTTTCGGTCTTTGGATTTTGAGTCCTCAGCAGGCGTTTCGTCTTCGAATTCGTTGACGGTCTCTTCCTTTCCGTCCTCGCGAATTCGCTTAATCTTTACGCGATTGCGGATGTTGGGCTTGAGGGCCTCGTCATTCGGGATGAATCGGACTTCGGTCCGAATCTCGAAGGATAATGTCGTGAGGATTTTTGCGATCTCGCCGCCAAAGTCCACGTTTTCGAGGAAGGTGCGAACTTCGCGCGAAACGATTCGCAGGATTTCGCGCCTTGTATTGTCGGCTTGAGACAGTACAAAGCCGACCGCTTCTTTGGGGATATTCTTGTCGGAGACTGCTCCTCGAAAGCCTTCCTCGCTCAGAGCAGTATTGAGGCCGGAGATAATCGATCGCCGCAAGATGCCGGGAATCATAGCCTCGAGGCCTTTCAGCAGCCTGGATGCATCCTCGCCGGCGATATCGGTCCAGCTCTCTTCTTCGAGATTCTCTTGGTCGGTTTTTTTTGTGTTTTCGCTCAAGAATTCCTCACGATTGTCTCGTCACGGTCGGGTCCGACCGAAACGTACGCCACGCGGACGCCTGATAAATTTTCGATGGCGTTGACGTACTCTTGCGCCGCTTGGGGCAGTTTTTCGAATGATTTGATGTGAGTGATGTCTTCGGTCCAGCCTTTGAACTCTCGAAAAACAGGTTGTACTCGCGCCAGGTCATCGGCATCGACGGGCACCTCGTTGGTATACGTGACGCCGTCGAGTTCGTAGGCCACACAGACTTTCAGTACCGGGAGGCCAGACAGAACGTCGAGTTTCGTCATCGCAAAACTCGAAAATCCGTTGATCCGAGCAGCATACGTGAGCGCCACTGCGTCAATCCATCCACAACGCCTAGGGCGCCCGGTGGTGCTTCCGTATTCACTGCCGCGGTCGCGCAGTTCCTGCCCCAAGCCGTCCTCAAGTTCGGTTGGAAACGGGCCATTTCCGACGCGTGTGCAATAGGCCTTGGTGATGCCCACGATGTCCTGAATCGCCTGCGGTGGAATGCCCACCCCTACACACGCTGAGCCGGAGACGGTGTGACTTGAGGTCACAAATGGATAGGTCCCGTGTCCGATGTCGAGCATCGTGCCCTGCGCACCCTCAAGGAGGATGGAGGCTTTGGCGTCGAGCAACTCGCGTACGCGGATATTCGCGGGTCGAATATAGGGTCTAAGCTTTTCACCGATTTCGACGAGTTGCGTGATGACGGTGTCGGCTTCAAATGTGGGGGCGCCCAGAGCAGCCAGCAACGCATTCTTCTCGAGCAGCGACTGAGTTACCTTTTCCCGAAGTCGTTGGGGATGAAGTAAGTCTCCTGCAAAAATGGCTCGCCGCCCTACTCGGTCTTCATAACATGGACCGATGCCGCGACCAGTGGTGCCGATTGTCGTCGCTCCGCGATGCTGCTCGCGCGCCACATCAAGGGCCTTATGGTAGGGAGCGATCACGCTGCATTCCGAGCCGATCAGAAGTTGTGCAGGGCTTTTAATGACGCCGCGATCTTCGAGTGCGGTAATTTCGCCAAGCAGAACAAATGGGTCCAAAACAACACCGCCCGCGATGATGTTTTCGACGCCTTCACGCAGAATGCCGCTTGGAATATGATGCAGGATGGTTTTATGGCCGTCGATCACAAGGGTGTGGCCTGCGTTGTTGCCGCCTTGGAATCGCACAACTGCGTTTACGTCTTCTGCGAAGCGGTCGACAATTTTGCCTTTCCCCTCGTCACCCCACTGCGCACCAATAATCGCTCGAACGGTCATTTCACTTCTCCAGCCAATATGATTTGCAGCGCCCGAATCGACGAGCCGAACTCGATCGGTTGTCCTTGTGCGTGGAGAGCCCTCTCCAGGCTGGCCAGGGCGACCACGATGTCCGTCGAATCAAAATAACCGAGGTGGCCAATTCGGATGGTTGTATCCTTGAGCCGATCTTGTCCCGCGGCAATCGTGACACCATCTTTGCGCATGAAGGATACGAGTCCCGAAGCATTCACGCCATCGGGGACTGAGGCGGCGGTGACTGAGTTCGCGGGAACTTCGGGGAAGATCCCCAGGCCAAGCGCCTGAACCCCTGCCCTGGTGGCTTCGGCTAGCACCCGATGGCGGTCGAAAATGGCCTCAAGGCCTTCTTCCTGCATCATGCGAAGCACAACGCGCAGTCCGACAATCAGCGAAATCGCAGGAGTGAAAGCCGTCTGATTCTTGAGGTGATTTTTGAGTTCACGACGCAAATCAAAATAGTAGCGTGGGTGGTCTGATGCGTCGGCTCGGCTCCACGCACGTTGCGAAGCTGCGACAAAACCCAGACCGGGCGGAATCGAGAATGCCTTTTGCGATCCGGAAACCAGAATATCGATTCCCATTTCGTCCATCGGGATATCGTGGACGCCGACGGCGGTGATTCCGTCCACAGCAAGCAACGCTTTGCCGTGTTTTTGGGTCAATTCGACAATATCGCTGAGGGGATGAAGGACGCCGGTCGAGGTTTCGCTGACACTGAGGGTAACCATTGAGGCGTTGGGGTTCTTGTCCAACGCGTGCTGGAGTGCGTTCAGGTCAACGACCTTGCCCCATTCAACGGGCACTTCCACGACATTCATGCCGTAGGAGGTTCCGACTTCGCCCCATCGTTCTCCGAATTTTCCGCCCCCGATGACAATCACGGTGTCACTACGTTTGGTGAAATTCACCATCGCGGCTTCGAATGCGCCTGTGCCACTGCACGTCAGCGCAAGGACTTCGGCTTCGGTCTGAAAAACCCATTTCAACTGAGCGCGGACTTCTTCGAAGATCGCTTTGAAATCGGGGCCTCGGTGATGGAGAAGGCTTTCTGCCATCGCCAAACGTGCTTGTTCGGGCACCGGTGTCGGACCAGGGGCCACAAGAAAGTGCTTCTTCATGGGATCGGCTCCGCTTGCGTTCGCAATTGGGGGTACAACTCCACCCTATAGGTGTCAATCCGATAGGGCGTGCATGGATGGGCCATGCCTGACCATCAGGCCTGATAACTCAAGTTCGAGCAAGGCGCGTGTGATCGCGCTGATGGACAATTTTACGTTGTGCCTAAGCTCATCGAATGTGCATCCGTTTTGCTGAATCAGCGCTTCATAGACGTTTTGCACCTCAGGCTTGAGTCGCGCGCCTGCTCTTTGGGAAGTGAGCCCCAGATGTTCCGCGAGCCAGACGCAGGTGTCACCCGAACGAATCAGGTCCAAACATCCAGCCGACGACGGGTCTTCAGGTGAGCCCGGCACGGCAAACACGGGGCGACTAAGCCTTCGGGCAGCATCCACGGTTAAATGTGATCCTCCGGTAGACCGTGCCCGCACGACCACCAGAGCGTCCGAAAGCGCTGCAATCAGGGCGTTTCGGCGCGCAAAGAAGTGCTTTCGAACGGGCGTGGAGAGTGGGTATTCGGACACCAATGCTCCTCCAGCTTCCAACACTCGATCGAATAGACCGGAGTTTGACCTCGGCGACGGTTTGTCGAGCGCTGAAGGCAGCACGACGATCGTGGACCCACCCACATTAATCGCCCCTTGATGGCAAGCTGCGTCGATTCCCCGGGCTCCACCACTGACGACGCAGCACCCGGTACGGGCGATGTCCTCGGCGAGTCGTTGGGCGATCCGGGTCCCCTCGTGATCAGGGTCACGGGTGCCGATCATGCCGATTCGATGTGAAGTGGGCAGAGCTCCACGCCAGTACACGAACTCGGGTGGAGTCGTCAGCTCATGAAACACATCAGGGTATTCTGGGTCTCCGCGTTGCAGGAGCGTTGTGCCCTCTGGGAGGGCCGCAATTTCGGCTTGGTACGCGCCTTCCCAATCTGATTGATCGTGGCGATCAGAGGGTGAGCGCAGGCGTGAACGCCATAGGCCCCATTCTTTTGCACGATTTCGGTCGACCAAAATAACCTCCTCGAAAGTTGAGGGGTTATCGGTCAATGCCGTTCAATTGTTGCGAAAATTGTGAGGATGGAGCTAAGGGGTTGAATCCCTTAGTCTTCTACGCGCGCCAAGATGACGGTAATATTGTCGGCGCCGCCGTTTGAGTTCGCTCGATCGATGAGATTCCGAGCGAGCTGTTCGAGGTCGGTGGTCTCACGTACGGCCACGAGTATCTCGCGGTCGGGAACCATGTCGCTCAAACCGTCGGAACAGAAGATGAAAAGGTCCCCGGCTTCCGTATCGCGGTAAGAAACATCGACCTCTACGTCGTCAGTCAGCCCGCATGCGCGTGTAATCACGTTCTTGTAGGGGAAGTGTTCGACATCTTCGGCCCGTAGAATCCCCATGCGAACGTATTCGTTCGCGAGTGAATGATCTTCGGTTTGTTGTTCGAGAGTGTCGTTACGAAAACGGTAGACGCGGGAATCACCGATATGGGCGAGATAAACGCCGCGGTCGGTAAAGAATCCGGAAACGATCGTTGTTCCCATTCCGCGATAGAGTTCACTCGCAGAAGCAGCTTGGAAGACGGAGCGGTTGGCAGTCCGAATGGCTTTGACGAGACGGTACTCGTCGAGCCGCATCTGACGGTCACCTTCGACGAGAATCTCGTCGCCTTCACCATCGACCGAGGTCTCACGGTAGTATTCGCAAATCACCCTGATAGCCATGGCGCTTGCGACTTCTCCCGACCGATGACCACCCATTCCATCGGCCACGACGCATAAAGCTTCGTCTCCTTCAGAAAGGTAGAAATCGTCCTCATTATGCTCGCGAGCAATGCCCACGTCGGTCATGCCAGCACAGACCAGTTTCATCAACGCACCTTGCGACCGAAATCAGACAACGGACTTAACGGTAAAGTCCGGTATGCCCAACAAAGAAATAGAACAGGCATTAAGGAGTTTTTCCAATAGGAGTATAGAATTCCACTGAGGTTGTGGCAAGCACAAGACTCAGAGGTTCCCCGTATCGAACCCTTCACGCACCGCGGTGAAGTCTGCCGCGAAAGGTGAAGACTGTCCACCTTCGGAATTCTGAAGGAATCCAGTGAACTTGCCGTCTTCGATCTTGTCGGCAAATCCGTCGGAGTCTTCTTCGATCAGGGTGCCTTCCCCTCCAAGTCTCAAGCCGATATCGAACTCGAGGTTTTGAACCAAGAGATCCGCAAAGCCAAAGAGTGTGGAAACGGCGGTCGAGCAGAATCCTTCGATTTGGTCGTCTCGGATGCAGGCACCTAGGGCACAAATCTCTCCATCGCTTCCCGTGATGCTGAGTGCGAGTCGATCACAGCCCACCCAATAGGCGAATGCTTCGGTAAGGGAGTGGGCGTTTCCGTCGGTGACTTCTGGGAGGATGACGTCGTTGAGGATGTAGAGAATCAGACGGCCATAACGTAGGGAGACCGTATGTGAGTCAATTTGGAGGCGGTTGTAGGCCACAACGCGCCCGGTCCATTCTGAGCTCAGGATACCGAGATCGCCGATTTCACCATTGGCGTCAGCGATAAGCGGAATTGCGCCGCAATCAGGGGCTGCGTTTGCGTCGCAGTTCCAACGCCAAAACAGGGTGACGCCGGTCCAGTTGTCACGACCGCGGAATTCGTAATTTGAATCCAATTTTCCGATGGTGAGTTGGCTGTGAACCTGAAGATTAGCCACGACATCGCGCAAGTCGCTGCCCGCCTGGAAGATCTTTGAGAGCGCATCATTATCAGCAATGAAATTGTTGATGAGGGTGGCGAACTGAGCATCCAGATGGGTGATCGAAAGGAAGGTGTCGATCGCGCCGGAGATAATTCCACCGACGAGCAATTCGACCAAATTGATGATTTCGTTGTAAATCGCCTGGCCGGGATTCTCGAACACGTCGAGCACCCGAACGATGGTGGAGCCGACTGAGCCGGACTCGGAGAGTGCGTTGGTGAAATCCCAATGGCTCACGGCATCGTAGGTTCCGACCGGGCTGATCGGGATCAGCTGGAGCAACAACTCAAGTTCGTTGACCCGATCTTTATCGACGGAGATATCGTCCATGCAGGCTGCTGCTGCGACCTGTCCGCGGTCTCCGCGAGCAATGCCGGTGACGACGAATCGTTGACGGGTACCGAGGTTTTCGAAGATCGGCGATTCGCTGATCGAACCCGCAGTTTGGAGTTGTAGCCCTTCTGGTTGGTCTCCACGAAGGAGCGGCCGAAACTCGTCACAGGTGAAATCGGCAGTTTTGTAGAGGCGCACGTCAATGTCGTAGAGCGACATAATAGAGGGTGCGGTGTTTACGAGGTTGACCTTGAGCGCGCCGACGTCGAGCGGCAGCACTTCGACTTCGAAATCGACGGCATTCGCGGATGGGTGATCGGCGCGAACCTTAAGAGTCGAGGGTTGACCTCCCACGCGAAGATCGACCGATGCGGCGCCTTCGTCCGTGGTTGTCCCGGTTTTTGAGCTAAGCGAAGCCTGGCCGGTTCCGGCATCCAACACCTCATACGTGATGTTTTGGCTTGAGACCGCTTCACCGGTTTTCTTGCTGTAAAGGTACACTTTGAGCGGAACGCTCTCGGTGATGTTCGCTTGAACGCTTGGGCTTCCAGCGGCGACCATGAAATACAGGTCACCCACGGAGGGGGCGTTCGGAGAACTATCAGACGCGACATTTGTGTCAACGGCTGAGTCGCCGCAACCAAATAGAAGCGCGACAGATAGCAGGAGTAGGCTTAATCGATTCATCGACACAATCCCATCAATCAGGTTATGCGATGACGATACCAGCCGGCGGCCGGATGATCAATGAATGCTGTGTATTGGAAGCGTCTTAGTTTGAACCGCTTGGTGCGGCCAACGAGATTCCGACGAATGTTCCAATCGCCACAGCGGAGACGCCTGCGATGGTTGCGACGGTTTTCCAAGTTGAAAACTCGTTCACTTCGGCGCCCTTCACGTCGGAAAGGTTCTCCAGAAGATTGTACTCTGGAGAGACCAGCTGCCCCTGGCTCATGATGAAGTTGAATGGGGTGACACGTCGCATCTCGCCGTCAGATTTGGCGATGTAGAGCGCGTTGCCAGCCGAAACCTTGACCAACGAGCAACCATCGGTCGAGACAGCGGGTGCGTCGGT
>Ga0100385_1000434_pt1 | contig 50362 bp, 48 predicted proteins | sample CryGeymeta201509_FD_81543 | JGI IMG/M metagenome (GOLD analysis project Ga0100385, IMG submission 81543) | Groundwater microbial communities from Crystal Geyser aquifers in Utah, USA - Crystal Geyser metaG 2015-09 | ecosystem: Environmental > Aquatic > Deep subsurface > Groundwater | place: USA... | reverse complement strand
AGGATCAGCATCGCCAGGCGGATGTCCACCGCGCCTTCGAGGCCGTAGATGAAGGTGCCGCCCAGGCCCATGACGAAGGCGATGACCAGCTCGGTGGCTGTAGCCATGATCGCCGGCACGCCGAGGATGTAGATCATCGCCGGCACGCCGATGAAGCCGCCGACCGCGATCGTGGCGGCCAGCATGCCGGTGGCGAAGCCGATGGGGATGATGAACAGCAGCGAGACGCGCGCGCCGATCGCCTTGAAGTGGATCATGGTGCCGGGAATCTCGATCGACTGCGCCCAGCGCGCAAGCGCCGGCACCTCGGCCGGTACGTCGTGGCCGGCCTTCTTCAGCCGGTAGTAATCGCGCAGCACGTAGCCGCCGACGATGGCCAGCACGACGATGAAGATCACCGAGACGTAGAGGTCGGTGCCGGCGCGTCCGAAATCGTGCTTGATCGAGGTCATCACCTGCTTGCCGTAGAGCATGCCGGCTTCGGCGACGAGGCCGAGGACGACGCCGAGCTTGACGTCGACCTGCCCGTACTTGTGGCGCTTGACCGAGCCGACCAGGGCCTTGGGGAATTTGTGGCAGATGTTCGAGGCGACCGCGACCATGGCCGGAGCGCCGAGCGACATCATGGCCGGCGTGAGCACGAAGGCGCCGCCGGAGCCGATGAAGCCTGACACCATGCCGGCGACGAAGCCGATCAGCACCAGCAGGAAGACGGTAGCGGCGTTGAGTTCGATGAACTGGACGGCTTCCATCGCCGTTCCTCAATGCTTCGCGGCCGGCTTGAGACCCATCAGGTCCCAGAACAGGCCGGTGAAGGCGCCATGCACATAGGAAACGGCGAAGTCGATCAGGATGATCGGCAGCACGTGCCACCAGGTGCCGGGTTCGAGTTGCCCGCCGTGGGCGGCGCAGGCGGCGGCATCGAGCCGATGGTAGTAGATTGCCCCGGGGCCGCTGCCGACCACGCAGGCGTCCGGCGTCGTGTGCGCCATGTACATGAGCAGGTCGGCGTAGTTGAAGATTGCCGCGTACAGGGCGGCCGTGGCCGCACCCCAGAAAACCGTCTTCCCGAAATGCCCGCCCTGCCGTTCCATGCCTTCTCCCGGACCCCGCAACGCGCGATGTGGGCACGTGGTCCGACAAAGGCGGTCGGCCGTGGCGCGCGTCGGATGTTGATATTGACCCGGATCGTCCCTACGGCGGCCCCGGGGGACCGGCGCGAGACCTGGCGGCCGCCGTTTCGCGTCTGACGCGACGATCCGGGATTAACCCGGTTCTCGCCTGGGGGCACGCAGCAGCCCGGCCGCTCACCGCTCGAGCACGTAGGCTCCCGGCGCGTCGGCGAGTTTCGGATATCCCGGGGTGGCGAGCGGAGGCGGCTCGACGAGCTCGCCGCACTGCGGTCGCAGCCACTCGACCCAGTCCGTCCACCAGGTGCCTTCATGTCCTTCGGCGCGCTCCCGCCAGCCTTCCGCGGAATCGGCACGGTGCGCGATCCCGACCCGGTAGCTTCGTTTGGGCGGAACGACCACCGGGTTGACGATCCCGAGGATGTGCCCCGAGCTCGCGAGCACGAAGCGCTTGGGCGCCATCACGAAGTTGCAGATCCGGAAGGCCTGGGCCCAGGGCGCGATGTGGTCGTCCTCGGCGCAGACCGCGTAGAGCGGCTGGCGGATGCGTTCGAGGTCCAGCGCTTCACCCGCGATCTCGATCTGGTCCTTGCGGATCAGCCGGTTGTTCAGGTACAGCTCGCGCAGGTACCATTCGTGCATCCGGGCCGGCATGCGCGTGGTGTCCATGTTCCAGTACAGGACGTCGAAGGTCGGAGGCGTCTCGCCGTACAGATAGCCATGCACCACGTAGTGCCAGATCAGGCTGTTCGAGCGCAGCAGCCGGAATGCCGCCGCCATCTCGCGCCCGTCCAGATAGCCACGGCTCGCCATGGTGCGCGACAGCCACCGGACGGTGCCCTCGTCCAGGAAGACATCGATGTCGCCCGGCTTGTGGAAGTCCACCAAGGTCGTGAACAGGCTCCAGTGCGCCACCGGCACCTTCTCCGCCTCGCCGTAGCGGCGGTTCGCCCATGCCATGTACATGGCGAGCGCGGTTCCGCCGATGCAGTAACCGACCGCATGCACGCGCCCGGCGCCGCTCACGGCGCGCGCGACCTCGACGATGCGCTCCACGCCACCCATCAGGTAGTGCTCGAAACCGGTGTCGCGCATCTCCGGCCCCGGATTCCTCCAGCTCGTGATGAACACCTGAAAGCCCTGGTCGAGGAGGAACTTCACCAGGCTCTTGCGCGGCGTGAGGTCGAGCACGTAGAACTTGTTGATCCACGGCGTGACGATGACGATCGGCAACGCGTGAACCCGCGGCGTCGTGGCCGCGTAGTGGATCACCTCCAGCAGGTCGTTGCGATAGACGACCGCGCCCGGAGTGGTCGCGAGGTTCTCGCCCACGCGGAAGTCCTCCGGATCGGTCATGCGCACGGTGCCCGCCTGGAGATCGGCGAGGAAGTTCTGCAAGCCGCGCGCGAGGCTCTCTCCGCGCGTTTCCGCAGCCTTGCGCATCGCCTCGGGATTGAGCCAGAGGAAGTTCGTCGGCGCCATGGCGTTGAGCCACTCGCGCCACCAGAACGCGGCGCGCCGGCGTTCCCTGCCCGACAGGCCGGGCGTCTCGTAGAGCGCGTCCTGTACGTGGCGGGTGATCAGCAGGTACCACTCCTTGACGATGTCGAAACTCGGCTCCTCCCGCCACGCCGGGTCGAGGAAACGTTTGTCGTCCGCATGGGGAAGGACCGGATCCTCCGAGGGCAGGCCGACCGCCCGCCGCCACGAATGCGCCATGACCGCGAGCAGGTCGGCGGAGGCGCGCGAACCCATCTCGGCCAGTTCCTGCGGATGCGTGAGCCACGCCAGTTGCGCGTGGGCGAGCGGCGCGATGATCCCGACGGGATCGACGAGCGCCTCCAAGGACTCGTGCAGGTGGTTCAGATTCGCGGTGGCGGCGGTGCGCCGCCTTTCGCCGTTCATGACCGGACCTCCAATGGATGCATTTCCTTCGGCCGGAGCGGCGCCGGGATCGTCGCCGTCATTCCGCGCTCCGGTACGACGACGTCGTTCCAGCCGAGGCGCTCGGTGATCGCGCGTGCCAGCGAGCGCGCGGATTCGCGCTCGCCATGAACGACGAAGGTGCGCGCGGGCGGCTCGACAAAGCCGCCGAGCCAGGCGAGCAGCGCCGCTCGATCGGCGTGCGCCGACAGCCCGCCGATGGTGTGGATACGCGCGCGCACCGGAACCGCCTCGGAGAACAGCTTCACAGAGCGCGCACCATCGACCAGCCTGCGTCCCAGCGTGCCGGCGGCCTGGAAGCCCGCGATCACCACGCTGCACTCGGGCCGCGGCAGGTTGTGGCGCAGATGGTGCTTGATGCGTCCGGCGTCGCACATCCCGCTCGCGGAAATGATGACCGCGCCCGCGCGCACTTCGTTAAGCGCGACCGATTCCTCGATGCTCTGCACGAACCGGATCGGCGGTTGCTCGGGGTGCGCGCGCTGCCAGGCGATCAGGCTGCGGGTGGGCGCATCGAGCAGCTCCACATGGCGCAGCGTGACCTCGGTGGCCGCGAGCGACATCGGTGAGTCGACATAGATCGCCGGTGCGCGGATGCGGCCACGGCGCACGAGGTCCGTCAGCATGAACAGCAGTTCCTGCGTGCGCCCGACCGAAAACGCCGGAATGACGACGTTCCCGCGCCTACGCTCCAGCGTGTCGCCGAGCACGGAGACGAGTTCGTCCTCGGTCTCCTGCATGCCCCGGTGGAGGCGATCGCCATAGGTCGATTCGACCACCAGCACGTCGGCATGGCGGATCGGAGTCGGGTCACGCACGACCGGCCGGGCGGGCTGTCCGAGATCGCCCGAGAAGACCAGCTTGGTCGCCGCGCGTTCATCTCCCACCCACAGCTCGATGATCGCGGAACCGAGGATGTGCCCGGCATCGCGGAAGGTGCAGTGCACCGCCGGATGGGGCGAAAACGCGCTGTCATAGTCCTGGGCACGCAACTGCTTCAGCGAGCTTTCGGCCTGGGTCACGGTGTAGAGCGGCGCGCGCTCGTGTCCGCGACGCGCAAACACGCCGCGGCGGTGGCGGTTCTCCCATTCCGCCTCCTTTTCCTGGATGTGCGCGGCATCGAGCAGCATCACCGCGAGCAGGTCGACGCTGGCCGCGGTGGCGTAAATCGGCCCGCGATAGCCGAGCGCGACCAGCCGCGGCAGCAGCCCCGAATGATCGAGGTGCGCATGCGTGAGCAGCACGAAGTCGAGCGTCTTCAGCTCGAAGGCGAGTGCCCGGAGGTTCCTGAGATAGGCTTCGCGGCCGCCCTGGAACAGCCCGCAATCGACCAGAAAGCGCAGCCCCGGCGCCTCCACCAGGAAGCACGAGCCGGTCACCTCGCCGGCCGCTCCGAGAAAACCGACCCGCATCGCAGACGCCTCTCGCCCGGTGTGCTATGTTGGAAGCGGTTCTCTCAACGTGGGAAGGATTCCATCATGTTCAAGCATCTTCTGGTACCGACCGACGGCTCCCCGCTGTCGGAAGAAACGATGCGGCGCGCGGTGTCTTTCGCGAAGGACGCGGGGGCGAGGATCAGCTTTTTCTTCGCCAAGCCGGATTACCCGATCTCATTCTACGGCGAAGGCGCGATCATGGACCCGGATTCTCCGGAGAAATTCGCCGCGATGGCCGACAAGCAGGCGAAGGAGATCCTCGGCGCGGCATTGAAGCTGGCGCAGGAAGCCGGGGTCGAGGCCGACACGGCGAGCGCGGTGAGCGACATGCCGCACGAAGCGATCATCGCCGAGGCGAACGCGCGCGGCTGCGACCTGATTTTCATGGCCTCGCATGGCCGCCGCGGCATCTCGGCACTGCTCCTCGGCAGCGAGACCCAGAAGGTACTCGCGCACTCCAAGATCCCGGTGCTCGTGTATCGGTGAGATCGCCGGCCGGTGCTATCCGGCGGCACCGCCGTATCCCGAGGGCATCCCCATCCTGCCCGAGAGCGAGCGCGACGAACCGGTGCTCGATCGCGCGCTGGAGGCGTTCCTGCGCGAACGCAGGCTGGCGCGATAGGCGCCGGCCTCAGCCGCCGGCCTTGCGCCGGTCTTCTTCGGCCTTCTTCGCGAAGTAGCGCAGCAGGAAGATCGCCATGACGACGACGAAGGCGATCGTGAACACGCTGAACAGGCCGAAATCGGATCCGAACAGAAGCTTCCATGCCATGATGCTCACCTCCCGCGACTGGACTGTGAAACCAGATTTGCCGAGCGCTGCCCCGGCAGGACGATCGGCCCCGCCAGGCGCCAGGTGCCCGCGCCATCCTCGATGCTCACCTGCCACTTCCCGGCCGCCAGCGCGCCGAGCGGTGCCCGGTAGAGTGCGCCGTCACCGGCGAGCGTGATCGTCCGGTCCATCCTCGGCCGTGTTGCGTGCGCGAGTTTCAGCCGCAGCTCAGGCGGCAGGACGGCGCCCTCGCGCGCGCTCATCGTCACCTCGATCGCGTCCTGGACGATGCGCAGCCGGGCCGCAAGTTCCAGCGCGCCGGCACGCTCATCGCGCGCCAGGCTGCGGTTGATCGCCAGACCCTGCCGGTAGTAGTCATCGGCCACCAGTCCGTCGTTGCTGCGCACGGCGAGCCACAGGGTGACCGCGCCAGCGACGATCGCAGTGACCGGCAGCACCATGATCAGCCAAGGCCAGGGCTCCCTATACCAGGGACCGGTATCGCGGCGCTCGCGCATCGTGCGGCTCATGGCAGCAGGAAACTCGCCTTCTCGCTCACCGCCACGTCCTCGTGACCAAGCGCCTTCACCACGAAGCGGATCGGATGCGAGCCGCGCCCCCCCGCATCGGGCGGCACGCGAACGCGCGCCGAGACGCTGCGCGCGGTGGCCGGCCCGACCTCGACGACTCCCTCGGAGGCGAGCGCGATGCCGGGCAGACCGCCCACCGCGATCGAGAAGCGGCGCACTTCCTCGGCCGTGTTCATGACCTGGAGCCGGAAAACGTTCTCCACTAGGCCGCCCTCCACCTCGCGCGCGAGCGTGCCGCGATCGCGGATGACATTGACCTTGAGCGGGACGCGTATGGCGAGCGCGACGACCAGCGCCGAAAATACGGCGGCGACCAGCGCCGTGTAGATCAGGATGCGCGGGCGTACCAGATGATGCAGGATTTCCTTGCGGCCCCAGTGTTCCTGGAGCGCGTTCTCGGTGGAGTAGCGGATCAGCCCCGGCGGATAGCCCACCTTCTCCATCACCTGGTCGCAGGCGTCGATGCAGGCGGAACAGCCGATGCACTCGTACTGCAGACCCTCGCGGATGTCGATCCCGGTCGGGCAGACCTGGACGCAGATGCCGCAATTCACGCAATCGCCCAGACCCTTCGCCCTGTGGTCGGTCCCGGCGCGGCGAGAGCCCCGCGGCTCGCCGCGTTCGGCGTCGTAGCTGACGATCAGCGTGTCGGGGTCGAACATCACCGACTGGAAGCGGGCATAGGGGCACATGTACTTGCACACCTGCTCGCGCATGAAGCCGGCATTGCCCCAGGTCGCGAAACCATAGAACAGAACCCAGAAAGTCTCCCACGGCCCGAGGCTCACTTCGATCGCCTCGTGCCAGAGCTCGCGCACCGGAGTGAAGTAGCCGACGAAGGTGAACCCGGTCCAAAGGGCCACGGCGATCCACGCGGCATGCTTCGCCGCCTTGCGCGCGAACTTCGCCGCGCTCCACGGAGCCTGGTCGAGCTTGACCCGCGCGCCGCGCCCCCCCTCGATCTTCTCCTCGATCCACATGAAGATCTCGGTGTAGACCGTCTGCGGGCAGGCGTAGCCGCAGAACAGCCGCCCGGCCACCGCGGTGAACAGGAACAGCGCGAACGCGGAGGCGATCAGCAGGAGGGTGAGGAAGATCACATCCTGCGGCCAGAGCACGAGACCGAACAGGTAGAACTTGCGGTTGACGATGTCGAAGAGCAGCGCCTGCCGGCCGTTCCACTCGAACCAGCACAGCCCGTAGTACGCGGCCTGGGTGAGCCAGACCAGGATCCAGCGCCAGTTGGCGAACCTTCCGCTCACCGAGCGCACCTGGAACTTCTTGCGCGCCTCGTAAACGGCTTCCGGTTCGACCGGAATGACCTTCTTCGCCTGGGCCGCGGAGGAGTGCGCCATCATTGAATCATTATATGCTCAGGTACCAGCACGAAAAACTCCCCGACCTGCGGCCGGGGAGTCCTGGACAGGATGCGCGTCTAATTGGCGGCGCCGTGGGACAGGCCGTAGACGTAGGCCGCAAGCAGATGCACCTTCGCGTCGCCGAGGAATTCCTTGTGCGCCGGCATGCGGTTTTGGCGGCCCTTGGTGATCGTCTCGATGATGGTCTGCTCGCTGCTGCCGTAGAGCCAGACCTTGTCGGTCAGGTTGGGCGCGCCCATCGCGAAGTTGCCTTTGGCTTCCGGTCCGTGGCAGGCGATGCATCCGGCGGTCTGGAAGCTCTGCTTGCCGCGCTCGGCGCGTAGGCTGTCGCCGGGAAGCCCCGAGAGCGAGCGCACGTAATTGGCGAGATCCTTGATCGCCTCCGCGCCGAGCTGGACATGCGGCGGCATCACACCCATCCGGCCCTCGGCGATGGTCTGCTCGATCGGCGCCGGCTCGCCGCCCCACTGCCAGTCGTCATTGGCGAGATTGGGGAAACCCTTGGCGCCACGGGCATCCGAGCCGTGGCACTGGGCGCAGTAGGTCAGGAACAGCCGTTCGCCCATCTGCCTCGCTTCCGAGTTCGCCGCGACCGCCTTAACATCCTGCTGGAGGAACTTGTTGAAGATCGGATCGTACTTGGCCTTGGCCTGCGCGATCTCCTCCTCGTACTGGTTCACCTCGGTCCAGCCGAACATGCCGCGGTTGCTGCCCAGCCCCGGATAGAGCGCCAGGAACACCAGGGCGAAGACGATGGTGATCCAGAACAGCCCCATCCACCAGCGCGGCAGCGGATGGTTGTACTCCTGCAGCGTCTCGTCCCAGACATGCGGCTTGACTTCGCCGGTAGCCGTGGCCGCCCTGGAGTTCATCCAGAGCAGCACCGCGCAGGCGAGGATGCTCACCACGGTGATCACCGCCACGTAGGCGCTCCAGAAACCGCTCGTGAAATCGCTCATGCTCAATCCCCTCCGTTCTGCCGGCCGTCGGCCGGAGAATCCTCTTCCGTCAATGGCAGGCGCCCGGCTTCCTCGAAGCCCGCCTTGCGCTTGCCGCTGTAGACCCACGCGACGATGCCGATGAAGGTCACGAAGGCCATGACCGTGTAAAGCGAGTGCGCATCGACGAGGTCCATGGTCACCTCGCCGTCTTGATCGCGGTGCCCATCCCCTGCAGGTACGCAACCAGGGCGTCGAGCTCCGTCTTGCCTTCGAGGGCCTTGCGCGCGCCGGCGATGTCGGCGTCCGAGTAAGGCGGCTTGCCGTCGACCTTGAAGGTCACCAGGTTGAGCGCCCGCATCTTGGCCTCGATTTCGCTGGCGTCGGCCGGCCGGTCGAGCCAGTAGAACGCCGGCATGTTCGACTCGGGCACGACGTCGCGGGGATTGAGCAGGTGGATGCGGTGCCACTCGTCGCTGTAGCGCCCGCCCACGCGCGCCAGATCCGGCCCGGTGCGCTTGCTGCCCCACTGGAACGGATGGTCATAGACGAACTCCCCGGCCACCGAATAATGCCCATAACGCTCGGTCTCGGCGCGGAACGGACGGATCATCTGCGAGTGGCAGTTGTAGCAGCCTTCGCGGACGTAGATGTCCCGCCCGACGACCTGCACCGCGTCGTAGGGCTTGAGCCCCGCCACCGGTTCGGTGGTGGATTTCTGGAAGAACAGCGGCACGATCTCCACCAGCCCGCCGACGCTGACCACGAGCACGATCAGCAGGATCAGCAGGCCGACGTTGCTCTCGATGATGTCGTGTTTGGTTTGTTCAGCCATTTCCGATCTCCCCGAATCAGGCCGCATGCGCAGCCGGTGCCACCACCGGCGCGTCATAGGCGGGTTTGCCGGCGATCGTCTTGACCATGTTGTAGAACATGATCAGCATCCCGCCGAGGAACATCAGGCCCCCCACCAGGCGGATGGTCCAGAACGGATAGCTCGCCTTGACGCTCTCGACGAACGTGTAGGTCAGGGTGCCGTCCGGGTTGGTCGCACGCCACATCAGGCCCTGCATCACCCCGGAAATCCACAGCGCGGCGATGTAGAGCACGACGCCGATGGTCGCGACCCAGAAGTGCACGGTGATGAGCCGGACGCTGTACATCTGCTTCTCGCCGAACAGGCGGGGCAGCATGTAATAGACCGCGCCGATCGACACCATCGCCACCCAGCCCAGGGCGCCGCTGTGCACATGTCCGACCGTCCAGTCGGTGTAGTGCGAGAGCGAATTCACCGTCTTGATCGACATCATCGGCCCCTCGAAGGTGCTCATGCCGTAGAAGGACAGCGAGGTGATGAGGAACTTGAGGATCGGGTCGTCGCGCAGTTTGTGCCACGCGCCCGACAGGGTCATGATGCCGTTGATCATGCCGCCCCAGGAAGGCGCCAGCAGGACCAGCGAGAAGGCCATGCCGATCGACTGGGTCCAGTCCGGAAGCGCCGTGTAGTGCAGGTGGTGCGGGCCCGCCCACATGTAGGTGAAGATCAGCGCCCAGAAATGCACGACGGAAAGGCGGTAGGAATAGATCGGGCGCTCGGCCTGCTTCGGCACGAAGTAGTACATGATCCCGAGGAAGCCGGCGGTGAGGAAGAAGCCCACGGCATTGTGGCCGTACCACCACTGCACCATGGCGTCCTGCACGCCCGCGTAGACCGGGTAGGACTTGGTCAGGCTGACCGGAATCTCGGCGCTATTCACCAGATGAAGCAGCGCGATCGCCAGGATCATCCCGCCGAAGAACCAGTTCGACACGTAGATGTGGCTCACCTTGCGCATCGCGATGGTGCCGAAGAAGACGACCGCATAGCTCACCCAGACCACGGTGATCAGGAGGTCGATCGGCCACTCCAGCTCCGCGTACTCCTTGCCGGTCGTCAGGCCCAGCGGCAGGCTCACCGCCGCGAGCACGATGATCAGTTGCCAGCCCCAGAAGGTGAAGGCCGCCAGCCCGGGCGCGAACAGCCGCGTGTGACAGGTCCGCTGCACCGAGAAATAACTCGTAGCGAACAGCGCGCAGCCGCCGAAGGCGAAGATCACCGCATTCGTGTGCAGCGGACGCAACCTGCCGAAATGCAACCACTCGGCGACGTTCAACTGCGGCCAGACGAGCTGGGCGGCGATGATCACGCCGACCAGCATGCCGACGATGCCCCAGACGACGGTCATCACCGCGAACTGGCGCACCACCTTGTAGTTATACGTTTCCTGACTCTGCATGATCGCTACCTCACGGAAATGAAAGACGCAATCCTGTCGATTCGCTGCCTGCCGCCGGCGCTCGCGCAGACCCGGCGCCCGAAATTCGCGCGAATTCTAAAGTGTTTTCTCCCCCACGGCGACCCGCGGCCCGGCCGGCAGCCCCGATGGCCGAGCCCTGAAACGTCCGAAACCATAATACCAATATGGCTATCGTTCAAGCCGCATGATTTGATCCAGATCAAGAACCGTGGCGATTCGTCGCGGCTTCGGGCGGAACGCGCACAAAAAAAGTGCGCCCGAAGCGCACCGTGCAGGACCGAACCCAGACCACCCTGCCCCGCAGCGCCGCCGCGTCCCTGAGCGGTGCCTGCGAAGTTCCTCGCCACGGCGGCCGCTGCAGGGCAGTGGCGGCAGGATGGCGCCGCCGCGAGCCGTTGTCGTTGACCTGGCTCAAAGACCGACCGCCGCCGGAGCCCTCAGGCACTTCCGCCCCGCTCCTCATCCGCCTCGTGCGCATTTCCCTCCGGCGCTTCCGCGTTTCGCGGCGGCGGCGTGTCGTCGTCCATGAGCAGGCGCTGCGCCGGCCCCTCGAGATCGTCGAACTGGCCACTCTTCAGCGACCACCAGAACGCGGCGCCGATCGCGAACACCAGCACGACCGACAGCGGCACCAGCAGGTAGAGGATCTCCATCAGCGCGTCCCGCCCTGCGGCTGCGCCCGCTGCAGGCGCAGGGCATTGAGCACGACCAGCAGCGAGCTCGCAGACATGCCGATGCCTGCCATCCACGGCGTCACCCATCCAGCCATCGCCGCAGGCAAGGCCACCAGATTGTAGGCCACGGCCCAGACCAGGTTCTGCCGGACCACCGCCAGCGTGCGCCGCGCCAGCCGCACGCCGCGTTCGAGCGCGCCCAGGTCGTCCGGAAGCAGGATGATGTCGCCCTTGCTGCGCGCGAGTTCGGTGCCTTGTCCCATCGCGATCGACACCTGCGCGCGGGCGAGCACCGGAGCGTCGTTCACGCCGTCGCCCGCCATCGCCACCACCGCCCCGTGCTCCTGCAGCGCGCGGATGCGCTCGTACTTGTCCTCGGGCGAGAGCCCGCCGGAGGCCTCTTCGACGCCCAGTTCGGCGGCTACCCGCGCGACCGCGGCCGGGCTGTCGCCGCTCAGGATCAGGACCGCGAAGCCGGCCTCGCGCAGCAGCCTCATCGCACCTGCGGCCGAGGCTCGCAGGCGGTCGGCGAACAGGAAGGCCGCAATCCACCCCCGCTCGCTGGCGAGCACCGCGAGGCTCTCGCCGCCCGCGGCCGCGCGCTCGATCTCCGCGGGCAGCGGTTGCCCGTGCAGCACGCCTGCGAACCCGGCGCGCCCGAGCCGCATGCGCACACCATCGACCACGGCCTCCACGCCGCTTCCCGCGATCGCCGTCAGCCTGCTTGTCGCGGGCAGCGGCCGCGCGCCCGCCGCCCGCGTGAGGGCGGCGGCGATCGCGTGTTCCGAACCGCGTCCCAGCGCCGCTGCGAGCGCGAGCGCATCCTCCGCGCTCGCGCCGCCGATCGTCACGGTCGCCACGAGCTCGGGCCGGCCGCAGGTGAGCGTGCCGGTCTTGTCGAAGGCGAAATGCGTCGCGCGCGCCAGCGTCTCGATCGCATGCCCGCGGCAGACCAGCAGTCCAAGCCGCGCCATGGCGCCAGTCGCCACCGTGAGCGCGGTCGGCGTGGCGAGCGAGAGCGCGCACGGACAGCTCACGACCAGGACGGCGACGAAAACCGGCAGCACCCGCTGCGGATCGATGCTCCACCACAGCAGCGCGGCGATCCCCGCGGCGGCGAGCAGCGCGGCGACGAACCAGCCAGCCATGCGATCCGCCGCGACCACCACCCGCGGCCGCTCGGAGGTGGCCCGATCCATGAGCCTGCGGATCGCCGCCAGCCGCGTCGCCTCGCCGGTGCGCTCGACGCGCACCAGCAGCGGGCTCTCGCAGTTCAGGCTGCCGCCGAGCACGGCATCTCCCCCCCGCCTCGCCACCGGAAGGCTCTCGCCAGTGAGCAGCGATTCATCGGCGCTGCTCTCGCCCTCGACGATGACGCCGTCGGCGGGAAATGCCTCGCCCGGCCGCACCTGCACCACGTCGCCGGCCTCGAGCGCAGCCACCGGAACCCGTTCGATCTCCTGCGCCGGGTAGCGCGGCAGGCGGGCCGCGAACGCGGGCACCGCGCGCGACAGTTCCTCGATGCCGCGCGCCGCCTTCTGGCGCGCCATCAGCTCGAGGTAACGCCCCCCGAGCAGGAAGAACAGGAACATGGCGACCGAGTCGAAATACACCTCGCCCTGCCCGGCGAGGGTCGCCCATGCGCTCGCGGCGAACGCGCTCCCCACCCCGAGCGCCACCGGCACGTCCATGCCCAGGCGTCCCAGCCGCAGATCGCGCCATGCGCCGCGGAAGAACGGCGCCGCCGCGTAGGCCACCACCGGGGTCGTGAGCGCGAAGCTCGCCCAGCGCATCAGCGCCCCGATGTCGTCGCTCATCGTGCCGGCTTCGGCGAGGTAGGCGGGCAATGCATACATCATGACCTGCATCGCGCCGAAGCCGGCCACGAACAGCCGCCACAGCGCCGAGCGCCGCTCGCGCGCGGCAGCCGCCTCGAAGCGCTCGGCATCATAGGGACTGGCGCGATAGCCGATCGCAGCGATCGCGGCGAGGATCTCGGACAGCCGCACGCGCCGCTCGTCCCAGCGCACGCGGGCGCGTCGCGTCGCGTAATTCACCTCCGCCGCAAGCACGCCGGGCAGCCGCGCGAGGTGCGCCTCGTTGAGCCACACGCAGGCTGCGCAGGTGATGCCTTCGAGGATGAGCGCCGCCTCGCGCTCGTGGCTGCCCACCGGCCGCACGAAGCCCTTCTGGAACTCGGGGCGATCGAAGAGCCCGAGATCGTGCAGCGCCTCGGGCAGGACTTCGCGGGGCGATTCCGGCAGCGCATCGCGCCGCTCGTAGTAGGCGCCCAGACCGTTCTCGACGATCATCCGGGCGACCGCCTCGCAGCCCGCGCAGCACATTGCGCGCGCGGCCCCGGCGATCTCCACCGTCCGGCGCTCGCCGGCAAGCATGGGCAAGCCGCAGTGGTAGCAGCGCTCCGCAGCGCTCGCGTCGGCTCCAGCCGGGGGACTCGTCACACCAGAAGGGAACACGCATTCCATCCACGAAAAGGGTGGAACGCATCCCCCCCTAAAGTTCGCTCGGGCCACTCCGTAATAGCCCCTGACGGCGACATCAACGCCCCCTGGACGGGACCGGGCGAGTGCTGTCAGGGATCAACCTCACAGGAGAAACGACATGGCTCAGACGATCAACACCAATGTAATGTCTTTGAACGCGCAGCGCAACCTCAACACCTCGCAGTCCTCCCTGGCCCTCTCGATGCAGCGCCTGTCCTCCGGCCTGCGGGTCAATAGCGCCAAGGACGACGCCGCGGGGCTGGCGATCGCCGAACGGATGAATGCCCAGGTCAAGGGCATGACGGTGGCGATCCGCAACGCCAACGACGCGATCTCTCTTTCGCAGACCGCGGAAGGCGCGCTGGGCAAGATCGGAGACGCGCTCCAGCGCATGCGCGAACTGGCGGTGCAGTCGGCCAACGCCACCACCGGCACGAGCGACCGCGCCAATCTCGACACCGAGTTCCAGGCGCTGGATGCCGAGGTCACCCGGCTGCTGACCGGCACCAAGTTCAACGGCACCAGCCTGCTGGATACCGCTGCCTCCCTCACTTTCCAGGTGGGTGCGAACAACGTTTCCACCGACCAGATCGCTGTGGCGACCACCGACCTCACCGCCGGTGCGGGAATCACCGGGGTGAACGCCGCGGCAATCTCGGGTGCAACCAGCGCCGGCGCGCTCGCCGCGATGGACTTCCTCGACACCGCGATCAACACGATCACCACGGCCCGCTCCACCTTCGGGGCAGCGCAGAACCGCTTCGAGAGCGTGGTCAGCAACCTGCAGATCGCAGCCGAGAACCAGTCCGCCGCCCGTGGCCGGATCGTGGACGCGGACTTCGCGGTGGAAACCGCGAACCTGACTCGCGCGCAGATCCTGCAGCAGGCCGGCACCGCGATGCTGGCGCAGGCCAACGCCGCGCCGCAGAGCGTACTGCGGCTGCTCCAGTAATCCGTGGGAGCGGCCGGCCTCGGCCGGTCCGGACGGGGTCTGACGTGGCCATCGCCGCGCCCGACCCCGTCATTCCGAAGGACAGGGTAACGACATGAACATCCAGCCGATCGGCGCGGGCAACCCCGCGCCGGCGACTCGCCAGGCGCCGCGGGAGGAAGTCCCCTACGCGACGCCGCAGTCCGGCGTGCCGCCCGCCGGACGGCCTCACGCCCGAACGGGTTCAAGAAGCGGCGCGCGCGATCCGTGCGGCCGTGCAGGAGGTGGCACGCGAGCTGCGCTTCAACATCGATGTCGACGAGGACACGGGACGGACGATCGTGCGCGTGTTCGACGCCCGGACCAGGGAACTGATCCGCCAGATTCCGGCGGAGGAAGTCCTGGCGATGAGCCGCGCGATCGGGCGCACGCAGGGTCTGCTGCTGGAAAAGAGCGCATGAACCGCATCGGAGAAACGCCGCAATGATCACCGCGCCGGGCATCGGATCCGGACTCGATGTCAACAGCATCATCAGCCAGTTGATGGCGATCGAGCGCAAGCCCATCGACGCGCTCGACAAGCGCAGGACGCAGCTCGAAGGGCAGATCTCCGCCTACGGCAAGATCCGCTCCGCCCTCGACGCGCTCGGCAGCGCCGCCAAGGCGCTCGCCACACCGGCGAAGTTCTCGGTATTCGCCGCAGCCGTGTCCGACACGACCATCGCCAGCGCGAGCGCGGGCAGCACCGCGGTGGCGGGCAGCTATTCGCTCCAGGTCGACCGGCTTGCCCAGGTGCACAAGCTCGCCTCCGCTGGAATCGCCAACACCGATCTCACGCTCGGGCCGGGCACGATCACGATCGACTTCGGCACCTACGACGCCGGCGCCAACACCTTCACCGCGAACCCGGACAAGCCCGCGCAGACGATCACCATCGCCGCCGGCGCGCACACGCTCTCCGACGTGCGCGCGGCGATCAACGCCGCCAACGCCGGCGTGAGCGCCACCATCATCAACGACGGGACCGCGAGCCGCCTGGTGCTCACGGCCTCCGACGGCGGCGCCGCCAACAGCCTGCGCGTCGCCGTGGCGGAGGATGCGGGCGGAACGAACAACGGCGACAACACGGATGCGATCGGGCTGTCGGCGCTCGCCTACGACCCGACCGCGAGCGCGGGCGCCGGCAAGAATCTCACCGAGGTGGCGGCGGCCCAGGACGCGCAGTTCGTCCTCGACGGCACCACGATCACGAGCGCAGCCAACAGCGTGAGCGGCGCACTCGAGGGCGTCACCCTGGTCCTGCTCAAGGTCTCGGCCACGCCGACGACGCTCTCGGTGAGCCGGGACGATGCCACCGTCAAGACACGGGTGGAGGACTTCGTCAAGGCCTACAACGCGTTCGACCAGCTCGCCCGCTCGCTCTCGGCCGCCGACCCGACCACCGGCACGAGCTCGGCGCTCACCGGCGACAGCAGCCTGCGCTCGATGCAGGCGCGGCTGCGCGCGACCCTCACCGCACAGGTCACCGGCACGACCGGCGGGCTCGACCGGCTCTCCCAGGTCGGAATCGGTTTTCAGCGCGACGGCACGCTCGCCCTGGATGCCACGGTGCTCGAACAGGCGCTGGCGGACCCGGCCAAGGACCTCAGCCAGTTGTTCGCAGCGAGCGGCGCGGTCAACGGGATTGCGGCGCAGATCGACACGCTGGTGACCGGGTACACCGAAACGCAGGGTCTGATCGCAGACCGTACCGACGGACTCCAGGGCTCGATCGAGGTGCTCGACCGGCGAGCCGAAGCGATGCAGTTCCGCCTCGACGCGATCGAGGCGCGCTACCGCGCCCAGTTCACGGCGCTCGACAGGCTGATCTCCAGCATGAACCAGACTTCGGCCTTCCTGACCCAGCAGCTCGCCTCGCTGCCCAATTCGACGAAAGGATGACGATGTTCGGCTACGGGACGGGATTGCAGACGCGCGCCGCGGCCTACGCGCGCATCGAGATCGAGACCGGGATCGCGGACGCCCGCCCGATCGAACTCGTCCTCATGCTCTATGACGGCGCGCTGCTCGCGATCGCCGCCGCCAAGCAGAGCATGGACGAGGGCGACATCCCGGCCAAGGGCGCGAGCATCTCCAAGGCGATCGAGATCATCGCGAACGGACTCAAGGCAAGCCTCAACCTGGAGGTCGGCGGAGAACTGGCCGGGCGCCTCGCGGCCCTGTACGACTACATGTGCCAGCGCCTGATCTATGCCAACCTGCACGACAGCCAGGTCACGCTCGACGAGGTACGCTCACTGCTGGTCGAGCTCAAGGAAGGCTGGGAAGCGATCGACACCGGGCCGGCGCCCGCCGCCGGACGAAAGGCAACGCGCTGACATGGATCTGCTGCGCCCCTACGAAGAAATGAGCGCGCTCGCGGCCGCGATGGCCGAGGCCGCCCGCGGCGAGCGCTGGGACGAACTCGCCCGTCTCGAAGCGCGGGTCGCCGGGCTGCGCGACGCCCTCGCCTCGGTCCCGCCTCCCGCGCTCGACGCGGCGCAGCGCACGCGCAAGGCGAATCTCATCCGCCTCATCCTCGACAACGACGCCGAGGTGCGCCGGCACACGGCGCCATGGATGGAGCACGTGCGCGCCTTCCTTGCGGCCGGCGCCCGCGGGCGCGATCTGCGCCGGGCCTACGGCCCAGGGCTGCGCGGCTGATTTCCCGCGGCCCGCGCAGCCGCCCGATCATGCCACCGAGCGATCTCGCCGCGCGCCTCAAGGTCCTCGCCGAATCCGCGGTGCAGCCGCTTGCACCCGCACGCGGAATCGTATCCGAGCTGCCGGAGTTCTTGCCCGGAGAGCGCTTCTCCGCGCGCATCGAAGCCGCGCTCGGCGATGGAAGCTTCAAGGCTCTGGTCGCCAACCGAAACGTGACCCTGAGCCTCGCCCATCCGGCACAGGCCGGCGAGCTCCTCGAACTCGTAGTGATCGAGCGCACCCCCCGGGCGATCGTGGCCCGGCGCGCGGACGCCACCCTCTCTTCCCCGCCCGATGCCACCCTGAGCCATGCCGCACGCATCATCGGGGAACTCGCCGCGGGCGAGTTCCGGCCCGTCCCTCTGGCGCGCGGCGAGCCGATGCTGCCCGCGGCGCCCGCGCTCGCAGCCGCGGCCGCGCCGCTACTGCGCCGGGCGATTTCGGAGAGCGGCCTGTTCTACGAGTCGCATCAGGCCGAGTGGCTGTCCGGTACCCGCCCGACCGAGAGCCTGCTCGCCGAACCGCAGGGCGCGCGATTGCCCGCGGCCGCCGCGCCGCAGCCGCCCGAAGGCGCCGCGGGAGCACGGATCCCGGAAGAACTCGCGCCTCTGGTGCGCAGCCAGCTCGAAGCGCTCGCGACCCACCGCCTAGTCTGGCAGGGCGCGCTGTGGCCCGGCCAGAGCGTGCAATGGGAAATCGAAGAGCAGCCCGACGAGCGGATGGCCGAAGGAGGACCGGAGGCCGCCTCGCGCCGCTGGGTCACCACGCTGCGACTGGTCCTGCCGCATCTGGGAGAAATCCGGGCCCGGCTCGCGCTCGCCGGAGCGCGCATCGAGCTCGGCATCGAGGCCGCCACGCCGGATGCGCGCGCCCTGCTGCGCGCTTCGCAGCCCGCCCTCGGGCGCGCGCTGGCGGCGGACGGGCTCGCGCTCGGGGCCGTGAGCGTCACGCCATGAACGACCTGCGCCGCGACGCGGTTGCGCTCGCCTATGGCGCCGGAGATGCGGCGCCGCGCGTGGTCGCCAAGGGGCGCGGCCTGATCGCCGAGGAGATCATCGAGCGCGCCCGTGCCCACGGCATCTACGTGCACGAATCCCCCGAGCTGGTGTCGCTGCTCATGCAGGTCGATGTCGACGCCCGCATCCCGCCAGAACTCTACCTCGCGGTCGCCGAGCTGCTCGCCTGGCTGTACCGCATCGAACAGGGACCGGAAGCGGACGGCGCGTCGCAGGTTCAGGCATCGTGACCGCGCCCGAGGAGGCGCCTGCCCGCGTCGAGCTCGTGCAGGGCCAGGACCAGAGCCGCTACCTGCTCACGCACAGGATCGAAATCCGCGAGGTGCTCCGCACCCTGATCGAAGGCCGCGATATGATGACGGCGTACTTCGACCGGGGTGACGACTTCCTGCTCACCAGTCTGCTGGCCCTGGACGCCGGCGCGCTGATCGTGGATTGCAGCGCGAGCCGGGAGGTCAATGCACGCGCGCTGGCCGCCGCCCGGCTCACATTCGTGACCAGCCACGCAGGCATCCGGATCCAGTTCGCCACCGCCGCGCCGCGTCCGCTCGAACACGGGGGCAAGCCCGCGTTCGTGGTGCCGGTGCCGGAGCAACTGCTGCGGCTGCAGCGCCGCGAGTACTACCGCCTAACCGCGCCGGTGGCCGATCCGCTGACCTGCACGATCCACACCCCGGGCGACGCGCGGCAGGTCCGGCTGCACATCCTCGATCTGTCCGCCGGAGGGCTGGCCATCATCGCCGCTCCGGGCACAGTGACGCTGGCCGTCGGCGAACGCTTCGAGGATTGCCGGATCGACCTGCCGCGGGCCGCTTCGATTCGGGCTTCGCTGGCGGTGCGCAACGCGTTCGCGGTCAGCCTGCGCAACGCGGTCCGGATGCAGCGCTATGGATGCCAGTTCGTCGAGACCTCCGCAAAAGCGGTGTCGCAGATCGAGCGCTACATCCTCGAAACCGAGCGCAACCGGAAAGCGCGGCAGAGCGGGCTCGGATGAAACGCCTGGGTTCAGGTTCCAGGTTCTTTCTGTCCTCCGATGCTAGTCGAGCAACGCTCGCACCCACTCGTCCAGATGGTCTTCCAGGATGAAGTTGTCGACAACCCACTGCTTCAGCCGCTGGCCTTCCTGCGCGGCAACGACCGGATCCGCAAGTTTCTGCCGGATGGCGGCAATCCATGCCTCCGGCTCGTTGGGGACGCGGGTGACCGGCGTGTCGTGGCTGCGATAGGGAGAAATGTCGGTACACACGACCGGCCAGCCGAGGATGCCGTACTCGAGCAGACGCAGGTTGCTCTTCGCCTCGTTGAACGCATTGATCTCCAGCGGCGCGATGGCGAGGTCGAGGTTCAGGCTCGCCAGCTTGGCGGGGTACTTGTCGATGCCGACGGGAGGATGGACTTCGGCCACGCAGGCGCGGCTCCTTTCCGGGTACATGCCCATGAATACCCACTCCACCTCGTCCTTGAGCGCCTCGACCACCGTCTCGATCAGTGCCAGATCGCCCTGGTGCTGATTCGCGCCAGCCCAGCCGACGCGCGGTTTCCTGCCCTGCCCGCGTAGCGACACCAGCCTGGTCCAGGGGTCGCGCATCAGACGGTTGGGGACGACCCGGATGTCGTCGATCAGGTCCCTGCAGGTATCGGCCAGCGGTTCGGTGGACACGATCAGCCGGTCGGACAATTCCAGCGCTTTGCGCAGCCGGGCCCGGGCGGCGCGGAAGGTACGCACGAAGTTCCTGTAGACCGAACTCTTCTCGGGCAGGGCGGTGACCAGATCATCGAGCATGAACAGCCGCCTCATGCCCGGCAGATGGCGCCGGTAGGTCTCCAGTGCGGCGATTTCGGCATCCGATATGGCGGCATGGACGACGAAAGCGTCCGGCGCCAGACGTGCCATCTCGGTGACCGTGATCGGCCGGGCGTGTCCCTGGGGAAAGCGGACGAATTCGCAGTGTGCCTTGCCGGCGTGCGAGAGCGCGCAGAAAGGCTGGACCATCCGGTATTGGCCGCTGGCGCCGAGCAGCGGCAGGCCGAGAATGCGCTTGCGGTCGCCGAAATTGGCGTCCCAGTTGATCGGCATGTCCTGCTCGACGCGCATGTCGCGGTGGATCAGCGACAGATTGGGGTTGTAGGCCGGATCGTGCGACAGGATCGGCAACCAGCGGCCGAGCATGGTTTCCCGTTCCTTGACGAAGCGGGCGCGTCTGGCCGCCTCCCGTTCCGGATCGGCGGCATCGCTCTTCTGCGACACCGAACCGTGGTGGACCAGGGTGGCAAAGGGCGTCCATACGACCTTGTAGCCGGCTGCCATCACTTTCAGGCACAGATCGACGTCGCTGTAGCCGATCGGCAGTTCCTCGGCATCCAGGCCGCCCACCTCGCGGTACAGGGACTTTCGCACGAGCTGGCAGGCGCCGGTGACGGCGGAGTAATCCTGCTCGAGCAGCGCACGGTTCAGATAAGCCGGATCGGCGAGGCCGCATCGGCCGATGAACGGATGGTCGGCGATCCCGCCGAGGCCGAGCACCACTCCGGCATGCTGGATCTTGCCGGTCTCGGGATAGCACAGGCGCGCGCCGACCACGCCGACCTCCGGCCGCTGGGCGTGCGACATCATTCGCGCCAGCCACTGCGGGTGCACGATCTGCGTGTCGTTGTTGAGGAACAGCACGTAGTCGCCACCGGCCTGCGCTGCGGCCAGGTTGCACATCGCCGAATAGTTGAAGGGGTGCGGGTAATCGAGGATGCGCACCTTGTCCGGATGACGGGCGACGATCCTCTCGTAGTAATCGAACAGGTCGGGATCGCTGCTCTGGTTATCGACGATGATCACGTCATAGCGGCGGTAATCGGTCTTTTCGAGCAGGCTGTTCAGGCAGGGCTCGAGGAATTCGAGCGCGTCCTTGTTGGGAATGACGATGGTCACCGCGGCCGGGCTCGGGTGCGCGTACTCGATGTGGAACGTGCCCGGCAGGTAGCCGGCCAACACCTTGCCGGCCACGCCGCGCCGTTCCAGGTGCATGACGATCGCCATCCGATGCGCGTCATCGGCGCCCGGGCGGATGGCCTCGGGCCGGTGCATCAGCACATCGGCGATATGGCCGAAGGCCGCCTCGCCGTGCGCGTCGAGGATGCGCAGTGCCAGATCGTGCCCTTCCGCGCCAGGTATCAGGAAAGCGCTGCCGCCCGCGGCGGCCAGCGCGGCGCGGCAGACGAACGCCGGCCCGATGTAGTCGGTCGAGCGCAGCATGTCGAGGTTGAAGTCCGGCTTGAAGCGCGGGTCGATGCGTTCGCCGTCTTCCGTGATGCTGTCGTCGTCGCAATAGATGAGGCGCCACTCGGGATGCAGGTCGATGTAATCGCCGAAGCGCAACAGGGTGTGCGGCTCGATGCGCAGGCCGGGCGGGATCAGGGCGAACCAGTCGCCGTCACCGTCGGCGACCGCCTGGTTGAGCGCCCCGAGCGCGGAATCGGGGTCCGCCTCGATCCACCTGAGAACGGGAATCTCGCCCAACACCGGATCGAGGCATGCGAAGGGCGCGATCACGGTCAGCCGCCAGTCGCGGTAGAAGGATCGGCTCAGGGCGTCGATGGTATCGGCCAGCAGCGCCCGTTGCTGCGGCTCCACCCACATCAGCAGGTGGAATACCGGCTTCTCCCGCCAGCGCAACATCATCCGCTCGGCGAAGACCTCGGCATCGATTTCGGTCAGCGCGTGGTTACGGATCCAGGTCGGGTAAGGGGCGCTCTCCAGCGTTTGCGTCGAGTGCAGCAAGGCCGTTGCCTCGGCGTGGCCCGGGCTAAGCTCGAGGGCGGCATCGAGCAGCCTGATCGCTTCCTCGTTCGTGCCGACGCCGGTGCCGGTGCCGAGGTAGCCGATGATGCAGCGCGCCACGGCAACGTAGAAGTCGCTGCGATGACGCTCCAGGTAATCGCGAATCATCGCCGGCGTTTTCTCGTTGCCGAACCGGGTGGCGGTGTCGTACAGCGACATTCCGGTCATCAGGCGGATCTGGCAGCACTTGGCAAGGAGGCGGATGGGGTGCGACCACAGGTCGGACTGATAGACGAGGTCGAGCACGTGGATGTGCTCGAAGGCGCTGCGCCCGCTGGCCACCAGGTCGTGCGTCGTGTTCTTGCCGTGATGGCGGATCTTGCCGAGCGGCTCCTTGACGAAACAGGACTTGCCCAGCGCCGAAAGCCGCATCCACAGCAGGAGATCGGCGATGTGCCCCAGATGCTCCGGGAAGAGGCCGCCGAGGCGGTCGCAGACGGCGCGGCGGAAGACACCGAAGGACAGGGGGATCCAGTTTCCGACGACGAGCCAGGTCATGTCCTCGACCACGCCGCTGGCGCAGTGCGGAATCCAGGCGTCGCTTTCCGTCCCAGGCGGCACGCCGCTGCCGCCATCGGGCATGTCGAAGAAATTGCGCCATCCGGTGTAGGCATAGGCGCATTCCGGGTGCGCATCGAGCGCACCGGCGGTCTGTTCGAGAAAGGTCGGTTGCCACAGATCGTCGGCCGGCAGCACCACGACGTATTCGGCCGAGGTCAGGCGGTAAGCCTTCTTCATGTTCTCGACGTGGCCGAGATTGATGTCGTTGCGCAGGTAGCGCACCCGCGCATCGCGCTTCTGCCAGCGGGCCACGATCGCCGGGGTGTCGTCCGACGACGCGTTGTCGATCACCAGTACCGAGAAGTCGCCGCGTGTCTGGGCGATGACGGCGCTCAGGCACTGGTCGAGGAAATGACCGTGGTTGTAGGTCGGGATGAGGACGTCGATACGCTGTGCTTGCGACATGGCGGGCCTTGAGGGGGCGTGTACGGAAGCGGTGATTTACGCGACGCGCCCGAAGCGGCCGTCGAAAGCGACCGCCCGCGCGGCGCCGGCGTTCCTGTCGCTGGCGGATTCCGGATGCCCGAGCGCGCAGACGTGCGATGCCGGTTCCGGGGATTCGAACGGCATATCCCGGATCACGGCGCGTTCGGGCGCGCGGAACCCGAAACCCGGAACCCGCAACCGTCTTTCACAGCGGCATGTTCATGATTTCCTGGTACGCGGAGACGAGCCGGTTGCGCACCTGAACGATCTGCTGGAACGACAGGTTCGCCTTCTGCAGGTTGATCATCACGTCCTGCAGGCTGACCTGGGGGGCGCCGGCGCTGAAATCCCGCGCCGTCCGCTGGGCGCCGACCTGCGTTCGATTGACTTCGTCCAGCGCGCCCTTGAGCACCTGGGCGAAGTCGACCGCGCCCGCCGCCGCGCCGCCAGCCGGGGTCGCGCCTGCGGCCTCGGCCACGGCGCGCAGTTGCGCCAGCATCCGGGAGATTCCGGTCGTTTCCATCGCATGCGCAGCTTAGCGCCGCGAGCCCGCAGACAGCAGTCGAAAAGGCGCGGGTTTGCCCCGCTATTCGGCGAACCCGGCGGCCCGGGCGCAGCGGACAATCCGCGGCATTCCCGACAACCGCGAACGCATTCGCCATGGCCGAACCCACCGCCCTGCCCCTGCCCCTCCTGCGGGGCTTCGTGCAGCTACCCCCGCGCCAGAAGATGGCTGCGCTGGCCGCGCTGGCACTGGCCATCGCGCTCGTCTCAGGCGCCTGGCTGTGGGCGCGCGCGCCGAGCTACGCGGTGCTGTTCTCCAACATCTCGGACAAGGATGGCGGCGCGATCGTCGCCGCCCTGCAGCAACAGAACGTCCCCTACCGGTACTCGGAAGGCGGCAGTGCGATCCTGGTGCCCTCCGACCAGGTTCATGACGCGCGACTGCGGCTCGCGTCCCAGGGACTGCCCAGGGGAGGGGCGGTCGGCTTCGAGCTGATGGACACCCAGAAGCTGGGCGTCTCCCAGTTCCAGGAGCAGCTCAACTACCAGCGCGGCCTCGAAGGCGAACTCGCGCGCTCGATCCAGTCGCTCGCGGCGGTGCAGGGCGCGCGCGTGCATCTCGCCATTCCCAAGGCGAGCGGCTTCCTGCGCGACGAGCAGCAGCCCTCGGCTTCGGTGCTCGTCAATCTTCGCGCCGGCCGATCCCTCGAAGCCCAGCAGGTCGCCGGCGTCGTCCATCTGGTCGCGGCCAGCGTGCCGCACCTGACCGCCACCGCGGTCTCGGTGATCGATCAGAACGGCAACCTGCTCAACTCGTCCGCCGACGCGCAGCGCAGCGCCGGCCTCGATCCGGGCCAGCTCAAGTACGTCCAGGAGATCGAGCGCTCCTATGTCAAACGGATCGAGGACATCCTCACCCCGATCACCGGTCCGGCCAATCTGCGCGCACGCGTGAGCGCGGATGTCGATTTCTCCTTCAACGAGCAGACCGCCGAGAGCTACCGGCCGAACCAGGGCAGCGCCGAGCCCGCGGTGCGCAGCCAGCAGACGATCGAGAACAGCAGCCGCGAGCAGCCGGCCGCCGGCGTGCCCGGTGCGCTCACCAACCAGCCGCCGGCCACGGCCACGGCTCCGATCAACGCGCCGGCGGCAGGCGCCGCGGCGAGCGTTGCCGCCACCGCCGCCCTCTACGGCAGGCGCGATGCCACCATCAACTACGAGCTCGACAAGACCATCCGCCACACGCGGCAGGCAGCCGGTGTGGTCAAGCGCCTGTCGGTGGCGGTGGTCGTGAATCACCGGAAGGCCGCCGGCAAGGACGGCAAGCCGGTGATGAAGCCGTACAGCGAGGCCGAGCTCAAGCAGATCCAGGATCTGGTCAAGGAGGCGATGGGCTACAGCAAGGAGCGTGGCGACACGCTGAACGTCGCGAACAGCCCGTTCAGCGCCGCCGACACCGAGGCCATCCCCGAAGTTGCGCTGTGGGAGAACCCGCGCGTCCTGGGGCTGGCGGCGGACGTCGGGCGCGCACTGCTCGCCGGCGCCCTCGTGCTGTGGCTGTTCCTCGCCGTGGTGCGTCCGGTCATGCGCTCGCTCACCGAGCGCGCTGCCCGCGAGCCGGAGGACACGCAGGGCCGGATCGAACTCGCGGGGCAGGCGAGCGCGGCGGCGCTGGCCTACGATCAGAAGCTCGCGAACGCGCGCGAACTGGCGCGCCAGAACCCGAAGCTGGTCGCGAACGTCATCAAGGAATGGGCGGACGGCAATGAGCGCGGCAAACGCTGAGGGGCTGCAGAAGGGCGCGACCCTCCTGCTCTCCCTGGGCGAGGACGACGCGGCGGCGGTTCTGCGCCATCTCGGCCCGCGCGAGGTGCAGAAGCTCGGCGAGGCCATGGCCGCGCTCAAGAGCGTGCCGCACGAGCAGGTCGAAGAGGTGCTCGACGAATTCGCCTCCGTCACCGGCGAGGATGCGCCCCTGAGCGCAGACGAGCAGACGGTGCGCACCCTGCTGGTCAAGGCCCTCGGAGAGGACCGCGCCGGACACCTGCTGTCGCACATCGCGCAGGCGGGCGACATCGCGGGCATCGAAAGTCTCAAGTGGATGGACGCCGCGAGCGTCGCCGATCTCGTCAAGGACGAGCATCCGCAGATCGTCTCGGCGATCCTCGCCCACCTCGAACCGGATCACGCGGGCGCCATCGTCAAACTGCTGCCCGAGCGCCTGCGCAGCGACGTGCTGCTGCGCATCGCCACCCTCGACGCGGTGCAGCCCGAGGCGCTGCACGAGCTCAACGAGGCCCTCGCCCGCCTGCTGTCGGGCCCGCAGAGCGCGCGCAAGACGGCGCTCGGAGGCGTGCGAAGCGCCGCCGACATCCTCAATTTCGTCGGGGCGGCACAGCAGACCGCGATCGTGGATGCCGTGCGCGAGTACGATCCCGAGCTCGCGCAGAAGCTGCTCGACGAGATGTTCGTGTTCGAGAACCTGATCGACATCGACGACCGCGGCATCCAGCTCCTGCTGCGCGAAGTCCAGTCCGAATCGCTCATCCTGGCCCTCAAGGGCGCCTCCGAAGCGCTGCGCGAGAAGATCTTCAAGAACATGTCCCAGCGTGCGGGCGACATGCTCAAGGAGGACCTCGAAGCCAAGGGCCCGGTGCGCCTGTCCGAGGTGGAGCGCGAGCAGAAGGAGATCCTGAAGGTGGCACGCAAGCTCGCGGACGAGGGCCAGCTCATGCTCGGCTCGGGCGGAGACGATGGCTTCGTCTGAGCACCGCGCCGGTGTCATCGCGGGCGATAAACGCTCCGCCTGGGAGCGCTGGGAAGCGGCGAGCTTCGCCGCCGAGGCACCTGCGGCCGCCGCAGGAGCGAGCGCAGCCGCCACGCGCAGCCGCAGGGCGCAGCCCGCGATCCGGCTGCCGACCGCGGACGAGATCGAGGAGATCCGCGCACAGGCGCACAAGCAGGGCTACGACGCGGGCTACGAGGAAGGCACGGCGCGCGCGCGTGTGGAAGCGATGCGCATCCACACGCTGGTGGAGAATCTCGACCAGGCGTTCGCCGCGCTCGACCAGCAGGTCGCCGACGAGCTCCTCGCGCTGGCACTGGAACTCGCGCACCAGGTCGTGCGCGAATCCCTGCGCGTGCAGCCCGACGCGATCCTCGCGGTCGTTCATGAGGCGCTCGCGCAACTCCCCCACCAGCAGGCCGCGATCTACCTCACCCCGGAGGATGACGCCCTCGTGCGTGCCCATCTCGGCGAGGCGCTCGCCCATGCAGGGCACCGGGTGTTCGAAGACGAGCGAGTGGCGCGCGGAGGCTGCCGGCTGGAGTCGGCCGGGAGCCAGATCGACGCGAGCCTGGAGACGCGCTGGCGGCGCGTGCTGGAGTCGATCGGCCACGCTCGGCCGTGGTGCGAATCCGAAGCGCCGGCGGGCGTCGCGACGCAGTCCGATGACCCCGAGCGCTGAACTGCCCGCGGCCGAGGGCGCGGCACCGGGCTCGTCCCACACCGCGAAGTGGTACGGCCTGCTTCATGACTGCCGCCGGCTGGCCGCGACCGCGACCCCGTTCCAGATCAGCGGACGACTGACGCGCATCAACGGCCTGGTGATGGAAGCCACCGGGCTCAAGCTCAGCCTGGGCAGCGGCGCCCGCATCGCGATTCCCGGCGGCGGTGCGCCGCTCGAGGCCGAAGTGGTCGGATTCTCCGGCGACAAGCTGTTCATGATGCCCTCCGGCGATGTCTATGGGCTCGCCCCCGGCGCCGAGGTGTTTCCGGTCGAGCCGGTGGTCCAGCCGCCGGTCGCCGGAGAGCGCGCGGAGCCGCGCCGGCGCGCCAGCGATCGCGCCAAGCAGGTGCCGGTCGGCGACGCCCTGCTCGGCCGGGTCGTCGACAGCAACGGACGCGCGCTCGATGCGCTGGGCGCGATCGACACGCTGGAGCAGCGGCCCCTGCACTCGCGTCCGGCCAATCCGCTCGCGCGCGCCCCGATCGTGCATTCGCTCGATGTCGGCATCCGCGCGATCAACGCCCTGCTCACGGTCGGCCGCGGCCAGCGCCTCGGCCTGTTCGCCGGTTCGGGCGTCGGCAAGAGTGTGCTGCTAGGCATGATGGCGCGCTACACCGCGGCCGAGGTGATCGTGGTCGGGCTGATCGGCGAACGCGGGCGCGAGGTCAAGGAGTTCATCGAGAACATCCTCGGCCCCGAGGGGCTCGCCCGTTCGGTCGTGGTCGCGGCCCCGGCCGACACCAGCCCGCTCATGCGCCTGCAGGGCGCGGCCTATGCCACCGCGGTCGCCGAGCACTTTCGCGACGAAGGCCGCCACGTGCTCCTGATCATGGATTCGCTCACGCGCTTCGCGATGGCGCAGCGCGAGATCGCGCTGGCGATCGGCGAGCCACCGGTCACGCGCGGCTACCCGCCCTCGGTGTTCGCGCGCCTGCCGCAGCTCGTGGAGCGCGCGGGCAACGGCGCCGAGGGCGGCGGCTCGATCACCGCCTTCTACACCGTACTGACCGAGGGCGACGACCAGCAGGACCCGATCGCCGACTCCGCGCGCGCCATCCTCGACGGCCATATCGTGCTCTCGCGGGCGCTCTCCGATCAGGGCCACTATCCCGCGATCGACATCGAGGCCTCGATCTCGCGTGCCATGGTCGCGCTGATCAAGCCGACCCATTTCGAGCTGGTGCGCGAACTGAAGCACCTGTACTCGCGCTACCAGCGCTCCCGCGACCTGATCAGCGTCGGCGCCTATTCGCCCGGTTCCGACGCCGACCTCGACCGTGCCGTGAGCTTCCAGCCGCGCATCGAGCAGTTCCTCCAGCAGCCGATGGGCGAGCGCGAGGATTTCGACGAAGCGGTGCGCAAGCTCCACCAGCTCTTCGACCGGCCGCTGTGAGGACATGAACGCCGCGCCCGCCTCAAGCCCGTCCCGGCGGCGCCGTTAATGGCGCAGGGAAACCGGAATGCCGCGCTCGTTTCCGTTCCAGACCGTGCTCGATCTGTCGCGCCTGCGGCTCGACGAGGCCGCGCGCGCGCTCGCAAAGCTCCTGGCGAACGAGCAGGCGAGCAGCCGTACGCTGGGGATGCTCGAGCGCTACCGCGACGAATACCAGACGCGATTGACCGAGGCCGCACGCAACGGGATTTCGCCCGGTCGGTGGCGCAACTTCCAGGCCTTCCTGGGGCAGCTCGACGGCGCGATTGCGCAGCAGCGGCAGGCGCTGGATGCATCGAAACGACAGTCGGCCGACGGGCAGAAGACATGGCTCGAACGGCGCGGACGGACCCGCGCCTTCGACACGCTCTCCGAACGTCACCGGAGCAGCGAGGAGCGCGCCGAGGACCGGCGCGAGCAGAAGCGCAGCGACGAACTCTCGATGAACCGTTTCCACTCGAGCCGCCCATGACGCCGCCAGCGGCGCGCATCGCCGGCCCGGCGCAAGCCTGACACCGATGCCCGACCTTCCGATCCAGATGAGCACCGCAGTCCCCGATGCGCAGGCGGCCACGCCTGCGGGCGGCGACACGCCGGCTGCGGGCGCGGAAGCCTTCGCCGCCCTGCTCCAGGGCCAACTCGCGCCCGCCGTGGCGCTCGAGGCGGAGGACGGCGCGAAGGGCACCACGGCAGATGTCGATGGCATCGCAGGCGCGGATGCGCCGGTGGACGTCGACGGATTGCTGGTCGCGCTGCTCGCCGCGCCGGCAGCGGCGCAGCCCGTGGCAGGCACGGCGGAACCGGGCGTAGGGGAGGCAGTCATGCCAGCGGCCGGCGCGCACCAACCCCGCGCCGCAGCGCAAACCGTTTCGCTGCCGATCGCCGCGAACCCGGAGGCTGCCGCAGATAAGCCCACCGCGCAGGCGCCGGCCGTATCCCCCTCACCTGCGACACCCGATGCACTCCTCGCAGTGGCGGAGAAAGCCTCCCGCGTGTCCCAGGCCGAGCCGTCCGCGCCGGCGCAGCCGGGCGCCGCGCCCGCAGTCGCGGCTCACGCTCCGCCGGCCGCGAACGCGCCGACCCCGGCGCAGATCGCCGCGCCGCTCGGCTCCCCACAGTGGGGGGCAGCGCTGGCGGAACGCGTCGTCTGGATGATCGGCCGCGACACCGGCCGCGCAGATTTCGTCCTCAATCCTCCGCATCTGGGCCGCGTCGAAATCAGCCTGAGCCTCACTGGCGACACCGCCTCGGCGGTCTTCGTCTCGCCCGCCCGCGAGGTGCGCGATGCGATCGAGCAGGCCCTGCCGCGGCTGCGCGAAGCGCTGGCGCAGGCCGGCATCGCACTCGGCCAGGCGGACGTCCATGCCGGCTCGGCGCGCGAAGATGCGTCCGACGACCGCCGGCCGCGCGCGCGCGCCGATGCCATCGACACGGCACCCGCGCTGCGCCGGGTGCGCACGCTGCACGGCCTTGTCGATACCTTCGCGTGAAAGTGCGAAATGCGGAAGGAATCGCCTCTTTCTGAGCGTCAGGGCAAACGACTTCCGATCGGACAATGGCAGTCACACAGGAGCACAAGATGGCCAAGGCAGCGGTGAAAGCGGTGCCCGCGGCGCAACCGGCAGCCGAAGCCGGCGCCAAGGGCAAGGGCGGAAGCAGGAAGAAATTGATCCTCATCGCGGCCGTCGGGCTCGCGCTCGGCGGAGGCGGTGCGGGCGCATGGTTCTACCTGCACCGCAGCGGCGCCGGGCACGCGCAACAGGAGAAGGTGAAACCTGCGGCACCGCCGGTGTTCGTGAACCTGGAGCCGTTCACGGTCAACCTGCAGCCAGACGGGGCCGCCGACCAGTACCTCCAGGTCGTGGCCGTGCTGCGCGTGGCCGACAACGCGACCTCGGACACGCTCAGGCAGTTCATGCCCGAATTGCGCCACCGCATGCTGCTGCTGCTTTCCGGCAAGAAGGCGGCAGACCTCGGAACGCCGGCGGGCCGCGAGAAGCTCGCCGGCGAGGTGCGCACGGAGGCGAACCGCATCCTGTCGGGGGCGAGCGGAAAGCCGCAGCACAGCGCCGGTGCCATCGCCGGCCAGACGCCCGAGGACGGTGCCGCGAAGGCGCCCGCACCGGAAGCGCCGGTGCAGAGCGTGCTCTTCACCTCGTTCATCATCCAGTAGCGGCACGCAATGACGCAGGAATTTCTCTCGCAGGACGAGGTCGACGCACTGCTCCAGGGCGTCACCGGGGAGCCGGACGAGGCGATCGAGCCGCTGGAGCCGGCCGTCGCAGTGCGCACCTACGACCTCGCCACCGAGGAGCGGATCGTCAGCGGGCGCCTGCCGACGCTGGAGCTGATCCACGAGCGCTTCGCACGCAACCTGCGCATCGGCCTGTTCAATTTCCTGCACCGGAACACCGAGACCTCGATCACCCCGAGCCGGGTGCAGACCTACGGCGAATTCATCCGCAATCTGGCGCAACCCGCCTCCCTGAACCTGGTGCGCATCAAGCCGCTGCGCGGCACGGCCCTGGTGATCCTCGACCCGAACCTGGTGTTTCTGGTCGTCGACAACATGTTCGGAGGCGACGGCCGCTTCCACACCCGGGTCGAGGGACGCGACTTCACGCCGACCGAGAGCCGCATCATCCGCGCCCTCGTCAGCGTCATCTGCGCGCAGTACGAGAAGGCCTGGAAACGCATATTCGAGATCCGGTTCGAGTATGTGCGCTCCGAGATCAACAGCCAGTTCGCGGCCATCGCCAGCCCAAACGAGATGGTGGTGACTTCGACCTTTTCGATCGAGTTCGGCGCCGCCGCCGCCGAAATGCACCTGTGCGTTCCCTATACGATGATCGGGCCGCTCCGGCCGCTGCTCGAGCGGCCGCTGCAGGGCGATCCGTCGGTCGCGGACAGCCGCTGGTTCAACCTGCTGGCCGGACAGTTGCGCGAAGCCGAGATCGAGATCGCAGTCACGCTCGGCCGCGGCGAGATCACGCTGCGCGGGATCCTCGGCCTCAAGGCCGGCGACGTGGTTCCGATCGACATCCCGGAGACCGTTGTGGCGGAGGTCGACAAGGTTCCGCTGGCCGAGTGCCGCTACGGAGTGCAGGGCGGTAGTTATGCGTTGAAGCTGGAGCGCTTCGTCGCCGAGAGCGCAGGCGCGCCGGCCTCGCAGCAGGAGGCGTGACGACGTGCACGAGGAGGACAGGATGAGCGAAACGGAACTGCTGCAGGAACCCGTCGGCGAGGATGACTGGAGCGCCGCGATGACCGAACAGGGAGCCGCGGCCGAGACGGCGCCCGCAGTCGAAGCGCAGGCGCAGCCGGCCCGGATCTTTCCGCAGTTCGCGGACGATTCGCCCAAGGCCGAACATCTCCAGGACTTCGACCTGATCCTCGACATCCCGGTGCAGATCTCGGTCGAGCTGGGACGCACCCGGATCGCGATCCGCGACCTGCTCCAGCTCGCCCACGGCTCGGTGGTGGAGCTGAACGCGGCCGCCGGCGAAGCGCTCGACGTGCTCGTCAATGGCACCCTCATCGCCCAGGGAGAGGTGGTCGTGGTGAACGAGAAATTCGGTATCCGGCTCACCGACATCGTCACGCCCTCCGAGCGGATGAAGAAGTTGAACCGCTGACGAACTCCGATCTGCCGCGCATCCGGTCGACGAAGCACCGAACAGACGCCTTCCCGCCCGCCTATTTCCGGCATCCGCCGGAGACCGCGGCGCTATCCTGCCGGCATCGTGAATCGATGCCTGCCTGAAATACTCCGAAGCCACTTCCGCCTTCTCCCCGCGGGCGCCACCGCCGTCGCTCCGCTCGCTGCGCTCGCCGCGCAGCCGGCCGCGACGCAGATCGGTACCAGCTTGCTGCAAGTGGCCCTCGGGCTCGCCCTGGTGCTGGCGCTGCTCGCCGGCGCGCTGTTCGTGCTCAGGCGGCTCGCCGCGCCGCGCCGCGCGGCCGCCGGTGCGCTTCGCATCGTCGGCGCGACCGCGCTGGGGCCGCGCGAGCGCGTGGTGCTGGTCGAGATCGGCGAGACCTGGCTGGTGCTCGGGGTGGCCCCCGGGCGGGTGAGCGCGTTGCACAGTCTGCCGCGGCTCGCGCAGAACACGCCCGAGACCGGCCCCGCGCCGGGCTCGGACTTCGCCGCCTGGCTCGGCCGGATCACGGAGAGGAACCGTGGCGGGCGCTGACCTGCGCCGCCTGTCGTCGGCGGGGCTGCTGGCTGCGGGACTGCCCGCCGCGGCCTGGGCACAGGCTCTGCCCGCGCTCACCGCCACCGTGGCCCCCGGCGGCGGCCAGACCTACAGCGTGTCGATCCAGACGCTGCTGCTGCTCACCAGCCTCAGCTTCCTGCCTGCCGTGGTGCTGATGATGACCTGCTTCACGCGCGTCATCATCGTGCTCTCGCTGCTGCGCCACGCGCTCGGCACCCAGACCTCGCCGCCCAACCAGGTCCTGGTCGGCCTGGCGCTGTTCCTGACCTTCTTCGTGATGGCGCCAGTCGGGGAAAAAATCTACGCCGAGGCGTACCTGCCGCTTTCGGAGAACCGCATCGATTTCTCGCAGGCGCTGGATCGCGGCGCCGCACCGCTCAAGGCGTTCATGCTCAAGCAGACGCGCGAAGCCGATCTCGCCCTGTTCATGAAAGTCTCGAAGACGCCGAAGGCGGACAAGGCCGAGGCGCTGCCGATGCGGGTGGTCATCCCGGCCTTCGTCACCTCTGAACTCAAGACGGCGTTCCAGATCGGCTTCATCGTCTTCATCCCCTTCCTCATCATCGACATGGTCGTGGCCTCGGTGCTGATGTCGATGGGCATGGTGATGATGTCGCCGGTCATCGTCTCGCTGCCCTTCAAGATCATGCTTTTCGTGCTGGTCGATGGATGGAACCTGCTGGTCGGCTCCCTCGTCCAGAGTTTCGGCTAGCCGGTCATGCGGAGGACACGATGACCCCAACCGCGGTCGTGGCACTCGGGCGTCATGCGCTCGAGATCACCCTGCTGATCTCGGCACCGCTGTTCCTGGCGGCGCTCCTCACCGGGCTCGTCGTCAGCGTCTTCCAGGCCGCCACCCAGATCAACGAAATGACGTTGTCTTTCGTGCCCAAGCTGGTGGCAATCTTCGTCACGCTGATCGTCGCCGGACCCTGGATGCTCACCGTGATGACCGACTACATGCGGCAGTTGTTCGAGTCGATTCCGGGGTTCATCGGGTAACTACCAGTTGCGGGTTGCGGGTTGATTGGTGGGCCGCGCGGGTGGCCCGTGAAAGCATAGGCGGCTCGCGCCCGAACTCGAAACCCGAAACCCGGAACCGTTTTCATGTTGACGCTCACCTCCGCCCAACTGGATGCGTGGATCGCGGCGCTCGTCTTTCCGCTGGCGCGCATCCTCGCGCTCACCGCGACCGCGCCGGTGTTCGCGAACGCCGGCGTGCCGCGGCGCATCCGGCTACTGGTCGGGCTGGCGATCGGCATCGCGGTGATCCCCTCGCTCGCCCCGCCGCCGGCGATCGCTCCGGCCTCCGGCGCAGGGCTGCTCGTGCTCGCGCAGCAAATCGTGATCGGGGTGGCGATGGGGCTGACCATGCGCGCGGTGTTTGCAGCGATCGACGTCGCAGGCGAGCTGATCGGATTGCAGATGGGCCTTTCGTTCGCGGTGTTCTTCGATCCGCAAAGCGCGGGGGAGAGCGGCGCGCTCGCCGAGTTCCTTGCGCTCCTCGCGGCCCTGATCTTCCTTGCCCTGAACGGGCACCTGATGGTGCTGGCCGGACTCTCGGCGAGCTTCGATCTGCTGCCGGTCGGTCCAGAACAGGCGCCGCTGCCGGCCTTCGAGCTGCTCGTGCGCTGGGCCGCCGTGATCTTCACCGCCGGCGTGCTGCTCTCGCTGCCGCTCATCGCCGCGCTGCTCGTGACCAACATCGCGCTCGGCGTGCTCACCCGCGCGGCCCCCCAGCTCAACCTGTTCGCCGTCGGCTTCCCGGTCACGATGGCAGTCGGCTTCGGCGCCCTGCTGCTCGCGCTGCCGCTCGCCGCGCCGGTGCTCGAGACCCTGTTCGGGCAGGGCCTCGATGCGATGCAGGCGCTCGTGCGCGCCGCCGCGAGCCGCTAGCGGCAAATCACGCGAGTCCTTCCTCCCGCAGCGCGTGCTGCACCGCCGGACGCGCTGCGACGCGTGCGTGATAGGCGGCGAGCCCCGGCCAGCGGGCGAGGTCCACGTCCACCCATTTCCCCCACGACAGCACGGTGAAGAGGTAGGCGTCGGCCACGGTGAAGGTCTCGCCCATCAGCCACGGTCCCGCTCCCAGGCGCTTTTCGAGGTTTCCCAGCCGCTCGGCCAGCCGGTCGCCCACGATGGCCTTCCACGCATCCGGCGTGCGCGGATCGAAGAGCGGCGAGAAACCCTTGTGCACCTCGGTCGAAATGTGGTTGAGCCACTCGATCAACCGGTAGCGTGCGAGGCTGCCCCAGGCCGGCGCGAGCGCCTTGTCGGGGACGCGGTCGGCCAGCCACTGCACGATCGCCGGCCCCTCGGTCAGGATCGCTCCGTCGTCGAGCACCAGCACCGGCACGTATCCGTTGGGATTGACGGCGCGGAAATCCTCGCCGCTTTCGGTGCGTTTGGTCTTGAGGTCGACCTTCACCCGCTCCAGCGCGAGCCCGGCCTCGCAGGCGACGATGTGGGGCGACAGCGAACAGGCGCCCGGCGAATAGTAAAGCTTCATGCGTGCTCCTTTGCGTAGGGGTCTCAGAGGACGGTGCGGAGGGCGATCGCCGCATCCGGCCGTCATGGACTGGACTGTCCAGTCCAGTCCAGTCCATACTATACTCCGCCCGATGCCGACCGAACCCGCCGATACCCGCAGCCGCCTGGTCGAGGCGGCGTTCGCCGCCTTCGCGCAGTCTGGCTACCGCGCGAGCGTCTCGCGCATCGCCGCGCGCGCCGGCGTCGCGCGCCAGACCCTGTACAACCATTTCCCGACCAAGGAGGCGCTGTTCTCGGAAGCCGTGGCGCTCGCGGTGCATCGGGTGCTGGTCAGCCTCGAGGGCGGGGGCGATGTGCGCGAGACGCTGCTGCGCTTCGCCGCCGCCTACCGCGCCCGCGTGCTCTCGCCGCAGGGCCTCGCGGTCTTCCGCACCCTGGTCGCGGAGGCGCCGCGTTTTCCGCACTGCGCGCAGCAGTTCTTCCGCGAGGGTCCGGCCGCCACCCGGAAGCGGCTCGCGACCTACCTCGCCGCGGCCATGCAGGCTGGAGAACTGCGCAGCGACGATCCGCAGTTCGCGGCCGAGATGCTGACCGCGATGCTCGCCGACACCGACCGGCTGCGCCGCCTGTTCGGGCTCGCGCCCAAGCGCGCCGGCGAGGCTCGCCGCTGCGCGCGCGTGGTCGACTGCTTCCTGCGCGCCTATGCCCCGGAAAGGAACTGACATGCCGATCTCCCGAAACGCCCTCTGCCTCGCCTGCGTCGCCGCCGCGCTGCTCACGGCCTGCGACGCGCGATCGACCAGGGCGCAGGCCCAGGGCCCCGGACCCGGCGCGATGTCGCCGCCGGAAGTGGAAGTGATCCGCGTGGAGCGCGGAGCCGCCGAGCTCACCCGCGAGCTGCCGGGGCGCCTCCAGGCCGTGAAGAGCGCCCAGGTGCGCGCGCGGGTGGAGGCGATCGTGGAGAAGCGTCTGTTCCGCGAGGGCTCCGAGGTGCGCGCCGGGCAGACCCTGTTCAAGCTCGACGACCGCACCTATCGGGCCGCGGCGCTGGCGGCGCAGGCCGAGGTCGCGGTCAGGCGAGCGCAACTCGAACGACTCGAAGTCCTGCTGCCGGAGAAGGCGGTGAGCCAGCAGGAAGCGGATCTCGCGGGTGCCCAGCTCGAACAGGCGCAGGCGCAGCTCGTGCGGGTACAGATGGACCTGGACAACACCGCGGTGCCGGCGCCGATCGACGGTCGCATCGGACGGGCCCTGGTCACCGAGGGCGCGCTGGTCGGCCGCGGCGAGGCGACCCATCTCGCCACCATCGAGAGTATCGATCCGATCCAGGTGTTGTTCTCCCAGCCCAACGCCGACCTGCTCCGCCTGCGATCCGCGATCGCGAGCGGCGCGCTCAAGCGCAGCGGCGCGACCCGCGTGGAACTCGTGCTCGATGACGGGAGCCTCTATCCGCACCCCGGGCGTCTGCTGTTCTCGGAGCTCTCGGTGGATCCCAACACCGGCGCCGTCGCCATGAAGGCGGAATTCCCCAATCCGCGGCGCGAACTGCTCCCCGGCAGCTTCGTACGGGTGCGCCTGCCGGTGGCCGCAGCCGAGGGGGTCGTCCGCCTGCCCCAGCGCGCGCTGCTGAACGGCCCGCAGGGACAGTTCGTGCTGCTCGTCGATGGCGAGGGCAAGGTCAGCCCGCGGCCGGTCACCACGCAGGCGATGGCGGGCGCCGACTTCGTCATCGGTGCGGGCCTCGAGGGCGGCGAGACGGTGATCGTGGGCGGGGTCCAGAAGGCCCGGCCCGGCATGGTGGTCAAGCCCGTGTCGGCGAAGCCACCCGGGGCGGCGTCCGGCGCGCCGCCCTCCGCCCGGGGCAAGTGACATGCTGGCGCGCTTCTTCATCGACCGGCCGATCTTCGCCTGGGTGATCGCGATCTTCATCGTGCTGTTCGGCGCGCTCGCGCTGCGGCAGCTCCCGGTGTCGCAGTACCCCCAGGTCGCGCCGCCCTCGGTCGCCTTCAACGTGACCTATCCGGGCGCCTCCAGCCAGGTCATCGAGGACACCGTCATCAAGCTCATCGAGCAGGAGATGAACGGCATCGAGCACCTGCTCTACATGGAAGGCGCCTCGGAGCTCGGGGTCGGCACGCTGACGCTCACCTTCGAGCCCGGCACCAACGTCGACATCGCCTCGGTGGAGGCGCAGAACCGCTACAAGCGCATCGAGGCGCGCCTGCCGGAGGACGTGCGCCGGCTCGGCGTGACGGTGACCAAGCCGCAGCGCAACTACCTGATGGTCATCTCGCTGCACTCGCCCGACAACCGCTTCAAGACCGTCGATCTGGGCAGCTTCGCGGCCGCCAGCGTGCTCGATCCGGTGCGCCGCGTGCCCGGCGTGGGCGAGGCGCTGCTGTTCGGCGCCGAGTATTCCATGCGCATCTGGCTCGATCCGGCGAAGCTGCACGGCTTCGCGCTCACGCCCGCGGATGTCCTGCGCGCGCTGCGCGCACAGAACGTGCAGCTGGCCACCGGAGAGCTGGGACAGACGCCGGCCTCGCCGGGCCAGCAGACCACCGCCGTGATCGTCACCCGCGGGCGGCTGGCCACGCCCGCGGAATTCGGCGAGGTCATCGTGCGCGCGACCCCCGACGGCTCGCGCGTGCTGGTGCGCGACGTGGCGCGGGTGGAGCTGGGCGCGGAGCAGTACAACATCTTCGCCCGCAAGGACGGCCTGCCGACCGCGGCGATCGCGGTGCGGGTGGCGCCGGGTGCCAACGCGCTCGATGTGTCGCGCGCCCTCAAGTCCAGGATGGCGGAACTCGCCCGCTTCTTCCCGGAGGGCATCGCCTGGGACACGCCCTACGACACCACCCGCTTCATCGAGATCTCGATCACCGAGGTGGTGAAGACGCTCGCCGAGGCGATGGTGCTGGTGTTCCTGGTGATGTACCTGTTCCTCGAAAACTTCCGCGCGACGCTCATCCCCACCATCGTCGTGCCGGTCGCGCTCGCCGGGGCCACCGCCGGACTGTACGCGCTCGGCTACTCGATCAACGTGCTCACGCTGTTCGCCATGGTGCTCGCCATCGGCATCCTCGTCGATGATGCCATCGTGGTGGTCGAGAACGTGGAGCGCATCATGAGCGAGGAGCGCCTCGCCCCACGCGAGGCCACGATCAAGGCGATGGACCAGATCTTCTCGGCCATCATCGGCATCTCGGTGGTGCTCGCCGCGGTGTTCATGCCGATGCTCTTCTTCGGCGGCTCGGTGGGCGCGATCTACCGCCAGTTCGCGGTGACCCTCGTCCTCACCATGGCCTTCTCGGTGCTGATGGCGCTCTCGCTCACCCCGGCGATGTGCGCCACGCTGCTCAAGCACCGGAGCGGCGAGGCGGTGCTGCCGGACAAGGGATTCTTCGGCACTTTCAACCGCGCCTTCGGGGCCACCCGGCAGGGCTATCACGGCGCGGTCGCGAAGATTCTCGGCCGCAGCGGGCGCTGGCTGCTCGTCTATGCCGCGATCATCGCGGCCACCGGCTGGCTGTTCTCGCGGCTGCCCGGCAGCTTCCTGCCCGAGGAGGATCAGGGCTATTTCATCAGCATGGTGCAACTGCCCTCCGGCGCCACCCAGGAGCGCACCCTGGAGGTGCTCTCGCGGGTCGAGCAGTACTACCTGAAGCAGCCGGAGGTCGCCCACGTCATCGGCGTGGCTGGCTTCTCCTTCTTCGGCCGCGGGCAGAACGCCGCACTCACCTTCGTGCGCCTCAAGGACTGGGACGAGCGCAAGGCGCCGGACAATTCCGCCACCAGCGTCATCCGCCGCGCCAACATGGCGCTCTCGCGCATCAGGGAGGCGATGATCTTCGCCGTCAATCCGCCGCCCATTCCCGAACTGGGTGCGGTAGGCGGCTTCGACTTCCGGCTGCTCGACCGCGGCAACCAGGGCACGGAGCGGCTGATCGAGGCGCGCAACCTCGTGCTCGGGCTCGCCGGCCAGGACAGGCGGCTCGCGGGCGTGCGGCCCGAAGGGCAGGAACCCGGCCCGCAGGTGTTCCTCGAAATCGACCGCGAAAAGGCGCGCGCACTCTCCATCGATCTCGCCGATCTCAACGACACGCTGCAATCGGCGCTCGGCGTGGCCTATGTGAACGACTTCGTGCGCCAGGGCCGCATCCTGCGCGTGCAGATGCAGGCGCAGGCCGACCTGCGCAGGACGCCCGAAGACCTCCTCGCGCTGCCGGTCCGCAACCTGCGCGGCGAGGTGGTGAGCCTCGGCGAGATCGCCCGGCCGCGCTGGATCGTGGGCCTGCCCAAGCTCGACCGCTACAACGGAACCTCGTCGATGAAGGTCGCCGGCGCCCCGGCGCCGGGACGCTCGACCGGAGAGGCGATGCAGGCGATGGAAGAGGTGGCGGCGAAGCTTCCGCCCGGATTCGGCTTCGAGTGGTCGGGCACCTCGTTCGAGGAACGGCTGGCGGGAGCGCAGGCGCCGCTGCTCTTCGCGCTCGCGCTGCTGGTGGTGTTCCTCGCGCTGGCCGCGCTCTACGAGAGCTGGGCGGTGCCGCTGGCGGTGATCCTCGTGGTGCCGCTGGGCGTATTCGGCGCGGTGCTCGCCGTGAGCCTGCGCGGACTGCCGAACGACGTGTTCTTCAAGGTGGGTCTCATCGCCATCATCGGACTGTCGTCGAAAAATGCCATCCTCATCGTCGAGTTCGCACGCCGCCTGCACGAGCAGGGCATGGAACTGGCCGAGGCCACGCTCGAAGCCTGCCGGCTGCGGCTGCGGCCGATCCTGATGACCTCGGCCGCGTTCATCCTCGGCGTGTCGCCGCTCGCCTTCTCGACCGGTGCGGGTGCGGCGAGCCGGCATGCGGTGGGCACCGGGGTGATCGGCGGCATGCTCGCCGCCACCATCCTCGCGATCTTCCTCGTGCCGGTGTTCTTCGTCGTCGTACGCAAGCTGTTTCCGGCCAGACGGCGCGCGGAGAACGGCCATGCGTAGCGCGGCCGTCCTGCTGCTCACCGCCGCGCTCGCCGCCTGCGCGCAGACGCGCCCCTACGAGCGTCCGCCGGCGCCCGTCCCGCAGGTCTGGCCCGAGCCGGCGAGCGGCACCCGGCAGGCCGACGCGATCGGCTGGCGCGAGTTCTTCACCGACCCGCGACTGCGCTCGCTCGTCGCCGCGGCGCTCGAACACAATCGCGACCTGCGCATCGCTCTCGCACGCGTCGAGGAAGCCCGCGCGGCGGCAGGACTCGCGCGCGCCGAACGCGTCCCGGCGATCGAGGGACAGGCCTCCGGCAGCCGCAGCCGCGTACCGGGAGACCGCAGCTTCGGCTTCGCCACCCGCGCGCGAAACGTCTCCCGCTATGACGTCGGTCTCGGGATCACCGCCTACGAGCTGGACTTCTGGGGACGCGTCGCCCGCCTCGACGAGGCCGCGCGCGCGCAGCTCATGGCGGCCGAACATGCGCGGCGCGCCTTCCACATCGGGCTGGTCGCCGCGGTCGCCGACACCTGGCTCGGCACGCTGGAACTCGCCGAGCGCGAGGCGCTCGCCGCGCACAGCCTCGCCGCGCGCGAGGCCACCCGCACGCTCGTCGCGCGCCGGCGCGAAGCCGGCGTCTCTTCGGAGCTCGACGTGCTCGCGGCCGAGGCCGCGGCATCCGCCGCGCGTGTCCAGGCGGCGGAGCTCGCGCGCCAGCGCACCGCGGCGGAAAACGCACTCCAGCTCCTCACCGGGATGGAGACCGTCGCCACGCCCGGCAGGCCGCTCGCCGCGCAGGATCTCCTCGCCGATTTCGCGCCGGGGCTTCCCTCCGAGGTCCTGCTGCGGCGCCCCGACGTGATGGCGGCCGAGGAGCGGCTCGTCGCGGCGCACGCGAGCGTGGCGGCGGCGCGCGCCGCGTTCTTCCCGCGCGTCGTGCTCACCGCCAGCCTGGGCACCGCGAGCGCGGCGCTCTCCGGCCTGTTCGGCGCAGGCAGCCACGCGTGGGCGTTCCAGCCGGTGCTGCGCGCACCGCTCTTCGACGGCGGGCGCACCCAGGCGAACATCGATCTCGCCGAGGCACGCAAGGACACGGCGGTGGCCGAATACGAGCGGGCGATCCAGCAGGCCTTCCGCGAAGTCGCCGACGCCCTCGCCTCGCGCACGCATCTCGCCCGGGAACTCGCGGCGCAGCAGGCGAACGCCGCCTCGCAGCGCGAGCGCCTCGCCAAGGTCGAGGCACGCCAGCGCGCCGGAATCGCGAACTACCTCGAAGTGCTGGATGCGCAGCGCGAGGCGTTCGCCGCCGACCAGACGCTGGTGGCGCTGCGCCGCCAGCATCTCTCCGCCGGAATCGCGCTGTACAAGGCGCTGGGCGGCGGAGTCAGCAAATAGTCCGCAAAATAGGGTCAGTTCTTTACTTTATAGTGTGTGACGGCGGGACATGCTACCCGCATGTGCACTGCAACCGAAGGAACCGACCCCTGCCGTTCTCCTCAGGCGTCATCGCGGGCGAGAAAGCGTTCGATTTCGCTGAAGGTCGAGGTGACGTCGAAGGTCTGGATCGGCGCACCGAGTTGGCGGCCGATCTGGGTGGCGGAAAAGATCCCGCGGATGTTCGTCTGACCCGTGACCGGGTCGCGCTCGCTGACCAGCGCGTGCTGGCGTTTCAGGGCCATCAGGGTGGCGACGACATCTCCGACGGTGGCACGCAGGACATCGGCGACGTCGATGATGTCGATCTTCTCGCGCGGGCACATCAGGTCGGAGACCAGCAGGTCGGCGAACTTGCCGCCGCGGTCCTGGACGATCTGGATCGGCCGCTCGCCCTGCGTGTCGCGCGCGGTGATGAGGCCGATGACCTCGTCATCGCGATTCACCACCAGCAACAGACGCACACCGCGCGAAATCATCCTTTGCGTGGCCTGAGCGAGGTTCGCGTCCGCAACGGCCGTTGCGGCCGAAACCTGCTTGAGGTCGGTCATCACGGAAAGCGCGGGCGATTCCGCGCGTACCGGCGTGAAGGTGCTGGGCTTGATGAAGCCGGTGCCAGAAGGCGCCTTCCCGGTGGGAAGCGGGCGCGGGCCTGGAACGTCCTTGTCGAATATGCTCATCCGTCCTCCTTCGGAACGGTCGGTCCATCCCCGTGCGGCATTCACGACATCGGCATCGCCGGTGCCGCCCAAAGCGGCCGCACGACGCGAGCCCGCAGTATAGGGCACGGCGCCCTTCGGCTCACTCGAAACCGCCTTGCGTGAGCGCGATGCGACGGCGCAGGGCGGCGGCCTCTTCGGTGCGACCGGCCAGCTCGGCGCGCCGTGCCTGCACACCGAGCCAGGCCGCGAGCGGGCGGCGCCAGCCCTGGCGCGATGCGGTGTCGATCGCCTCTCCGATGACCTCCGGGCCCGCCTTGCCGGCCTGCAGGAGCGCGCCCGCAGCGACCAGTTTCGACAGCGGATCGGCAATGCCCGCGATGGCGCCGGGATTACCGGTGGCGGCAGCGCGCTGCGGCTCCGGCAGCAAGGCGAACGCTTGCGGCGGAAGCGCGCCGCGCAGGTAATCTGCATAGGCGCGCTGGGCCGCGGTGGCATCGCGCCGCAGCGCCTCGAAGCGCGCGCAGGGTTCGAACACCAGGCTGGCCGTGCGCGCTGCACAGGCGAGCAGCTCGGCACCGGCGAGCAGGTCGGTGCGGCCGGTGCGCGCGAGCCGGCTGCGCACGATCGCCATCTCGGCCCGCTCGACGCGGCCGTTGCCCTCCAGCCAGGCGGCCACCGCACGCTCCATGGCACCTTTGGCTTCGAGTTGCCAGTCGAGCGGCTTGGGTCCGCCGGCACAGGAGGCGACCAGCGCGGCGCCGATCAACGCAGCCGAAAGCTTCGGCGCGCGTGCGCTCATGGCAACCGGATCTCCGTATCGCGGGCGAACGGCCACTTGCGGTTGATCTCGTTGATCAGGCCGTCGATCTTGCGCAGGCTGGCATCCACTTCGCCGCGCAGGACGCCCAGGTCGGCCGTGGCGTCCTTGACGTTCCCGCCGATGGCATGCGCATCGACCAGCACGGCATCGACTTTCTTCAGAGTGCCGCGCGCATCGTCGAGCAGCGCACCGAGCCGAACCACGGCGGCGCGTGTTTCGGGCATCACGCCTGCCTCGCCGAACACCTGGATGTCGGCCCTGCCGGCGATGCCGTCGAGCCGTGCCAGCAGCGCGTTGGTGCGATCGAGCGTGACGGTGAGTTTCTTCGCTTCCGCCTCGCTGCCCAGCAGCACCGCGAGCGCCCCACCCCGCACCTTCATCATCTCGTTCAGCCTCGCGGTCACGCTGCGCAGGTTGGCCAGGGTCATGCCCAGCGCTCCGTCGCTGCCGGTGAGGGCGTTCAGGTTCTCGATCAGCTCCCGAGCGGAAGAGGCGGCCTTGTGAATCTCGGCGCCCGGGTCGCCCTGCAGCACCGTGCGCACGGCGCCGTCCGGCAAGGGGGGGTCCTCCAGCACGCCCGAATACGCCCGGAGATTGGCGCCGCCCACGATGCCGCGCGAGAGCGTGAAGATGCTGCTCGCGCGCAGCCAGCGCGCGTCCCCGGCCGCGACGTCGATCAGGATGCGGGCCTTGCCGTCTTCCGCCAGTTCGATGCGTCGCACCCGGCCGATCGGAAAGCCCGCGAACGTCAGGTCCATGCCGACCACCACCCCTTCGGAATCGTCGGCGAGGAGCACCAGTTTCTGCGTGGATTCGAATACGCCGCGGGCATACAGCACATACAGCGCGGAGCCGCACACCAGCAGCAGCATGAAGATCAGCAGCAGCCTGGCCCTGAACTTCAGATTCGGCGCATCGGGCGCGGAGGGCGCGGGCGGTTCTGGACCTCGGGTCGGATTCATTGAGCGCAGTTTTCCGGCGATCGATGCCGGCGTCAATAGTAGTTGCCGACGAGCGAGGCCACTTCGATCAGCAGCATCACGGCGAACATCCGCACCAGTCCGCGCATCTCGGCGCTGGTTCGCACGCCCCCGCCCCGCATCCCGTACAAGGCCGAGGCCATGGGGATCAGCGATACGGCCAGAGCGAAGAACAGGGCCTTGAGGACGAAGATCAGCGTGACCGCGGGAGTAAACACCTGTCCGAAAACGCGCGTATAGACCGCCAGGCCGGACGCCGTGAAACCGTAGCCGACGAGATACGCCACCACCAGCACCACCAGGCTGCTCAGTGCCGCCAGCGTGATGGCGGCGCACATGCCCGCGACCGCCCGCGGCAGCACCTCGAAGCGCACCGGATCGAGGCCGTGCCGTCGCATTTCGTCGAGTTCGCCGCTCGCCTGCATCGCCGCGAGCTCCGCCCCGTCGGGGATCGTGCAGCGCAGGGCCACGAACAGCGCGGCGGTCAGCGGGATGAGCTCCAGCACCAGCACCCGGATCACCACCTGGAGCGCATATTGCGACAGGCCGTAACTCTGCGCGGTGACCAGCACGATGCGCGTGAGCACCACGGTCACCAGCGCGCACAGCACCGAAAACCCGAGCAGGATGGGTGCGGTGTCGAGGTAGATGTGGCGCGACAGGGCCGCGCGCCTTTCGCGGCCGTAGCTCGAAGGCGAGAGCGCCAGCACCAGGATCACCGCGCCCAGATCCACCAGGCGCCACCACTCGGCGAGCCAGGGCTGCGCGGCGCCGCCCGTGTGCGTCAGCCGGCTTTGCAGTGAATCGATCGGCCGCATGCACGCATGATACCTGCCGGCCGCGACATCAAGGCAGTGCGATCGCCCCCAGCCGTGAGTTTCGCCGTCGTGCGCCCTGGCGGCCTCAGTCTTCCGGCAGCAGGCAGATCAGCTTGCCGTCGGGACTGTCGGTCAGCACGTAGAGCAGGCCGTCGGGGCCCTGGCGCACGTCGCGGATGCGCTCGCCCAGCCCGGTGAGGAGTCTGCTCTCGCGAACCACACTGCCACCCATGCGCCCCCCGAAAGGCTCGGACAGCTCGATACGGGCGAGGTATCGGAACTTGAGCGAGCCCACGAACAGGTTGCCGCGCCAGGTCCGGCCCGCCCGGTCGTAGCGATCGCTCCCGAGGAAAGCCATGCCCGAGGGCGCGATCGAGGGCACCCAGTAGTGCAGCGGCTGCTCCATGCCGGCCTTGCGGGTCAGACCCTCGCCGATCTTCCCGCCGCCGTATTCTTCCCCGTAGGTGATCACCGGCCAGCCGTAGTTGGCCCCCGGTCTGGGGAGGTTGATCTCGTCGCCTCCCTGCGGGCCGTGTTCGTGTGTCCAGAGCGTGCCGTCGGGCGCGAGCGTCGCGCCCTGGACGTTGCGGTGACCAGAGCTCCAGATTTCCGTGGCCGCCCCGGCCTTGCCGGCGAAGGGGTTGTCCGCGGGCACCGACCCGTCCTTGTTGATCCGCACGATCTTGCCGAGGTGGTTGTCGAGCCTTTGCGCGTCCTCCCTGCGCGAAAAGCGCTCGCCCAGCGTCAGGAACAGCCTGCCGTCTGGCCGGCCGTTCGCACCCGGCGCACGGCTCTCGACGATGCGGCAGCCGAAGTGCGAAGAACCTGCCACTTTCGGCCGCTGGCTGAAAATGACTTCGACATCCTCCAGCCGGGTCTCGTCCGCGCTCAGGGTGGCGCGGGCCAGCGCAGTGCCGTTGCCCGCGGGCGCGGGCTCCGTGAAGCAGAAATACAGACGGCGGTTGCGGGCGAAGTCGCCGTCCAGGATCACATCGAGCAACCCGCCCTGCCCGCCCGCGGCGATCTCCGGCAGTCCGGCCACGGGCGGCGAGAGCCTGCCGTCCGGCGCGACCACCCTCAGCCGGCCGGGACGCTCCGTCACCAGGAAACGCCCGCCGGGCAGGAAAGCCACGCTCCAGGGGTATTGCAGACCCGTCGCGACGGTCCGGGTGCGCACGCTCTCGGCCTGCGCGCACCCAGCCATCACAAGCAATGCTACGGAAACGATGGCGCATCTACCCCGAATGGTTCGTGCTGGACGCATGTCCGCCTCCTTGAATTCGGCGATGGTTTCGCCCCGGACGAGTCGCGGTGCCGGGCGCGCGAAGTTCGCACAGGCAACTCACTTAGAGGTGAAGGACTTTCGACGGCGACTCCGGAAGTGTAACCGGGCCGTTTCGGCAACCGGCGAGTCGCGTACCGCATGCCATGGGGCTCTATCCATAGGTCAATCCGGCGCTCGTGTGGGTCCGGCATGACGAAACCCGGCTCGAAAGCGGCGAGCGCCCGTTCCAGCGTGCTCCAGCCTTCCTTGCGCGGCAACAGCACCACCGCGTCGCCGAAGCGCTCGATGAACACCTCGTCGCCCTCGATGCGGAAATCCTTGGTCAGCCTGACGGCCTGGCTGCGGCCGTTGATGAACAGTTTGGCGGTTTGCATGGGCGGCTCCTCGATGAACTATACGATTGGCATATACGATCTTCCCCCCTCGATCTATCCCCGCTCCTCCGGCGGCTTGAGCTTGCGGAAGGCGCGCCACAGCAGCAGGTCGTAGGCGATCTTCATGCCGGCGCCGATGAACAGCGGCGCGCCGAGCGAGGCGGCCTGCATCAGCCAGCCGGCGAAGGAAGGCGCCACCGCCCAGCCGCCCACGCGTACCAGGTGCGTCACGCCCGAGGCGTAGGTGCGTTCCGCCGGCCCGACCACCGCCATCACGTAGGACTGCCGCGTCGGGACGTCCATCTCCACCAGGCCCTCGCGCAGCAGGAAGAGGATGGCCGCCACCCAGAAGTTCGGCGCGAAGCCCACCGCGGCGAGCAGCACGCTCGACGGGATGTGGGTGAACACCATGGTGTTGACCAGGCCAATGCGTTCCGCCAGCCAGGCGGCGCCGAGGTGCGAGAGGGCGTTGAGCACGCGCGCGGCGAAGAACAGGCCGCCGATCAGCGCCGCCGAGACGGCGAAGCGCTCGAAGAAGAAATAGGACAGCAGCGCCGAGCCGAGGAAGCCGCCGGCGATGGAATCGATGGCAAACAGGCCCGATATCTTCCAAATTATCTTTTTGCTCTCCGGCGACACCGGCCTGCGCGGGCCGGCGGCGCCGGTCTCCGCCGCGGACGAAAGCGCGAGCGCCAGCGGCGCGCCGAGCGCATGGCCGATGTCGGTGAGCACGTTGTAGCGCGCGAAGGCACCGGTGCGGCCGGCAGCGTCGGTGGTCGCCGGCAGGATGGCCTGCTCCAGCACCAACGCCGCGCCGCGGTCGCGGCCCATGCCGTTCAGCGTGCCGACGAAAGCCGCCGCGGCCATCGCCAGTGGTCCGGATACCCAGGCCGCGCCGAGACCGCCAACGGTGCCCAGCAGCGACAGCCAGAACAGGCAGCGCCGCCGCCCGAGGCGGTCGCCCGCCCAGGTGACGATCACCAGCGCCAGCGTCGCGCCGGCGAGGCCCGCCGAGAGCACGACGCCGATGGCTGCGGCCGAAAAGCCGATCTGCGCCAAAGTCACTCCCAGCAGCACGCCGGCCATGCCGGTGGCGAGCGCGCGCAGAAAGGCGGCGGTGTAAATCAGTCTGCGGTCGTTCATGATTTGCTGGAATTCAGCACCGGGGAAAACACGGACTCCCCATCAGACGGTGTCCCGTCCAAGTTCCGTTGATCGTATTTCTGCGAGACATGACCGTGGACACCGCCAACACCCCCCTGCCCCCGTTTCCTTCGGCGAAGCCTTCCGCTACTGGCTGAAGCTCGGCTTCATCAGCTTCGGCGGTCCGGCCGGACAGATTTCGATGATGCACCAGGAGCTGGTGGAGCGCCGCCGCTGGATCTCCGAGCGGCGCTTCCTGCACGCGCTCAACTACTGCATGCTGCTGCCCGGCCCCGAGGCGACCCAGCTCGCGGTCTACATCGGCTGGATGATGCATCGCACCTGGGTGCGGCATCACCGCCGGCACGCTGTTCGTGGCTCCCTCGGTGTTCATACTCATCGCGGTGACCCGGGTCTACCTGGCCTTCGGGAGCGTGCCGGCGGTGGCCGGCATCCTCTACGGCGTCAAGCTGGCGGTCACCGCCATCGTCGTCTTCGCGGCTTACCGCATCGGCTCGCGCGCGCTGAAGAACGGCGTGCTGCGGGCGATGGTGGCGGCCACGGCGCGGCCGGCGGGAGTTTCGGTCCGGCCCTCATTGACGACGACACGCCGCCCCGTCCTGGGTGCGCTTCTCCTGGAGCAGGCTCGCTGCCCACAGCGGGGCCGGTCTCGCCCTGTGGCTCGCCGCGATGGCGCTGCTCGTGGCGCAGGGCGACTGGAGCGGCGCGCGGCAGGATCGCGCGTGCCCGGAAGGCGGTCGAGCTGTGGCACAGGAAACGCACCTGCAGTCCGCATTACGTCGGGCGCTGGATGGAATACCGACGCCGAACGCCGGCGAACCGAGCGCCTGCTGGCGGAGGATCTGGCCTGGCTCGGCCCCGCCTGAGCAGGCCTTGCGGTACGCGGGCGCCGGCGCAGCGCTCGTCGCGCTACACTGCCATCAGTGGGCGAAGATGCTCTTCCCGCACTCGTACCGGATCAGCGAATAGCATCGATCATGGCCGCACGAAACCCGCAACGCTGGACAGTCATCGCCCTCGCAATCCTGGTCGGTCTCGTCGTGCTATTCACCGGCGCGCTGTACTTCGGCGCCAGGGCGCTCAAGGGCAAGGTCGAACAGGCGCTCGGGCCGGAGAGCGAGATCGGCGAAATTCGCCTCGGGCTGACGGCGGTCGAGGTGCTCGGGCTGCGCATCAAGGCGCCCCCGGGGTGGCCGGCGCCGGACACGCTGCGCGCCGAGCGCATCCGCATCGCGCCCGACCTGCGCGGCCTGCTCTCCGCCAGGGTGAACATCTCCAGCATCTTCGTCGAGGGCGCGTACGTCTCGGCGCTGCGCAGCAAGGAGGGCAAACTGCACATCGTGCCCAGTCTGCTCGATAAGAAGGATGACGGCACGGGGAAGGGAGCCGAGGTGGGCATCGGCGCCATCGAGCTGAAAGACGGCGTCCTCGAATTCTTCGATGCCACCGTGAGGAAACCCCCGCACAGGATCCGCCTGGAGCAGCTCCAGGCGAGAGTCACCGACCTCCATCTGCCCGATCCCGGGGCCCGGTCGAAGCTGCATCTCGACGGTGTGCTGAAGGGCGTCCGGAGCGACGGCAAGATTCGGATCGACGGCTGGATGGCGTTCGCCAGCAGGGATTCCGAACTCCGCAACACCCTGCGCGGCGTCGATCTCGTCGCCCTGCAGCCCTATCTGCTCAAGGCGTCCGAAACCGGCGTCCGGAAGGGCACGCTCGACCTCGACCTGCAATCCACCGTCAAGGCCAATCACCTTCACGCGCCGGGTTCGCTGACGCTCAACGGCCTGGAACTCGAATCGGGCGGCACCTTCATGGGCATGCCGCGCGCTGCGGTGGTCGGTCTCATGAAGGACAGCCACGACAGGATCACCGTCAGGTTCGTCCTCGACGGAAAGCTGGACGACCCGAACTTCAAACTGAACGAAGGCTTGTTCACCAGAGTCGCATCCTCGCTCGGCGATGTGCTGGGCGTCAGCGTGGAGGGACTGGCCAAGGCCGCCGGCGGAATTGGAAGGAAGGGTGTCGAGGCGGCCGGCGGCGCGGCCGCAGGCATCGGCAAGGCGGTCAGGGGGATTTTCGGGCGCTAGCGAGAGGGAGGTTTCCATGGCGGTACGCATCGTACGACTCGGAGCCGAAAGGACGGCGGGCGAAGGTCTGCGCATCGGCACGGTGCGCCGCCCGCCTCGCGGCGTACCGAAAAGCGAATTCGCCTCGCGCGATCTCTATGACGTGTGGCTGCCCAATCTCGCTCCGAGCGAAGCCTTGCTCAAGGCCGCGAGGGCGGCCGCGGATGAGCGCGCAGTGCGCAGTTTCTTCAGGCGCTATCGCGCCGAGATGAGGCAGCCCGACAGCAGCCGCGTGCTCGATCTGCTCGCGGCCCTCTCGCGCAGCGCCGACTTCTCCGCTAATGGGGTCAGACACGATTTCGTGCCCACCGGAAACTGCGCAGGGCACCAAGATCAGGCTGGAATGACAAGGCTGTCCGCGCATCGAACCACAAAGGCGGAACACCGAGAAGCGAGCGT
>Ga0100385_1000431_pt1 | contig 50683 bp, 29 predicted proteins | sample CryGeymeta201509_FD_81543 | JGI IMG/M metagenome (GOLD analysis project Ga0100385, IMG submission 81543) | Groundwater microbial communities from Crystal Geyser aquifers in Utah, USA - Crystal Geyser metaG 2015-09 | ecosystem: Environmental > Aquatic > Deep subsurface > Groundwater | place: USA... | reverse complement strand
GTCCCTCCACTTTCTATACATGGACATATGACCATCTATAGAAACTCACAGTATTTTCCTTTTATGGTCATATACCATAGATGGAAAACTAAATCGAGTTTCTATAGATGGCCATATGTCCATTTATGGAAAGTAAATATAAATTTTCCTATTATGGGCATCAATTTATTTTAATTTGAAATGGTACGGTACGGTATAATTTTAATTGATAAAAAACAACAAAAGATAAATTAATTTACTCCGATGCGCTTGCTAAGCAAGGAAGAGACGCCTCACATCTTCGTCTGTCGGTGGCACTATCAGGGCGCGGGGCAGGATGGCGAGACTGTGTGCAAATCGAATGGCATTGACGAGTTCCTCGCCGAGCAGACAATCACGTGCCAGATCACCTGCTCCGTTGAGCAGCGTGACAATGGCCTGGATGGCACGCATGGAGTTACCATCTTGTGCCAGGGAGACTCGGTACCAGATGTGCAGACACTGATTGGTGTGATCCCACCGGCTGATAGTCGCACCCTCGTGCGTGATCCTGCCATCGTTCTTTAGAGCACGTCGCACAAGTGCGACCAGTGGTGAGAAGTGTGCTTCCACAAAAAGACACAACGCTGCAAGCGTGCCTTCCCAACATATACCTTCATCGACGTTCTCAGCCTCAGCCATCTCTGGCAACACATCGTATTGCTTACCGATGAGATGCGCGACCAAGGCATGGTCGTCATGGCTTGGAAAAAAATGTATTGCCACCTGATCGGGGAGCATCGGTGCAGGAAATGTGGTCGTAGTAGCAGTAGTATTAGACGATACGTACGAACCTGTGGCAGAAACCGGAAGAGAAGGAGAGGGCAGTGGTAAAAGCAAAGCGGATGACGCGGGTGACGAAAAACATAGGGCTGGATCAATATCATAGCGTGGATTTATAGTTGGGTTGTTGTTGTTGTTGTTGTTGGTTTTCTGTCTCTTTTCAACCCGTTCAGGCTCACACTGCATGCATGTTCCGCGCGTGCATGCTAGACAATTTTGGCCACTGTTTCGGTCACGTTTCATCTTTGGAGTGCTTCCAAAATAGAGGCTGGCTAGCAAAAGAGAAAGAGAGAAAGAGGAATGTTTCAAAGCGGAGAAGTTTTTTTTGAGAAGCAACAATGATGAAAGGACCAGGTACAGAAAAAAAAGAATGTACATTACCAACCATGGGGGAAAATAGAAGGCCATGAGAGATAATTCTCCGTTTCACCCCCCCCCTGCCTCCAAAAGACGAATAAAAACACCGAATCGTGTACACGTACGATCACACTTATTCTTTGCTCGTACCCTCAAACATTCGTCCGTTTCACTCATTCCTTGGTTTCGTAGAAGGCATAGATCTTCATTCTCTCCCCGCCCCCGCCTCTACAATATCCCTCAAAAAACTACCTTTAATCACTACCAGTATTTCCCCCCCCCCCACAATGGGCTTACAATTGACATCATCATCATCATCATCATCATTACCAAGAAAACACCGATATTCACGCAGACGCCAACGCAATAGTCGTCCGTATGATCTCCATGGCCGGCCCCGCCCCCACCCCTTTATGCTGCTCCTCCTCGTGGCTCTAATGCATTTCAGAGCCGTGCATGCGACTGGTGGTGGGCAGGGTGCCTACATGTTACTAATGATTGATTACAGATCGGGGAGTTCCCTTGATCCTGGCACCTTGCGTGGTCGTGCCTTCACCGTTGAACAGGATACGCCAATCGACTATACGAACGGACAATGCTACAAGAGTCGCTCTACTATAACATCCCCCATATGTGACACGCTTCGTCTGCCAAAGCTTTTCCCGTCGCCATTTGATAGGAGCTTTGATATGGAAGAGCGGTATTTTGACGTTTGGGATGCTATCAACTATCATACGTCCTATTATCGATACGAAAGTCTATTGTTTAATTCAATGACGCTGCTGGATCCGAAACTCAGCGAGCAAGGGAGTTATACCTTTGCTATTCATGCAACCTTGGAGTGTCCTCCTGACCCAAACGATGACGCGTTGCAAAAATGCGATCCCGCAAAAAGTCATTACTACGACGCATTGCATCGTGTAGTTATCGATGTAAAAACGGGCATGCCGAATTTTGAGAAGACAATTGATTCGCCCCTCTTCTATGCCTACCGCGAAGTCGACTTGAAACATCAGTATCCATTCTTTATGGCATCAGATGGACATACTATCTGCAGCAGAGAACAATGCGTCCAAAATACGAGCATTGGCGAAGCGCGTACAGCCGCGATTCTCACCAACGTTGAAGCGCACGATGTGCGCACACGGACCGCGTATTATGACTCGCAGCAATTTGGCAACGAGGATGTCTCTGTCAATCTCTATCCCGACGGCTTTGATAGCACCAAAGTCCACTCGCATCATATCTACGCGGACAAAACGTCACAAAGCGATGAAACAATCAGCGTCTACTGTGTATGGGATGGATGTACGATCGTGTCGCATCTTACTGGAAACAGAATTGCCGCCATACCGTTTGAGAGTAATTCGCCTATCGTGGTGGATGCAGGAGCTGGAAAAGCTCCTCGCGGCACATTGCTCGAATACCAGGAGCGTCTGAATGCATTCACATGGGTCGGTTCCGATTATCGTGTGTACCGCTATGACTGGCAGACTGAGTTGGTTACTGCTCTGGCTGTTTTTCCACATGAGCAGTACAATGATGCGTCTGCAATTCCTTTTCTTCGAATATGGACTGCACCTCCTCACCTTGAGCAAGAAGATTTCCTCTACCTCCTTGTTCGTCTGGATGATAAGCGTCATACCACCGAAGACAAGCAAGAATATTGTGAGCACCACATTGTACGTTTGGCGTATGATGGAGGCGCGCAAGAAGGGCAAGCTCCAATCACCATTGCACGCTTCAATGGTGAATGTGAAGACAACATCAAGCGTCATTTTGCCGTCCTGCCACTTGAAGAGGCGGGATATACGGGCTATGCATCGCTTCAAAATAGTGGTGCTGGTGACAACCCAAGTGGTGCTGGTTCAAACAGTGGTAGTATGAGCAGCCATGGAATGTCATTCATCATGATACTCATTGGCCCAGGCGTCTTCCTGTTGGCCATATTCTTATTGTTGCCTTAGTTCTTTCCCCCACTCGAGTTTTTAGTTCATATGTGCATAAAAATAAAAACAAAAAACCCAGATTCGATTTTTGCTCTTGTTTATCCACGTCTTTATCCTGCTACTCCTTCTTCTTTTTTTCACGCTATTCAATTCTGTTGCTTGTCTGCTCTTCCTTTTCTTGATTGTGTTTCGTTTATTCATTTATCCGTCTCTTGAATCGAGCAAGTGCGCAGCATTACTCCCACGAATCTTTTTTGTTCTTACGCCCAAATGACTAGCATACATCAACAGCTAGAGATTTGCCCAGTAGTATTCTACATACCAACTGAGGCTGGCATTGATGCCGAGCCGGCGGCTCGTTTGCATACGCTACAAAAATGTCTCAATGAGTTACAGCTCTCACAGCGCACCGGTGTGCTTGGAAAGACCATTTACGTCGTCGATCCGCTGCGGATGATTACTGCAGAGGTGTTTGCCACCATCGGAGATACAAGGGGCAACGGCTGCTCGATAAAGCACGTGGAACACTGCGGTCGTGTGCCCGGTCTCTATCCCGGCAACGGAAAGAAAGAAGTTGAGGAACAATCGTCTCCTTCATCCTCTTCCTCTTCCTCTTTCTCTTCGTCACATTGCTATTTCATGTTGCTTCATGCCACGATGCGTGTCTACCCAAAGGATGTCGCACGCATGCATGCCCTGTTGCTACGCGAGCACGTCCAGGCGAAAACTGGACGTCATGTGCGGCACAATCCTGCCTACGGTCGCTGGCAGTTTTTTCCGGCGCACTATTTTGGTATGCACAGTCACAACAATCAGGTGGTCTCGGAAAGTGCACAACAGGCGCAAACTACCCTTCTTTGGACATTTGCTCCATGGGCTGGTGTGATCCGTTGCTTTTGTGGCTCTGCTGTGGCACAAAACGAGAACGGTGTCCTGGCGACCACCATGCGTGCCATACGTGCCCTCTATATACGAGGCTTCCGTGGCATCGAGGCACCCATCCCCGAGACCATCCAGCTGCTTGCTGTCCCACAGCAACCACACTTCTATCACGATACATACACTGTCACTACTGACAGCACGACCGCACATGCAAGTACCAATCCTATAAATCATGCAAGAAGCCACAAATCGGAACAAGTCATATTATCCCAATCCAACCAAAAGCCTCCGACAAAGCCATGGTGTCACTGTCGCTGCTGTTCGCCTTCACACAAGACATCGACATCATCGGACGATATCCTGCACCATCTCGAGGACCATGAACAATACCCGTGGGCCGGTGGTCCCTGGCGTCCTCTCCCAACAGCCGGCCATCAACGGTCTCCTATGGTCATCACAATTTATCTGTTTCTCTTGCTCCATCATCGCCACTACACTATTTTGATCCCTATCCATTGGCTATTCATTCTATACTATTCTAATTACTGTTTCATTCTATACTCTCCTATCCTATTCTATCCTATTTTGTCAGTTCTTTTTCCAATCTACTATACTATTGTACCTGATATTCTCGATTAATGAATACGTACTTAATTATTCCCCAGGTGCATGACGACCGAGGAGTGCCTCAACTGGGTGTTTGGACGACGTTGCGGACGCTACTTCTCCTCTTTTTGAGCGCAAGTTTTGCCGTGATGCTGGCAAGAATGTTGGCAGCAAACAATGTGGGAACAACGATTGTGCTTTATCTCCTTGCCGTTGTCGGCTACGGACGGCTGATGCGTGTGCCCATGCAGCAGGGAGGGCGAGGGAGAAGTCGCTTGAGGGTCCTTGCTGGCATGCTGGCCATGCTGCTATCACCACTACTCGTCCCTCTGTGTTACATTCTTTATGCACTTGAGGGCCTCATGGTGACGCTCTACGGGTGGCAGATGCAGGATGTCTAACAACGCCCTTAGGCAGGGGAAGCGAGGACGAGAGAAGGAGCCGCCTCCTTTGTAAGATTGTTCAGAATAAAAAAAGCATTCGTCACGTTGGTCCTGGAATATTGTTGCTACTACTACTACTGGCGCCGCTAGGTGGTATGAGCGATGCGAGAAGGGTTTGGCGATGCTGGAGACGTCTGGCGACACGGTTGCCTCCACGCAGGACAGCTGCGCGAACAATAAGACATTCACCCGGCTGTCGTCTACAGCTACCATTTTGACGCTGAAAGGTGACAAGTTGGGCACTGAGGCGTTGGTTGACACGTTTCCTCTGTTGCATCGAGGCATGCGTGCGACGAATGTGGGCACGCAATGTGGCTGCGCTGTGACATGTAAAATGGCAGCCGGCACATGGAAAAATAGGTCGTTCGAAATGGAAGAGCCTCATGTGTCGCCGTTGTGCACGTCGTCCCTCTTGTGGTCGGAGACGACAGCCAGGAAAGGTACAGGCTGTGGTATTGCTGTTTTTGTTGGTGTGGGTATTGGTGATGTTAGCATGAGAATGTTTGTTCGTGTCCATAGAGATACTGCTGCACTCGTCCGTGCATGTGGTGCACTTTTCGCCACAGTAACCGTCGCAGATGCAGGACGCATCGAGGGTGCTGCTTTGGCTGTGTTCTTCTTCCTCCTCTTCATCAGATGCACGTTTGCTACCATCGATGGAGTTTCCCTTCTCAGTCATTTCCGCCACATCTTGTTCTTCTACATTGGGATGGCAACGCGCCACGTGGGCATCCCAGCCCCGCCATGAGCTGGCCACGTGGATACGCGGGCGCGGAATGGGACCACGTTTTGCCGTCATGTTTCTTTTGGTTGTGCGTAGAAAGGCGCGTTCGGGGTAACACAGGATACTTTCAAGCATCTTCTCCTGCGCAACGGCGGATTGTCCTGAGGATAGCATCGACGCTTGGTGGCGTGCAAGGCGGTGCGGATGAGGATGAGGATGATGTGGTAGTGCTTTTATCTTTTTGTTTTGCTGCCGATTGCGAATATGCATTAGCCACCAGTTTTCGAGACGGTTCTGTAGACAATAGGGGCACGCCGATCCGCGGCGTTGCGTCTCGGGTCCCCTATCCCAACGGCTGCGCGGTGCCATCGCAAGTGTTGCCATCGCTGTTGTCGGTGCTGTCGTTGTATGAAGTTTGCCGCTGCCGCTCGCGTTCTTCGATACGTCTGCGAGAGTGTGGGAGGCCGTAATGACCAGGTCAGATGAAGGCCAGCAAGAGCAAGACGTCGGAGAAGCATGCGTGTGGGTTGCCGTGGAGCGACTCCCGATGCTGATGCTGCTACCAATGGTACGAGTAGCGTGGCTGCCGGCAGGCGTGTGATGCTGGTGTGAGTTTGCGATAGCCGTCGTAATGGTGTGACGGCGGCGAAGGACGTGGCAGTCCTCGGCGAGACACCACCTAATACCTTTGGTAGAGAGAAGAAATGATACGGGTCACAGTGTGCAACTCACCCGCACGAAGACGTACACGGGACTAACGAGCAAGGACACGGGTGCGCGCACACGTGCACAAATGGTAAAAATAACACAATTCTTGGAACTAAGCGCCTGGTATTAGTGAACTGTGGTAAGTACATTTAATCCGTTGGTTTTTGGTTTATCATCATCATCATCATCATCATCATCATCATCATCATCATCATCATCATCATCATCATCACCATCATATTCCCTGTATCTGCACATTTTTGTCATGCATAATTATCTTTTCTCTTTCTATTCGTCTTTTTTCATTGATCTCTTGTCCCTTCCCCCCCCCATGTCTCACCAGCCCAAAAAAAACTCTTGTCCATTCATTCCTCTTTCGTCCATCACAAGGAAACTTAGCTGTGCGTGTGTGCGCGTGCCTGTCTTTTTTTGCTATGCTTGAACAAAAACGTCTGCATGCCCAAACAAGTCTTTATCCACAGTCCTCATTAGTACCACCAGAGTTAGCCCAACGTGATGGTATGACAACAAAGATAGAGGCCACCACAAAGATGCTTAGCATGTACTATACAACGTGTCCCAGCGAGAACCATATGGCGGAATTCCTCAGCCAGCCGGAGAACCAGCAACGCCTGCTGGACGCGAGTACACGGCGGCCGTCAGTACATGCCTCGGCCCGCGAACATGTGCTGCGCTTCGAGGTGGCCCTGGAGCTGCCTGATGGTCTCGCTGAGGGTGCCACCCTGGACACGGAGGTACGTCTCGTGGACCTGATCAATACTGATCATCCACTCTTCCGTCCCCTTGTACAGGAGCGACATCGCTACGTCATCTTTATGACGGATCTGGTCGTGCAGGCTGGGAGCAATCCGTTCCACAGCGCTGCCATTGGTGTGCGTACCAATCTCGTATCGCTGCCTCTCTGGGGCTTTGAAAAGGGCGTTGTACGAGGCAGCGATGACGAGGATGTGAAGCAGGCGGTTGCCGACGAGATGGGTCGCCAGCGTTTCTTCTTTGATCAGGGCTACGTGCATGCCCTCAAGCCCAGCCAGCGGATCGACGATCACAGTGTGCCACCACAACTCGTACGCTCGGCATCTCGCAAAGAACGTATCGGTCTCTACACGTACGGCGGGTGCACACAATCCCATGAAAACAGAGGTATTGAAGAGACGCGTACTGGTATTGCTAATACGGATGATAGGGATAGGGATGTGGGCAATGGCAACACGTTACGCCTCCAGCAGGGCCTCATCCAGATGCCATCTGACTCAGACTGGACCATAATCGAGACGTCGCATGCCCTCTATGGACAGCTTCTCGACTACCAGCAAGCACACTGGAACAAGGCCTATCTCGAGTACTGCGAGGTACAGGACGAGCGTGCAGAAGAAGCAATCCACGACGTGGAGACTCTTCCTCAATCCGCGTGGTTGGCAGGGGCATATCCGCGCGAGACAGAGATCCCGCTCACATTCCGTCTCGGTGCCGCCTCGATGCCTGAGGAAGAGCGGCCCGAGTTTGCCGTCGTTCCGACCATGCTGCTCGAACAGTACTGTGACGAATCACGTGCCAAACTTTTCTACTACTTGCTACACGAGCTGCCATTTGATCAGGCCCGAGTCTCTCTCGAGCCCATCAGTAGCAGCTGGTCCGCCTTGTATGCCAAGGAGAAGCAGAAAGAGCAAGAACAATTACAAGAACCAGAACATACACAAGATTCAAAACGCACACTCCGTCTCGTGCTCGACATGAAGATTGTGATCTGGGAACGCGAAGAATTGGCACGAAGCGTTTGCCGTGAGATTCCATGCGATAAAAAAAAAGAAAACCAGGAACGTGAGGAGCACGAGGCACTTGCCCGTCAGCTCGGAGCCGTGAGCATCTGATATGCCGCCGCTTGTCTTTTTTGCGTTTGAAAGATAATAATAAAACCCAAATAAGAATCCCTACATTCCCTATACTACGATGTGTATTCCCGCCCGCCTCTTCAAATCAACATCGATCGACCTATCACCCATAGACACACACAGACACATCACATGTCCGACAAAATGGTGCAGTGCCAAAATAATAGTGGTGGTGTTGGTGTTGGTGGTGAAATATTAGGCAAGATCCAGTATTAATGGGACTATTGTATGTTAAATGAGATATTGTTTGCGTGATCTAGCCTCACGTTTCCTCCCCACCCCTTCCACAAGACCCTCTTTTTAGCCCAGCATTCTCACTGCTCCTGTCCACCTCCTTTTTTGTGATGATCAGCGCTGGCCTCCTCGAAACAATTCGCATCATCTGGGCTGGCCTCTTTATTGGCAAGTTTCTCTTCTACGCAAGTGGCCTCGTCTATTATGATGAGTTTTCTCTGCCTCGTTTTGCCTCTGTGCTGCTGGACGGTATGGTGGTAAGCAGTCTCACTGCCCTTACCTATGTCTACTTGCTTGCGGGTGGCGATAGCACCGTGCGCTGGCTTGTCTACGCAATTTGCTCATCCTTTCTCCTGCGCTCCGCTTATACCTACCTCACGTGCCCGCCCAAATGTAAGCGACACACACATGCATGCAATGAGAGTTGCCAAACTCTTCACTGCTGCTGTGATGCCTACAAGGTCGAGTACAACAATGCCTACTATGCCATGTTTGCGAGTAACGTTGTGACGGTGGCCTCGGGTTTCGTGATTGCGCTGCTCCCGGCCAACTCGTGGCAGCAGTGGCTCGTCTTTGGTCTCTCGTTCATTCCCTTCATATTTGTGCCGATCTTTCTGCACAAAGCCATCAGCTATACGTTGGCCCGTGTCTCGGCACGCAGCGATGTGCGCTGGTTCATGTATTTTGCAGGCACCGTATGGCTCACCTACCCAATATTCTATGCGCTCTCGCCTGTCATGACCGGTATCGTGGCTGCCACCACGGCTGAGTTTGCCTACGCTATGGCCGATGCCGTCACTAAGCTACTCTTCGGTCTTGCTGTCTCCTGGTCGCTTCGCAAACAATGTGGTGAGTGCAGCATGTGTGAGTCGGGCTATGCAAAGAAATACGATTCCGGTGCGACCAGTGGCTACGGCATGCGTCAAAATAGCGGTGTATACGCTCCCGTGGCCCAACAACAACAAGCACAGCCACAGAATCAGCCAAGACTCTTCAACACCCCTACCACAGGGACTCAGACTGTTATTCCTCTCAACATGATGACCTCTTAGATAAAAAAAATAAATTGCTCTTATTACTACTAATACTGCTACTGCTATTTACTAAAGTTTGATTAGTCATGGTTATTGTTGGTAGGAGTATGAGATGAACGTGCACGTGGACGCCAGGAGAGCAAGGAATGTTTTCGGGTGTGTCCATCCTGACGTGAATGACGTGTCTTGCTTATTTTCCTTTCTCGCGGTGTATCTTTCTTCTTCTTATTCTTCTTCTTCTTAGTGTCATCATTAACATCCGACATGATAGCAAGACCCAGACGGATTCCCCTGGTGCTGCTATTGTTACGTGAGACCTCAATAGCAGATTCCGAGATGGAGCGTGTGGCATGGAGAGCCGCTTGGTAGACGGGATCCTCTGTGGCCATTACGCGGTCAAACTCGCGTGCCATCTGGCGTTGAGACCAGGCTGCTTCTTCTTCCTCTTTTTGCTCATGATTTCGCTCATCTTCATGGTCATTCCGATTCGTCGTTTCAGTCATTAGATGGTGAGGATTCGGTACTATGGGAAGTTGGCTGTCGCTTGCTGCACGTGGTATATTTCTATTATTGCTGCTGCTCCTGCTCCTTTGGCGGCCTCCAATCGCATTATTCCGACCACGACTACTACGAGTAGAACCACCGCCGCTTACACCCTTCTGTTCTGCCGCCTCATGGCGGAGCATGGAAAAGGCGCGGCGGCGCTGGAGACGCGGAGAAGTGAGTGCGACGTTCTGAAACTTGGAGGGCACGATAGCAGGCGCTCCTGCTGCTTCAATTTCGCGCTGCATGTCCGCACGTAGCACGGCACGACGCATGATGAGCGTCCCAATCGTCTGCTCTAGGGCCGCAAGTGTGGTTTTCTGAGCACCGTCGGCACGATTGGCAAGCTCTACGGGACCTCTGAGCCGTTCCTGCTCACTCTCGAGATCGACACGTGCATGTCTCAATTCTTGGAGTGCGAGCGAGAGAACCTCGTCGTGCATGACACAATAGCGCACGCGCATGCTACTTCCGCGGTCTGCCTGCAGTGCAATCGTCTCTTCCACCGCTTTATGGAGCGTTTTGTATTGTGTCGCGATCAGACGCACAATGGCAGGCACGTACCGCTGCAGTAGTGAACGCTCGGGTTTGTTGAGGATGGCACATTCGCTGTAGAGTGCAGTGGTGAGGCTATAGAGTCGTGGTTCACAGGCCAATGCGGGTGTGTCTTTCATATAATCATCCAGATAGACGTCGAGAGTCAGTGGACGGTTTTGTTTTTGTTTTTGCGTTCTTTCTCCTTCTAGTAGTTGTTCCTCTTGTTGTAGCATCACGTCGTGCTCATAGACGTGATGGGCATCACCGCGCAGCAGCAGAAGCCACAGACGCACGGCGGTGCCACTAATGATCTCGCTGGCTGGTGTACGTGAGGATGAAGAGGAGGCGTGTCGCTGTCTATATTTAAGTGGCAGACTACTGATAGTACCACTACTGCTGCTGCTTTCACTGCTTGCCGTACTGCTCGTTGTTGTTGTTTCAGTGATTGTTGTATCACTATATGTACCACCGCCACTGCTACTGCAACTATTGATGCTATTGTCATCATCATCATCATTATCATCGGTCTCCTGTTTCTTGTGTGCATTCTCTACTTTTCCGCCACCATTATGATTCCCGGCATAAAGGCTGCGGAAAAGTGTGGCGTGCATTTCCTGTTGGTGTGCGAGCAGATAGGTGAGGGCCATCCCGGCTTCGTACGGCGGACCCGTGTATGCACCACGCGATGCGTTTGCTTGCATGAGGTGCTGGGAGGCACTGTTCACCTGCTCGCGAGCGGCTACCAGATAGGCCCTAGCTGCTACCAAATAGTCAAAGAGCGCCTCTTGGGTGCAGCGTGTAATCATCGAAAGTGGCGGCAATCCGAGGGAGGTGGCAAACTCGGCGACCGCAATGCCGGCAAGGTCGTGGAAGAGAGGCGTGGCGAGACGGATGAAGAAATCAAAATGCTTCGTCTGACGTGTGGCATGGTAGGCGAGACGGAAGAAGCGCCACATGAGAAGACTGTTGCCGGCCTGTTTGTGAACCCAGGCGAGTGCTGCACGTGCATGTGCACCTTCCAGTGCCGTAGGAGGAGGAGGAGGGATGGGATGATGAGGAGATGTCATGGATGCTGTCGTTGTTGTTGTTGTTGTTGTCGTCGTCCTTGGTGGCTCGATGAGTCTTTTCTGAAATCGATGCGGGGGCGGTGGCAGGACACCACGAAGCGCGCATACGTAGGCCCACCAGGTCGTGTAAACGGTAGATGCCATCTGTGTCAGCTCTGTTTTCTTTTTTTTTCTAACAAAAGGAACGCGTATAAAACAATTGTCTTGGAGTCTGTGTGCAGAGCGGGGAAGTATACCGCCCAATGTCTTTTCTGGTGTAGCCATGGAGAAGCTACTGCCAGGGCTCGAAAAAAAGAAAAAGCCCCCGCAATTGGTGGTAGTGGTGTGTGGTTATTTGCCTACTAATAATTGATGCCTTCTTCCGCTTTGATTTTTTTAAATTGAGTCGAATAATATATTTAGTTTGACTGAGATCCACATATTCAGCAGTTCGGTGTGACAGCACTCGATGTCAGCCTCCTGTGTATCATGTGGAGGTTCGGCGATCTTGCGCTGTGCGCGATGTAACATGGTAACCTATTGCGGTGCCGCTTGTCAGAAAACACATTGGCGATCTGGCCATAACAAATTCTGCAACTCCCCACTGAATACATCCGAAATGTCGCCATGTGCATGGCCGCCCGCTGAATGTGCCATTATAGCCAAGAAATATGGCGAAAAAGACTTTGTCTTCTACCTTTATCACCAAGAAGCAAAGGAGACTGAAACATCATCTAATAGCCACATTCTTGCTATTGGGGAGCCTAACGAAGAAACACCTGGCTACGTTCTTGCTGCTAAAAATCGCGCACTGGACGTCATCGAAGGAACGATAGAACGAGGCCTCGATTTGGCCATCAGTGCGGCTTCTGGTATTGGCGCCTATGCTCTTCTCGAGGCCATTTCAAATTATCAGAGCACCACGCCGATGAGCCTATTGAACAGTATTCAAGAACTTCGAGGTAAGGGACGTTTGCTCTTTAAGACAAGTCTTTGCCGTGCGCAAGATGCCCTTGCATCCACATTGGAATACTTGAAACAAATTATTGGTCTCCAAAAACGCGGAAATTGGCACATGCGTTGGTGGCCTGACGCTAGCAGTATCCTCGATACCATCCAAACACTTGCTGGTCAATGCGTTGCCTATACAAAAGAGCTGGCCGAGCGCATCGTAGGATTGTTTGGTCGTTTGATAGAACGTCTCACCGAAGCCCTACAGAAGCTGGTTGAGAAATTCAACCGTGGCCTGGACTGGATCAGTCGTGTCTTATCCAACTGTGTGACATATTGCAGCGACGGACTCGCTTCTTCGGGACTCCAGGAGAAGGCCAACCACGTGCTTTTCTACTTGGCCAGTCTCATGCAATTTGCCCCGCGTGCATCGCGAATTTTTACGGATCAAGTCGAAACATTGCAGCGCACTCAATGCCGTGATTTATTTTACAACAGTGCCAGCTTGGTGACGGATCTACAAGAAGACGGACACGAGGACGAATTGTTGGCGCTACATCAGAAACACACATGGTTTAGCAACTTTCTTAGCTTTGCTGGTATTGTCGTTGCTCGTGTTGCCCAATTTGCAGGCATTCTTGCACTTGCTGTCAAACTGTTTACAATGGTTGCTGCTGCACCAATTACCGCACTACCAGTAGTGGGCATGCTACTTTTCGCCTTGCTTTCCCGCCATTTGAGCGAACAAGTCGTCAAATCATTGCGTCGTCTGATAGCCGACCGTTATTTTGCGTCTCGTAGCAAAATTCCGGCGACAGCGCGTCACCTCCATCCACAAGTCTACAGTAGCATCAGCAGTCAGGCCGAAATGCTGGGCGCAGGCGCACAATTTGACAACACACTGGCACTCTTCAAACGCATCATGAAGTGGAGACAGGAATCCGAAACATATGGTCGTCCCGATGATGTGAAGCGCATGGAAGGACTCCTGGCGGACTATGAGAACTTCCTGTCGTATCACGTTGGACCGGCCACAGAAGCACAATTGCCGAAAAAGCAGGGACGCGCTCGCAAATTATTGGAGTCGCTCCTTAAAAACATTGGGCCTCGTCTCTGGCGTGCCACTGGTTATCTGGCGCAACTGCACCACACGACGAGTCGACAGGAAACCGAAGCACTTGTCCGCGCCTTTATGGCAGATGAGCAGGTAAACGCCCTCGTACAGCACTTGACGGGCAAACCCATGCATCAAGTCATAGAAACAGGCGTCTTACTGCACGTGAGAATCGAGCGCGAGGTGCTGTGGGGCTTGCTTGATATGACGCTTGCTGTTGCAGACGGATTAGCGGCCGACGCGATTGATACACTTGAGCTGGAGAGTGTGGGTGCCGATGCGAACCATGGTAACCAGACTGCAATTGGCAATCATTTCTCAAATTCTGGTACAAGAGACGCTCTTTATTGGATGCATAGGATGCGACGCGTCGGTGGTATTTTGGAGAAGACGAAGGCCTCGGAGGAACGGCGAAATCTGCGAGCACTCCAAAAATTTAAGGAGCGCGAAGCGGATTTTGATACCTTCAACACCGCCATGAATCTCATCAACACCATGCTCACCACAGAACCAAGTGATCAAATCACTACGCGCCTTCGGGTTCTTGGCATCACCACGGATCCAAGCAGTAGACGCGAGGTGCGCAGAGAACTCACCCGCATGCTCGAGGAGGCAGAGGACACTATTGATCTGGCCAAACGCCAAGATCTTGTTGAACCGCTGTTCTCGCGCCAGGAAGCGGAAGAGAGCTTGCGCTATTGGATGACCTGGCGCCAGCGCTTTCTTGTAGGTGCTAGTATGCTCTTCGTCGGCATCTCCATCGCATCTTTTGTGATTATGCCTGCCACCGTCTCGCGAAGTATCTACACGAAAAAGATTGAGAGCATAAGTGTGGTGGGTGCGCCCGACTGGGCTGCTCAATCTGTCTTCAATTGGCTATGGCCCAGCAGCGCCGGCGTTTCCTCCGTCTTTTCCATGTTTTCCGAAAATCCGCAGATTTCGCTATTCGGACGTACCACCGATGCACCGGACCTCACTGTGGCCAACCAAGAAACATGGAAAGCTAATCTGAGCAACTTTCTCGCCTGGGCCACAAATATTACACGAACCGTCAAGACGGAACTCAACCCCCCCAATGGCGGCGATTTACCAGATGTGGCCACGTTGCGCAACTATTTTTACGATATCACGGATAGCGGCCGAAGCACGTTGGCCTCACTAAGCATTCCGGAGGTTCCGACAACACTGACGTTATCCGGACGCGTGCCAATCACCGAGTCGATGGAGTACATTATCAAGACTGCAAAGGAGGTATTTGCCACATCGACGAGCACCAAAGAGGAGCTTGCAACCAGCTTGCGCACACTGATGGATGAACAGGAAAAAATCTTCGATACCCTTCGTGCCGCAGATGTTATGGAACAGGCAAAGCAACTCTTCTTCTCAAGCGCCACCGAACGCGAAAGCTCTACCATTAATAGAGCGGGATGGACGGCGGTTTCCTGGATCCTCGGTGTGGATCTGACGAACGAATCGGCCGTTGACAATGCATTGCGCGAGTTATTTGGGTCGATAGGCATGTTCTGGACGACAACTGGCTATGGACCCGTTTTCTTGGCCACCTTTGTGAGCTCCTTCTTTGTCATCTCAGTGCTGGCCAACTGGAAGAAAAGCATAAGCGCAGGCTTTTTGTGGCAAAGTGCGCTCGACACTGCGTTGGTAACAATCAGTGTGGCAGGCCTTGGATCCATACTCAAGCTGTTTGTGAACAGCAATTGGTTCTTCCGCTTTGGTATGGTTACAGCAGGAGGACTTGGCTTTCTATTTGTCCATTTTACGGGCATTCTCAAAATTTTGGTCCGTCGTCTTGTGCCGGCCGGTGACAGTGTTGTGGATATTTTTGAAGACGTCAGCGGACTGCTCCAAAAGGGCGCTGGACAACGGGACGTCAGTAATGTGAAACTCCTCAACAGTATGCAAGCACTTTCAACACAATGGCAGAATCGGCCTCCAATTATCTACGAGCGTTGGAAGAAACAAGTGAGGTTGCTCGGAGAACCTCCCCGGATCGAGGACGTTTCAGAACAGGAGGATGAGGACGAGGAGGAGGAAGAAGAAGACGTTGACTCTGTGTGAAATAAATTTATAAAAATGATACAACACACACAAAGACACGAATTATCCATTGTGTTTATCTTTTTTATTCGGGTTTTTTAATAAACAAAAACCGAAAGACAGAGTGTTTATTTGAAGGAAAGGGAATTACTACACATCTCCAAAAAACCAGTTGGTGAGATTGTTCGAAGGTATTTCAGTCGGGGATTGTCTGGGTTGAGTCATTGAATCACCGATTATTCGACCAGCAGTTCCCATATCGTTGGTTTTTTGGGTCTCTTTGAAGGGCTCAAGTGGGAATGGCCAATCACCTTGCATTTCTTTGGGTCCGTCGGGATACATGGCCTTGTAAAGACCACCTCTTTTTTGGGGGTCGACAGTCTTGCCAAATGCCTTTAGGACACTATTGTTGAGATCACGTTGTTTGACAATGCGATTGCGAAGGTCTTCGACAGACTGTTTAACGTATTCGTCGGTGTAGGTCCGCGTCCCATCCTCTTGTTTGATATTTTTCCCGAACGTTTCGACAACATCCATGCGGAAATTGTTGTCAAATATTGCGGTGGCCTCCTTGCTAGTCAATTCAAAGTCATTGTTCATGTCTTTGCCCATGAGTCGTAAAACGAGATTGTTGTAAATCCAATCGGCTTCGATTCGCTTTGGCTGCAGATTTGTGCTTGGCCAGAATTTGGCCGACTTTTTGGAATCACGATCTTTACTTTTTGCTGTTTTTGAAGATGGTCCGCGTGTCAACGGAATGGGAAACGCAGGCGATTCGCGGATCATAGGATCAAAGGGATCGCCCCAAACCAAAGGGGTTTCTCTGAAATCGTCTTCGATAGCCTGAAGTAGAATTTGGAGTTCTTGCTCGATTGAGTTAAGATTTTCGTTTTGTAAGATGGCGTTAGGAGTGGATTCTTCAGAAACAGCAGCGGCCATCAGAATGATGGATTCTTCGATATTTCGAATCTGTGCAGGTGTTAAGTCCGATTCAAGGGAGGCCTTTGAAATTGCAGCAGAGACACGTTCAAACCACTTGAGTGCTTCATCTTTTTTAAGATTTGCCGTGCTTCCGGTGTATGCGTTTCCATATTTGACCGTACTGTTTGGGTTTTTCAGCCAATTAATGTACGTATCCAAGGCCGTTTTTAGTGCTTTGGCACGCTGTTCGTTGGTCAACTCAGCGGCTATGGTAGGCGGTGGTACTGGAGCAGGAGCCGGAGATGGGGCTGGGGAGGGAGCAGGAGCGGGAGAAGGTGCTGGAGCAGGAGCCGGAGAGGGAGCAGGAGTCGGAGAGGGAGCAGGAGCAGGAGCAGGAGCTGGAGATGGCGGTGTGGGGGAAGGAGCAGGACTCGGCGGTTCCCGTTCCTTTGCCTCTTGGAGTTCTTTTTCAAGTTCTCGGATCCTTTCTTCATCCTGTTCGGCCTCGAGGCTACGTTTGGCGGCCATGACGGTTTGGTGCAACTCGAGTACGTTAGTATGCAAGGCAAGGCAACGTGTGGTGAGGTTGGTCACTTTGCCGTTCGGACCGAGGTCTTCGGGAAAAATTGTGTTGACATCCAGTGGCTGCTTTTCGCGTTTGAGTGCATCAAATTCACTTTTTAGCGTGGTGTAGCGTTCCCTCATGGCGATGGTGAACTTATCATTGTTGGATCGAGAGAGGACGCCATCAATGGTAAGCAGACGCTGCTGGGTACCTTTTTCGTTATCGTCTAGACATGCGTCGAGCACAGCGAGAGCGCCCTCGGCTGCCGTCTGGGGTGCATTTTGCAAGGCCTCTTGGGCCGTTTCTCTGGCCTCTGCGAGCTCGGATTGGAGCGTATTGATGGTTTGCCGCTGAATCTCCAGTTCTTGCTTGGTCTCTTTTAGTTCTTTTTCTGCTGCTTCTTTAGTGTCTTTGACCGTGATGAGCTGTTCATCAAGGCTAGAAATCATTTGATCCTTCTCTACAAGTGTACTTTGAGCTTCGATTGCGGTTTTCTGAGCCTGCTCGAGAAAACCTCGCAGTTTCTTGATTTCTGTTTGCTGCTGTTGGATTTGCTCCTGAGCTTCCTGATCGTTGACGCCATCAATCAAGGTCTTCTTGAGAGTAGTAATTTCTTCCTCCTTCTCTTCCAATTCTTTTATGAGTTGCTCGGATCTCTCCTGTACGCTCTTCAAGGTTGCTGATGTTTTCTCGAAACGCTCTTTTGTTACTTTGCGTTCCTCCTCTGCTTCCGCTTTGGTCCTTTCCAACTCGGCAATCTTATTTTCTTGCCTTTCAATCTGCTCTTTTAGCCGTTTGATCTTTTGTTGGGCCGCTTCATCGGCATCCTCCGTCTGTTCATTCACCTGCTGTTGAAACGTCGCCATCTGCTGCTCCAACTCATCCCTCCTCTTCTCGAGGCTCTCAATCTGGACATTGGCATCCTCGAGTTGGTTCCTGGCCTGTGCTTGGGCCTGCTCAATCTTCTCCTTGAGTGCCGTGGCCTGCTGGTCGAGTTGCTCCGCCTCTTGCAGTACCGCCTGGAAGGCATCGCCTGGAAAATCGACCCTGGGGCCAATGCGTGGGGCGGTGAGCGTCGGAGGGCCCATGAAGCGTCTGATGCGCTCTCTGCTTGTCATCATCGAAGGCAATGGGCGCTCCAATTTGGCGCGCGCCGGCGCTTGTTCCTGACGTTTGAGGCCTTCCAATTCAATAAGCAGCGCGTCCATGCGTGCAGTGTCGCTGCGTATCGTAGCCGTGATGATTTCACTGTTTACGCGTTCAATCTCGGCTTGCACCGCGCGTTGATTATTCACCGCACGTTGAACATGGTTTAGTGTTGCCATGGTCGATGATTATCTACAAAAACAAAAATCTGATGTGTCCGGGTTGGTTTCCGATGTGTCAAAAAATGTATGGCGTGCAAATGTGCAAACAGGCAAGAATATACACACAGACAAAAAAAGAGGATAGATCCGGTCGAATGCATGGCACGCGATCGTGTTACCCGTTATTTAGAGGGTTTGATTTTATTTTTTTCTCGCCACCAGCACCACTCGGTACGCATTACACAAGAACGGGGGGCAACACCGGAATACGTGCGGCCCTCGTTGTTATTTTTTCTATTTTTAGAAACTCTTTGTGTCACGTGGTAGCGCATGTCTTGGTTTTAGCAAAATGTTATCTGCTCCTGACCCGTGTTTCTTCCCACTAAAAATCATTCCCTCTCTTTTTATTTGGAACACATCCGTCCTCAAATGCCCCGTGACATTGACTCCAATTTGACCATCACCCACCTTGACCGTGATTATTCGCCTCCAGCTAGGCCTTTGCTTGGGCGCGCCCAAGCAATCGTTGGTCGTCTCTCACTCAAGGCGCAGAGAAACGCCATGAAGCGACAGATCCAGGCGGAGCGCGCGTCCAAGATGCGTAAGCGCCTCGCTGCCAAACCACACGTACGCAAGCGCCTTCTCCTACTGCGCATGATTTCGCCCCCGTGTTACTCGGATGACAACGATGCGAACAATCATGACGACAACCTTGTCGTTGGCGATGGTTACGGTGAGATACTCACCAGTCACATCGGATTCAACTCTGAAAAGTAAACGAGTCCACATTCTCAAGACAATACAATCATAACAAATGGATAAAAAAACTAAATAAAAACATTTTCCCCCAAAATGATGGTATATAAGAGAAAGGGAAACATCGAAATATATGCACGACGGGGAACTCCCCCTGCTTTTTTTTGTATAAGACGATTCGTCCCTCTGAGTTTTCCTTCGATTGAGACACAATTTGCATCATGTGCATCTCCATTCTCTTCTTTCGACCACAAGCTTGAGACAGCCTGTCATTATTATTTCTTCGGAAGAGATTGGATCGCAACATCATAACAATTCCCCCACCGCCGCCACCCCATGAATAGCACTGCTCCTCCCTCCACCGGACCTACGTCGACTACCACCTCCCTTGCCTGCCATCCAGATCATACGTCTGTTGTGGATACAAAAGCCGGCCAATGTGTGTGTTGGTCCGGATTCGAGGGTGTGCACTGTGACAAACGAATCGAGTGGTGGCCTGCGCTCATGATCCCGTTTTTTCTGGTCGAATTGATTGGACTATCCATCGTCTTCCTCTGTGTCATCGTACGTCTCTACTATGGCGCAGGAACCTGTTGTGGCTGCGCGTGTGTTTCTAAATCCAGAAATAACAACAACAAGAATACGAAGATGAGCCAGAGGCGTCGTGGCAAGCGGTCGTCTCCCCATACACGCGGACTCTTCGTACGACTCGTGCTCGCATGCATGCTTGTTGGCACGGGGTGCCAGATCGTCTTTGACCTTATGCCCTCAGCGTCGCTTTTTGGACAGCCCCAATCGGTCACAGTAACGGGCGTCAAGGCTCTTGTCACCTATCTGTGTCAGATCTTCTGGATTACGGCGACACTACTGATCACGGGCTTTTGGTACGATGCCCTTCGCATGAAAACCCATCGAATAACGATTTCGAACAAGCTCATTCTTATCCTCGCTATTGGCCAATTTCTAATGGCCATTGTGTGCAGTACGGTACTTCTGATGATTGGTTCCGACCTCATTAGTCTTCCCCTCGATATAGCAGTGCTGCTCTGTATTGCACTGGTTGCTTACCATCTGCATCATATCCGTACCATCCATCTGCCTTCCACTGCAAGTACCAGTGGTGCCACTAATAACAATGAAAAGCGACGCAATTATGTCATCCGATTGCTCTTTGTGCTTCTCATTGGAGGCTGGGTGACCCTTGAATGTTTGTATGGCATCGGGGTCCTATTTGCATTCAACAACTTGCCACATCTGATATCGATTGTTAAAATTGGCCAAAATCTAGTCCGCGTTGTGATTGCAGGCTCGCTCTTCTTTCTGCTCGACTATCGTGGTCGTGCGCTCCGTCAGGCCGCCCTCTCCATGCATCTCTATTGTGGTCCAGGAATGGAGGCATGGTTGCGTGATGAGGATAACCTTGTTGTTGATTCCTCATCTCCCGTTACATCTGCTACTACGCCCTCTTCGTCCGTAAGGAGTGGTCTTTCATCCAATACCACCAACGCATATACCAACGACAACGGTACTCCTTCTGATTACCATCATCATCGTCATCATCAATTGCATTGCTTTTATCATTATTTATTCTTGTCCTCAATTTCATAGAGAAGAACGATACAGTGCCTTCCAAAACATCCAGCACAATCACCATGGACTGCTCTTCCGTTGTTGAGCCCCTTGCGGAGGAATCTCACTCCTCATTCACGGACTGAATTGACGTGCATCGCTGCCATGTCCCCCTCCTCCTCCTCCTCGTCCTCTCTGTCCCACATACTCTCGATGATTCCAACTGCAGCTATTTTTTTTAGAATGTATCAAAGAAAATCTACTAAAAGCATTTTTTTATCTATCTGTTCATTATTGCATCGCAATGCCACAAACTCCCTCTTTTTCTCTCGTGTTTTATCATGTTTTACCGTGTTTTTTCTTGGCTTTTTACGTGCCTGCGCCTGGATCTCCTGTCCCTCCGGCTGTCTCCATCAGCGCCTCATTTGCCAAGGCTTGCTCGAGACGTGCGAGTCGCCGTTCTTGGGCGCTGAGCAGGTCTAGGACGAGACCGTCCGGTACGGGCGGCAGCTCGGCGCTCTCCATTGACTCGGGCTGGCTGCTCGTGAGGGAGCCAAAAAGCCAGGTGTAGAACGCGAGAAATGCCTGCACAAGGGCGACGGCGATGGGCCACGCATAGAAGAGCACAATGGCAATGAGGAAAGCCAGCGCGAGATCGCCGAGCGCCGCAACGCTCATGGTGGCCGCACAATAGTCGAGAGTGAGCGAAGCAAGTGTTTCGTTGCCGATCCCGGTCTCATTAGCCATCAGGATACCCTCGGGCACCCCAAAGAGTCCAGCGAGGATGCCCGTGTCCTCACCTGGAGTCTGCCCGAGTCCAAATAGACAGCCGCCGCGCACCAGACAAGTGCTCTGCAACCACAGCCCGACGTCCGCGGGGATGATAAAGTTGCCCATTGCAAGCAGGTAGCCAATGGCGTCGCTGCCTGTGCTAAAACCAAACTCGCTCACACAGTCGTACATGTCGATGAGGTTCGGACAATCAGGACACAGAGGGGTGCCCTCGCGGACGCCGGCCTGCCATGTTTCGGGCAGGAGTGGGAAGAGACACGGCACGAGGTACGTGTTGGCAAATACCACCAGCTGGCGCGGGGCGCACTCCGGAATGGTCGGGAGCACGAACGTAAAAGGGAGCAGTGCCGTGAGGAGGGTGGTGCCGGGCGAATCAAAGCACGTCGGGTTGTAGCCCCACGCGAGGAAGGCAAATACCAGGAGGAACACGCGTTGTAGCGTAAACAGTGAGATGATCGCCATGAAGAACGTGGCGAGCGGCGGCAAAATTGCAGAGAGCACCAGCGGGACGAGAAGCACCAGACATAGGGTAAGGACTAGGGCACGTTCAACGCCCAGTCCGTAGTTGCACTGCAGATGGAGATCCCGCTCACAGCGCGTCACGTAGGGGATGAATGCATAGATGCCCACGGGGCCCTGACTCGGGTCCGTGTTTGTCGTCGTCAGCAGATTGAATAGCGTGGCCACCAGGTCAAACCCTACGAGCGAGTTGAGGAAATTGAGGAGAGCATTGGCGGCATCGGCCAGTAGACCCGAACCCGAAACGAACGGTGCCTCCTCGCCCACTTCGACAATGTTGATACCGAGGTCGCCAGTGGCATTCACGTTGATGGGTGGTGCCAGTCCTTCGTTGCGTTCCACACACAGTGAGAAGAGCACGACCGTCTCATTCAAGAATTCATCGAGGATCGCGCAATCAAAACACGGGTCGCCTGGTGCACTCACGTTACAACGTGGCCACGGTGCGTTGAATTGCACTGTGGCACGTTTTGACGCCGTTCGCATCATCGTGGTAGTAGCAGCGGATGCAATGGTGTCATTGGAATAGACATCCGCGGTAGCTTCATTGCCAGCATTAGTATCAGCACCGGCACTGTCCATCGTATGAGTCCGTCTTTTAGCGGCCAGGGCCAACCGTTGTTCGACTCGTTGGCTGTGGGTCTGCCACCATCCTGTCAGCATCTCGACCTGCTCGGCCATGCATGTGCTACCGGTCACGGAGGCGACACGGCGATGCATGGCAATCAGGCCGCCGACTTGCTGATCTACAAACGAGGAGCCAACACCACGAGCTACCGCATGGCGGCTCTGCCACTCCACCAACACAGATGGCAGAGATGCCATGCGGTCCCACAGCGGCCTCTCTTTAATGTGACGTCGCCACATACCTGCGAGCACAACCTTACCAAGGGCAAACCAACCATCATGGCCTTTTGGTGCTTCTGGAAGGCGTAGTAAGACAGGAAGAAGACCATGGGAAATCCCGTGCACGACCATGTTTGTGCTGTTGCTGCGTCGCGTGTGGTTGCTGCTGCTTTGTGTGGGGGAGGCCAGTGCTGGGTAAGGGAGGGCTGATGACAAAGAGGATGATGATGATGATGATGAGGAGGAGGCTGCTCCATGCTGGACATTCTGCCAAATGTGACGACGGGCATGATTTAGGCTCTCGCGCAGGGTGCGGCGCATCATGTCGGGCTGTAGTGTTTTGATACCAAGGTGGATCAGGGAGGCCAGTTGGGTGCGCTGTGTCTCACCATGTTTGGCACTCAACAAGGTCTGTGCACCGACATACTGGCGTGCAAGAGCACTCTCAACGAGTCCGCGTGCCGCAAAGAACTCTGCCAGCGTAATATTCGTGTATACGGGTTTGGGCCTGAAAGTACAGACGGCATTCGCGTCGCTATGAGCATTGTTTGCAGAGCAGTAATAGGGCACGTCTACGTCCGTTTCCTCATCGAGAATCACAGTACGTGTGGCAGCACGTCCTGTAAAAGGATTAGCCGGCACAACAAGCTTACCCTGCTGCCATTGGCGCAGGGCATCCAGTACAGGACGCATGTCCCTAATGTAGGCAAGAAGGCCGCTGGTACTATGCAGTACATCAAGCGGAAGTAAAGGCAGAAGGGAGGGATCAAGAGCGCTATGGGTGTTGTTGCCGCCACCACCACTACCCCCACCATGTTCCTGCAGGAGGAGCCGTTTGCGTATATCTTTTTGCACGGGTGCTGCACGAGTCAGGATATGCCGATTGATCGCATCGGGTGCGAGGGTCGCAACGAGACAGAGGCGGTAGACGAGTGCTTGCTCTGGCGTGCGCTCTGCAGGCTTTACGCTGCCATAGGACGCAATGGTGCGGGCACATAGACTGCTATCACGACCGCCCATCTCCTCGTCGGCAAAGCGGGATGGTTCCTCAAAGAGTTTCATGATCTGCTTGGGTGTAAAGATGAGGCCAAAGAGTGAGGAATCATGTTCGGTCCCATAGTCAGCATAATTATCGCTGGCGCCAGCAGCACGTTTGGCGGCAAAGAAGCAGTCGCCAACTTGGAATATATCTTCGGCCTCGAAGATGCAGGCGAGGATTTCGAGGAAGCCAAATATCAATCCGATGAAATCAAAAATCACACCAACAATAGGAGCGATGACGGTTGTGCATGCATCTTCGCCAAAAATGGGTGCAAAGATAAGACACAGAATGGCCGTCACAATGCCCTCAACGAGATCAAGGAAGACGCTCTCGAGCAACCTAAAGATGGCCGCCACGAGGCAGAATAGGCCATCGAGGAAGAAGCCAATCAGAGCACTCACATCGTCTCCAGCCAGGATGCCAAACAGGATGCGGAACGGCATAAAGAGGACATCACCGTCATAGGAATCACCCATCATATAAGGTGGATCGTACACCTCGGTGCCAACGAGGCAGCCCAGAATTTCGCGCAGCGAATCGCCGAGTAGCACGAAAATATCGCCCACACAAATCGTATTGGGATTGTTGGCACAATTCGGCGGGCCAAAAAGACAGTTGAAAACAAAGCCAAATGCCTGCACGAGTCCATAGAAGTCTGTCCCGGTGCTGCTTGCATCGCCGACGAGCGCATGCACAATCTCAATGCCGAGCAGCTGGAAAAAGTCGACAATGAGCGCTCCAAGGTTGTCAATGGAAACACTATCCGTGGCCACCAGCGTCTGGATGAACTCGACCAGCGTGCAGAGGAACTCGACTGGTACCACAATGATGAGCGCAACGAGGTCAAAGAATCGCTCAAAGAGCAGACGGAATCGCTGCAGTGGACTGCATGCACATGTGTTTACAGGAAAGCCACCCGGACTCACATAGAGGGGCGGGTCGTCTTCATTGTCTGGCGGCAAGGGTCCAGTGCATGTGTCGGCTGTGGCATAAATGTCTCCCTGCTCGAGCAGGAACGCACACTCGAGCGGATTGGCAACATAATCCACGCAACCAATGGGGAAAATGAGCCCAATCAGGCAGCCAATGTTGCCAAAACTAGCGGAGAAATGGTCGAGTGAGGAAACGATTGCCTGCAGGAACTGTTTGTACCGCTGAAGCAAAAGAACACCGCATGCCTCGTCGTCCGGGCCTTGGTCTTCGTAGAAGATACATTTAACACTGGCCAGCAGCGCTTTTCCGAGCGTCACAAGAGCAAGCAAGAGTTCAATGAGACCCATTACGAATGCATTGATTGCATTGCATAGACACGGAATGCCTATGCCGTCGATCTCAATGGCATCCACAATTAGACACGGACAGAACAGCAGGTCTTGCAAATCAGACATCACTTCCACGAGAGGCGAACATAGTTCCGTCTCTGGGTCGCATGCCAGCCAGCAGAGGAGAACGAGTGGATCATTACTGTTGCTGCCAAACACGGCCACCAGCGTCTGCACGATGCCAAGCAGGAATTCCAGGAGTGTTTTGACGAGCTCGACAATGAGACGCACAGTGAAGCGAATGGCACAACAAATGTCCGGCAAGTTGCTTCCGTCAATGGGCTCGTCCAAATATTGGTTGACAAATTCAATCGAAAGCACAAAGCAGAGACAGTCCACCCAATTGTCGTTAGGTACGCGTGCTACCGTAATGGTCACATTATCAGAGACGCCGTACGCCACCGTGTAGATCCAGGTGCCGTTCGCAACAACTGGCACGCCTTCTTGTAGGATAATCTTGTCGTTCACAAAGGTAACGGGAAGGAAATCCAGCCCGGGCAGTGGTAGCAAGGTATCGCCCTCGACGGCCTCCACGAGATCAAGCAATAGACCCGTGCTGTAGACAAACACCTGGCCCGTAACAGGGTCAAACAAGACACCCGTTCCCGTGCCTGGAATGACGAGTCCCGGCGTGCCAATGGCGCTGCTCACTAGGGTGACGGGCATGGTCCCGGTCGTGTTTAGCGGCAGATATTCAAGCACCGGCATCGTGCCATTCACGTCGTCGCCACCCGTGATGGGTACCGTGACGTTCTGGAAAAGGGTGCTGCGATCGCGCGGCACACGCCACCACTTGAAAAGCTTCTGTTCCAGGTCGAGACAGAAGGGTCCGGTGCCTGCGATGCACAGCTGCTCCAGCACGGTGGGCTGGCCGGTATCGTAGAGGGGCGATCCGCTTGCCTCCAGGATAGCATTGACGGTCGAGGGCACAAAGAGCACGAGGATACGCACCGCCTCGAATAGCGACTTGAAGGGGTACGTCAGCAGCACACAAAGGCAGTGCAGCGTGTCCTCCTCATCAATCGTGAAGAGTGCGCAAATGCACCCGAGGAGGCCTCCAAATTGCGTGGGACTGCCAGCAAGCTCCGTCCAGGGTGCCGACCATGCCGAGGAGTTGGCCGCATAGATGGCCAGCCGATCGATACCGGCCAGGAAGTGCACGAGAAAATCGACGAGCCACTTGGCAAACCCGACTAGGGTGCGCAGTGCCGCCATTGGCGTGCAACAGAGGAGCGGCTCAAAGACGCGCACAACGAAGACAGGCTCCAATGCGTCGTCTACCTGCCGCCATAGCTCACACCAGTGCTCCTCGAAGGAACGGGGACGTATGAGACACTCTGCGCATCCCAGCGGGTCGCTGTCATCGGTGATGTTTGTGGCGTTGCATGTCGGGAGGCTGGTGGCATTGAGTTGAGTGAAATTGCCGTAAACGAGCGGGTTGGTCGCCACGTTGATCTTGGATGCGGTAGGTCCGCCCAGTTCGGGTGGCGGCACGCGCAACGAGTCCCAGAAGGCATCGAGTTGCCACACCTGTGTCGCGAAGCGATCGCCTGCGGGCAGCGTGAGAAACTCGCTGATGACCCGTCCTGCGTTGGCACCGAGTTGGTAGAGGGCAGCCAGGAGACGCAGGAAGGCCTCCAAGAGTGCACCTGCCCACCCAAAGAGATTGATACGCACTGTGGCCCGTTCGATACATGCCGTCACATCCGCACCGGCGTCCTCTGCGGCCCATGCTGCACAGGTAGCATTGCGCTCCGGGCTGCCGTTTGGCGTCATGCATGCGGCAAATGCGAGAGCGGAAAAGGCGGGCTGGAAGCCGCCCGTTTCGACCTCACCTACAATCGAGCATGCGATAGTGCCCACGAAGTGGTTGCCAAACTGCGCTGTCTGTGCGGCCGAGGCTGCCCAGCGCTCTGTCAGCGGGAAGATGGGCACGGCGGCGTAGGGTCCCGTGCCGCTCAGGATGCTATCAGCGAGGGCCTGGAAGCCGTTCGGATCAAGCGTCAAGAGCTGCGCAAAGTTGACGAGCGCCTCGTAGCCCCATGCAATGTTCGATTGAATGCTGTAGACCAGTCCATTTAGAGCGTGGTGGATAGCACAGCAGAGCTCGTTGGAGAGCAGGATGCGTGTGATAATGTCGCCCACTACACGCACATTGGCACAGAGACAGGTCACAATATTGCCAAATTCCGAGGCTGCACCCAGCAGTTCGCAGATGATTGGGTAGAAGGGAAAGGGTCCTGTGCCCAGGCCTGTAGTGATCCAGTTGAGAGACACGGAGAGCACCTTGGCGGCTTCAGCGAGGCGGAAGAAAAAGTCGCGATAATTGAATTCGGTGCACTGACGCAGCACCCCCGTGATGAGCCGCCTGCTGACGAGTCGGTTCCAAAGCGAGAGCGCATTCCACCAGCAAACGAGTGCGTCCGAGAGGTCTGCAAGTGGTTCGAGCAGAAAGAGGAAGGGCTCCAAAAATGGATGAACAAGACAGCGCCATGTAAATTCAACGGCTTCAATAATCTCGTCGTTGCCTCCTCGCGTCCAGATGGCTCCAAGCGCGATGAGGAATCCGAGCAGGAAGATAAACATCAGATTTCCAAGAATGAAACCAACAAGGTTGGCAAAGAAACCGCCCACGGCTGAGGCCACCGCAAGTACCTGGCTCCACAAGAACTGGAAGAAAGCAGTTACATTGGCAAGTGGTTTACCCATATCTGTCGTATCTTCTCGGGTTATTATTCTGGTGGCGGTCTTCTTGTTGTGCTATTTGATGGTGTTTTGCTGCTGTAAATGCGTATGATGGTCCTCAGGTGGATATGATGATTGTAATCATTAAAGGATGGAAAGATAGAGAGAGATGAGAACGCGGAAGGCTGGGGGGGTCGGGTCCGTGCTTGGGAAAGACGTGAGTCTGGAGGGAGCAGGGGGGGCGGAAGGGAGAATAGAGCGACACGGACGGATGGAGAACCCAACCTGAAATGATGATTAAATTTGGATTGTCCGTCTAAATAGGACGATCCCATCTCTTTTTGGTATACTTACCTCTTTAGGGGGGCGCCCCAAGCTTCATATCCATAGCCACCCACATAATCGACCCACCAACTGTGTCATCTGTTGGCCGGCCCCATCACTGCGCCTCCTTCCTTTTTCTTGTTTTTTTCTTTTCTCCGATAATGGACGATACCTTTGGAGGGAGAGGTTTGATTTCGACATAAAATATATATGAGTAGTATCCTGCTACTGCCGCTAGAGGAGTATCTCGTCTTCTTTTTGCTGGCTACATTTACGGCAACACTTTTCTTTCGCTCTCCCCTGCTGCCTGGCCTGCTCTTCCTGCTCCTTTGGACACCCACTGTCCTCCTGCAACACCAACAACAGCCATACAACAACGACTTGCCCCATTATGCCAGCAACCACCACCATTCCCAACACGCCAACATTGGGATGGTAAATAATACGATTCCCCTCATCCTCCACCGTCAAACAGGAGAAGACAAGACCGACATCCTATTTGTGTCCAGGTCGGACCACCTCCTACATATGTGGCTCAGCGGCCTCTATGCGGCTGGGATTGGACTCTTCCTAGGTGCTGCACTTGCACATGCCATGGATCTGCCCATGCTCGTGGATGGTACACTTTTTCCTGCACACCCACATGCACAGCGGCGGGCCATTCCAGAAGTTTTTCTTGCTCTACTTTTCGTGACCATCTGGGTGCTTGCAGGCATGCCCATGGCATTATGGCACGCCGGTCGCTGGCTCCTCCTTGTCGGCCTCTCACTATTCTCACTTGTATTCCTTCTCTGGCTCCTCAACTCACATCATGATGCGTTTACAAAACGTCAGAACGCCAAATATCTTCTACTGCTGCTTTTCTTTGTGTGGACACCGCTTGCCGTAAATCTACTCTTGGCACACTACGTGTACGACACTGCAGGCACCACAGCGCTATACAATTCGCGACCATGGCGCCTCTTATTGCAGCTCCCGCTTGTTGTACTACTCGCACGCCTTTTCTACCTGGCTGCAGGCCATTTGGCTCTACGCTGTAGTCCTGGTCTTACCTGGATGCATCGCGATGGGTTTCTACAGCAAGGCCGAGCTCCGGACCGAATGCAACATGAATATGTGGCGCTCCTGGCGAGTTTGACGCTCGCTACCGTCCACATGCTTTTTCTGCTCCTCTACTGGCTCTTGAATAGTGTGGTCGTTGTAGTGGTCTCCAATAGCAGCGATGCTTCAAGGAGTCCTAACATCGGCGATGATAACGCCTTAATGGTTCACTTGCATGTCATGGCAGTGGCAGCCTTATTGATAGCCCTCAACGCCTGGCTCGTTGCTGCACAGCGGCACCATGTCTGGATCTCGTTACGGCATGAACATCATGACGAAGAAGCCGCTCGACATGGTCCAGGCAGTTTTATTGGGTCGTCGCGAGATTCACATTCACATTCACACCAACAGCATATGACGGGATGGATTGCACTCATGGCACGTCTCGACAACTTCCGACGTGAGCAGCGAGGCGACTGGGCCGACCTGCAACCGATTCTGTGCTGCGGTGGCAATGAGGGCAAAGAAGAAAATATCGATGAATATCACAATGTTGACAATGGCGATGAAAGAAGCAACCTGAGAGAAGTCGTACACATAGCGAACACAACAGGACCGGCGAGTGCCTTTATGATACGCGCCGGACGTGACCTCAACATGCCACAAACGAGTCTTCTCGATAATAGGACAGGTGGTGGTGGTGATGGCAGCCACGAACGGATTGCACATCCCCTTCGACTTCCACAGGTTAAGCCTCCACCACAACATGTCATGCAAGCGGGACATGTAATTTCCAATGAACAATGGCATCAGTAGTTTGAATATGGTTTGTCCTAAAGCGTTTAGGAACTCGCGCGTGAGCGGTCCGCCAGGCCGGCAGGCAGGTGGAGTGGAGAAGGGAAAGCCCATAGAGGACCAGAAAGAGAAAATACCTCATACATATTTAGGGGACACCAAGATAGCTACGATAATTACTACATCATTTAGGTACCGTATTTGTTGGCAATTCTCCTGTTTCCCTTCGTCTCTCTCATACTCGAGGTCCCTCTTTTTTTCTCACCTCCTTGCTCTCTGCTTCTATTGCTACCCTCCTTCCCCGCCCCCTTCACTGAACATCACCAGCAGCATGAGTCATCTTCGAACATTTGATCGTGCACGTAAAGTTGATCATCATTCGGCTGGCGCCAGTAGTCAACATCCACATCAAGGTGTCCACCCCCGACGTCGCCTACCAGAGTACTTGACGAGTGATGAGGATGCACAACTGACAGCGCTGCCTGCGTTGGCCAAGGTGCGCTTGCAACGCGGTATGATGAGCGCGGCGCCGGCCGGCATGGTTGCCGGCGCAGCACTACAGCACTTTCTTGGCCTAGACGATGCACCACTCGAGCATCCACCAAGCGCGGAGGAGTGGCATCTTGTGTGTAGCACGCTGCTGGAACGCCTCTCGCCTCAGGACGTCGCAGCTGAGGAGAGCAAGGGCTTTCAAACATTTTGTGACTCTAGTTCTGCCCTCGTTGGCAGTCTCAGGGCACAACACCCTCAAGCTTTGGCGCGGTACCTGACGCTCTATCTCCCAGCAGACCACTGTTTGCTACACGAATACTGGCCCCGTCAGAATGTCCAGGAGGTTGTGGACCGTACCGTTCACGAAGCCGCTATGCAGTATCTCGACAAGGAGCCGTTGCCGGATTGTGCGCTGGTGGATCGCATCCGTCAGGCCATCCAGCGCATCGGGACCCGCCTCTGAGTTCTTTCTGCCCTCCTGCCCCACCCTCTGAATGTTGAGAAGAATAAATGCGGGGTTAAAATCGTAGCAAATTGCCAGTAGAAGTTAATAGAATAAGAAAAAAGAGTAAAAGAAATATCCTTTCGATATGTCCTTCCCGCGTTGATCAATACAAGAGGAATAAAGGGCTAATTATAAGAATTAGCATTATTATTGTGTTCATACGATCATCATACTACTCGACATTCGCACCCACCCACCTGCCCGCCCACGTACCCACATCCACCCCCGCCCCATCGTCCTTAATGATGCAACAATCTCATCCACGTGGTCGTTATTGGGAACAACACTGGTATCCGAGCACGAAGCGAAAGCAGAAGCAAAAGGCGGGAGGTCAGTCCCCACGTGAGCACCCAATCTATCTGCTGCGCGATCCTCGGGGAGGCACAGTAACGGCATCTATGGATGTTCAACACTACTGGCGACAGGAGGGCTACATCAATGCCTGGAGACACGTGGCCATTCTGGTCCTTGCTCTTTGCATCACATTGGTTACAAGCCATGTGGTGGACCTGCTCCTCCTAGATACGTCCTCCGCTGATAGGAATACGTTTCATGACCACATCTATGAAAGCGACAGTGATAAAGCATTGATGGCCGCGCTTATCGAGCAGCATATGTGGAGTACTTTGGGCGGACATGCCGGCACCGCTGCTCTACTGGAAGCACAGGGTGCACGTGAGACGTACCAGCGCGCCTTTTTGGACGCATGGTATGTATTCAAGCAGGCACCTTCTGGCATCGGCACAGAAAGCGAGAAGAGTGAGGCATTTTTGAGGCAACGCTCGTGCCGGCCAGAACAGAATGGAGATCGTAATGGCAAGACAAGCATTCATAGTAGCAACACGCATTATCACTATCGCCATCATCATCATCATCATCATCATCATCATAATCATTATCATCAGCATGATCATGTATTCTTGCACGCCGAGATACGCCATGCGGCACGACTCGATGCATACATACTTGCTTTTCCTGTGATACCCGGCCAGACACGTCTCGTATGTGCACACCACATGATGATTGAGGAGAAGCAAGGGGCAGAACGGGAACGAGAGGACTCCTTATTGCAGTTGTGCCATTTACAGGATAACCACCAGCTTGATCTTGTCCTGCATGGTGATGAACGCATATCACCCACATCGGACAGCACACGTGCTTTTGTACGTGAGACACGACGGCTGCCATGTCTACACGAGGATGTCCAACATCGGTATACCCGTGTGCATGTCACAGGAAATGGTGGCCATATTGGCGCAGGTGCAGGCAGCTTACTTATCTACGAATGTGTACTCAGTGGTGCGCCTGCTTATCTTCTACAGTTGATGCAGGATGAATTTGCCCTTCTGTCAGCAAATAATAATAATAATTAATTGTCATTATGAGTAGCACCACGACGTCTTATGCTCCCTCTATAAAAGGAAAGATAGCAAGTTTCTATAATAAGACATCATAGTAATTACTTCCATAAAAGGAAATAGTTGTAAATTTTATATAGATGGACATATGACTATGTATAGAAAGTAACATAAAATTGACTTTCTATACTAGGGGAATGACAACATTTCCATACATGGTAACTATGACCATCTATAGAAACTATCTCATTTTCTATATTAGGTAACCCGCGGTGAGCAAACTACCGGAGCGATATTTTTTCCCAAAGTTACAAAAAAAATTCGTTCACGGAATGGGAAATTCCAGGTAAAATTACCATATTTGGAATGTGAAGCTTGGCATCCACGGTCGATCATATTTGCCGATTTGCACACATTGCTTCTTCCATAAATTGATCGACCATGGATGTCGAGCTTCATGTGAGAATTGGACGGGGGGGAATGGTAGAGAAGAAGAGTGGGTAAGCCTAATTATGTTTAGTTTCTATTATAGCTTTAGTTGCACAATGCTCAAATAGATAACCGGGTTATCACTAGTCATAAAGAAGAATCTAGTACTGGAAGAAAAAGGGTAATTGAATTTCTCTCATTCTTCACTTTCTCTTTGCATGTAGATGTCTTTTACGGCGTATCAAAAGGCTTTCGACGCTATTCTGGCCCATCCTGAGAACCAAGAACTTATCGGTGCTTTTATAGACGTCGGTTGCGCGTCCAATAGATCAGGTTCAAGGATTAATGTCCCCTTGGGACCACTACCCGAGCGTTTGTCCCGCTCTCTTGTCGTTGTTGTCAGTTCGCGACCAGGCGAAATTCTTAATTTGCGCGTGGATGGGATATTACATTCTAGGCGCTTGGCATGGAAATCAAGTGTCTGTATTAATCTGAAGGGCAATCGCGCGTGTGTCATTCTCGACGGACGTCCCATCATCGCTCCTGGTCCAATCAATATCACTTGGGACGAATGTCGTTGCAAAGTACACAATGATGGTACCGGTAAGACTTTACAATTGTTCTCCTGTAATCATCAATAACCTTCCCCCTCTGGTAGTGGCCACGCAACTTTGTGTAAAAAAGCAAACCATTTGAATAAAAATACAAAATATTGTTTTTAATAATGTCGCCAATTTTCGCGAATCTGACCATATCGACGATGTTGTTGGTGTGCCGAATGGGTGGATCGAGATGGACCAAACACAGGAGTAAACCGGTGCTTTTTTAAAATCTGTTTGCATGACCGAGGTGAATCATCCAAATCAGAATCTCCTATAACTACCAGGAAGTTGGACTTGCGCGGGAGATATCTAGGAACCAGATCGCGATAAGGGTCGATATATTGTGTAGTCCCATCTTTTCGTGTGTATTTGACTGCTCGGGGCCCGGAATAACCAAAAAAAGGCGTGAAGACCATGGATGAATTTTCCCTTTAATACGCGGTTTAAAAAGAAAAGAATAAAAAAATATAAGCGGGAGAGAAACGAGGCGCGTGGGGCACCTCCTTGCCGAGCTTTTTTTTTGAAAAATAATGAACGCTCATAACTACATAATCTTACGATAAAATAATGTGCAGTTATTACTCGTGTTATCCGGTAACACAACAAGAGCAAACAACAACAACAACCACAAACACAATGATTATTACACTTGACAAGAAGAGCATTTGCCTCATCGTCCTGCTTGTGCTGAGCAGTGCGGTGGCATTCGTTCAGAATGAAAATGTTCGTCCCAATGGCAACGGCAAGTATCACGTCCCGCAATTTCCGACAAATACACGATACGGTGTCACCTATCCGTGTGTCTTGGCCGACGGAAATCGCTGGCCAGGCACCCAATGGATGACTGGTCTTCGGGATGAAAACGATCCTGATATTATCCACCACATGGTTCTCTACACCATTCCAGAAGGTTCGCCACTCTTGCAGGCTGGCGGTGCGTTTTTCGGAGCCAAGGACGGCGACGTCATTGATGATTGCACTAGCATTAACAGTGCCCCGAGTCATCCGACTAACACTATGTATGCCGACCAACCTGGAAACGACAATTTGGCTCTCGTCTCTGGGTTGGACGAAAATGCCGCCACTGCTAACGGATACACTTTTGGTGTACCCTTTGGCAAGGCACAAACCAAGGTCGCATTCTACGCCTTCCAATTCCATGTCCATAACGACGACATGCTTGATAATATCACGGTGCCGATCAGCTGGAAGGTCAAGACAACCACGGATGTGCCGAATTTTGAGGGTGGTATGATTTTTGCAGGCGTGTCAACCCCGGTTCCCGGTTTCCCCGACGATGCTTTCATGAACATTCCCGTCAATGCCGACGGTGAGTACACCATGCAGGCTATCACTCAGCCTGCTGCTCTCTCTTGTGAGACCAGTCCTGAGGCTGTTTCTTGCGAGTCCTGCTGTCCCATCGTACCCCCAGTGCGTCTCGACAATGCTGCCTATGAGGGACGTATGCAACGCATCGGTCTTCAGAACGTTTCTATTTTCACCAGTTTCATACATTCACATGGACGTCAATTGCGTCTAAACGCCTCCAAGATTGCTTTCGATGGTACACGCACATTTATTGACGAGTGCATTGGCTGCGGTCACCACACCGGCGTAAATGCATTCCACATTCTTCCCGAACCCGTCGTCCTCAAGGCCGGTGAAGGATTTGAAGTGAACGGTGTTTGGGGTCAGAGTCATGATCCCCATCACCATGGACACAACATGAACGTAATTGGTGGCTACCGCAGCGACCAGGAGATGCTTCTCTTCTTTGGCTACTACGGTGCCCCAGTTGGCCAGTCCCTCGCGCCTGCTCGTACTCTCACCTATGGTGGACAGTGTGACAATGTGCAGAACAAGGGCTATCCTAATGAGTCTCGCGCTCTTGCCCGCTACCCATGGCTCGATGCTTACTTTTGCCGTGGTAACTGTCCCTTCGATCCCACATGCTGAGTCGTCCACTCTGCTCCCTACTACCCCCACAATGCCAAGAGCAGAAGATAACCGAGTTTTTTGTGACCCTCCTCTCAAATTGGAATAAAAACTCTATTAAAAAAACTATAAAAAACCCGTTTTTTGAGGCGTAGAAAAAGAAACTAGACAAATTAAGAGAATCCTTTAATCAATCCCCGCCCCCTTACACTCCCACACTACTCTAATGGGGCTGGGTGGGACTGGGGATGGACGTGGTACTATCGACGAGACATTCCTCTGGACATGGCTTACAGTAGACGCCATAGTGATTGTAGAATCCGTCTTCGCAATCGAGACAAGTGGTACCATCTTCGCTGCACTGCTCGCAATTCAAAATGGTGCAAGGACAATTCGCTTCGTTGCAGGCCTCCTCCTGGGGCGTGGTGGTATTATTCAAGCCGCTCTCGGGAAGACACGTGGTGGTCTGATAACGGGTGCGGGTGCCTCCATTGCATGGTGCCGAGCAGGCAGACCATGGTGTCCACTCCGACGTCACACAGCACGGGCAGTCATTGCAGACTTCCTCCTCGATCTCTGTGATGGGATCGTCGCAGCGAGGTGCCTCGGGGTATTCGCCATTGTTGTAATTGTCAAGCGTCAGCTGAAGAACGTCGGCTTCTGCTCGGACAAACTCGTCGGTAAAGGTTTTGGTTTCACACTCGGTTTCGAGAAGAGCCCGTGCACCATTCATGGCGACTGCAACCTCATCGGGCACGACAGCACCAAAAGCTTCATTGAGGGTGGCTGCAAGTAATTGCTTGGCAAGCTGGACCCAGCCACCAGTGCCAGGCTCGCTGAGTGCGAAAATCTGCAGGCCGTTGAGGCCGCAGATAAACACGCTGTGCTCAACGGCACAGGCGTCCTGCAAATCGGCCGGTGGCCATGAGACGTTTTGGCTCGCTTGCTCGCGCTCGCAATGGTGGGTAGACCAATGGCCGCGCGTGCGCGTGCAATCGCCAATGCAAACCGTGTCGCGGCTCCTGTTGCGTACACCTCCGTCACAAGGCACCGAACAGTCAGACCATTCAGACCAGTCTTCGGATTCGCAGCACGGCGTGTCTTGATTGCAGGAAATTTGCTGGTATTCGGTCTGTGGCTCGCTGCTCTGGTCGATGCAGACTTCGGTACGATTGCGGATCTGCATGCCTCCTGGCGCACAGGGCACCGAACAGTCAGACCAAGGGCTCCATGTGCTCCATTCACAACAAGCCACACCGGTATCACATTGGCGGTCCTCGGTGCCGGGTGGGAGCGTTGGGTAAGGCGTCTCGGGATGGCAGACCACGGAGCGTTCACGGTGCTGAACGCCCTCGCCGCAGAGGCCCTGACAGGCGGACCATGGTCCCCATGCACCTACCTCACAGCAAGGCTGCTCGTTGCAGGGACGTGTGCGAGTCTCGAGATGATCATTGTCGTTACCGGGGCAATCTACATGGCGTACGCTGGTCTGCGTGCCATTGCCGCATGGCAATGAACAATTTGACCACTCACTCCATTCACCAGTGAGACATGGCTCATCATCATCATCATCATCGTCGCAATGTGGAGGTCCACCTGGGGCATTGCCGTTGTTGTATGTGTCAAGACGTGTCTTGATTGCTTCCATCTCCTCACGGACACTGGCGGGCAGAGAAACACCGAAAGAACAATATTGGGCAAGCAGTTCGTATGCATGTTCAATATCAGCCACAATGATAGCTGTGGTGCTAGCGCCGCTCTCAATGTTGAGTTCGGCCGCAATCAACTGGTGTGCGAGCGAAGCGCGCATGCCATATTCGCCTTCGCCGTGCGCATACCATTCAAGACCATTGAGACCACACACGCGATCGTAGTGTTCATTAAGACATGGTTGCTCAGCATTGGCAGGCGGCCACGAAATGCGGAGTGGGCTGTTGTCGCGTTTGCCCGCTTCACAGTGGTGCGTCTGCCAGTAGCCACGAGTGCGCGTGCAGCCGTACACACCACTGGCATGAACGGGCCGAAGGATGGTTGTGCTGAAAATAGCCACAAAGGTCAGTGTTAGGGAAACGGTCCATACAAAAGGTCTCATCTGTTCTCTGTTTTTCATCTTTTTTTCAAAAAATCAAGAAGGAAAAAGCAAAGAGAAAGAGGGAGGAAAAAGGTGAACGCGGAGATAGCAGGAGCTTGTAACGTTATAATCACCCTTTCTGCTCTTATGTACACGAAAATGATATTATTTTTCCCCTATATTTTTACCTGTGGTTTGTCTTATTCTATCTATTGCGCTATCTTCTACCACTTTTATTCTGCTTTTTTAAAAAAAATAAAAAACCCCACAAATACTTTCCATCGAGTTTCGACCCCGCGGCGACCACCACCACCACGTTACAATTGTCAAATTTAGCCGAGCAAGCTCAGCTCCGCATAGCTGCCGTTGCGTTCGAAGATGATCTGGCCACCGGCCACGAGAATATTAAAGCGCACGGTCGTGCTCGCCGGATAGTAACCAGTATGCGTACAAACAATGCCGCGGTACGTTCCGAGGTTGATCATCGCCAGCGGATATGAACATATGAGACGGATCGTTTGTGTGCTCGTCGTGAGGGCCACGCCTGCGTGGCTGATCAAGCCAGAAGTGCTCGTGATATTAAGCGAGTAGGTAAAACTATAGATGCCTCCAATAGCGGGCAGGGTGTAATCGGTGCCATCAAATGAAGCATTGAGCGTGTTTGCTACGGAAGGTACGGAAAAGTCAATGGGCGCCACAAGACCGGGACCAGACAAGACGGCTGGGCCAGCCGGCATCACGTAGCGGGTGGTCCTGAAAACGACCGCGGACGTCCCCGTGCACGCAGCCACCACATCACAGTCAATGCAACCGCTCGCATCGTCAAAGAGCGGGGAGTCGCAGCTCGCCTGTACGTTCGTTTCCGTCTCGAAGCTGGAGAGGGATTCCATGCGAAGTGCCGAGCTTTGCTGGTACACGGTTTGTGAGCCGCTGTTGTGGAAAATGGAGGCCCCATTATTAAGCGTGATAGCAGCATTGGGACGGATACTCATGACCGCAGGACCCACAACTTCCACATTGCTTTGAAAGGAGGCAGAGCTCTGCTGTGTCCACGAGCCCCCGGGGGCCTGCGTCCACGTAGCACCAAAGGAGTAGGAGGCCTCGTTGCCCACCGTCCAGTTGTTGGTCACGACGCAGTCTGCAAAAAGACAACCATCAACTGTGAGGTCACCCGGCACCTGGCTGACGTTGAACTCGAGCATGTTTGTGTAGGTCAAGTTGCCGCTCACAAAGAGGTCGCCCTCGATAAAGGCACCGTTCTTGAAGGAAACCGCCGTCCCATCAAAGACCAGACAGTCCTCCTTCCACGTCGCACATGTGCCGTTGTGGCAGAGACCAGAGCCACCAAATGGGCCCATTGGATTTGCCTCCCACTCCAGACACGCGTTGGCGTCCAGTGAGAGCACCGTCTGCACCTCGCCCAGTTCGACGGGTCCACGTGGCGAGCATCCCACGTTCAGATGGGCCGTGCCTGCCCCGCCCGCCGTGCACAGATAGAGATCCTCTTTCGATTGCAAAGTAACATCATCGGCGGCTGGCGTGTTCGTCTTGAGAAATGAGGCGACCTGTCCGAGCTGCAGTCCGGCCGCAAAGTCGGGGCAGTCGGGGGCCGAAAACGCACCGTAGATTGTGTTATTGAAGAAAAAGGGGTCGGCCAAGCAGAGACCGCCGGGCGTCTCGAGCCAGAGCAGCGGATCCGTGCCCGGCCCAGGATTCGGCACACTGCTCCACGTGGTAACATTATCGCCGTCGCCGTGCCACCATGTGATCGGCAGTGCAAATGATCCATTGACCTCGAGAATCGTCGTGTTTATGGGATTGAAGAAGATCACGTCGCCAACGGGAAGCGGGTTACTCCCGTTGATGGTTACATTGCCAGTCGGACCCTGCGGCCCTGGTGGACCCACAGGACCAATCGGACCAGCGCTGAGCTCAGCGCTGCGCCACAAGAGCACGCCTACAATGAGTGCGGCCACGGCGGCCAGGAAGAGCAGAAAAGCCATGCACAGACTAATCCAACCGGCACGTCCAAGCCGCGTGCTCTCCACGAAGCTTGTGGAGACCGTGGGGTCCGTCGTCATGCCGCCCTCGATGTTACCATTCTCCTGTCCAATCATCAGAGGGGAGGAAGGCGTGTGCATGTAACTGCCCGACGCAACGCCTCGCCAGCTGAACGGAGAGCCACCAGGAGGAAGAGGCAGCGGGATTTCGCCCTCCACTGCTTGCTTGCTATGCAGTGGAGTTTGTGTGGTTCCTGCGGTGCGCTTGTAAATGGGACCATTCGGCGGCTTGTTGTTCGGTTGCTGTTGATGTTGATTGCCAAACATTGATGGTGATGATAATAATGATGATGGATGACTATTGTCGACCTGGATAACAGAAAAAATTCCCCGCACTGGTGGTTGCGTCAATTCAATCGGTTGGGGGGGGGGGTTACCACTTGGTCTCTTGTTGCCTCGGTCCAAGGTTATTATCTAAAAAAATACTGATGATCCAAGCCCGAATGACCATCCCATCGATCATGCCCAGCCTATTTATCACCGATCTTTTAACATTTTTCAGTGAGGACAGTGGGAAAATAGGATGGAACGAGGGCAGGGGGGGGGAAGATTTCACGCTGTGCTATTGCGGTTCTTGTGGTTCTTGTTGAACGTTTTTTATTGTATACGCCCACATGTAAAAATGTCTATTGTGAACAACTAAGTGGGGGGGGCACAGGGGGGGGGGAATGGGAAGTGGAGACCTGGTAAGGCTGGCAGGGAGGGGGAGGAAAATATCAATCTAGCAACGAGTATAATTGAGAAAAGAAGGATGAGGAGAAGGAAGAAGACGTCGATTAATTTTGTTTCTTGTTTCTTTTTTCTGATAAAAAAAGAATTAGTAAGCAACAATGTCACTGAAATCCTTGAGACCGCCGTTTCGTATCGCGGCGACCCCAGGAATAGTGAGCTTGCCCCAATGACCTGTGTTGCGTTTTGAAATGGTGCGCTTCTTTTCCTGTCTGTCCCATTGCAGCTGGTGTCCCTTGCACACTGTGGTATTGTAGTGGCGAGTGGTATCATTCTGCTCGAAACGCCAGGGATGACTCGTGTCGTAGAGCGGAACAGTGCCATAGGCTTCCTCTGTGCGCCAGCCAATGTAGCCATTCATTCGAGCCGCCGTTGGGTATTGGAGTTTCATGAGCTTCTCCTTATCCTGTGCACCGAGCACCTTAAAGTGCAGGAAACGGCCGCTCAAATCAATCGTGTCGGAAAGCTGCTGTCTGTTATCGGCGCCCTGGATGCCCGAGGAGTAGGGGAGTGGGATATAGAAGAGAGACTCCTCGCGATCACGTCCAAACTTGCCGGCCGCGGGATCGTATTCTGCCAGTGAAATGGGCTGCACGCCAGCACCACTGATACCCTCCTGGGAAAAGATGTCAAAGGCCAGGAAGACGTTATTGGGCTCAAGCACAATGCTCTTGGACCAGTAGCGATAGTCGGCATGGTGCATACCCTTTTGGGTGTCGTCGCTGAGTTCAAACCAGGACTGGCCGACAAACGTGTTTCCCGTGCCGCTACCGGCCAGCATCTTGACGCCCATGCGCATGTTGTAGGTCATGTGTGGCCGGGCTGCCATAAAAACAATTGGGGAAACCACGTCATTCTTGACCATCGCCATGAGCGACTGGCGTGTGGTGGCAGTGCCGAGGAAGATTTTTGCAATCAGCTTGACGACATCGCTCTCCGAACTACGATCAACCTTGCGGTAGTGCTCGCCAAAACGACTGTGGATCTCCGTGAGTCGACCTGCACCCTCGTCAATTCCGTCGCTGCCAGCAGCCACCAAGCTGCTCTGCACCGAGTCGTGACCCATTCCTTGCTGCTCTGCGCCGCCATAGACGCCGTAGTAGGCCATTTCTTTACGCGCAGCACTACCACGAGTATCGCCTCCAATAGCAAGACGACGACGTTTGGTGGCAGCACGATCTGCCAGGTTTTCACGGATGCGCATCTCCGTGCTGTAGCGGCCGGCACCACCATCCACATCCATGCCATCGCCCATCGCCTGGTTGTGGCGCTCCATGACGGTTTGCGCGACAAAGGTGCGGCCCAGGTGGCCGAGGTCTTGGCTTCGGTACAACGAGGAGAGGGAAGGACGCACGTCGGCACGTCCCGTATTGCGTTCCGCCTCGGCAATCTGACGGCCGAGCAGACGAAGTTCCTGCTGGCTGGCACCCACGGAGGCATTGCTCTCGGGTCGAGAAACGGTGGCATCAACGGCGTTGGGCCTCTCGGCCAACTGCAGGATCTGTGTCGCGGAGAGTGTCAGGGGTGTGCGGTAGTAGGTGCCTTCGCGGGCAGGTGGGGCCTGTTGTCCATACTGCACCTGGATGGGCGCCTGGTCATCTTCGTTTCCTTCAGCATAGAGCGACACACCATACGCAGTCGTTCCAAGGCGGCGGTCCCCATCACGGGCATCGGCAAGTCCAGCTGCCAAACGGGAAAGGGTCGCCTTCCAGGCCTTGGCGCTGTCGGTTTGGAAGAGCTTATAGTTGTTCAGGGCAAACTTGAGAATGTCATCGACGCTGTTTTTTGCATTCATAACATAATCAAAAAAGGGCTTAACGGCCTCCTTGGCCGAGGCACCCTGCTGCTTGTCAAAGACATTGAGCTGGCGGTAGAGCTCGGAGAGAATGATACGGTTCTCGTGTGTCTCGTACGGCCTGGCAGAACCTTGAGCCTCGGCATTGGGCAGGGGAAATCTTCCCGTGCCTGCTTGGTCTCCGCTATAGGCACCAAACAGGTTCAGCGTATCGCCACTGAATGTTGTTTTCGTCCCAGTATCATTGCTCTCGCCAATTTGCATGGCAGTAGAACGGAGAGATTCGCGCAGTGCAGTATCGTCTGCCCTCAAACGCGCCTGATCGGCTCCTTGAGGGAGCTTTTGTGCCCTGGGCATCCACATGGCCTCCTGGTAGGTGCCCAGCAAATTGTCCATGAGGACAGAGGCGCTGGTCATCTTTGTGTACTGCGGGCCGGTAAAGCGCTCGTCGAGGAAGACGGAGCCAGGGAAGAGCTGCTTGCCAATGGTGGCCATCTCCTCGATGAGACCCACGAAACGATCGAGCCGGTCCAAATCCTGATCCTCGTAACCTACTGGTAGGTTACCGCTACGCCTTGCCTCCCGCACCGCAAGCAGACCAGGATAGTTGGCAAACCCGACAAGGATTGAAGTTTTCTCCTGTGCCGTTTCGAGAGGAGGTAGATTGAAGGAGCCGGTGGCCGCGTTTCGCTTCCATACCAGCTTGGCGTTGCTCTTGACAAAGCGACCGTCGGGGATCGTCTGTTCCAATGGATCGCCTGCGTTTTCGCCGGGGTTGACCTTGCGGAGAGCGGAAAGGTATTCTTTGGTCAAGGTGCGGCTGTTGATAACGCTCAGTGCATTCAGGCCGTCCCGCATAATACTGCTCAGCTCCTTTTCGCCGCCCTTGTAGCGCTCGGCAAGACGACGGATGGCGGAGCGGGCGATGCGCATGACACCCTCGGTTGGCAGGTAATCGGGATGCATTTCACCCCACACCTCAATGGCGTTGACCCCATGTGGGTTGCTGGGCTTGACAAAGGGATCCTTCTCAATGTCCTTCTCCCAGTTGGGCACGTCAAAATGTTTCTGTGGTGTGCGCAGGTGGCCCACATTGTCAAAGAGGATGGTGTTATGGATGGCGGTCTGGAAGGAGAGAATGGCATACTCGTCGCTGTACTCGTCGTAGACGGCAGGACTCATCTCTTCGCTGTTGTAGTCGCGCACGTCACTATTGTGCTGGTACTCGGAGGCCATGAGGAAGTACTCGCCAATCTGGCGCTCGCGTAGCCACGGGTCGATCTCGGTGTTGTAGTCACCAACGGCGAAGGAGCGCGAGAGGTAGACGCGGATGTTGCCGTTAAGGTAGGCAATGGGTCGTGTCGCGTCGTAGGTGGTCACATTGGTGGGACCACGCTCACCGGCCAAGTACATGTCGGTCTTTTCTGGTGGGACGAGATGGAGGTGTGTCATCATTGACTCGTGGAGGATCCAGGTATCGGCAACGCCGCGCCTGCGACGCATGTCCTGTTTAATCTGGGCGTCCATCTTCTCAAAACCGTTCTTTGTCTTCTGCAGGATGGCCCAGCGTTCCTTTTCGGCCTGGATGGCCTCACGCACGCTGTCCTGTCGCACGTAGCCGAAGCGAGCATTCCACTCCTTTTCGCCCACATCGACATTCAACAATTCGTAGACAACGTCGAAGTTGTTGGTCTCGGCAACGAGGTTGACCATCTGCTCAAGATTGCGGCGGTATGCTTCACGACCCTCGGGGGTCTCCATGAAGCCATGCTCGAGGGTAAAGGCCTTGCCGCGACGCACAAAGGCGCGGCTCCTTTCCTCGCGTCTGCTCGTGATGAGTGAGGCGGGCGTTTCCTCGGGCAAAATGTCGGCAAAATGCGAATCGAAAATCCACTTGTTCCAACTGATGCCACGTGCGGGCACCTGTCCGTCGCTCACTTGTCGGAGCGGCAACAGCACCTGGGTGTAGAACGAGTCCTCGCTCATCACTTTGGTCTCGACGACAGTACCGAGGAAGTAGTTTCTTCCCTGGTAAGCGTCTGGAAGCGCAAAGTGGTCGTAGCTGCGTCTCCGATAAGGGTCCATCACCAGGTTTGGTTGGTGTGTAGCTGGTCCAAAATAGGGCGCAAAACGGTTCATGCCCGTGCTGGAATCTGCCACCGTCATAGCCGGCAGCTGTTTGCTTGTGTCATACATTTGAACTGCCATTGTATTGTAGTTGCTGCCGCTGCTGTTCTTGTCGTTTTTATTGGTGGGCCGTTAAATCCACCAGAGAAACGAATAAAGTTCGATGGGGGGGGGCGCTGTCAGACAGTGGCACACAAGAGTAACATACCACTTATGCGGCGACGCATTATATACAGAGTCGAATTTTATTTCATTATATTTCAATTATTCATCGACCAGCGTCCTCTTTTCCCTCGTCCCCCTTCCATAATGCAAACTCTGGATCTGTCCCTTCCCACCCCGCCCACTCTCTCTCTTCTTACCCCCCCCCACCACCACCACCCATTCTGTCATCTTGTTTTTTCCGCGCGCTTTACCTTCAGACGTCATAGAAGACGTCGGCTGCGAGTTCGTGCGCGAGTCCTGCCACGATATTCTGAAGCCATTGTCGGTTGTTTGCAAGTAGTTGTTCTGTCTTTGTTAGCAAATCAACAGCCATCATCATGCTTTTGCGGTGTTTCTCCTTTGCGAGCTCCACGTTTTGGGCAAGCATGTTGGCACGCGTCGCGTCACCACCAGACGACGATGATGATGATGATGATGAGGGCGATGATTCGTAGCACACATCGAAAAGTGCTTCCCTGATCAAAGTCAATTCGTCATGTGACGCACGCACCTCCTCCGCTAGCGTGTCCAGCACCCTCTCGATGTCGCGGCATGCCGTCAGGTTCGCTGTTTGCACGAGCTGTGTCCGCCGCCGTGTGACATACCGCGTGTCGCCACCAAGATGGTCGTCTGCAAGCAGCATGGGAATCGCATCGGGACCAGTGGCCCCGTGTCCATTGGCAGGAGAAAGATCCGCACTACCACCAATGGCCGCACGACACTGCGAAAAGCAGGCGGCCACCAGGTGAGGAGCGCACATGACGAGTTGTTCGCGCCAGTGCATGAGGTCGTTGTGTGCTGCACGATATTGCTCCATGGAACAGAAGAGACGTGTGTGAAGCTTGTCGAGGGTACGTCGTATTTGATTAAAACGCTTTGCGTCTGGTGACTGTGTGAGCCGAAGCTGATCGAGCATGGCATGGATCGCTTGTTGATCCCGCTGATGCTTTGAGATTGGAGCAATGCTTGAACTTGATGTGGCGCTTGGAGGGGACCCCACACGTGGCGGCAAAAGCGAAGAAACTGAATGAGCCATCCCTACTGGGTTCAACTCTTCTCTTTCTGTTCCTGGTCCTGCTGTTCTTGTGTCTTCTCGGTCCCCTGCTCCATTATCGGATGCTGCCATGGACTCATCAGCATCCCGTACTGGTGCCATGACGATACGCAGACGAAGACCCGACACATGTGTTACATGTGACACATGCATTACTGTTCGCGTATTGGATAGAAAGCGTTCGCGAGAAAAAAGATAATAGGACTAGCACGCGTGTGCCTCGTAGGAAGGGCGCCGGAGGCGGGCAGCAGTACGAGGTATTGAGATACGTGTCCTTGTGGTCAGAAAAATAAATAAATAGATCCTACTGGGCAGCAACGATGGCGACGAAGATTGTATATGCTTACATGGTAGGGCGATATGATGCAATTTATAAACACTCTTGTCATCCTCCCCCCCCCCCTCTTACACACACAAACACACATACACGCGCAACCGCACACATCTACCACCACAATTATACTCCCCCGAGAAACATGTTTCTCGACCGCCCAGCTGTTCATTTCTTCACTACGCAAAGCAGGTACGTCTGCCCTCTTTCCATCGCAAATATGCCACCATCCTTTGATTCTTTCCCTATGTCTCAAAAATATCCTACCACCGGCGGTGCATCTTATTTCATAGTGTCAACACATAGACGTCCTAAAAAATGAGCAATCGCGCGCCAAATAAGACCATCAGTACCAATGGCACTAAAAAGAAAAACGGGCAGAAACATCCCTCACACATCAGTGATAAAAGCAACAGCTCTGATGATGAGAAGCCTCAGCCAATGTCGCGCGCGCCCAATTACAACCTATCAGACGACGAACACGAATACGAGGATGAGTATGAGCAACATGAGATGGAGACGCAAGAGCATGACCAAACGTCAACTACGGGGGACGGCACACATCACCAGCGCGCACCTAATGCACTACCACGCAAGCAGCAACAACATAACGTTCTCCACAGCCAGGAGAGGTGCGGCAAGCTGCTCAATATCCTGGCCATGAAACGTGAAGATGGAGTGCGTCGCGAGGAGGACGAGGAGATGCGTAGCCTGACGCAGGCAGCCGAACGCGGACAAGTGCAAGACAGCATGACACAACGTCTCAATGGAGACAACACGCTTGGTATCAGTCGCGACGTCTGGGAAAACAAGCTGACGCCGGAAGCACGAGCGGCCTGGAATGGTAATGATTACTATGTGCGCGGCAAAGAGATTATACAGCGACGCATTCGCTATATTATCGACCCTCTCGAGGTCAAGTTCGTCGTGCCACCACGCAGCATTTCTGGATTTGCATGGAGCAGCGATCGTGCCTCCTTTGTGACGACCTTCTACATTCTATGGCCCTACTTTGATCAAGACGGTCATGTGAAGCCCCCGAATAATGGCGCGCCTGTTACCGAGGACGTTGATCGCGTCTGGATCAACACCCTGCATCGCGACGGCCATGAGGGCGTTCTTGTCAAACGTGTCCCACACCCAGACCATTCTGACACACTCGCCTACTGTGCGCGCATTCACTGGAACACAATTCCGCCCCGCTGGCGTGCCAACGTACCCAATCCTGCCATTACACCCGTACCTGCCACGCCATCTGCCGATATCCTCAACGGCACGGTGCACTACCAGGAGGAAGATGATGATAAGGAGGAAGAGGAGCTAGAGGGGGTGGTGAATAAGACGAATCGTCCCTTGCCTTCCATTGAGAAAGAGCTCGGCATGGGCAGCCAGGATCGCAACGAGAAAAAGAAGAAGAAGAAGACGATGACTGTCCAGAAACCTTCTACTTCTTCGACTGCACCCAAATCCTCGTCATCACAGCAACAAAAACAAAAACAAGTGCAAAAACAGAAGAAAATGAAGAACATCAAGCAGACAGCACTTGATCAGTTTACCAAAGCACAACCATCGCCTGCATTGATATCCAAAACTGCACCATCCCTTGAAACGGCTTCTGTAACTGCGGGCACGAATAACGATGATGTTGCCGACCTGAAAGAGGCGCAGACAAAGCGCAAGGAGCTCTTCAAGAAACGTGATCGCATCCAACAGAAGCTCAAGAAACATGAGGGTGACGAAGATCAGATAGCAAAGTATCAAACACTGGCCAATGAAGTGACCGCAAAACTAGATGAAAATCGACGCCGCGTCAATCGTCTCCGCACCCGTATCCGCAAGCATTGCAAACAACAACAAGAACACACGGAAGAAAAAGAGCAGCAACGCCAGAAGGAGGAGGAGGAGGAGCAGAAGCAGAAGAAAGAAAAGAAGACAACGGGTAAGAAACGCAAGAGGACAAGCAATACGAATGACGATGAGAATCCAGTTCCGAAACGCAGCAAGGCCAACAATGGGAGCATCGGCAGCAATAATAATGACACTACTAACACCGCAAACGGAGGAGCAATCACCTCACCAACGGCAACGACAACAACAAAAGCAGCAGTAGAAGCAGAGAACACCGCCGCTCTCAACGAACGCCGCAAGAAGATATCGCGTATCACCAAGATGCTCTATGCTATTGTGCTTGGCATCAGTGAGCCCAAAAACAAGCAATTCAAGGACGTGATGGCCAACGAACTCTTTGATGGACTTGCCGCCAGTGCTGCAGGATCCACATCGATTTTGGACGGTGTTCTTCTAGCACTGCTAGACAAGATTGATGATCTTTTTATCAATAAGGACCGCTGCAAATCCAAGAACCCAGCCCTCTTTGTGGCAGCACTCCGCCACATCTGTCTTGCACACCATATCTGGGGAACCGAGACGCCTAATTTATCGGATTTCAAAGCCGGTCGCTCGATCTCCTTTATTACTGGGAGGATTCTCAAGACTGCCAAGGATGTGAGCAGCCTGAATACCACTACGGAAGGGAACACGACACAAACCTACCACTATGATGCCAAGCATAGCAAATTTGTCACCATGCTCCAGAGCCTATTGCGTCCCAAAACCTTCGCAGCCGCTCTGCATGCCAATGACTCGTCCTCTGCAGACACGATCAGTACAAATCTCCAGGCCATGTTCACCACTGGTCTCTTGATCCTTCGCAGTTTTGTAACACCATCCACAGAAACCTCTTCATCCTAAGTTCCGATGATCACAATTACTACTACCACACAGCTGTTTGCTCTTGCTCTAATATAACATCTTCACTGTATACTAGTATAAAGTATTTAGTAAATTTTAATCGTAGCCGCCAAATCCATTGTTATAACCTATCAATCACATCATCATTGTTAACCTAAGCGTGGTGTGCATTCTGTAGGCCGCGATGGTGATTGTTACTGCACCACCACGGATGATGAGCAATGATACGTGTCTCGAGAATAGGTTGAGAAAAAAGAGAACGACGCCAGAGTTGTATGAGACGTAGGCGTAGCTGTAGCAAAGGGCGGGGCACAAAGGAGATCGGCAATGGAGCACGTAAAAGGATAAAAAATAATATAGCCAAGACCAGGAGAAGGATGAGACGACGCAACAAGACGAGACACAGAAAGAGCAGAACAGCACCCAAAATGATCCATGCAAGTAAGACATGGAATACAATATGCGTGCCGTGGTAGCAATAGCGATGGAAGTCCTCGTTATGCACAGCGTTCTCCTTATTATCACCGTTGTTATGATTATCGTCATCACCATCATCATCATCATCATCATCATCATCATCATCATCATCATCATCATCATAATCATCATCGTGATTATTGTCATTCATACTGTTGACACTTGTTCTCCTATCCGAAACATGCTCATGTGCATGATTGTCTTCACAACCATGTTTGTATCCAAGCCCGCGTTCTTCGTCCCGTGTTGTTCTTGTGCTTGTCATCATGGGAATGGCTACTACAACACTTACGTCGTCTTCGTTTGTGGCGTTGCTCACAGTCTTGTGTTCTTCAGAGCAATGTTGCTGCTGCTGATGATGGCGGTGAAAATCCAGAGTGATGAATCGCGCAATAAATGGCACGCAAAAGTCCTCCCAGTGAACACAAATACAAACAACAGAATACAAGAAAAGAAACTCGCTGAAGAACTCCTCTCCACGCCGTATCGCACGACTAGATATGATGATAGAAATTTCTTTATTCAGAGAAAAAAGGAGAACAGACAAAAAAAAGAGAAAATCCATCCGTGGGAGATGGGCGTCCCATTTTTGCACGTGCACCTCTTTATGCCTTGAGGACCTGGAGCTCACCGCGTTTGGCTACACCGATGGTAAAGGACATGGCGTCGTCCTGGTGGCGTGGAGGAAAGAGATTATTGACTGATTTGATGGCAGCAGCCATGTCGCGTGGAAGCATAGTTTTACTCTGGCGCAAATCACGAGCGTTCGTGTTGGCAGTAGTGAGGATGAGGCGTGCGCGGTCCACCAAAAGATCCTGGAAAATGGGAACAACGTCCTCACCAAGCTTGGGATTCGTGCCGTTGTGCTCCTTCACGATGAGACGAATCATGCGACGCACTCGAGCGGCTGGGAAAAACTGCTTGGGACGCATCAGACGCGCGCGCCGCATCTCACTGCGGCAAGCACGGCGCTGCATGCCAGCGGTCATGCGAACGGAGGAGGAGGAAGAGGAGGATTTCTTGGCATTTGAGGAGGATGTCGACGGCGCTGCTGCCTTCTTTTGCTTGCGTTTTTGGACACGCTTCTGCTTCTGCCTGTCTTTCTGAGGCTGGACCGTCATCACCGTGCTCCCGCCAGTGCCTGCCGCCCCTCCTCCACTGCCACGTGCTCTTGATGAAGTGCCACTACCACTCGTTCGAACCATTTTTTCTATGTTTTGATGTCGGGTCAGAGTGTGATTTAGAAACTATAACGGGCGACAACAAAAGTTGCTCTTACTGCGTTTTGCGAGTAAAGGAATGATCAAAAAAAACCCTACGACAGGCATGATACAAGAGAAACTGGTGGTGGTAATAGCAATGAATGCGGGTAGGTGCGGGGAGGG
>Ga0100385_1000428_pt1 | contig 50917 bp, 47 predicted proteins | sample CryGeymeta201509_FD_81543 | JGI IMG/M metagenome (GOLD analysis project Ga0100385, IMG submission 81543) | Groundwater microbial communities from Crystal Geyser aquifers in Utah, USA - Crystal Geyser metaG 2015-09 | ecosystem: Environmental > Aquatic > Deep subsurface > Groundwater | place: USA... | reverse complement strand
GCAGGCCGCGCACTGCGGGCGTCCCGAACGCATAGCGGAAGCCGTCGTCGAGCGCGCGGCGCAGGCCGCTCGCGGCGCGCTTCGCGCTCAGGGCGCGGATCGCGGCCAGTGCGAGCAGCACCGCTAGATACGAAGCCGCGTTGAGGGCGAAGCACACCGCCTCGCCCACCGCGGCCACGATCAGCCCGGCGGCCGCCGGACCGACCAGCCGTGCGCCGTTCATCGCGAAGGAATTGAGCGCGATCGCGTTGGGCAGGTCTTCGCGACGCTCGACGAGCTGGACGAAGAACGACTGGCGCGCAGGAACGTCCACCGCGTTGATGCAGCCGAGCACGAGCGCGGCCGTGACCAGATGCCACGGCTGGACCGCACCGGTGACCGTCAGGCCCGCCAGCGCCACGGCCTGCGCGAGGGCGCACGCCTGGGTTCCGATCAGCAGGCGGCGCCGGTCGGCGCGGTCCGACCACAGCCCGCCCAGAGGAGCGAGCAGCAGGATGGGGATCTGCCCGGCGAAGCTCACCACCCCGAGCAGCAGGGTCGAGCCGGTGAGCCGCCAGGTGAGCCAGCCCATGGCGATCTGCTGCATCCAGGTGCCGACGAGCGAGAACATCTGCCCGGCGTAGTACAGGCGGTAGTTGCGGTGCCGCAGGGCGCGGACGATCTCGGGCATCCGCGCGATCATACGGCCTCGCCGCGCGATGGTGGGGTCAAGGTCAATGCTGGCAATGCTGGGGTCAAATGCTGGGGTCAGGTCTTGACATCACGGTTCCCGGGTCCGTCCCCGGCGACCGCGCGTGCGCAAAGCGTGATCACCGACCGCCGTGACGCCGCGCGCAAGCCCGACACCGGCGGCCGCTGCTGGGCGCGGTCTGCCCCGGCTCGTCCTCCGCCCCGGGCGACGAGCCCCATCGCGATCACAACCGTGATGTCAAGACCTGACCCCGCTGTTGCCGCTGTTGCCAGTCGCGCAATGCGCCGAGGATGGTCCGGGAGAGATCGTCGTCGTCCCAGGGCTTGGTGAAGAACTTGCTGACCGCGCCGCGGTTGATCGCGCCGGTTACCGCATCCAGTTCCGTGTATCCCGAAAGCATGATCCGCACGACATCAGGATGAAGATCCTTGACCCGCCCCAGGAATTCGGTGCCGCTCATTTCGGGCATGCACTGGTCCGAGACGACCACCGCGATCTCGTGGAGCGCCAGCAGTTCGAGGCCCTCGCGCGCGCCGCTCGCCGAAAGCACGCGGCAGCCGCTCCCGTGCAGGGCGCGCCGCAGGGCGTTGCACACCCCCGGCTCGTCATCGACCACCAGCACCGCGGGCTCGCTATCGCTGCGCGCGTCATCTTCCGCATTCTGCCAGCGGTCCCCGCGGAGCCCGCGCTCGCACTCCTCGGCCGGCAGCGGCCGGCTGTAGAAATAGCCCTGGACCGCATCGCAGCCGTGGGCGCGCAGGGTGCGCACCTGCCCTTCGCTCTCGGCGCCCTCCGCGAGCACTTCGATGTTCAGGCTGTGGGCCATCGCGATCACCGCCAGCGCGATGCTGGCCTCGCCGGGATCGGTGGTCAGGTTGCGGATGAAGGAGCGGTCGATCTTGAGCCTGCCGACCGGCAGCCTCCTGAGATAGCCCAGGCTGGAGTAGCCGGTGCCGAAATCGTCCATCGCGATCTTCACGCCGATCGCCCGCAGCTCGTCGAGGGCCGCGGCCGCGATCTCGATGTTTTCGATCAGCATCGATTCCGTCACCTCGATCTCCAGCGATCCGGGCGGCAGTGCTGTCCGCTCCAGGATTCTGCGCACCGTCGCCACCAGCGTGCCGCTGCGAATCTGGGCCGCGGACACGTTGACAGCCATCACACCCGGCTCCAGGCCCGCCCCCGCCCAGGCCGCCGCCTGGCGGCAGGCACGCTCCATCGCCCACTCCCCCAACTGCACGATCAGGCCACTCTCCTCCGCGAGCGGAATGAAGTCGCCCGGAGGGATCAGGCCTTTCGTGGGGTGCATCCAGCGCACCAGGGCCTCGAAGCCGATCACGCGGTGGCTGCGCAGGCTCACTTGCGGCTGGTAGTGCAGCACCAGCTCGCCGCCGGCGATCGCGCGCCGCAATTCCTGCTCGAGATCGAGCCCCTTGGCGAGCGCGTCCGGCCGGCTCATCGCCTCGTGGTAGCGCAGGCAGCCGCCGCGCCCTGCGCGCTTGGCCTGGTCCATCGCGAAGCCGGCATGCGTGAGCAGGGCTTCGGCGCTGTCGCCATCGCCGGGGTATACGGCCACCCCGGCGGTCGCGGTCAGCGTGACACACGATTCGCCGACGCCTGTCGGCTCGCCGAGCGCGGCCTGGAGCCTGCGTGCCATCTCCTGCGCATCGTCCGAATCGCCGATCTCCGAAAGCACGACGACGAACTCGTCCCCGCCCGGACGTGCGACCGTGTCGACCCCACGCACCGCGCCGGCGAGCCGCTTCGCCGCGACCTGCAGCAGGGCATCGCCGCGCGCGTGCCCGTAGCGGTCGTTGATGCGCTTGTAGCGGTCCAGATCCATGCTGAGCACGGCCATCTTGCGCGATGCGCGATTCGCGCCCGCCATCGCCTGAGCGATCCGGTCGAGCAGCAGGCGCCCGTTGGCGAGCCCGGTCATGCTGTCGTGGTTCGCGCGGCGCGCGAGTTCTCCCTGCATGCGCACCCGCTCGTCGATGTCCTCGAAGATGCTGACGAAATGGGTGAGGATGCCGGCCTCGTCGCGCACCGGCGCGACCGCGAGCCGGGTCCAGCGCACGCCGCCGTCCTTGCAGATCACGCGGATCACCGCGCGGCCCCCGGTGGCCTCGCGCAGCGCGCGGCGGATCGGGTCGAGCCCGGACTGGCCGAGCAGCCCGCCGAGCAGGAAGCGGCCGTTGCGCCCGAGCGCTTCCTCGCGGGCATAACCGGTCAGCGACTCGAAGCCGCGATTGACGTAGGCGATGGGGTGGTCCGCGGCGCGGGCGTCGGTGATCATCACCCCGCTGGGGATGTGTTCGAGGGCGCACTGGTACAGCCGCAGCGCCGCATCATCCGGGCTGCCGGCCTTCGCGGCCGATCGGGCGCGCCGCGCGAAGCGCATCGCGCGCGGCAGGAAATCGTCCGCGGCGTGCGCCGACCCGACATCCGCGGGACGCAAGGCCTTCATCGCGCCACTGTTCCGTCTCGTTACAGGATCCATTCGCTGCCCCTGGAGGCAGGGCGTTTGCGACTGCAATGGCTGCAATCAACGGCCGCCGCGGCGCCCGGCTCATCGGGATTTCCCTGAGGCTGGCCGGTCCGGCTCACCTACGACGCGGTGGAGATCACTCCGTTGCGGATCGCCCAGCGCACCAGGCCGGCGACCTCGCGGACGCCCAGCCGGCTCATCAGCATCGCGCGATGGGTCTCGACCGTCTTGGGACTCAGCCCGAGCCGGAACGCGATCTGCTTGGTACTCTCGCCCTCGGCGATGGCCTGGAGGACCTCGCGCTGGCGCGGGGTCAGGATATCCGGCGCGGCGCCGCTTTCCGCGAGCCGATCGAGCACCGCCTCGACCGCCTCGCGCGAGATCCGAGGAGCGAGATAGCTGCCGCCCGCCGCCGCCTCGCGGATGGCATTCTCCAGTTCCTGCGGCGCGGCGTCCTTGACAAGGTAGCCGCAGGCGCCGGCACGCAGGGCCGCGCCGACGTACTCGGTTCCGGAATGCATCGACAGCGCGACGATCCGCACCGCCGGGTCGAGCGCGTGGATGCGGCGTATCGCCTCGAGGCCGTTCATGCGCGGCAGGATGAGGTCGATGAGCGCGACCTCCGGATGCAGCCGGCGCACGGCATCGATCGCCGCACGGCCGTCGCCGGCCTCGCCCACGAACTCGATGCCGTCCATCTCGCGAAGCAGCAGGCGCAGGCCGGCGCACATCAGCGCGTGGTTGTCGACGACGAGCACGCGGATCATGCGCCGCCCTCCTTCACCGGGATGCGCGCCCGGACCGTGGTGCCGCCGCCGGGCTCGCCGAGGACGGTGAGGCTGCCGCCAAGCGCCGCGGCGCGCTCGCGCATCCCGATCAGCCCAAGCCCGCGGCGCACCTGCTCGCCGGCAGGCACACCCGGATCGAAACCGCAACCGTCGTCGCGTACCGTCACGGCGAGCGCGTCCGCACCGATCTCCAGTCCGATCTCCACGCGCGAAGCCCCCGCGTGACGCATGACGTTCGCGACGGCTTCCTGGACGATGCGGAAGGCGGCGAGTTCGACCGGCGCGGGCAACCGCCTGCCCTCCACGTTCCCTGTCAGCGACAGCGCGATCCCGGCGCGCCCCAGATGGGTTGCGGCGTGCTCGCGCACGGCCGGCACGAGACCCAGTGCGTCGAGCTGCGCCGGGCGCAGACCCTGCGCGATGTCGCGCACCTGAGCGAGCAGCCGCGCGTTGATCCCGCGCGCCTCCTCGATCCGCCTGTCGGCCGGCTGGATGCGCGCCTCGGCCAACTGCGAGCGCGCCGAAGCCAGCAGGATCTCGACCGCGCCCAGCGACTGGCCAATCTCGTCGTGCAGCTCGCGCGAGATCTGCGCGCGCTCCTCCTCCTGGACGTAGAGCAGCCGTTCGGTGAGCGCGGCGAAATCGGCCTTCGCGCGCTCCAGATCCACGCGGGCGCGTCCCAGGCCGTCGATGTCCCGGCGCATGCGCGCCGCCGCGCCATGGTCGCCGTCCTCGCCGCGCCCGCCGCGCGCGCGGGCCCGCGTGATCGCAGCCGAGATCGCACCGGGCAGCCGCCCGATGTAATCGGAATGGTCGAGCACGAAATCCTCGGCGCCGCGGCGTACCGCCGCCAGACCGGAGTGCTCCTCGCCCGGCCGTACCAGCAGCACGATGCAGGCGCCAGGGCACTTGGCGCGCACCGCATCGAGCGCATCCACCGCCGGCGATCCCGCGGCACCGTGGCCCAACACCACGCAATCGAAGCCACAGCCCTCCAGCGCACGGCCGAGACCCTGGTGGTCTTCGACGTAAACCAGTTCGAACGACCAGCCGCAGGCACTCTTTCCCGAGAGCACGCGCCCCACCCGCTCCCGGCTCTCCGGACCCGGATTCAGGTGTAAGACACGCGCGGTCACCATCGCAACCTCTTTTTTTTGACCCGCATAATGACGATAGTTCAAACTGTTCGACCTCTCCGTTTCGCCCGGAGCGGCCAAGCGCATTCTGCCCGGACGCCCGCCGCGCGGCATTGAGGGTTTCCCCTAGGTCGCGCGCGGCTGTGACGCAGGATGACACGAGCGGGGCTGCTCTGGATCGCCCCCCCGACCCGTTCCTCCGCATCCCGGCTCCCGGCGCGGGATCCTGCACCGTGTCCGCGCGCCGCCGTTCAAGCACCGCCAGCGGCCGCCGTTATCGCGGTTGCGATGGAACCGATCACAGCCGCTGCGCCCGCCCCGCCCTGCCACGAACCGGCGACGCTGCTCGTCGTGGACGACGAGCCCGGCGTGCTCGCCGCGCTCGGGCGCGTCTTCCACCAGCAGGGCTACCGGGTGCTCACCGCGAGCGGCGGCGCCGAGGCGATCGCGACGCTCGAGCGTGAGGCGGCCGACCTGGTGATCTCCGACATGCGCATGCCCGGCATGGACGGAGCCGGACTGCTCGAACATGTGCGCTCCCGGTGGCCGGGGATGCAGCGCATGCTGCTGACCGGATATGCCGATGTCGAATCCACCGTCGCCGCGATCAACCGCGGCGGGGTCGCGCGCTTCATCACCAAGCCGTGGAACGACGACGAGCTGCGCGCGCTGGTGGCCGAAGCGCTGGAGCGCGCCCGGCTGCGCAGGGAGAACGAGCGGCTCACGGCTCTCGCGCAGCGGCACAACGAAGAGCTCAGGCTGATGAACGAACGGCTCGAGGCCAGGGTCGCCGAGCGCACCGCCGAGCTCGAACAGGTGGTGGCGATGCTCGACGCCTCGCACCGGGAGGTCCGCACCAACTTCCTCGCCTCGATCCGCATCTTCTCCGGGCTGATCGAGATGCGCGCCCCGAGCATGGCCGGGCATTCGCGCCGCGTGGCGGAGCTCGCGCGCGCGGTCGGGCAACGGCTGGGATTCTCGCCCCCGCAACTCCAGGAGCTGGTCTGCGCCGCCCTGCTCCATGACATCGGCAAGGTCGCGCTGTCGGATGCGCTGCTCGAGAAACCCTTCACCCGGCTCGACGCCGACGAGCGCGCCGCGGTGGCCCGGCACCCGGCCAAGGGGCAGCATGCGCTGATGGAGATCGAGCAGCTCAAGGGCGCGGCGGAACTCATCCGCCACCATCACGAGCTCTACGACGGCAGCGGCTTCCCGGACGGGCTGAGCGGGCTGGCGATTCCGCTCGCCGCACGCGTGCTCGCCACCGTCAACGACTACGACGCCCTGCAGGCCGGAACCCTGGTCGGCCGCCGCCTCAACGTCGGCGAGGCGCGCGCCTTCCTCATGGCAAACCGGGGCAAGCGCTACGATCCGGCCATCGTCGACTGCTTCCTCGATGTGCAGCTCAAGTCGGCGAGCGCGAAAAAGGCGGCACTCGACGTTCCCTTCCGCGTGCCGGATCTCAGGCCGGGGATGATCCTCGCCCGCGACCTGCACCACCGCGACGGCTACCTCCTGCTGGCACACGGTTTCGCGGTCACCGAGGCCGTGATCCAACAGCTCCATCAGCTCGAGCGTGCGGAGGGCTGCACGCTCACCGTCCATGTCACCGTCGAGAGCGCCCGCGCGGCGCGCGCGGCCGAAACCGCGGAGGCCGCGGCCGATGCGGCCTGACGACCCGCGCTGCGGCCACGCCCTCGCGGCCGACGATGCCCTGGTCTGGGGCGAGAGCTATCTGACCGGCATCGACGCCATCGATGGCGAGCACCGCAGGATCATCGAGTTCGTCAGCCGCATCGCGCGCGCCCGGCACGGCAAGGCCGGCACGCACGACATCCGCGAGCGGGTCGCAGAGCTGCGTGCGTTCTGCGGCACACACTTCGCGACCGAGGAAGCGCTGATGGAGCGCTCCGGCTGTGCACTCCGGCACGTCCTCGGCCACAAGCGCGAGCATCGCGACTTCGCCGGGCACCTCGAGCTGTTCGGGCGCTGGCTCGACGAGGATCCTGCACTGGCGGCCGGGCCCACCCTCGCCTTCCTCAAGGACTGGCTGATCGACCACATCCTGCGCACCGACAAGTCGATGGCCCGCCAGGTCGAGGCCATCGGCCGCGGCGTCTCCCCGGAGCAGGCCTGCGCGGACGAGGCGCAGTTCGAGGCCGACAGTTCCGGAGTCCTCCTCGGCACCGTGCAGCGCCTCCACGCGGAGCTCGGCATCTACAACGCCCGCCTGCGCGAGCGCAACCAGGAGCTGGCAGAAGCCCGCGAGGCGCTCGCCCGCGTCAACGCGGAGCTCGAGGACCGGGTCGTGCGGCGCACCGCCGAGCTCGATGCCGCGAAGCGCCGGCTGGAAGACGCGCAGAGCCATCTCCTGCAATCGGAGAAGATGGCCTCGATCGGACAGCTCGCAGCAGGCATCGCGCACGAGATCAACAACCCGGTCGGCTTCGTGAGCTCGAACCTCGGGACGCTGAAAACCTATGCGCAGGCAGTGCTGTCCCTGATCGCCGAATATGAGGCCGCCGAACACCGCCTCGCCCCCGAGCATGCCGCCGCGCTCGCCGAGGCCCGGAAACGCAGCGATCTCGACTACATCCGGCAGGACATCCTCGGGCTGATCGAGGAGTCGCGCGCGGGCCTCGATCGCGTGCGCAAGATCATCCACGACCTGCGCGACTTCTCCCATGTCGGCGAGACCGAGTGGCAGATCGCCGACCTGCACGCCGGGCTCGACAGCACGCTCGCCGTGGCCTCGAACGAACTCAAGTACAAGGCGCAGGTCACCCGCGAATACGGCGAGCTTCCGCTGGTGCACTGCCTGCCCGGCCAGATCAACCAGGTGTTCATGAACCTGCTGGTCAATGCGGCGCAGGCGATCGCGACCCGCGGCACGATCCGCGTGCGCACCGGCTGCCGCAACGGCTGGGTGTGGGTGGAATTCACCGACGACGGACCGGGTATCAGCCCCGAAGTCCAGCGGCGCATGTTCGAGCCCTTCTTCACCACCAAGCCGGTCGGGAAGGGCACCGGGCTCGGCCTGTCGGTGTCCTACAACATCGTCGCGCGCCATGGCGGGCGCATCGAGGTCGAGAGCGCGCCCGGCCGCGGGACCACGATGCGGGTCGTCCTGCCGGTGGCCGGGCCGCAGGCGTCGCACTGAGGCGCTTTCGCGCGGCAACGGGGCGGTGGCCGGCCGCGGCCACGGCTTCCGACGAAACCCGGCATCCTGCGCCGTCCGTATCCCGAATCCGACTGGCACCAGTGCGCTGCGCCGTTCGCACCTCGCCTGGCACCACTGGCACCATCACATGGGACCGGGGCGGCCCTTTTCTCCCTGCATGGCGCGACTGATGATGCGCTGGCACGGAATCCGGTTTTCCGTGCACTACAAGGGAGGAGATCCTCATGGTCGCTAGACTGTGGCTGCAATTGCTCGCATTCGGCCTGGTGTTCGCGGCAACGGCGCGCGCCGAAATTCCGAAGGAGACCTACGACGCGCTGAAGCTCGACAAGTCCGCGACGTCGAAGCAGCTTTATGAAGCGCTGGTGAATCGCTACAAGGATCCGGCCGAGGGTGCCGGGCGCGGCTCCCACGCCAAGTACTGGGAGCCGATCGCGTTCGGCAAGTACCTGTACCCGGCCATATCCTACAAGCCGCCATCGTCGGTCAAGGACGTCGCTTCGCGCAAGGAGTGCGTGAAGTGCCACACGGACGAGACCCCGGTCTGGGTGAACGCGTGGAAGAAGAGCACCCATGCCAACCTGGACAAGGTTCGCAAACTGACCGCCAGGGATCCCGCCTACTACAAGAAGGCCAAGCTCGAGGAGGTCGAGAAACATCTGCGCACGCTGGGCAAGCTGGGTGCGGGCGAGCAACTCAAGGAAGTGGGTTGCATCGACTGCCACGTCGACGTCAACACCAAGAAGAACGCCGACCACCGCGCCGACCTGCGCATGCCCACCGCAGACGTGTGCGCCACCTGCCACCTGCAGGAGTTCGCGGAGCGCGAGTCCGAGCGCGACACCATCACCTGGCCGAAGAACCAATGGCCGAAGGGTCGCCCGTCGCATGCGCTGGATTTCAAGGCCAACGTCGAGACGACGATCTGGGCCGGCATGCCGCAGCGCGAGATCGCCGAGGGCTGTACCGTTTGCCACCAGAACCAGAACAAGTGCGACACCTGCCACACCCGCCACGAGTTCTCGGTGGTCGAATCGCGCCAGCCGCAGGCCTGCGCCACCTGCCACAACGGTGTCGATCACAACAACTGGGAAGCCTACTCGCTCTCCAAGCACGGCAAGGTGGCGGAGATCATGGGAGCCAAGTGGAACTGGAACGTGCAGTTGAAGGACGCCTTCTCCAAGGGCGGCCAGACGGCGCCGACCTGCCAGACCTGCCACATGGAATACCAGGGCAAGTTCAGCCACAACATGGTGCGCAAGGTGCGTTGGGCCAACTATCCCTCGGTGCCCGGCATCGCCGAGAACATCGGCGGCGAGTGGTCCGGCAAGCGTCTGGAAGCCTGGGTGAAAACCTGCACCCAGTGCCACGGCGAAAGTCTCGCCCGTTCCTATCTGGACCTGATGGACAAGGGCACGCTGGCCGGACTCGCCAAGTATCAGGAGGCGCACAAGGTCGTGGCGAAACTCGCCGCGGACAAGCTGCTGCCCGGCCAGACCACCAACCGGCCGGCACCCCCGCCGCCCGACAAGGACGGGATCGCCCAGTTCTTCCAGCTCTTCTGGACCAAGGCGAACAATCCGTCGTCGATCGAGTTCGAGGCCATCGCGATGGGAGAGAATGACCTGGCCAAGCTGCATGTCGGCATGGCCCACGTCAATCCCGGCGGGTGGACCTACACCGAGGGCTGGGAACCACTCAACCGGGCCTACGCCAAGATCATGAGCGAGGACACCAAGCTGCGCGACATGGCGGCGCTGAGGGATCGCGTGGCGAAGCTGGAGGGCAAACGCGCCAGCCTGCTCGACCTCGACAACAACCACGCGTCGCTCGGCAGTCTCGGTGGCGCTCTCCTGCTCGCCGGCGGCGTAGCCCTGGCCGGCTGGCGCAGGCGCGGCAAGAGTGACCGCTGACGCGCTGCGGGCCGGAGATGATGGAAGCAGTGCTCGCGCGGCCCGCTAAGTGGCTCCTCCCATTGCTGGGACTCATCCTGGTGACGGGAGGGCTGCTGCTCCTCGGCTGGATCGGGTACTCGGCATGGAAACCCGGCCCGCCCCCTTATCGCTATCAGCTTGTGGAGGAAGGCGGGGCCGACAAGTTCGCCAAGCTGGGGCTGGAATCCTGGCCGGACCTGAAGATCGGCAAGTACGAAGTGCGCGTCGACGGAGTGGACCAACCGGTGGCCGTGGCGCATGTCGCACGCCGGGGCGACGCGGTGCCGGTCATGCTCGGCTGGGAGAACCGCAGCGACGAACCGGTGGCATTCCTGGATGGCAGCCCGTCCGAGGTGGCCACCCTGGCGAAGGCGGTCGCCAAGCATGCCCCCAAGGAGGCCGTCATGCTCGCCTGGTGGGACACCTCGCGCCAGCTCCGCCTTCTTTCCGGCCGCGAGACCATATTTGCCTCGCATCTGGGCGAGCCCTTCATCGCGCCCGCGGCCTGGCGGGCGCGCAGCGGGCAGATCGGGAAATACGAGAACGAGTTCTGGAAGGCATCGGCGAATGCCGAGGAACAACGCAAGCTGCAGCGCTTCGCCGACGCGCTGACCGGAGAGGCGGAGGCAGGCGTGGCCGTCCTGCGCGAACTGGCGGGCGGACGCGAAGCCTATGTCGCGGTCCAGGTCTCGGACCTCTACAGGCTCGGGCTGATGCGCCCGGAGCGTCTCGGCGTCGCCTACAAGGACTTTCCGGTGAAGGGCGACATGCATGGGCCGATCGGCTTCGTGAAGCGATGGATGCGCGACCACAACTACACCGCTTACGCGCTGCACGAACTCGCCGACGGCCGGGTGCGCGTCTACTTCCTGGCCGATGCGAAGAGCGGCAAGACGCTTCTCGCGCAGATGCTGCCACTGACCACCTCCAGACCGGCCGAGCTGCAGGCCCTGCAACTCGTGTTCCGGCACGGCGGCTACTGGGTGTACAAGATTCCCTCTGCCCTGCCGTCCGGCGGCTGAACTGTCCGTTGGATGGGTTCTTGGTGGCACCAGCATCCGGTGCCCGGGTGGCCCTACCCCTTCGCCCGAACAGTCGATAGATTGCGACCAGAAAGTCGCCGGGAGACTCCGAAATGAATCTGCGCATTGCCCATGGATGGATCGCCGTTCTCACGTTCGCCGGCCTTGTTTCCATGGTCGCCGCCGAACCGTCCTACGAGGGGCGCAAGAAGTGCGGTTCCTGCCATCGCAGTCAACTGGACTCCTGGGAAAAGACGGCCCACGCCAAGGCGATCGATTCGCTGGCGCCCAAGGCCAAGGTCGAGGCCAAGAAGAAGGCCAGGCTCGATCCCGCCAAGGACTACCGGCAGGACAAGGACTGCGTCGGCTGCCACTCGACCGGCTTCGACCAGGAAGGAGGCTACGATCCCAAGGAGCCGAGCAAGTACCTGACCGGCGTCGGTTGTGAGTCTTGCCACGGCGCCGGTTCCGAGTACCGGCTGATCCATCGCAAGGCCGGCCAGGCGTTCGAAAAGAAGAAGCAGACCGCCGCGCGCAAGCAACTGGTCGACACCGGCCAGGAGTTCCAGTTCTCCGAGCGCTGCAACGCCTGCCACCTGAACTACGAGGGTTCCCCCTGGAAGGGCGCGAAGAAGCCGCATACGCCGTTCACGCCCAAGGTCGACAAGAAGTATGCGTTCGATTTCGACAAGGCCGTGCGCAACAACAAGGCGATGCACGAGCATTTCAAGCTCGACGGTACCTTCACCGGCGCACCGGTGCCCTCCTTCCGCGACGAATTTCAGGCCAAGGCCAAACCGGCGGTCAAGGGCAAGGAGGAGTGATGCCCGGCGGCATGCGTCGCCACCTCCGGGAACGCGGCGGCGCGCTACTCGCCGGCGCCGCCTGCGCGGTGCTCGCGATCGCGGCAGTGATCGGCGGCGAGGCGGCGCTGTCCACCACGCAATTCTGCGTGAGCTGTCATTCGATGTCCTACCCGGCGAAGGAACTGAAGAAGTCCTCGCACTATGGTGCGCTGGGCGCAAACCCGGGTTGCAAGGACTGCCACATCCCCCAGGGGCTGGAGAATTTCCATCTCGCCGTGGCGACGCATGTCATCGACGGGGCGCGGGAACTGGTCCTCGAGTTCAGGAACGACTACTCCGACATCAAGAAATTCAACGCGCGGCGGGCCGGGATGGCCCATGACGCCCGCATGAATCTCAAGCGCTGGGACAGCGTCACCTGCCGTTCCTGCCACCGGGATCCGCAGCCACCGGGCGCGGACGCCAAGGCCGCGCACGACAAGATGCGCACGAACAAGGCGACCTGCATCGACTGCCACCAGAATCTGGTGCATAAGGAGGTGCCCGAGACAGATCTCGACGCCAGTCTCGCTCAGGGCAAGCGGGTACTGAAAAAGGAGGACTGAAGCGCCACGGACCCCCGCGCAATCGGCGGGTGGTACCAGACAACGATCCGTCACTGGCACTATGGACTTTCCGAATATCGGTTCTATGATGGAACCAGAGGGTCGCGCACAGACCCGGACCGAAGGAGGAGTCCATGGAAATCCCCATCGAACTCGATCACGCCGGCCGGCAGTCGCTGCAATGCCAGTTGTATGAACAGTTCCGCCGCCTCATCCTGACCGGGCATCTGCGGCCGGGAGCGCCGGTGCCGGCGAGCCGTGCGCTGGCCGAACAGCTCAGCGTATCGCGCAATACCGTCCTGCTCGCCTACGATCGTCTGGTCGCCGAAGGCTACCTCCAGGCGCGGGAAGCCACCGGCACCTATGTGAGCTTCGAGTTGCCGGAAAACTGTCTCGCGGCAATGAGGCGGAGGGGTGCCGGATCAGCCGCCTCGGATGTCGCGAGGGGGACTCCCATCCCCTTTCAGGGGCAGGCGCAGGCAGTGGTGAATGCGCATCGACTCGCCTGTGATTTCTGGCTCGGACGTCCCGATCCCCATTCCTTCCCGATCAAGATCTGGCGGCGGCTGGTCAACAAGGCGCTGGCGCGTGCGGGCTCGCGTTTCACCGAGTACCGCGAACCTGGCGGACTGGCGGAACTGCGGGAGGCGATCGCGGCCCATCTCGGCGCGGCACGCGGTATCCGTGTGACGCCGGAACAGGTGATCGTCACCGCCGGCTCGCAGGAGGGTCTCAATCTCGCAGCCCGACTGTTGGTGCGCGCAGGCAGCCGCGTCGCCACCGAGAATCCCTGCTACCAGGGCGCCGCCTTCCTCTTCGAGAGCTATGGTGCCGAGCTGGTGCCGGTGCCGGTCGACGAAAATGGCATCGATGTCGACCGCCTTCCGCGCGATGGGGTCGCGCTGCTTTATGTGACGCCGTCGCATCAGTATCCGATGGGTTTCACCCTGTCGCTGGAACGGCGGATCAGGCTGCTCGACTGGGCTTGCCGGTGCGGCGCCTACATCATCGAAGACGATTACGATTCCGACTTCCGTTATCGCGGATCACCGCTCACCGCTCTGGCCGGACTCGACAAGTACGGTTGCGTGATGTATCTGGGCACCTTTTCGAAGTCGATCGGTGCCGGGCTGCGCATCGGCTACCTGGTCGTGCCGCCGGCGCTGGCCGGCGCGGCGCGCACCGCCAAGGCGCTGCTGGACAACGGCCATCCATGGCTCGAACAGGCCGTCATGGCGGACTTCATCCGCAGCGGTTCCTATGCCAATCACCTGCGCCGCATCCGCCATCTCTACGGCGAGCGGCGCGACTGTCTGGTCGAGGCGCTGCGCAGGCATTTCGGCGATGTTCGCCTTTCGGGCCTGGACAGCGGCATGCATCTCGCATGGCATCTTGCCGAGGATCTACCGGCCGCGTCCGAACTCCAGGAACTGGCGCTCGCCGAAGACGTCGGCATCTACTCCCTCGGGTCCGGTGCCGCATACGATTTCGGGGTCTGCGCCTACAGTGCGCGAGCGGTGGTGCTCGGTTATTCGTCGCTGAACGAGGGGCAGATCGAGGAGGGGATCGAACGCATCGCGCGGGCGGTGGCGAGACGGCAGGTGAGCGCCGCAGCCCCCATGCGGGCAGAAACGTTCGCCGGCACGAAAACGAGCGAGGAAGATGGGCGCGGGGAAGACGGGCCCGGGCCGAATTACACGGCTCGCCTGATCCGGCGCAGTCCTCGCATGCCTCGCGCACCGGGCTCGGTAATCTCCTAGACCGGCCGCCCGGCGCCGATTTCACGCACCATCGAGGATTTTCCGATCGCGGGCTACCGGGCGTAGCCGCAACCCAGGTCTACCACGATATCGGCCAGGCGCTTGGCTCGCGTCCACAAACGCGCACCGGAGAGCGTGGCCGAGGCCAGCAGACAACTATCGATGTAGCCGATGCCACGGCCCATCAACTCGTGCCGCTCGATGAAGAACAGAACCTCGTCGTGCGACGCCGGCTCGCAGCGCGGCAACAGGGAAAGCGCCCCGAGCACCTCCCTGCGCTTCTTCAGATTGCCGCAGGCGATCTCGCCGATGACCAGCTCGTGACAGGCGACGGCACCGCATTCGAGCAATCCGGCAAGATGCGCATCGCCCGCGCGCAGATGATCGACCCAGACCGAGGTATCGACCAGTATCACTCAGGCTGCCCCGCGTCGCCGGGGGATCGCCTTCATCTGCGGTTCGGCACCCCCCAGCCGGACAAGCCGGCGGGCGCTCTCCCGTTCGATCAGGGCACGCAGGGCTTCTCTCAGGAGAAGACCGCGGTCTTTCAGTCCGCTCAGGCTTTGCGCCTGCGACAGGAGCGCGTCATCGAGCGTAACCGTGGTTCGCATCATCGTTCTCCTTCAGGAATGCATCAATTGATGCAACTATAGATGCGCGCGACTTCGGTGTCGACACCCTTTCATCATGACCCGCGCCCCGATCCTCGTTCGCAGGCGAAGGAATCACGCCGCGCGGGCGGATGGCGTTGGTTCAGTCGAACAGGCGGGCCGCCGTCTGATCTCTCGAGACGCCCAAGCGCGAGGCGACGGAAGACGAGATCGCCGCCAAGGTGCCGATTCGGAGCGCTTCGTGTGCGGGAACCGTCACATGATGCTCGGGTACGGCGGATCACGTCACCCTCATGCGGACGCCTGTCCGGCGCATCACGCGATCGCCGAGAGGTTCCAGTTCGATCCCGGAAACGTCTCGCCGCAACCTCATGCCGCGATCACTTCTTCGCGCGTGAAATGCAACCGGATCACGCCCGGCGTGGCGCCATCGTCAGAATGGCAATGCGCGGCATCGCGCACACGAGCGTGCAGGCCCGGTACATCGTCCGCCTCGGTAGAGATGTCCTCGCCGACAGCCACGGCGGGCGCATCCAGGTCGAAAGCGCGCCGGGGCGCGCAACCACGTGCGGGTCGTCCTGCCGGTCTCCGGGCCGCGTGCGTCGCACTGCGGAATCGAACCGGACAGGCGGGACGCAGACCGAAGGTCCGTGATCGCGACGTCGGCTCAGTCGACTGCACTCGATCGCGCGCGGAGTATCCTGCCCCCATCGATGCAAATGAGAGAAGGACCATGAACGAACGATCGGCGCAGCGCGGTCCACTGGGAACGTTCCTCACCCTGCTTTCAGGCGCGGTGCTGCTCGTGCTCGGCTTCGCGTTTTCCCTGATAATCCTGGCCGTGGTCGCGGTCGCGGCACTCGTGCTCGGGGGCTACTTCTGGTGGAAGACGCGCGAACTGCGCAAGGCGATGCGCGAGCATCCCCCGGCCGGCCATGTAATCGAGGGTGAGGCGGTGATCGTCGAGGAGGTACGGCGAGCAGACGGCGAGCGGCTGCCGCCCGACCCGCCCCGATAGCGCCCGGCGGATCGTCAGGCGCGCGCGGCCAGGCTCCCCGGCCGCGCTCCAAGCGCGATCCCGCCGGCGCCCTCGGAGGCTGCGCGCCGCGCCGCCGGCGCAGCCGCGCGGAAGGTTCGCCGGCGAGTGCCCGATCGGCATCACGCGCGTGCGGCGGAACCGACGGCAGCCTAGCCGGGGCGCGATCCTCGCCGCCCCGCGGTCCCGTGGTCCCGGATCGGTTCGCCCGGCGAGCGCACGCGACGGCCCCACGGAGCACGAACGGCGATGACGCGATCGCCCCTCGCCGCCCGCCATGTCGGCGATAATCGCGGCGGTCGGGGATTGCATCGTACGCGGGCGAGCCTCGCACGAGGTTGGCCCTTAGCGGTGAATTGCCGGAATGGGAGCCTCGAACGACTTGCCCGGTCCGGCATCGGAAACCCATCCATCGAGGTCGCTTTCCTTGGAGCGAGAAGAGCTGCAAGCGCAGGAAGGCAGGAAGGCCGGGGGTGCCGAACCGTTCGCGATTTCACGGCACACGCCGATGATGCAGCAGTACCTGGGCTTCAAGGCGCAGTACCCGGACCGGCTGCTGTTCTACCGCATGGGCGACTTCTACGAGCTGTTCTACGAAGACGCCGAGCGTGCCGCCCGGCTGCTCGACATCGTGCTCACCACACGCGGGGTTTCGGCCGGGAAGCCGATCCGCATGGCCGGGGTGCCGGTGCATGCCCTCGACGCGTATCTGGCGCGCCTGCTGCGCGCGGGCGAGTCGGCCGTGATCTGCGAACAGGTGGGCGATGCAGCCGCCTCGAAGGGCCTCGTGCAGCGCGCGGTCACCCGAATCGTCACGCCCGGAACGCTCACCGACGCCGGACTGCTCGACGAGAAGTCCGACAGCCTGCTCGCCGCGACTGCGCCGGGCAAGACGCGTCTCGGGTTCGCCTGGCTGAATCTCGCCGCGGGGGACTTCTGCCTGAGCGAGGTCGCGCCGGGCGCGGCCGCAGACCTGCTCGCCCGGCTGCGCCCGGCGGAGTTGCTCCTTCCCGAGGGCTGGAACGGCGCACCCGAGCCGCCCTCCCCGGCCGCCCTCACGCGCCTGCCGGACTGGAAGTTCGACGCCGGCATCGCCCGGCGCGAGCTGTGCACGCACTTCGGCACGCGCGAGCTGTCCGGTTTCGGCGTCGATGCGCAGGAAGCCGCGCTCGCTGCCGCGGCCGCGCTGTTCGACTATGCGCGCGGCACCCAGTGCCGCTCGCTCGCCCACGTCACCCGGCTGCGCGTGGAGCGCGAGGACGAGACGCTGCGGCTGGACGCGGCGACCCGCCGCAACCTCGAACTCACCGAGACTTTGCGCGGCGAGCCTTCGCCCTGCCTGCTCTCGGTGCTCGACACCTGCGCGACGTCGATGGGCTCGCGCTGGCTGCGTCACGCGCTGCACCATCCGCTGCGCGATCGAGCGGTCTGCGCCGCCCGCCACGAGGCGGTGGAGGAACTGATGGAGGGCGGCGGCAACGAGGCGGTCGCGCGGGGCCTGCACGGGTTCGCGGACATCGAGCGCATCAGCGCGCGCATCGCGCTGAGGAGCGTGCGCCCGCGCGAGCTCGCCGGCCTGCGCGAGAGCCTGCGCGCGCTCGCCGGCCTGCGCGAGGCGACCGCCGCCCTCGGGTGCGCGCTGCTGCGGGATCTGCACCGCGAGCTGGGGCCGCCCCCCGGTTGTCTCGAGGAACTGGACCGGGTGCTCGCCGCGCAGCCGGCCGCCCTGCCGCGCGATGGCGGCGTCATCGCAGAGGGATGCGACGCCGAGCTCGACGCGCTGCGCGCGATCGACCGGGACTGCGGCGCCTTCCTGCTCGAGATCGAGGCGCGCGAGCGCGCGCGCACCGGCATCGCCGGCCTGCGGGTCGAATACAACCGCGTCCACGGCTTCTACATCGAGGTCGGGCGCGCGCAGGCGGACAGGGTGCCGGCGGACTACCGGCGCCGGCAGACGCTCAAGAACGCCGAGCGCTACATCACCCCGGAACTCAAGGCGTTCGAGGATCGCGCACTGTCCGCGCGCGAGCGGGCCGTGGCGCGCGAGCGCATGCTCTATGACAGACTCATCGACGCGCTGGCGCCGCACATCGCAACCCTGTCACGCATCGCACGCGCTGCCGCCACGCTCGATGCGCTCGCCGCCTTGGCCGCCGCCGCGCGCGCCTACGACTGGTGCCGGCCGCGCTTCACCGAGGAGCGAGCGATCCGCATCGAGGCCGGACGCCATCCCGTGGTCGAGCATCAGGTCCGCGACTTCGTCCCGAACGGCATCGAACTGTCGGCGGCACGCGCGGCCCTCGTCATCACCGGCCCGAACATGGGCGGCAAGTCGACCTGGATGCGGCAGATCGCTCTGATCGTGCTGCTCGCGCACACGGGCAGCTTCGTGCCGGCGCGCTCGGCGACGCTGGGTCCGGTCGACGCGATCTTCACCCGCATCGGCGCCGCCGACGATCTGGCCGCCGGCCGATCCACCTTCATGGTCGAGATGACGGAAGCCGCCGCGATCCTCAACCAGGCGACCCGCGACAGTCTGGTGCTGATGGACGAGATCGGGCGCGGCACCTCGACCTTCGACGGCATGGCGCTCGCCGGCGCGATCCTGCGGCACCTCGCCCTCACCTGCGGCTGCTTCACCCTGTTCTCGACCCACTACTTCGAGCTCACCCGGCTGGGCGAGGAACTGCCGAACTGCGCGAACGTTCACCTCGATGCGGTGGAGCATGCCGGCAGCATCGTCTTCCTGCACGCGGTGGAAGACGGCCCGGCGAGCCAGAGCTACGGCATCGAGGTCGCGGCGCTCGCCGGCATCCCGGCCCCGGTGATCCGCGAGGCGAAGCGCCGCCTGCGCGAACTGGAGGACCGCGCGGTCGCGTTCCAGCCCGACCTGTTCGCGGCCGCGCCCGAACCGCCGCCCCCGCACCCCGCGATCGATGCGCTCACCGCCATCGACCCGGATGCACTCTCGCCGCGCGAGGCGCTGGAAACGCTCTACCTGATCAGGAAACTGATCAGGTAGAAGGGGAACAAGGGGTCAGGTCTTGACATCACGGTTTCTTGTGAAGAGCGATCGTCGTGATTTCATGACCTGACCCCACCATTTGCGTGATGTCAAGACCTGACCCCACCGTTCCTTTCGTGATGTCAAGACCTGACCCCACCGTTCCTCCACCGTTCCCGTTCAGTCCTCTTCCTTGCGGCGATACTGCGCGGCGAGCTGGGTCTGGACCTGGGGCGGCACCGGTGCGTAGTGAGAGAACTCGATCTGGTACGCGCCCGCGCCGCCGGTGACCGACTTCAGCCGCGAAGCGTAGTCGCCCAGCTCCGAGAGCGGCACCTGCCCGGTGATGCTGATCGCATCGGAGGCGGCGTCGGTTCCCGTCACCTGTCCGCGCCGGCCCGACAGGTCGGAGGCGAGGTCCCCGACATAGGCCTCGGGCGTGTTGATGTCGATGTTGACGATCGGCTCCAGCACGATCGGCCCGGCGGCGAGCACCGCCTCGATCACGGCCTTGCGCCCGGCGGTGATGAAGGCGATCTCCTTGCCGTCGACCGGGTGGCTCTTGCCGTCATAGACCGTGACCCGGACGTCATGCACCGGATAGCCCGCGATGACCCCCTCGTCGAGCGCCGCGCGCACACCCTTCTCCACCGCCGGCATGAACACGCTGGGGATCACGCCGCCCTTGACCGCATCGACGAACTCGAAGCCTTCGCCACGGCTGCGTGGCTCGACACGCAGGTAGACCTCGCCGAACTGCCCGGCGCCGCCGGTCTGTTTCTTGTGCCGGCAGTGGCCCTCGCTCCCGCGCGTGATCGTCTCGCGGTAGGGCACCCGCGGCGGAGCGGTCGTCACCTCCAGCTTGTACTGGTTCGCCATCTTCTCCAGCTTGCCGCGCAGGTGCAGCTCGCCCAGCCCGCGGATGACGGTCTCGTGGGTGGTGGGGTGGCGCTCGACCTCGAAGCACGGGTCTTCGATCTCCAGCTTGTGCAGCACCTCGAAGATGCGCTGTTCGTCGCCCTTGCGTTTCGGCTCGACCGCGAGCCCGTGCATCGGCCTGGGAAATGCCAGCGGCCGCAGGTGTACGGTGTCGGCTTCGTGCGAGTCGTGCAGCACGGCGTCGAATTCCACCTCTTCCACCTTGGCGACCGCGCCGATGTCGCCGGGCACCAGCGCCTCGGTCTCGACGTAGTCCTTGCCCTGCAGCAGATACAGGTGCGCCACCCGGAACGGCCGCTTGCCGTCGCCGACGAAGAGCTGCGCGTCCTTGCGCACCGTGCCCTGGTGGACGCGGAAGATGCCGAGCTTGCCCACGTAGGGGTCGACCACGATCTTGAACACATGGGCGAGCACATGCGCGGAGGCGTCCGGTTTGGCGTGGAAGGCCTCGGCATCCGCGGCACCGGGTTCGCCGCGATAGAAGGGCGGAGGATTTCCCTCGGCAGGGCTGGGCACGAGCCGGTCGATGATCTCCAGCAGTTCGGCCACGCCGGCGCCGTTCTTCGCCGAGGCGAAGCACACCGGCACCAGATGGCCCTCGCGCAGCGCCTTCTCGAACGGACCGTGGAGCTGCTCGGGCGAGATTTCCTCGCCCTGCTCGAGGTACAGCGCCATGAGATCGTCATCGACCTCGACCACCTGATCGACCAGCGCCGAGTGCGCCTCGCGCACCGACGAGAAATCCGCCTCGCCCTCCGGACGGAAGAAGCAATCGACCACGGCCCGGCCCGCTTGGGAGGGCAGGTTGATCGGCAGGCACTCGCGTCCGAACGCTTCCTGCACGGAGCGCAGCACGGCGGCCGGATCGACGTTTTCCGCGTCGATCTTGTTGATGATCACCATCCGGCACAGGCCGCGCGCTGCCGCCCACTTCATCATCCGCCGCGTCGACAGCTCGATGCCGTTCTGCGCGTTGACGACGATCGCCGCCATGTCGACCGCCGCCAGCGCGCCGACCGACTGTCCGGCGAGATCGGGGTATCCCGGCGTGTCGACCAGATGGACGTCGACACCCTCGTGCGAGAAGTGAACCAGGGAGGAGTTCAGCGAATGCCCGGCCGCCTTCTCCAGCGGGTCGAAGTCGCACACCGTGGTGCCGCGCTCGACGCTGCCCATCGCCTTGATCGCGCCGGCCCTGAACAGCAGCGCTTCGGCGAGCGTGGTCTTGCCTGCGCCGGCGTGGCCGACCAGAGCCAGGGTACGGATGGACTCGCTAGCATGAACGGGCATGGGGGCTTCTCCTCCTTGTCGGATCCTGTCGGTATTCGCGGGGATGCGGTCACCGGACGGGCTGCGGAGACAACAGCAGATCCAGCGGTTTCGTCCGGCTCCGTGCGTTGCGATTCGGCGGTCAGTGTTGGTGGGCGTGCGCGCCATGCACGTGGCCGTGGGCGAGTTCTTCCTCGCTCGCCGCGCGCACGTCGGTGACGACGCATTCGAACACCAGCGGCACGCCGGCGAGCGGATGGTTGCCATCCACCACGGCCTTGTCCTCGCTGATCTCGGTGATCGTGTAGAGGCGTTCCTCGTCCTGACCTTCGCCGACGCGCTCGAACTGCATGCCGGCCTCGACATTCTCGGGAAACGCCGACAGCGGCTCGATCGTCACCAGCGAAGCGTCGTATTCGCCGAAGGCTTCGTCCGGCTGAAGCTTCAGCTCGAGCTGGGCGCCGACCGGCTTGCCCTCCAGCGCTTCCTCGATGCGCGGAAAGATGCCACCGAAGCCGCCGTGCAGGTAGACGAGAGGCTCGCCGCCCTCGTCAATCGGATTGCCGTCCGGATCCGACACCCGGTACTTCAGGCTGACGACCGTTTTTTTCGCGATGTCCATGGGCTTCCTGCCGATCCAGTTGCTTCACCAGTTCCAGCACCTCGGCGGCGTGACCGCGCGGCACGACCCCGTAGAGCGCATGGCGCAGAATGCCCTTCCGGTCGATGACGAAGGTCGAGCGGAGGATGCCCATCCGCTTGACCCCGTCCACCTCGCGCGATTGCCACACCCGGTAGTGCCGGCACACTTCGCCTTCGCTGTCCGAGAGCAGGCGCACCGACAGGCCGTGCCGGTCGCGGAACTCGGCATGGGTGAAGCAGTCGTCGCGCGAGACGCCGACGACGATGCAGTGATGACGGCGGAATTCGTCCTCGTGATCGCTGAATTCCGCGGCCTCGATCGTGCCGCCCGGCGTGTCGTCCTTGGGGTAGAAGAAGAGAACGACGTTCTTGCCGCGTACGCCGGCGAGATCGAACGTTTCCATGTCGGCGTCCGGCAGCGTGAAAGCAGGGGCGGGTGATCCAGCCTGCAGCATGTGTCCTCCTCGACGTCCCGGATTCTAACCCAGCACACGGGGTGTCGAACGCGAGAGCGCGCATCTTCCGGTGAGGCCGTGTTCAAGTCAAGCGGGATGGCGCGCTGCGAGGCGGTGCGCCGGTGCGGATTATTTGATCCGGACGAGATGCGGGTGTGGCGGCTCGGGTTCGGACTCCGGTTCGGGCTGCGGCTCGGGCTGCGGTTCGCTGCCGGAGGACGGCTGCGGCGCGCCAGGGGACGCCAGGACTTCGAACGCCATGCCCTGGCCGTTCTCGCGCGCGTAGATCGCGGCGATGCGGTCGACCGGAATCGAGATCGCATGCGCGACTCCGCCGAAGCGGGCGGAGAAGCCGACGAGATCGTTGCCCATCGAGAGGGCGTGCGCGGCTTCGGCTCCGATGTTCAGGACGATCCGGCCGTCGCTCACGTGCTCGCGGGGAACGCGGGTGCGTTCATCGACGCTCACCTCGATGTAGGGCGTGAAGCCCTGATCGACGCACCACTCGAAGATGGCGCGCAGCAGATAGGGCCGGACGGAGTCCACAGCGCGCGGCGCGAACCGGAGCGCGGCGCTCAGCGCCGCATTACCTTCTCGGAAGGCGTCAGCGCGTCGATGAAACCCTGCCGGCTGAAAATTCGTTCGGCATATTTCATGAGCGGCGCCGCGCTCTTGGGCAGTTCGATGCCGTAGTACTCCAGCCGCCACAGCAGCGGCGCGATCGCGACATCGAGCATGGAGAACTCCTCCGCGAGCATGTACTTCTGCTTGGCGAAGATCGGTGCGAGCTCGATGAGCCGGTCGCGCACATGCATGCGCAGCTTGTCCGCGGCCTTCAGGTTCTTCTCCAGGCCGATGACATGCGAGAACAGCTCCTGCTCGAAAGTGAAGAGGAGCTGGCGCGCGCGGGCCCGCATGATCGGGTCCGGCGGCATGAGCTGCGGGTGGGGGAAGCGCTCGTCGATGTATTCGTTGATGATGTTCGATTCGTAGAGCACGAGGTCGCGATCGACCAGCACCGGAACCCGGTTGTACGGGTTGATGACCGCGATGTCCTCGGGCTTGTTGAGCATGTCGACGTCGATGACCTGGAAGTCCATGCCCTTCTCATAAAGGACAATCCGGCAGCGATGGCTGAACGGATCGGTCGTCCCCGAGTACAGATTCATCATGGTGTTGCCACCCCAGGAGTAATCGCTGTCGCGCACCACACGGCGCACGCGCGGGGAGACCTCTCGATGCCCCATCAGTTGCACCACCTTGGCCACGTTGTTCAGTGAACGTCCTTCCAGTATTCGCGCTTCAGCGCATAGCTCAGCACCGCGAGCACGCCGAGCGCGATGAGCACATAGATGCCGAGCTGCTTGCGCCACCCGGCAACCGGCTCGCCCATGAACACCAGGAAGCCCACCAGATCGGCGACCGCGGCATCGTACTCGGCCTGGTCGAGCTTCCCGCCCCTGGCCGGCCCGAAGTCGGTCCTGGCTCCCTCGCCGTGATCCGCCCCGGCGAGCGGCTCGACCTTTTCGGTGCGGCGTCCCTCCTCGTCGTACGTGGCGACGACCTTCTCGTATCCGGTCGGCCCCTTGCCCGACCTCGCTCGAACTTGCTCGACCTGAAAGCTGCGTCCGCCCTGGAGCTCCCAGAGCACGTGCGGCATGCCGACGTTGGCGAATACCGAATTGTTCCAGCCGGTCGGGCGCGACTCGTCGCGGTAGAAGCCGCGCAGATAGGTGTACAACCAGTCCGCGCCGCTGCCGAACTCGGAGGCGCGCGCGCGCGCGATGATCGACAGATCCGGCGGAGCGGCGCCGAACCAGCGCTTCGCCTCCCCGCGCCGCAGGGCGGTCCTCATCGGCTCGCCGGTCTTGTCGGCGGTGAACAGCAGGCTGCCCTTGATCTGTTCCTCCGTGAGGCCGATGTCGCGCAGCCGGTTGTAGCGCATGAAGCTCGCGCCGTGGCAGTTCAGGCAGTAGTTGATGAACAGCTTGGCGCCGTGCTGAAGCGCTGCCGTATCCCCGCTCCGGTCGGGAGCCCGGTCGAGATGCAGTTCGGCGCCGGCTGCCAACGCGCCGAGCGGCGCGAGTGCGGTGGCGCAGACGACAGCTCGGAACGTTCGCATGACGGTCGCCTTCATTTCCACCTCACCCGTTCCGGTTCGGGCGTGCAGCGGTCGAGGCGGCTATAGATGGGCATCAGCAGGAAGAACAGGAAGTACAGAACGGTGCACACCTGGGCGACGATCGTACGTCCCGGCGTCGGTGGCAACATGCCGAGGTAACCCAGGATCAGGAACGCCACCACGAAGATCGCCAGCGCGCCCTTGTACAGCGGGCCGCGGTAGCGGATCGACTTCACCGGGCTCCTGTCCAGCCAGGGCAGGAAGAAGAACGCCATCACCCCCAGGCCCATGAAGATGACGCCCCAGAGCTTCGCATCGACCCAGAAGAAGTTCACCGTGTTGGCGCGCAGGATCGAGTAGAACGGCGTGAAGTACCAGACCGGTGCGATGTGCTGCGGGGTCACCAGCGGGTCGGCCGGGATGAAGTTGTTGAACTCGAGGAAGTAGCCTCCGAGCTCGGGCGCGAAGAACACGATGATCGAGAAAAAGATCAGGAACACCATGACGCCGAAGATGTCCTTCACCGTGTAATAGGGATGGAAGGGGATGCCGTCGAGCGGGATGCCGCGCTCGTCCTTCTTCTTCTTGATCTCGATGCCGTCCGGGTTGTTGGAACCGACTTCGTGCAGGGCAGCCACATGGACGGCCACGATGCCGATCAGCACCAGCGGGATGGCGACGACATGGAAGGAGAACATCCGGTTGAGCGTCGCGTCGCCCACCACGTAGTCGCCCCGGATCCACACCGTGAGCTCCGGCCCGATGAGCGGGATGGCCGAGAACAGGTTGATGATCACCTGCGCGCCCCAGTACGACATCTGGCCCCAGGGCAGCAGGTAGCCGGCGAAGGCTTCCGCCATCAGGCACAGGTAGATGAACACGCCGAAGATCCAGATCAGCTCGCGCGGCTTGCGGTAGGAACCGTAGAGCAGGGCGCGGAACATGTGCAGATACACGGCGATGAAGAAGGCCGACGCCCCGGTCGAGTGCAGGTAGCGGATCAGCCAGCCCCACGGCACGTCGCGCATGATGTACTCGACCGCGGCGAAGGCGACCGGCACCCCCGCGCTGTTCAGCGAGGCATCCGGCTTGTAGTGCATGGTCAGGAAGATGCCGGTGACGAGCTGCAGCACCAGGACCAGGAACGCCAGCGAACCGAAGTAATACCAGAAGTTGAAATTCTTCGGCGCGTAGTACTCGGAGAGATGCGCCCGCCACGTCGAGGTCAGCGGGAAGCGCGCATCCACCCACTCCGTCAGGTCGCCGAGGCGGCTGCCGTCGGACTTGTATTTCTGGTAGTTCGCTGCGCCAGCCATCGCGTTACACCGCCTTCTTGTCGCTGCCGATCACGATCCGGCTGTCCGAAAGGTACATGTGCGGCGGCACCTCGAGGTTGTCGGGTGCCGGCTTGTTCTTGTAGACGCGGCCGGCCAGATCGAAGGTCGAACCGTGGCAGGGACACAGGAAGCCTCCCGGCCAGTCCGCCTCGACGCCCGACTCCGCGCCAGGTTTCAATTTCTCGGTCGGCGAGCAGCCAAGGTGGGTGCAGATGCCCACCACCACCAGAAGCTCCGGCTTGATCGAGCGATGCGGGTTTTTCGCGTATTTCGGCTGCATGTCACGCCGCGACTCGGGATCGGCGACACGGTCCTCGATTCTCCTCAGCCCCGCGATCATCTCGGGAGTGCGATGGACGATCCAGACCGGTTTACCCCGCCATTCCGCCACCATCATCTGGCCCGGGCCCAGTTTGCCGATGTCCACCTCGACCGGCGCACCGGCCGCCTTCGCGCGCTCCGACGGCGCCATGCTCGCGACGAACGGCACCACCGTCGCGACCGTCGCGACCCCACCGGCGGCGGCGGTCGCGACCAGCAGCCGCCGGCGCCCGCAATCGAGTTCCTCGTCGATGCTCACTTCTTTCCCGCCATTTGAAAAATGTGGCGAATTATACGGAACAACGTCCCGACACCACAACTTTTCGTGGTCAGGCCGATGATTCGAAACGATTTTGTGCCATTGCGCCGATCCCGCGCCCGCCCCGCCTCCCGATCACCGGGCAGAGGCGATCGCTCCCGGGCGATTTGCACCACCGGGGCGCATCAAGCACCTTCCAGCGGCCGGCGCTCGATCAGCGCCTGGGCGATGGTGCCGATGTCGGTGTGCTCGAGCTCGCCGCCCACGGGCAGCCCGCGCGCGATGCGGCTCACCTTCAGCCCGCGCAGCCGCAGCAGTTCCCCGAGATAATGGGCGGTGGCCTCGCCTTCGTTGGTGAAGTTGGTCGCCAGGATCACTTCGCTCACCACGCCGTCGCAGGCGCGCGCGAGCAGCCGCTCGAGATTGAGCTCGCGCGGACCCACCCCCTCCAAAGGCGAGATGCGGCCCATGATGGCGTAATACAGCCCGTTGTAGGCGTGGGTCTGCTCCATCATGTTGAGGTCGGCCGGCGTCTCCACCACGCACAACTGGGTCGCATCGCGCCTACCCGAGGCGCAGCGCTCGCAGACCCCGCCTTCCGTGAACGTGTTACAGCGCTCGCAGTGGTGCAGTCCTTCGAGCGCACGGACGAGCGCACGAGCGAGCCGGGACGCACCGGCGCGTTCCCGCTGCATCAGGTAGTAGGCCATGCGCTGCGCCGATCTCGGCCCCACGCCCGGCAGGCAGCGCAGCGCCTCGATGAGCTCGTCGAGGAGCGAAGGCATGGATCGGCGCGCGCCGTCGTCCCTCAGAACGGCAGATTCAGTCCACCGGGAAGTCCCAGCCCGCTGGCGAGCCCTCCCATCTTCGCCTGCACGGTCGCCTCGACCTTGCGCACCGCATCGTTGATCGCCGCGGCCACGAGATCCTCCAGCATTTCCCTGTCGTCGCCGACGAGCGAGGGATCGATGGCGACGCGGCGCACGTCGTACTTGCAGGTCATCGTCACCTTCACCAGGCCGGCACCGGATACGCCCTCGACCTCGACGCTCGCAAGCTCCTCCTGCATCTTCTTCATCGTCTGCTGCATCTGCTGGGCCTGCTTCATCAGGCCCGCCAACTGCTGTTTCATCGTCCTGGACTCCTCGGTGTTTCGATGGGTTTGATCGTCGATTCCGGCAGCGTCGCGTCGAACACGTCGATCACCTCGCGCACGAAGCCGTCCTGCTCGAGCGCCTCGAGCGCCCTCGCCTGCCGGTCGCGCCGCTGCCTGCTGCGCCGCTCGGCCGGCGTCTCGGCTTGCGGTTCGCCCAGCTCGATCTCGAGTTCGAGCGGCCGGCCGAAATGGGCACGAAGCCGGGCGCGCAGCTTCTCGCGCACCGAGTCGTTGATGGCGAGCGAGCGGTGAGCGGGCGCGAGCCGCAGCCGCACCGCAGCCGCACCGAGTTCGACCAGCGCGCAATGCCGCGCCAGTTCGCGCACCATGCCGCCGAGTTCGAGACGCTCGACCAACTCATGCCACGGGCATTCCGTGGACGCTGCCGCAGCGCCCACGGGAGCTCCTGCGGCCGCCCGCGCGCCGGCCGCAGCCGGCGCGGCTGCCGCGGCCGGCTTCGATTCGCAGGTCGCCACGATGGCGCTTCCCTGGGGCGTCTCGGGCCGGAACGCGAACAGCCGCATCAGGGTCATGACGAAGCCCGCGGCATCGTCGGGCGCGAGCGGCAGGTCGCCGCGCCCCTGGATGACGATCTGGTAGGCGAGCTGGAGGAATTCGGCGTCGAAACGCGCGCCATACGGCACGAGGCGGGCGCGCTCGCCGGCATCGGCGATGGCCTCGGGCGCGAGCGCGGCGAGCGCGATCCGGTGCAGCAGGCTCGCCAGATCCTGGAGCGCGGAATCGAACGAGAGGCTACGCTCCTCGACCGCGCGCGCCACCGCCAGCATCCCGGGCAGGTCTCCGGCCGCGAGCGCGTCCAGCACGGCGTACAGGTGATCCTCGCCGACGGCTCCCAGCATGTCGCGCACGTCGGCCTCGGCGAGTCTGCCCGCACCGTGCGCGATGGCCTGGTCGAGCAGCGAAAGCGCATCGCGCATGCTGCCGCAGGCCGCCTTCGCGAGATGGGCGAGCGCGCCCGCCTCGCAGGCCACGCCCTCCGCCTCCAGGATGCCGGCGAGATGGGTCGCGATCGCGCTCTGCGACATCTGTTTGAGGTTGAACTGGAGGCAGCGGGAGAGCACCGTCACCGGAATCTTCTGGGGGTCGGTGGTCGCGAGGATGAACTTGATGTGCTCGGGCGGCTCTTCGAGCGTCTTCAGCATGGCGTTGAAGGCCGCCGTCGAGAGCATGTGAACCTCGTCGATCACATAGACCTTGAAGCGGCCGCGGGTCGGCGCATAGGCGGCGTTGTCGAGCAGCGCCCGCATCTCGTCGACGCGGGTGTTGGTGGCGGCATCGACTTCGAGCAGATCGACGAAGCGCCCGCCGTCGATCTCGCGGCAGGAGGAGCATTCCCCGCACGGCCGGGAAGACACGCCCCGCTCGCAGTTCAGCGCCTTGGCGAGGATGCGGGCGAGCGTGGTCTTGCCCACGCCGCGGGTTCCGGTGAAGAGATAGGCGTGATGCAGCCGACCGCTGTCGAGCGCATGGGTCAGCGCACGCACCACATGCTCCTGGCCGACCAGGGTCTCGAAACTCTTCGGCCGCCACTTGCGGGCCAGGGCTTGGTAGCTCATCGGGAAAGGGAAATGGGTGGCGAGCCTGACCCCGGCACTTGCAGGAAGCGGCTATGGCTGCTTCCTTCCGGACCTGACCAGGTTTGCCACGCTGCAATGCGGGGAGACCCGCCACGGCGCATTCTACCACCGCGCCTTCCGGGATCACCCCCCGCCGCGCCGGAAATTGACCTCCCAGCGCGCGAGCCAGCGGCGGCGTTCGTCCTCCGCGAAGCCGCGCAGTTCCAGCGCGACGCGATGCCTCGGCAGCCGCATCGCACCCAGGACGAGATCATCCAGCGGCTCGATGCGCGCCGTCCAGCTCCGCTGCGCATCGCCCGAGCCCCAGGCCAGCGGCCCGAGCCGGGCCGGCGCACAGCCGGTCGCGCCCGGCAGGATGCGCTCGAATTCTTCGCGCGAGATCGTCATCTCCCACGCGAGGCGGCTGAGCGCTTCAGCCACCCGCGATCGGCGGCCAGATCGCGACCACATCGCCCTCGCCGAGCATGCGCGCGGCGCGCTCGGCGGGCGCGACATACAGGCCGTTGACCAGCACCAGATGGGTGAGCCGCTCGGGAAGGTTGAAGCGCCCGACCAGTTCCGTGAGGCGCGTACCTTCGGGCAGATCGAGCTCCAGCGCACTGCCGGCGCGCGCGGCATCGGGCAGATAATCGGACAGGGCCGCATAGAGCTTCAGCGTGACCTTCATGACGCCCGCGGCCCTCAGCTCATCGCGCCCGCGCCCCCCGCCAGAGCGCCTCCGGCTGGGAAGACGCGAGCCAGGCATCCATGGCGAGCGCCGGGTTGCGCAGCAGGCGTTCCTTCCACGCGCCCAGGCGCGTGTGCGCGCGCACGAGGCCATGCAGCACGCCGATGTGTTCGGTGTGCCCGATACTGGTCGCACCGATCAGCACGTCGTCCTGAAACTGAAGGCTCAGATAGTGCCAGGCGCCCTCGTCCGCGAGCTCGACCGACTCGCCCCCCGGTGCGCCCTGCCACTGGCCGAAGGACGCGGAGACGAGCCCCAGCGTGTCGAGCACGTTGATCGCGAGCGCGCCGGCCGAGCGCGCTTCGCGCCCGGCCATGTTGAGTGCGGCGATGCGTCCCTGCTCGACCGCGTTGGGCTGGATCGCGTTCAGCGTCCGCTCGCCAGTGGCGAAGTCCGCCGCCTCGGCGACGTCGCCTGCGGCATGAACGCCCGCGACGTCGGTCCGCATGCGCTCATCCACGAGCACGCCACGCGCGGTCGCGATCCCGCTGCCGGCGAGAAATCCGATGTTCGGCTGCACGCCCGCGGCGAGAATCACGAGATCCGCCGGAGCCGTCGCGCCGGTCGAGAGCTTCACCGCCAGAGCCGCGCCGGAACTCGCGATCGACTCGACGGCTGCGCCGGTGTGCACCTTCACACCCTTGCTTTCGCACCACTTGCGGATCATGCCGCCGGCCTTGCCCGTCATCATGCGCGGCACCATGCGGTCGCCCATCTCGACCACGGTGAGATCGACCCCGCGCGCGGCGAGCGCTTCCAGCACGATGCAGCCGATGAAACCGGCGCCGATCTGCACCACCCGTGCCCCGCGCACGGCGCGCGCGGCGATGCTGCGCGCATCATCGAGCGTCCAGCAGGTGTGTACCCCGGGGGCGTCGATGCCCGGGATCGGCGGCCGCACCGGATGCGATCCGGTGGCGATCAGGAGGCGGTCGTAGCCGCCCTGCGTGCCGCCCGCGAAGCGCAGCCGCTTCGCCGCCGCATCGAGCGCCTCGACACGGGAGTGCACCAGCCGGATTCCGAGCCGATCGAAATGCGCGGGATCCTTGCGCAGGCGGGTGCCCGCTTCGTCGATGCCGCCCGCCAGCAGGTAGGGGATCGCCATGCGTGAATACGGCGGGGACGGCTCGTCTCCCACCAGATCGATCGCCGCATCGGGATCCAGTTTGCGCAGCGTCTCGGCCGCGACGACGCCGGCCGGGCCGTTGCCGATGATCACGTGCTTCATCCGGAGTCCTCCGAAATGCGTGAGGCGCGGGGAGCACGCGCCCCCCGCGCCCCGCGGGCCTGTGCTAGCGAATCACAGACCCAGCCGCTGCAATGTCTCCGCGGTGGGCACGCCCTGCGGCGTCCATCCGCGCACCCGGTAATACACCGGCAGCATCTTGTCGATGCCATTGACAAGCCCCTTGGCCGGTCCCGTCTTCGCGGGTTCAGTCTTGAGCCGCCTGGGCAGGTCATCGTCCTTTGCGGTGAACCCGGCGGCCAGGTTGAACTGGCGTTCGAGGTTCCAGATCCGCTCGCCCATCTTCTCCAGCTTCTCGAGCGACCAGTCGCCCTCGCAGGCGGCCTGCAGTTGCGGCGCCAGATCGGCCATCGTCCAGGCGAAGGTGGTAAACACGCACACGCCGGCGGAATCGAACACCGAGGTCGCGTCCTGGAACGCCTTGACCAGCTCGGGCTTGCCCTCGGTCGCGAGAGGATCGGTCTTCACCGGCACGCCGAGAATCTCCGAAGCGACCGTGTAGCTGCGCAGGTGACAGGCCCCGCGATTCGAGGTCGCGTAGGTCAGGCCCATGCCCTGGATGCCGCGCGGATCGTAGGCCGGGAATTCCTGGCTCTTGACCGTCATCGACAGCTCAGGATGGCCGTACTTCTCGCACAGCCTCCTCGAACCCTGCCCGACTTCGCGCCCGAAGCCCTCGCCGCGCACGGTGATCTCGGCCAGGTGGGCCAGCGCCTTCGCCGAGCCGAACGGCGCCTCGATGCCGATCTGTTCCTTCGTGAGCACGCCCATCTCGTAGAGCTCCATCACCGCACCCACCGTCGCGCCGAACGAGATCGGATCGATGCCGTCCTCGTTGCAGAGGATGTTGGCATAAGTGAGGGCTTCCAGGTCCTCGACGCCGTTGGCGCAGCCAAGCGCCCACGCGGCCTCGTACTCGAGCCCGCCGGTCGCGCCCCAGTACTCGGGCCGGTTGGCCACCGTGAAGTGGGTCTCGTCCATCTTCGAGATGCGCCCGCACGCGATGGTGCAGCCGAAGCAGGCGGCATTGGTCACCAGATTGGCCTTGCCGTCGGTCGGGCGCTTCTCCCGCATCGCTTCGGCAGAGATCTTGCGCGCGCCCTCGAACTGCACGTCGCGCGAATTGCGCGTGGGCAGCGCACCGACCTCGTTGATCACGTTCATCAGCACCTGGGTGCCATAGGTCGGCAGCCCCTGCCCGGTGACCGCGTTGTCGGCGAGAATCTTCTTCTTCTCGGCGGTGACCTTCATGAATTCCTTCGGGTTGGCGATGCCCGTCACGCCCCGGGTTCCGCGTACCGCGATCGCCTTCAGGTTCTTGGAACCCGCCACCGCGCCCACCCCGGAGCGGCCCGCCGCCCGGTGCAGGTCATTCACGACGCAGGCGAACAGCACCCGGTTCTCGCCGGCGCGCCCGATCGATGACACGCGCATGAGCGGATCCTGATGGCCCTTCTTGAGCAGCTCCTCGGTCTGCCACACGGTCTTGCCCCACAGGTGCGCGGCATCGCGCAGCTCGGCCGTATCGTCCTGGATCAGCAGATAGACCGGCTTGGGCGAGACGCCCTCGAAGATGACCATGTCCCAGCCCGCCATCTTCAGCTCGGCGCCGAAGTATCCGCCCGAATTCGAGCAGGCGATCGCGCCGGTGAGCGGCCCCTTGGTGATCACCGAGTAGCGCCCGCCGGTGGAAGCCATGGTGCCGGTGAGCGGACCGGTGGCCCAGATGATCTTGTTGTCGGGTCCGAGCGGATCGCATTTCGGATCGATCTCGGAGGCCAGATACTTCGTGGCGAGACCGCGCTGGCCGAGATACTGCGCGGCCCACTCCATGTTGAGCGGCTCGGCCGCGCAGGTGCCCTTGGTCAGATTGACGCGCAATACCTTTCGTGCCCATCCCATGATTCTTCCTCCTCCGCTCAGGCCGCCGGTTGAACGCTGGTCTTCTCCGCCCACTGCCGCATGCGGTCGAGGCCGGTCCAGTTGGCGTCGATGTAGGTGATCGCCCCGGTCGGACAGGCCGCCGCGCAGGCCGGATCGCCGCCGCACAGGTCGCACTTCTGCACCTTGCCGCTTTCGGCCACGTAGTTGATGGTGCCGAACGGGCACGCGATGGTGCACACCTTGCAGCCGACGCAGACGTTCTCGAGCACGATCTTGGCGCCCGTGGCCCGATCGATGCGGATCGCCTCCACCGGGCAGGCGTGCAGGCACCAGGCCTCGTCGCACTGGGTGCAGGTATAGGGCACCTTGCGCCCGGCATGCTCGAAGTCGAACACCTTGATGCGCGAGCGCGACGGATTGAACATCGCGTAATTCTCGAACGAACACGCCATCTCGCACTGACGGCAGCCGGTACACTTGGCCGCATCGATGTGAAGGGATTTCTGCATCGCCTTTCCTCCTCGTTTGCCATGTCACCGCGGATTGCGCCGCCCGGGCGCCGGGGGTCGCTCAAACCATGCAGGCTTCAACGGACCCGCGTGCAGTATAGCGGCCTCGCAGGTGGGCGGCTATCCCGATTCGGCATCCCGGTGCGGGCCGCGTGCGCGCGGCGGCCGGGCTCGATGCGCCGGGGCAAGCGCGTCGATCGCAGGGCCGAGTCGGGGCAGCACCGCGCGCGCGTTCGCCGTCGTGCGAGCTGCGATTTCCTCGATCGGCACGCCACGAAGCGCGGCGAGCATGCCCGCGATGCGCGCGAGATGGCCGGGCACGTTGCGCGAGTGTGCCGCCCACGCCGGCGCCATGTCCGGCGCATCGGTCTCCAGCACGATGGCATCGAGTGGAAGCCGCGCCGCGAGATCCCGCAGGCGCCTCGCGCGCTCGTAGGTCATGGCCCCGCCGAATCCGAGCCGGAAGCCCAGGCGGATGAATTCGTTGGCCTGCTGCATGCTGCCGTTGAAGGCGTGGGCGATTCCGCCGGCGCCGCCGATCCGGCGCAGGTGCTTGAGCACCGTATCCTGCGCCTTGCGCAGATGCAGCAGCACCGGCAGACCGAACTCGCGCGCGAGCCGCAACTGCTCGGCGAAGAACCGCTCCTGGAGCGCGCGGTCGCATCCCTCGACGTAGAAATCGAGCCCGATTTCGCCCACCGCAACCGCTCCTCCCGCGCGAAGCGCGCCGGCGAGCGCATCGAGCGCCTCCTCGCCCGCGGCCTCCACGTACAGCGGATGGATGCCGAACGCGGAAACGCAACGCGGCTCGGCCGCAGCGAGCGCGCGCACGGCATCGAAGCACCCGGCCTCAACCGCCGGCACCACCATCAGCGCGACGCCAGCCGAAACCGCTTCCGCGATGACGCCGCTGCGGTCGGCGGCGAATTCCGCCGCGTCGAGATGGCAGTGGGTATCGATGAGCTGCATGGCCTCGACCCGGGATTCGGCGTCTGCGCGCCTCCGGCAGGTGAGCGAGCGCCCTGAGGGACGCGAGTCCGGAGCGGGATGCCGACCGCGCTTCGCTGCGGGCGGCGGAGAGAGAGGGATTCGAACCCTCGATACAGGTTTTGGCCCGTATACTCCCTTAGCAGGGGAGCGCCTTCGACCACTCGGCCATCTCTCCGGTCGGGCGGCGATGATAACCGCCCGGCGCGGCGAGCGTCAAACCGCCTGCGGGGGCTGGTCGAGTTCGAATGCCCGGTGCAGCACCCGCACCGCCAGTTCCAGGTATTTCTCGTCGATCACGACCGAGATCTTGATCTCGGAGGTGGAGATCATCTGGATGTTGATCCCCTCCTCGGCCAGGGTGCGGAACATGCGGCTGGCGATGCCCACGTGCGAGAGCATGCCGACGCCGACGATCGACACTTTCGCGATCCGGTTGTCCCCGGTGACCTCGCGCGCACCGATGTGCTCCTTCACCTGCTCCCGGAGAATCGCCATCGCTGCCGCGTAGTCATTGCGATTCACGGTGAAGGAGAAATCGGTGGTCGCGTCGTGGCCGATGTTCTGGATGATCATGTCCACGCCGATGTTCGCATCCGAGATCGGCCCGAGGATCTGATAGGCGATGCCCGGACGATCGGGCACGCCGATCACGGTGAGCTTGGCCTCGTCGCGGCTGAACGCGATGCCGGAGATGATTGCTTGCTCCATCCTGGTGTCTTCCTCGTAAGTGATCAGGGTTCCCTCGCCCCGCTCCTCGAAACTCGAGAGCACGCGAAGCTTCACCTTGTACTTCCCCGCGAACTCGACCGAGCGGATCTGCAGCACCTTCGAGCCCAGGCTCGCCATCTCGAGCATCTCCTCGAAAGTGATCGTGGAGAGCCTGCGCGCCTCGGGCACGATGCGCGGATCGGTGGTGTAGACGCCATCGACGTCGGTGTAGATCTGGCACTCGTCCGCCCCGAGTGCTGCGGCGAGGGCGACCGCCGAGGTGTCGGAGCCGCCCCGGCCCAGGGTCGTGATGTTGCCCTCGGCATCGACACCCTGGAATCCGGCGACGACGACGATGGTGCCCTTGTCGAGTTCGGCCCGGATCGTCTCCTCGTCGATGGAGACGATGCGCGCCTTGGTGAATGCGGTGTCGGTGAGGATCCTGACCTGCGCACCCGTGAAACTGCGCGCCGGGCAGCCCAGCTCCTTGAGCGCGATGGCGAGCAGCCCGATCGTCACCTGCTCGCCGGTCGAGGCGATGACATCCAGTTCGCGCGGCTCCGGATCGGCGGACAGCTCGCGGGCGAGTCCGATCAGACGGTTGGTCTCGCCGCTCATGGCCGAGACGACCACCACCACCTGGTCGCCCGCCGCGTGGAAGCGCGCGACCCTGCCGGCGACGTTGCGGATGCGCTCGGTCGTTCCCACCGAGGTGCCGCCGTACTTCTGGACGATCAATGCCATCTGCGTGAATTCGGGACGGGGAAATGCCGCCATTCTATTCCAGCCGGCGCTGCGCCGCGGCTCGCCGCGAAACCCGGATCGCGCAGCCGCGGCCGAAGCGGTGCACCCGTCGATTGTATGTAATCAGAATAATGCCTTATACTTCGATCGCATCGTCCGGAACCGGGCGCATGCACGCGGACTTGCCTTTCAACCCCTGAACGAGGACAGACCATGAAGACTGCCGAAAAGATCGACGCCCGCGAAATCCGGCGCAAGCTCGGGATGAACCAGTCTCAGTTCTGGTCGAGCATCGGTGTGACCCAGAGTGGCGGTTCCCGCTACGAGAGCGGTCGCAGCATGCCGCGGCCGGTGCAGGCGCTGCTGCGCCTGGTCCATATCGAGGGAGTGGACATCAACAAGATCCGGCGCGAGGATTACGAAGTGATCGAATATCTCAAGGCGAGCGACCCGGAACTGTTCAAGTCGCTCAAGAAGCAGGCCCGGGCGAAGCCCAGGAAGTGAGCTTTTCCGCAATCAGGGGCTGACGCGTACTCTCAGCCCCGTTTCGCGGATGCGCCCCGCGATCGCGTCGAGTTCGCCCGCCGGCAGGGCGGACAGCCTGGGGGCTTCGGGCTGCATCGAGGGGCGCGCCAGACCGTAGAGCAGCACTCCCTGCAATCGTTCGATCCCGGCAGTACGCAACAGCGTGAGGTATTCGTCGATTTCCCGTGACTGCGGACCCGCGCCATCCAGCCTGAACACGCAGCTCTGCACCCAGGTGCGGCACAGGCTCGCGCAGCGGGCCAGCCTGCGTGCGACCGCCTGAGGGGAAAGGCGCGTGTCGTTGATCCGCCGAAAACCCGCCGCACTGCCGGCGTCCACCTTGAACCACACCTCGCCATCCAGCTCGCCCAGGGTTCGGATGCCGCGCGAGACCGGCGCGCGCTCGACCAGGCTCCCGTTGGTGATGAGCCGGATCTGGACATCCCGAAGCGCCGGTCGTTCGGCCCGCATCCGGCCCAGCAGTTCGACCACCTGCGGGAACTCGGACGCAGTGGTCGGCTCTCCATTTCCCGAAATCGCGAGATCCGCCACCCTGCGCATGTCCCGCGCGACGCCGGTGAAGATCGACTCGTCCTCAGCGAGCCGGCTGAGGAAGCCTCGCAACTCGTCTTCGAGCCGGTCCATTTCGATTTCCGGTGCGCGCCCGCGTGTCAGGCCGGGGACCTGGCAATAGATGCAGCGCCAGTTGCACGCGTTGTTCGGGTTGAGGTTGATCCCGATCGAGATTCCCTGCGCGCGCCGGGACAGCACTGGGTAGACGTAACGCAGGCCCGCGGCTGCGCGGTCGTGATCGGCGATGGTCAGCACGCGGCGCCCCGCGCCTGAGGCGGGCTGCTAGAATCATCGCGCAGCCATTCCGTCGCCTTCATCGTCCCGCGCTCCCTCGCCCACCGCACATGCGCATCACCCGCCGCCTGGAGTTCGATGCCGGCCACAGGATTCCGGATCACCTGAGCCGATGCCGCCACCTGCACGGCCACCGCTATGCCATCGAGATCACCCTTTCGGGCGCGGTGGAGATCGGCACCCATACGCCCCGCGAAGGCATGGTGATGGATTTCGCAGAGGTCAAGGCACTCGCGTGGCGACACCTCGTGGAGAAATGGGATCACGCTTTTCTCGTGTACAGGGACGACCTCGAACTGGTGGCGCTGCTCGCCAGGCTTCCAGACCACAGGACCGTGCTCCTGGATGTCGTGCCCACCGTCGAGAACCTGGCGTCGGTCGCCTTCGCAATCCTAGACGAGGTCTATCGGGACCGCTACGGAAAGGAGCTCAGACTCGAACGCATCCGGCTGTACGAGACTCCGAACTGCTGGGCGGACGCGCACAAGGGGGTCAGGTCTTGACATCGCGCATCGGTGGCTCGCTCGGATATCCTGCTCGATCCCGTTTCCCTTCACGCGCGGACATAAGGGTCAGGTCTTGACATCGCGCATCGGTGGCTCGCTCGGATATCCTGCTCGATCCCGTTTCCCTTCACGCCGCCCGGGTGAATTCTATCGCGCCTCCCGGCAGCAGGTAGAGCACCAGCGCCCTGCCTCCGCTCACGGTCGGGAAATGCGCGCTGCCCGGCGGGTAGACGAGCCAGCCCCCGCCGTGTCCGTCGAATTGCGCCCGGGCATCGATCGGCAGGATCAGGTCGGCTTCGCCGTTCGGATGGCGGTGATGGGGCCCGCGCACGTCGTTCATGTCGACCACGTCGACGCTCAGACCGTGGGTCGCCGCGCCGGGCTTGAGGACGCGGCCGTAGCGGATCCCGCCTGCCTCGCGGTTGCACATCCAGCCCGCGGCGATCGCTTCCTGGCAGGCCGAGAACATCTGCGCGAACCACGCAGAGCCGGCGCCGAAGTCGAGATCGAGGCGCGCCTGGAGCGCCGCATCGAAGGGCTGCCCGCCGGCGATTTCGGTCACCGGCGCCAGCACCACGGAGAACTCGTCGGGGGTCATGGCATCTCTCCTTTCATCGTCCGATCAGGAAGCGCCGCAGCGGGGCGATCTGCGCCTCGTCGAGCAGCATCGGGGCGTGCCCCACGCCCGCGATTTCGGCCAGTTCGGCGCGCGGTCCGCGCCGGGTCATTTCGAGCGCGGTCGCGTGCGTGAGCAGGTCGGAATGCTCCCCGCGCAGAAGCAGCGTGGGCACGCGGATGGCATCGTAGAGCGGCCACAGGTCGAAGTCCTCGCCGGAGCGCACCATCGCCTCGCGGAATGGCACCGCGATGGCCGGATCGTAGGCCATCCGGTAGCCACCGTCCGGGAGCGCGCGCAGCGCATGCACGGTGAGGTGCCGCCACTGCCCGTCCGAGAGCTTCCCGAACGGGGCCGACACCATCCGCACATAGCCTTCGGCTTCGTCGACCGACGCGAAGCGCGGCGCGTTCCCGACGTACTGGGCGATGCGGCCGAGCGACTGCGCGGTGATCAGCGGGCCCACGTCGTTGAGCACCAGCCGCGTGATCGGCGCGCCGGGCTGCGCGGCGATCAGCATCCCGATCAGCCCGCCCATCGAGGTGCCCACCCAGTGCACCTCCTCGACGTCGAGCCGCGCGATCAGGGTGATGATGTCCGCGGCATAGACCGGGAGCACGTAGTCTTCGGCGGCCGCGAGCCATTCGCTGCGCCCGCGCCCGATGACATCGGGGCACACGACCCGGTACTCGGCAGCGAGCTCGCGTGCCAGGAAATCGAAATCCCGGCCGTTGCGGGTCAGGCCATGCACGCAGATCAGCACCCTGGGGCAACGCGCATCGCCCCACTCCACGTAGGCCATGCGGTGCAGTCCGTGCGGTCCCATGCACCGCACCGAGCGCTCCCGCATCGGAATCTCCCCGTTCTTTTCCATCGTTTCTCCGCCCGATGATCGAGCCTCGAAGTGTAGCAGCGCCTGCCGCCTAGGAGCCGTGCCAGTAACGCCGGTGTTTCCCGCGCGCGGTCTCGATCCGCATGCCCGCGGCGCCGAGCCGCAGCGTGACCGCGCCGTCGCGATCGGTGCGCAGCACCCGTTCGGCCCGATCCAGGTAACGCCGGAGCACCTCGGGATGCGGGTGATGGAAGCGGTTGCGGTAACCGAGCGGGATCACCACGGTGCGCGCCCCCACCGCGTCCAGAAACTGCGCAGTGGAGGACGAACGGCTGCCGTGATGCGGCGCCACCAGGACGTCGGCACGCAGCCGCTGCGCCCCGCGCGCGAGCAGTTCGGTCTCCGAGCGCGCTTCGATGTCCGCGCTGAGCAGCACGCTCGCGCCCGCCGCCTCGATCCTGAGCACGCAGCTCATCGCGTTCGTGCGCGGACGCGGGCGCCCATAGTCCTCCGCCGCCGGATGCAGCACCTCGAATGCGACCCCGTTCCAGTTCCAGCGGCTGCCGGCCGTACAGACGAAATTGCGCGGCGTGGCCGCGCGCAGCGGATCGTCCGCGGGCAGCGAGGACAGGAACCAGTCGGCGGGAATCGACTCGAGCACGGCAGCCGCGCCGCCGGAGTGATCGTTGTCGCGATGGCTGATGATCAGGGCGCCCAGGCGGCGCACGCCGATGGCGTCCAGGTAGGGCACGATCACCCGGTTGCCGCTGTTCGCGTCCCGGGAGTAGGCCGGCCCGGTGTCATAGACGAGGTCATGGCTGCGGGTCTGGACATGCACCGCCAGCCCGTGGCCGACATCGAGCACGGTGACGGCCGCCTCGCCCTCTGCGGGGCGCGGCGGGCTCACGGTCGCGAGCGGCAGCAGCAGGACAATCCCGGTGGCGCGCGCCGGCACCCCGCGCGGCAACAGCAGCACCGCACATCCGGCCAGCCCGAGCGCGACCGCCCAGGGGGGCGGAGCGGCCTGCTGCCACATCGCGATCGGCAGCCCTGCCATCCATTCGAGCGCCGCCATCAGGGCGGAGAGCACGGCGTGGTCGACGAGCAGCAACACGTCGAATGGCAGCACCGCGGCGGCGAGCGCGAGCGGCGCGACGATGAAGCTCACGATCGGAATCGCCAGCGCATTGGCGAGCGGGGAAATCAGCGAGAACTGCCCGAACAACGCGAGCAGGGCCGGAAGCAGCCCGACCGTCACCGCCCACTGCGCGGCGCCCCACTGCGCGAGCCAGTGTCGGGGCGCGATGCGGCCGGCGCCGATAAAGAACAGCGCCGAGACCGCACCGAAGGACAGCCAGAATCCGGCCGAAGTCACCGCCCAGGGATCGATCAGCAGCACGAGCGCGAGCGCAAGCGCGAGCACCCGGCTCGCAGCGAGGCTGCGGCGCATCAACAAGGCCGCGGCGACGACGCTCAGCATGTAGAGCGTGCGCTGGGCCGGCACCCCGAAGCCGGACAGGAGCGCATAGGCAGCCGCCCCCAGCCAGCCTCCGACCGCCGCCGCCTGCTGGGCGGGAACCGCCAGTGCGAGGCACGGTACGCGCCGCCAGACGAATCCGACCAGCACATAGACGAGCGCACCCAGCATCGTCACATGCAGGCCCGAGATCGACATCAGGTGCGTGGTGCCGGTACGCCGGAACACCTGCCACAGATCCGGATCGATGGCGCGCTGGTCGCCGAGCGCGAGCGCGATCAGCACACCGGCATACTCGGCTTCCGGCAGTGCCTGCCGGAATCGTTCCCGCACCACCTCGCGCATCCGCTCGATCGCGAGTCCCGGCCGGGCGACGAAGGTCTCGATGCGCCGGTTGTCGGGGCGGGTGCGCACATAGCCGGTCGCCCGGAGGTTGCGCTCGAACAGCCAGGCCTCGTAGTCGAAGCCATGGGGATTGGCGTTGCCGTGCGGGCGCTTCAGGCGCACCGTGAGCGCCCAGCGGCTGCCGGCATGCACGCCCTGCAAGGCGTGCCATTGCTCTTCGCGCCAGCCACGGTACCAGGCGAGCGACAGGCGTTCGGGCACGCGGGCCTCGGCCGCCTCGACTTCGAATTCGAACCGCAGCCCGCGCTCGAATTCCTGCGGCAGTCCGGCGATCACCCCGACGATGCGCAGATCGCGGCCCTCGTTTCCCTCGGGCAACGCATCGGCCAGGCGTTCCTGGGCGCGCAGGCCCGCCCACGCCAGTCCCAGGCACAGGCCGGCGAGCGCCAGCAGGGCCGCGCGCGGCACGCCGCCGGCGCGTGCGCGGAGCACGGCGGCGAGCAGCAGCACGACAGTCCCCGCGAGTGTCGCGGCCCCCACGCTCTCCTGCGCGGGCAGCGCCGGCAGGAGCTGGACGATCCAGATTCCGGTGGCAAGCGCGAGGATCAGGATGCGCATGCCGGCCGCCCGCGTCCTGCGCCGGCGGCGAAGCGCATGCGCCGCGGTAGAATCGACTCACATCCCCGCCCGAGTCCATGCGAACGCTTCTGCGCAAGTTTCTCCCGGACCACGAAAAGATCCGCGCGAACCGGTGGCTGGCCCTGTTCGGCAACACCCTGCTCCACCCGCGCCTGTGGCACATCAACCGTCACTCGACCGCGGGGGCCATCGCCGTCGGGCTGTTCTGCGGGCTGATCCCCGGCCCGCTGCAGATGCTGGGCGCGGCGATCGCCTGCATCGTGCTGCGGGTCAATCTTCCGCTCGCGCTCGTCACCACGCTCTACACCAACCCGCTCACCATCGTGCCCTTGTATTTCGCGGCCTACGAGCTGGGCCGCCTGGTGATCCCCGCATCCGGCAACTTCATCGCGCCCCCGGACTTCGATCTGGCGAACTTTTCGCAGTGGGCCCAGGCGATCCTCGCCTGGAGTGGCGGCCTCGGCAAGCCTCTCGCGCTCGGCGTGCTGATGCTGGCGAGCCTCCTCGCCGCCCTCGGCTATTTCTCGACGAGGATGATCTACCGCTGGTACCTGGTGCGCGCCTGGCATCATCGCAGCGCGCGCCGCGGTTGAGGTGGCGCGCCGGCTCGCAAGACGCTTCCTGCCCGCGTGCGCAGACGCTCGCTCACGCATCGCCCAGCTTGCCGTCTTCCAGCCGCAGCACCCGCCCGGTGCGCGCGGCCAGCCCTCGATCGTGGGTGACCACGATCAGGCTGGTGCCGTAGTTCGCGTTCAGGCCCAGCATCAGCTCGAACACATGCTCCGCCGTGTGCCGGTCGAGGTTTCCCGTGGGCTCGTCGGCGAGCACGCAGGCCGGCCGGGTGACCAGGGCGCGGGCGACCGCCGCGCGCTGGCGTTCGCCGCCGGACAGTTCCCCCGGCCGATGTTCGAGGCGATGGGCGAGTCCGACCTCGCGCAGCAGCGCCTGCGCGCGTTCGAGCGCCTCCTCGCGCGGCAGGCGCCGGATCAGCAGCGGCATCGCCACGTTCTCCGCTGCCGAGAACTCCGGCAGCAGGTGATGGAACTGATACACGAAACCCAGCGCGCGGTTGCGCATGCGCCCGCGCTCGGCCTCCGACTGCGCGCTGAAATCGCGCCCGAACAGCGACACCGTTCCGGCGCTCGGCCGGTCGAGCCCGCCCAGCAGGTGCAGCAGCGTGCTCTTGCCGGAACCCGAGGCGCCGACGATCGCGAGCCGCTCGCCGCGACCGATCTCGAGATCCACGCCGAGCAGCACCGGAACCTCGACCCGGCCCTGGTAGAACACCTTGCGCAGCCCGGCGCAGGCGATCACCGGAGCGTCCGGCTGCACCGTTTCGATCGCCTCGGACGCCGCGCTCACTCGTACCTCAGCGCATCGGCCGGGTTGACACGCGCCGCGCGCCAGCTCGGGTACAGCGTCGCCGCGAGCGTGAGCGCGAACGACAGCCCGGTGATGACGGCGACATCCGGCCACTGCACCTCGGAGGGCAGCCTGCTGATGAAATACACTTCCTTGGTCCACAGCGTGGTCCCGGTCGCCCGCTCGATCAGCGGCACCACGACCTCCAGGTTGTTCGCCAGCACGAGACCCAGCCCGACCCCGGCGATGAGCCCGATCATGCCGATCAGCGCGCCCTGGATCACGAAGACGGTCATCACGCTGGCGGGGCTCGCGCCGAGCGTGCGCAGGATCGCGATGTCCGCCTCCTTGTCGGTCACCGCCATGATGAGCGTCGAGACGATGTTGAAGGCCGCCACCGCCACGATCAGGGACAGGATGATGAACATCATGTTCTTCTCGATCGCCACCGCGCGGAAGAAGTTCGCATGGCTGCGGCTCCAGTCCGCCACATGCAGTCCGGGCGCGATCAGGCGCGCGAGCTCGGGCGCGATGCGCGGGGCCGCGAACAGGTCGTCGAGCTTCACGCGCACCCCGCTCACCGCATCGCCCATCCGGTAGAGCGTCTGCGCGTCGCGCAGGTGGATCAGCGCGAGCCCGGCGTCATATTCGTACATCCCCGATTCGAACACCGCGAGCACCCGGAACTGCTTCAGGCGCGGCACCACCGCGGCCGGCGTCACCAGCCCCTGGGGGGCGATCAGCGTCACCTTCTCGCCCGAAAGCACGCCCAGTGCCCGCGCCAGTTCCGAGCCCAGCACGATGCCGAACTCGCCCGGCCGCAGCGCATCGAGACGCGCTCCCCGCATATAGCGGCTGAAATCCGCCACCTGCTCCTCGCGCTCGGGAAGCACGCCGCGCACCAGCGTCCCGCGCACGCCCTGATCGAAGGCGAGCATCCCCTGTGCGGAGACATAGGGCGCGGTGGCGAGAACGCGCGGATGCCTCGCGAGGCTCGCGGCCACGTCCTCCCAGCGATCCAGATCCCCTCCCGGCGCCGAGACCTCGGCGTGCGAGGCGACCCCGAGGATGCGCTGCCGCAGCTCGGTCTGGAAGCCGTTCATCACCGAGAGCACGACGATCAGCGCTGCGATTCCCAGCGCGATGCCCGCCATCGAGATCGCCGAGATGAACGAGATGAAGTGGTTGCGCCGCTTCGCGCGGGTGTAGCGCAACCCGATCGTCAGCTCGTAGGTCATGGGGCCGCCATGCTACACTGAGTCACGCTTCCGACGCGCGCCTCATGCGACTCACGCTGGTCATTCCGGGGCTGATCTGGCCGCCGTCTCCCGAGCAACATCCCGCACGAGACATCCGCCTGCCCGGCCTCGCCCGGATGCTCGGTCGCGCCGACCCGTGCCGCAGTCCTGCTTCCGATCTCCACCAGTGGCTCGCCGCGGCCTGCGGTCTCGACGCGGAACCGCCCTGGGCATCGCTGAGGCTCGCAGGATCGGGGCTCGATCCCGGCGATGCGGTGTGGATGTGCGCGGATCCGGTGCACCTGCGGCTGCTGCGCGAGTGCTTCGTGCTCGCCGACGACGACGAGCTCGCTGTCGATGCCGGGGAGGCCGCCGCGATCCTGGAGACGCTCAACCGCGAATTCGCTCCCGCGCTGGAGTTCGTCGCCAGCGCTCCCGCGCACTGGCATCTGCGGCTCGGGGAAATCCCGCGCCTGCAAACTCAGCCGTTGTCGCGCGCGGTCGGGCGCCGCCCCGACGCCCTGCTGCCGCAGGGGCCGGACGCCGCGGCGTGGATGCGCCGGCTCAACGACATCCAGGTCCTGCTCCACGATCACCCGGTCAATGAACGGCGCGAGGCAGCCGGGCGGGCGGCCATCAACAGCCTCTGGTTCTGGGGATGCGGCCGATCCCCGCGCGCCGTCCGCCGTCCCGCGGCGGTGATCGCTTCGGCCGAAGCCATCGCGCGCGGGCTCGCGGCGGCATCGGGTGCGCGCGCGATCGCGCTGCCGGCCTCGGCTGCGGATCTGCCGCTCGACGGGGCCGAAGATCTGCTGGTCATCCTCGATGCGCTGCACGCGCCCGCCCTCCACCGCGACGAGGCGCGCTGGCGAAGCCGGCTCGGCGAGATCGGACGCGACTGGATCGAGCCGCTGGAGGCTGCCGCGCGCAGGGGTCGGATTTCGCCCCTCGCGCTGGCCGCGCCCGGCGATGCCGGAGGCATCGAACTCGAATACGGGCGCGCGCAAGGCTGGAAGCTGTGGCGCGCGCCGGTGCCGCTCTGCGCGCTCGATCTTTCGCGCGAGGCCGCGTGAGCGCGATCCTGAGCCGGCGCGTGCCTGAGCGCAGCCGTTTCGCGCTCGAGTCGGCGGGCGTGCACCCGCTGCTCGCGCGGCTGTACGCCGGCCGCGGCATACAGAGCACGCAGGAACTCGACTACAGCATCAAAGCCCTGCTGCACTACGACCGGCTCAAGGGCATCGATGCCGCCGCGGCGCTGCTCGCCGACGCCATCGAGCGCCGCCGGCCGCTGCTCGTCGTCGCCGACTACGACTGCGACGGCGCCACCGCCTGCGCGGTCGCGGTGCGCGGTCTGCGCGCGCTCGGCGCGCAGGTGGACTACCTGGTTCCGAACCGGATGACGGACGGATACGGGCTGACTCCGGAACTGGTGCGCCTCGCACTCGAACGGCATCCGCAGATCCTCATCACCGTCGATAACGGCATCGCCAGTCTCGAAGGCGTGGCCGAAGCGCGCCGGGTTGGCCTGGCCACCCTCGTCACCGACCACCACCTGCCGGCGGCGAGTCTCCCCGAGGCCGATGCCATCGTCGATCCCAACCAGCCCGGCTGCGCCTTTCCGAGCAAGAACCTCGCAGGCGTCGGCGTGATGTTCTACGTGCTGACCGCCACACGCGCCGAACTGCGCCGGCGCGGCGCCTTCGCCGCCCGGGCCGAACCGCGGCTTGCCGGGCTGCTCGACCTCGTGGCGCTGGGCACCGTCGCCGACGTGGTGCGGCTGGACCACAACAACCGGCTGCTGGTCGCGCAGGGGCTCGCGCGCATCCGCAGCGGCGACTGCCAGCCCGGCGTGCGTGCGCTGCTTCGGGTGGCAGGACGCGATCCGGCGTGTGCGACGCACTTCGATCTGGGGTTCGCCGCCGGACCGCGCCTGAACGCCGCCGGACGCCTGGCCGACATGAGTCTCGGCATCGAATGTCTCGTGAGCGCGGACAGCGCTCGGGTGCTGAACATCGCGGCCGAGCTCGACCAGCTCAACCGCGAGCGGCGCGCGATTGAGGCCGGCATGCAGGAGCAGGCGAACGCCATGCTGGAGCGCCTGACATGCGGAGAGCGCGTCGCCTACACGCTGTTCGATCCCGCGTGGCATCCCGGCGTGATCGGCCTGCTCGCCTCGCGCATCAAGGAGCGCACGCATCGCCCGGTGATCGCCTTCGCCCGCGCCGAGGGCGGCGAGCTGCGCGGCTCCGGGCGATCGATCGGAGGCTTCCACCTGCGCGATGCGCTCGACGCCGTCGCCAAGCGCGCCCCGTCGCTGCTGCGGCGCTTCGGCGGCCACGCCGCGGCGGCCGGCGTGACCATCCGCGAGGCCGATCTGGAACGATTCACGCAGGCGTTCGAGGACGAGGCTGCGCGAGCGCTCGGGCCGGAGGAACTGCGCACGCGGATCGAGACCGATGGTGCCCTGGAGGGCGGCCACTATTCGCTCGGCATCGTCGCGATGATCGAGCGCGAGGTCTGGGGCCAGGGCTTCGCGGCGCCGCTGTTCGACGGCGAGTTCGACGTCGACAGCCAGCGCCTGGTCGCGGAGCGTCATCTCAAGCTCAGGCTGCGGGCCGCAGGCTCGCGCTTCGACGCGATCTTCTTCAACCGCGCCGAGGCCGCGCCCGAACGGCTGCGCGCGGCGTTCCGGCTCGCCGCCAACGAGTACAACGGGCTCGCCGGCCTGCAGCTCCTGCTCGAGCACATCGAGCCGGCCTGATGCGCGCAGGGGCTACGGTATAATCGCCGCATTCCCCGCCCGGAGCACGATTCATGGAAGCCGAACGCATCAACGCCATCGCCAACCGCCTCGCCGATCTCGACGAACGCGCGCGCGACCTGCGGAGGTTTCTTTGACTACGAGGGCAAACGCGCGCGGCTGGAGGAAGTAAGCCGGACGCTGGAAGATCCCGCCGTGTGGGGCGATGCCGCGAAGGCGCAGGCGCTCGGGCGCGACAAGAAGGCGATGGAGGCCGTGGTCGGGGGGCTCGATGCGATCGGCCGCCGCCTAGCGGAGTCCTCCGAGCTGCTCGCGCTGGCGCGCGCCGAGCGGGACGATGAAACCCTGGAGGCGGTCGGCCACGATCTCGAAGCGCTCGAGCAGGAAGTGGCTGGAATGGAGTTCCGGCGCATGTTCTCCAACCCGCTCGATGCCGGCAACTGCTTCGTCGACATCCAGGCCGGCGCCGGCGGCACCGAGGCCCAGGACTGGGCCTCGATGCTGCTGCGGATGTATCTGCGCTACTGCGAGCGCAAGGGCTTCGCGGTGGAGTTCCTCGAGGAGTCCGAGGGCGAGGTCGCGGGGATCAAGACCGCCTCCGTCAAGGTCAGCGGCGACCATGCCTACGGCATCCTGCGCACCGAGACCGGCATCCACCGCCTGGTGCGCAAGTCGCCGTTCGACTCCAATGCCCGCCGCCATACCAGCTTCGCCAGCGTTTTCGTCTATCCGGAGGTCGACGAGTCGATCGCAATCGAGATCAATCCAGCCGAGCTGCGCGTCGATACCTATCGCGCCTCCGGCGCCGGCGGCCAGCACATCAACAAGACCGACTCGGCGGTGCGCATCACGCACCTGCCGACCGGCATCGTCGTGCAGTGCCAGAACGACCGCTCGCAGCACCGCAACCGGGCCGAGGCGATGGCGATGCTGAAGTCGCGCCTGTACGAATTCGAGCTGCGCAAGCGCCAGGCCGAGCAGCAGAAGCTCGAGGATTCCAAGACCGACATCGGCTGGGGCCACCAGATCCGCTCCTACGTGCTCGACCAGTCGCGCATCAAGGATCTGCGCACCAACGTCGAGATCGGCAACACCCAGGCCGTGCTCGATGGCGATCTCGATCCCTTCATCCAGGCGAGTCTGAAACAGGGCGCATGAAGCACGCAGAGGGCCCACCCATGAACAGCGAATCCCGGACGCAGGAGGACGAGAACCACATCATCGCGGAGCGCCGCGTCAAGCTCGCGCAGTGGCGCGTGGCGGAGCGGGCCTACCCGAACGACTTCCTGCGCGAGAACACCGCGGCGCGGCTCGACGAGCTCTACGGCGAACACACGCGCGAGGCGCTGGAGGCCGAGCCGGTCGCGGTGAGGATCGCCGGCCGAATCATGCTCCGGCGCGTCATGGGCAAGGCGAGCTTCGCGACCGTGCAGGACCTCTCCGGGCGCATCCAGATCTTCGTCAGCAACGATGTCACCGGACCAGAGATGCACGCAGCCTTCAAGCACTGGGACATCGGCGACATCGTCGGCGCCACGGGCACGCTGTTCCGCACCCGCACCGGCGAGCTGACCGTCCAGTGCAGCGAGCTGAGGCTGCTCGCGAAGGCGCTGCGCCCGCTGCCGGACAAGTTCCACGGGCTCACCGACACGGAGAGCCGCTACCGCAACCGCCACCTCGACCTGATCATGAACGAGGACACGCGCCTGACCTTCGTCGCGCGGGCCCGCATCATCGCCTCGATCCGCCAGTACATGACCGGACACGGCTTCCTCGAGGTGGAAACGCCGATGATGCATCCCATCCCCGGCGGCGCCGCCGCGAGGCCCTTCCGCACCCATCACAACGCGCTCGACACCGACCTGTATCTGCGCATCGCCCCCGAGCTCTACCTCAAGCGGCTGGTCGTGGGCGGCTTCGAGCGCGTCTTCGAGATCAACCGCAACTTCCGCAACGAGGGTTTGTCGACCCGGCACAACCCCGAGTTCACGATGATGGAGTTCTACGAGGCCTATTCCGACTACCGGCTGCTCATGAACTTCACCGAGGGGCTGCTGCGCCACGCGGCGCAGGAGGCCCTCGGGCGCACGCGTTTCGAATACCAGGGACGCGAACTCGACCTGTCGCGCCCGTTCGAGCGCATCACCGTGTTCGATGCGCTGCGCAAGTACCATCCCGGATTCAAGCCCGAGGAGTTGCGCGACGAGCGGTGGCTGCGCGAAAAGCTCCGCAGCCTGGGGATCGAGGCGCACAAGCACGCCGGCCTCGGCTCGCTCCAGCTCTCGCTGTTCGAGGAGACCACCGAAGCCGAACTGTTCCAGCCGACCTTCCTCATCGACTACCCCGCCGAGGTCTCGCCGCTCGCCCGGCGCAGCGACGCCGACCCGCAGGTCACCGAGCGCTTCGAGCTCTACATCGCGGGGCGCGAGATCGCCAACGGCTTCTCCGAGCTCAACGACCCCGAGGACCAGGCCGCCCGCTTCGAGGAGCAGGCCCGCGCCAAGGCGGCCGGGGACGAGGAAGCCATGTACTACGATGCCGACTATATCCGCGCACTGGAAGCCGGGATGCCGCCCACCGCTGGCTGCGGCGTGGGCATCGACCGCCTGGTGATGCTGCTCACCGACCGTCCCAGCATCCGCGACGTGATCCTGTTTCCGCAGTTGCGCCCCGAGGGCTGAGCGGCGGCGAGGCGGCAGGCGCGTAAGGCTTCTGGCCTGGAAGCCGACCATTGCGCCGACCGGTGCTGCTCGCGCAAGCGGCGAGCGAAGGTGTAATCATTTGTCAGCGCGGTCAGCGGCCCGACCGGTGGCGCGTTGATCGCGTGAGTTCGTGTCAACGAGAGGAGAAGAAGCGATGGAAACGGCGACACCCCGTGCAAGGCTGCATCCGGCCCTTTGGGTCGCCGCGGTATCGGTGACTGCCCTGAGCATCGCAGGCATCGGTGCGATCTTCGGCTGGATTCCTGCCGGCGGCGCGGCGCACGCCTCGATCGAGGCACCCGCGCCTGCGGCTGCCGTGATCGAGCAGCAGCAGGAGACCGCGGAATCGCCGCGCGTCGCCGAGCCGAAGGCGAGACTCGAATCCGAAGCGGGCGCCGTGCCGAAGGCGAGGCTCAAGCGAAAGACAGGCGTCCAATCCGGACCGCCGGTCGTACTGGCATCCACACCCGCGAAGGCCGAGCCCGGCCGCGAGCCGGTGCCCGCGCCGGTCGAAGCACAGCCCGCCACCCCGGTGCATACGGAACCGGTGGTGCTCGCGCAGGCGCCGGAAGCGGCGCCGGTGAGACGTTCCTGCGCCGAGTGCGGAGCGGTCGAATCGGTCCGCGAGATCAAGCAGCAGGGTGAAGGCAGCGGACTGGGCGCGGTCGCCGGCGGCGTGCTCGGCGGACTGCTCGGGCATCAGATCGGCAAGGGCCGCGGCAACACCGTCGCGACCGTGGCCGGCGCGGTGGGCGGCGCGGTCGCCGGCCACCAGGTCGAGCGCACCGTCAAGAGCGTGAGCCGCCACGAGATCACCGTGCGCATGGACGACGGCAGCCTGCGCACCGTGAGCGTGGAAGGCGCCGCAGTCTGGCGCACGGGCGAGCGCGTGAGAGTGGTCGACGGCAAGCTGTTCGCGGACAACTGAGGCTGATCTCGCACTCCCGGTGAGCCGCCCGCGGGCGGCTCACCGGCGCGCCTGGAGCAGGTGGCGGTCGAGCCGGCCCAGGGTCGCCTCGCGCCCGAAGGCTTCGAGCAGCAGCTCGATCGAGGGCGTCTGCGGCTGCCCCATGAGGATC